>Ga0184612_10001500_pt1 | contig 11246 bp, 14 predicted proteins | sample PLM3_60_coex_FD_133163 | JGI IMG/M metagenome (GOLD analysis project Ga0184612, IMG submission 133163) | Groundwater sediment microbial communities from an aquifer in East River, Colorado, USA - PLM3_60_coex | ecosystem: Environmental > Terrestrial > Soil > Riparian zone | place: USA: East...
CCGTGGCGCATCGTGCCCGGCGGGACGGCCGTCCGGCGCGGCGCCCACCTCGGCCACGGCGTCGTCGTGATGCCCCCGTCGTTCGTCAACGTCGGGGCGTGGGTCGGACCCGACTCGATGGTCGACTCGCACGTGCTTGTTGGCTCGTGCGCCCAGATCGGGGCGCGCGTCCATCTCGCGGCGGGCGTGACCATCGGTGGCGTGCTCGAGCCGCCGGGGGCACGCCCCGTCATCGTCGAGGACGACGCCTTCGTCGGTGCCGGCAGCGCGCTGCTCGGGGGGGTGCTCGTCGCCCGCGGCGCGGTCATCGGTGCCGGCGTGACCCTGACAGGGACATCACGGATCTACGACCTCGTTCGCGACAGGGTGCTGGACGGGACCGCCGACGCGCCGCTGGTCGTTCCGGCCGGCGCCGTCGTCGTCCCCGGCTCGCGCACACTCGGAGGCGCTTTCGCGCATGAGCACGGGCTGGCCGTCGCGGTCGCACTCCTCGTGAAGGACCGCGACGCCGGCACGTCGGCACGCGTCGCGCTCGAGGGTGCGCTCCGATGAGCCTCGACCTCGCGACCAGGCCGAGACGCGGGCGGCCGCCGGCGCGCAACGAGATCCTCCGATCCGGACTCCTGGCGGGGATCGAGCCCGACGAGCTCGCCAAGCGGTTCGGCACGCCGCTGTACGTCTACGACCTCGACGTCATCGAGCGCCAGGTGCGGGCACTCGAGGCCGTCCTCCCGCACGAGGTCGAGCTCGCCTACGCGGTCAAGGCCAACCCGGCGCTGGCCGTCGTCGCTCACGTCGGCCGCCTCGGGATGGGCGCCGACGTCGCGTCGGGCGGCGAACTCGCGACGGCGCGTCGTGCTGGGATCAGCGCGGACCGGATCGTCATGACCGGTCCCGGCAAGCGCGACGACGAGCTGCGCGGGGCCGTCGCGGCCGGCATCCGGGCCGTCACCGTGGAGTCGCCCGGCGAGCTCGCCCGGCTGGAGTCGATCGCGGCCGAGGCGGGCCGCGTCCAGCCCGTCCTGCTGCGCGTCGCGGTGTCGGAACACGCCAGGCTCGAACGCGTCCGCCTCGTCGGCGACGACGGGGCCGGCAAGTTCGGGATGGACCCGACGGACCTGCTCGCGTCCGCGCGCGCGGCCATGACCTCGCCCCACCTCGATCTGCTGGGCCTCCACGCATTCGGGGCATCGAACGTCCTCGACGCCGGGGCGCTCGTCGACCACGTCGCGACGACGGTGCGCACGGCGCGCCGCCTCGCGCTCGCGGCGGGCACGACCGTCCGCCTCGTCGATGCCGGCGGCGGCCTGGGGATCCCGTACGAGGCGCACGAGGAATCGCTCGACCTCGTGCGGCTGGGTGCGGGCCTGGCATCGATCACAAGCGACTGGGTGACCGATCCGGTGATGCGTGAGGCGCGCCTCCTGCTGGAGCCAGGGCGGTTCCTGGTCGGGGCCGCCGGGGCCTACCTAACGCGTGTCGTCGATCGCAAGACCGTCGACGGATCGATCGTCGTCATCCTCGACGGTGGGGTCCACCACGTGCTCCGACCCGCGCTCGTCGGCCAGGAGCATCGGATACGAGCGTTCGGGGGACGTTCCGCGGCCGGCGGAGGCCTTGGGGCCGGTCGGATGGTGCCGGTCACCGTGGCAGGTCCGCTGTGCTCCGGCCTCGATGTCTTCAGCCAGGGAGCCGTCATGACCCCGCCCGACGTGGGCGATCTGATGGCGGTCCTCGATGTCGGTGCCTATGGGTTCACCGAGTCGATGCCGCTCTTCCTGTCACATCCGGTGCCAGCCGAGGTCGCCGTGCGTGATGGACGCGCCGCGCTGATCCGGCCGAGGCTGGACCCCGGGGAGTGGCTGGATCGGCAATCGCTCCCCGATTGGTAGCCCAGCGAATATCGAAGTCTTCATCGTTCTCGGCACTGGTTCGTCACCAGGGGCACGTATGTTCGACGATGATCGGCCCGAAGTGGCCGCGCCGTCCGAAGGAACGCCGCCTCGATGTCAACGTCCCGTGCCACCGACGACCTGCCCCTGATCGCCGAACGCCTCCGTCTCGGGCTGCCGCTGCGCGGCTTCGACGGACGCGAGATCCCGCTCCGCAACACCCTGGGCGAGAACCTCGGCGCGACCGAGGCGGCCCATGCCCTGCTCCTGTCGGGCGCGAGCCTGCTGTCGGCCGAGTACGCCGACGCCTTCGTGTTCGCCGCCCTCGCCCGAGCGGGTGAGGTTGAATCGGCCGCCTGCATGGCCGGTGAATCGCCGAGCGTCATCGCCGCGAAGGTCACCGCGGTGCTCGTAAGTGCCGCGGTCAGGGCCTCCGTCATCGCCCGCGGGCCCGATGTCAGCCCGAGCGCCATCAATCGCGCGACGCTGTCCTGGTACGAGCTCAGTCACCTTCGCCGGCGCGAGCTCCTCAACGCCGGCTGGGTCGCCATGGACCAGCGGCAGTCCGCCTAAGGTCCCCGCCTAGCCCCCGCCCGGCGCCGACACGAGGCGCTGCGCTTCGTCGCCAAGGTCGAGCAGGTAGGGCTGTAGTCCCCGCCACTGGGCCAGGATCTCGTCGATCGGGTGGCCGATGATTCCTTCGGTAAGCCGTGGCCGATCGTCGTCCGCCAATAGCCACGCCAGCCAGCCGCCCGTGCCACCGACTCCGAGCAGGAGACAGGCGGCGGCCGCGTAGCCGTACCGCACCGCCTCCACGTCGATCGAGGCTCCAGCGTCCCGGAGCCCTTGGACGTATCCGTCGAACGCGATGCGATCGAGCTCGGCGACGTCGGCGACATCGACTTCGAGGTATTGCAGCGAAAAGGCCATCATGGCGGCGAGGTCCTCCCCGACCGCCCCGGTCCCGACGCCAACCCAGTCGATCGCGATCGTCCGAGCGAGACCGTCCGGACTTTCCGCGGCGATCAGGTTCCGCCGGAAGCCATCGTGGTGGCAGAGGCACCGCGGCAAGCCATCGAGCCCATCAAGGAGCGGCCCCCGGTCCCGCCACAGCTGCTGGATGCGGGCGACGTCCTCGTCTGTCAGCCACTTCGATCCGAGGGACCCGCGCGCGAGCGCCTCGAGATCGAGGATCGCGGCCTCGCCAGCGGCGAGCCATTGCCGAACCCGTCCGCGTGACAGCCACGGCAACGCCGGCAGCGGACGGCCCGCCAAGTAGGCGCCGTTGAACCGACCGATGTGGCGAGCGGCGATCCCATATCGATCGAGCGGCCAGCGGGCTGGACCCGCCTCGGGGACGTACTCGAGCCAGAGCGCGATGCGGTCCTCGTCGATGTCGGTCACGCCGAAGCACCGCGGCGCGTCGATGCCCGGTGGCAGATCACCGAGCATTCCCGAGCGGTAGGCGAGCGCCTCGCGTTGCCAGTAGTCCCAGACCGCGGGGTCGTCGTGGTCGGGCGCACGGCGGATCACCTTGAGGATCACCGACCACGGGAGGTGGTGACCGCGGCTCGACGCTGCTCCATCGATCCTCGAGACGCCCTCGGAGATGCCGAGCGCCTGCGCAGTGCCGCCGCCGATCGGCGACACGGACCACTCGGCGATCTCGATCGAGGGATCACCCAGGGCCTGGCCCGCCATCCGCGCGATGACCGCTTTGTCGAACTCCATGACCATCTAGGTTCCGCCGAGGTTCCGCCACTCGCACCAGGCACGGACGATCGATTCCAGCTCCGGGCGGGCCTCCTCGGCTTCCTCGAGGCTGTCGATCTTCATGACCCGTGACGTGTCGCCGGTACCTTCAAGGCGCCCGAAGGTGCCCGGGATCCTCGCCCCGAGGTGGAACATGAGGCTCGCGTGAGCGCGGCTCTTGGGATAGAAGCTCGCGAGATTGCCGCGGTAGGTGAACGTCGGAGCCTGCCACTTGATGCATTCATCGACGCGCGGGTCGGCGTCGAGGACGATCTCGCGCATCCGCTGGACGACCGGCTTCGTCGGATTGTCGTACCGCTCGAACCATGCATCGACCTCGGGATGCCTCGGCATCACGATCCTCCTGGCCTCAGTCAGGCCTCGTCCTCTTCCCAGAAGGTCGTCCCAACTGTGAATGCCAGGTGCTCGGCGGTGTCGTCGGCCGCCGCTCCGTGAATGGTGATCGTGCCCTCGTCGCCGTTCTCGGGAGGCATGGCCGGACCATGCTAACCCGGCCGACAATGGTCCCGATCCGGAAGTGACGCATTTCGCGTCGAGAAGTCGGTCGCCGTTGCTAGACTCGGACCGTGAGCGACATGGCCCAGACGGCGCTTCTGATCGCCGCCATCATCGGTGGCCTCATCGCGCTCCGCCTGGTTCTGACGATCCCCGGCTGGATCCGTCGGAGATATCGGCCGGAGCGCCGCGAGATCCGGGTCTTCGGTGTCGGCGGCGGCGGCAGCAATGCCGTCGACTGGATGGTGTTGTCGCGGATCCCGGGCGTGAGCTTCGTCGCCTGCAACACCGACGCTCAGGCGCTCCGTCGGTCGAAGGCGGGCACGAAGGTCCGCATCGGCGAGTCGATCACCCGCGGCCTCGGCGCCGGCGGCGACCCCGAGGTCGGGCGCAAGTCCGCCGAGGAGGACGAGGCCAGGATCACCCGGGCGGTCGCGGGTGCGGACCTCGTCTTCATCACGGCCGGCCTCGGTGGAGGGACCGGCTCGGGCGCCGCGCCGATCATCGGCGCCGACGCTCGCCTGCAGGGTGCCCTGACGATCGCCGTCGTGACCAAGCCGTTCGCTTTCGAGGGCGCGCAGCGCCAACGGACCGCTGATGCCGCGATGGTCGAGCTGGCGAAGAGCGTCGACGCGATCATCACGATCCCCAACGACCGCATCGCCGACGTCGTCGCCGATGACACGTCGATGCTCGATGCGTTCAGGGTGGTCGACGACGTCCTGCTCCAGGTCGTGCGGGGCATCATCGACCTGCTCAGCGGGCCTGGCTGATCAACCTGGACTTCGCTGACGTGCGGGCGATCATGCACGGCGCCGGTCCGACGCTGATCGGCCTGGGTCATGGCAGCGGCGAGAACCGGGCGCTCGATGCGGCCCGCCAGGCGATCGCGAGCCCGCTGCTCGAGGCGCGAATCCAGGGCGCGCGCGGGATCCTGTTCAACGTCTCCGGGCCGCCAGACCTGCATCTGAGCGAGGTTCGTCTCGCGGCGGACGAGATCCGGGCCAGCGCCGACCCCGAGGCGAACATCATCTTCGGCGCGAGTCTGGGGCGGCCGGCCGGTGATGACGTCGTCATCACCCTCATCGCGACAGGACTGGAGCGGCCCGGGGGCACCGAAGCGGCCGCTGTCGACACCGAAGGCGCCGTTGACGAGGAGGCCCACGCCGAGCCGCGCGAGGCGGCGGCCGAACCTGCGGAGGCCGAGCCATCGACCGACGACGGGGACAAGAGCCAGCCCGAGGTCGTCGCGAGGGCGCAGCCGCATGCGTTGCCGACGAAGGCACCCGTCAGCAAGGCGCCTACGCCGTCGAGCGGTGGACGGACAACCGGAGCCTCGGCCCCCAAGCGCGTCGACGTCGAGAGGCCCAGCTTCCTGCGTCGCAAGCGACCGTCCTGACCCGCGGCCGTCGCTGGGCGGAGTGAAACGAGTGCCCCCGGCGGTTGGTCGGTGTATCCATGCTCCAAACAGTACGCTGTATCATCCGCGCGTCCGCCCGTAGCTCAGTGGATCAGAGCGACTGACTTCGGATCAGTAGGTCGGGGGTTCGAATCCCTCCGGGCGGGCCAGCTCCCGAGCACGAAACGGCCCCCGGAGGACGTCTGAAGGCCGTTCTGATTGGGTCTGTACCCCCGTCGTCCCACCTTATGCGCTAGTGACGGCCCGTTACCTCACCGACGCCATGCTCGGGCGAGCAGCTGAGCCGACCGACGTCATCCTCGTAGCTCGGCCGCGATCCATCCGTCGGGGCGGGCCATCGCTAGGACGTTCGAACAGCAGCCTGCGCGGGTGCGGTCGTGCCGGGCGGTAGCACAACCGAGAACCCCGGCGGTGAGACCGCCGGGGTTCTGAACTGTTCGAGGGGTGCTGCGATGAACGCGACTCAGTCGGGTACGCAGACTGCAAACGCCCGGTTGCCCGAACTGCTGTTTGTGAAGGTCGTCGTCCAGTATCGCGGATTGGTCGTTCCGTTTGCCACGAACGTTCCACCGCTATCGGAGGGATAGCTCAGGTCTTCGGTGCCAACCCTGGCCCCACCGTTGACGGCATGGCTCGAGGCCCCACAGTCGATCGTCAACAAACTGCCGCCGCCCGTCGTTGGAGCCACGATCGTGGCCGATGACGCTGGACCCGCGGGACCGGTATCGCCCGTGGGACCGGCGGGGCCGGCGGGACCCGTATCGCCGGCGGGGCCGGCGGGACCCGTATCCCCGGTTGGGCCGGCCGGACCGGCAGGACCCGTATCGCCCGTGGGGCCGGCGGGACCCGCATCGCCGGTTGGGCCGGCAGGACCCGTGTCGCCCGTGGGACCGGCAGGACCGGCAGGACCGGTACCGGCGGGGAACGTGTCGTGGAAGCGATGAAAGAACGCGGCCATCTGGCCACGGGTCGTGAAGTCGTCGGGACCGAAGTTGCCGTTCGAATAGCCCGTGGTGATGCCGTTGTCGGCGAGCCAGGCGATATCCGTGTGGAAGATGTGGCCGTCTGGCACATCGGGGAACTGGTGAGCCGCGAGGACCACGCCGGTCCCGAGGATCATCGCCATCACGGCACCAAGGACCGCGGTCGTGCGTTTGGGCATCTGCTTTCTCCTGCTTCTGGCGGGCGAGGACCCGCTGTCGCCCTGATGGGCGGACTCCCGGGCCTCGCTGGCCCGTGGCTCAAGGCACTACTATCGGACCACGTATCCGGGCCGCCAACGACCGAAAGGTCCTACGCTTTATCGTTCCTGCCCGGGACCACGACGCCCTTGACCGGCTTTCCTTGAGGGCATACGCGTTCACCGGATGCGGATCCGGAAGCGCACGCATGCGGCTCCTGTTGTTCGTTCGCGCCCGACCCCCTCCGGGCGGGCAAAACCTGACCGTCGTCGGTTTCACCGACGCCCGGCTGGGTCCGGACGTCGCCGCGTTCCTCGTGGCGACCTGACGACCCGCCGCGGTCAGTCGCCGTCGAGCAGCTCGAGCACGGGAGCCAGCGCCTCGAGCGCGGCGATCGTCGGCGGTGTGAGCATGAGCTCGAGGTGCGTGAAGCCACCGGCACCGAAGGCACGGAACCCGTCGGCGATCTCCTCCGCCGTCCCGCTGACCGGTATCCCGAGCACGTCAACCGGGCCCTTCAACGACGTCGGCTCCACCACGATCCCGGCGGACTTCCCGATGGTCGACGGATCGCGACCGACCTCGAGACAGACGGCCTCGAAGGCCGCGAGCCGCGGCCCGAACTCCTCGATGTCGCTGCGCTCCTCCGCGTACCAGCTCCAGATGTCGGCGTGGAGCGCGGCCAGGCGGAGCATCCTCGGTCCCTTGGCGCCGATCATGATCGGGATCCGGCCGGGGCGAGGTCCGACGGGCCGATGCTCCAGGTCGCGCGCGGCGTGGTAGGTGCCCTCGAAGTCCGCCGTACCTCCTCGAAGCAGCGGAACGATGATCTCGATCGCCTCCTCGAACCGGCCGTGGACGTGGTCCTCGGGCAATCCGAACGAATGCGCCTGGCGCCCAGCATGACCCGAGCCGAGGCCGAATACGAACCGTCCTGCGCTGATCTCATCGAGCGTCTCGACGGCCTTCGCTGTGATCCCGGGATTCCGATGGAGCGCTGAGAGGACCCAGGTGCCGACCTTCACCCGCGACGTCGAAGCCGCGACGGCGCCGGTCATCGCCACGCACTCCCACCAGCCGTGCGTCTCGCCGTCGGGCGGCCGCCACAGCAGCTCATCCGGTATCCAGACCGTGTCGAACCCGATCTGTTCCGCCCGGATCGCGAGCTCCCGGATCTCGTCCCAGCGCGCCGGGGTGCCGTCGAAGAAGGACTCCCCCATCGGGAGAACGAGACCGATCTCGAGCGTTCGCATCGAATCTCCGGGGATCGAACCGATGACCCGAGTCTAGTCGCCTGGGCTGGTGATCAGGCGCCGCGGTGCTGGGCCCGGAGTCGCGGCAGGACGTCCGTGGCGATCCGTTCGAGCATCGGCTCCTGCCGCTGGTCCAGCGGGTAGTAGACGCCGACCTCGTCCATGCCGAGCTCGATGACCCGGCTCGCCATCTCCTCGAAGCGGTCGGCGGACTCGTAATACGCCATCGAGCCCCCACGCGGGCGCGCCGCGGCATCGAACATCAGGTACGAGCGGCGCAGTGAGCCGTCGCGCCCGACGGCCCGGCAGTACTCGTCCATGGCCTCGGACCGTTTGCGCGTCTCGTCGAGTTGGGCGTCGAACGACTCGTGGAACGACATGCTGTTCCAGTCGTCGGCGTAGCGCGCGGCGTGTCGCATCATCACCGGCCCGAGCGCGGCGACCATGATGGGCGGTCGTGGCGATTGGACCGGCCGCGGGTTCATGTACGCCCCGACGATCGAGTAGAACGCACCGTCGAACGTCGTCACCTCGTCGCGCAGCAATCGGTCGACGATCTCGACGTACTCTCCGAACCTGGCGACGCGCTCGCGAGGCTCCCAATTCGGGATGCCGACCATGTGGTACGACGGGTCGACGGTGATCCCGGTCCCGAGCCCGATCTCCAGCCGACCGTGCGAGACGTGGTCCAGCGTGAGCGCCGCTCGCGCGAGCATGGCCGGGTTGCGCAGCGGGATCTGCGTCACCGAGCTGCGAAGCCGGATCGTCGCAGTCGCGACGGCGAGGCCGGTGAGCGCCGTCCACGACTCGAACCATGGGCTCTGCGGTTTGGACCAGTCGACGAAGTGGTCCGCCAGGCCGGCCGATTCGAACCCGAGCCGTTCGAGCCGGATGACCCGTTCCACCAACACGTCCCACGGGACGTTGGGCAGGCAGAGCACGGAGAATCGAAGCGCGGGGGCCATGTTTCGGCAGTCTGGCATGATGGTCGACCTGATGGGATCCGCCTACGAGGTCAGACCCGTCCCGGTCGGGCGTCCGGCACGCCAGTGGCCGATCGTCGTCGTGGCACTGACCGTATCGATCCTTGCGGTTGTCGTCGTCAAGCCCTGGGCCTGGTGGAGCGCCCCGACGGCGCCGACCGCGATCGTGGTGACCGAGGCGCGGCCGGTCCAGCCGCAGGCCATCGCCGGACCGGTCGCGGGAGCGGAAGCTCCGACGATCGGGTCGCTCGCGACCCACTCCGGCAAGTGGGGCGTCGGCATCGCCGGACTTGGAGACGACAGCGACGACCCCGGGTGGGTCGAGTGGACGCCCGTCGACCCCGAACCGGCCAGCGACACGCCGATCCGGATCGCGATGTGGCCGGGCACGGGCGTCTGCGCGGACGTCCCAGTGCTCCACCAGCGGCCGTTGTTCTTCGCGGTGACCGGGCCCCTCGACCTCCCCGTCGACCGACGGCTCCTCGCCTGGTGGTCCGATGGCGGCCGGACCGCGTCACTCGACGGGTCGATCCGCCAGGTCACGGCAGTCGGCGACCTCGGCGTGAGCTATCTCGTCCGCCTCGACCGATCGACGTGGCAGGCCGGTCGCTACGAGTTCCACGTCGTGGCCGGCGCTCGCCGAGTCTCGCTCACGGTCTGCGTCGTGGAGAGCGCGTAGCGAGATCTAGCCCCGGCCACCCCACTGGCGGACTTCCGCCTCGATGTCGAGCGGCATGATGGCGCCGTGCTCCTCGTGCTCGCCCCATGCCTCGCGGGGAACGCGCCACATGATCTCGAACTCGTTGCCGTCTGGGTCGTGCCCATAGAGCGACTTCGAGACACCGTGGTCGGAGGCGCCGCCGAGCGCACCAGCCTCGGCGAGCAGGCGCGACGCGTTCGCCAGGTCCTCGATCGTCGGGACCTCCCAGGCCAGGTGGTAGAGGCCGACCGAGCCGCGCGGCGCGCGAGGGGCCTCCAGCCCGACGGAGAACAGCCCCAGGTCGTGGTGGTTGTCGCCGCCGGCGGCGCGCATGAACACGGCCTTGCCACCGAATTCACTGGCGACGACTTCGAACCCGAAGACGCGCCCGTAGAACTCAGCGGCGCGGGTCGCGTCGCGGACGAACAGGACGGCGTGGTTGAGACGCGAGACCGGGATGCTCACCGCGACAGTGTCGGTCATCGAGGCAGGGTCCGTCATGCTGCGACCGGGACCGTGGCTGGAGCACCGACAAGCTTCCAGCCGGACTGCCACGTGCCACCCTTGGCGACATTCAGGGTGATGTTGAGGAAGGCGAGCCCTTCGAGTTGGCGAGCCCGGCTGAGTGGGCCGACCTCGACCGGATCGAGCCCGATCGAGGCGACGAGCTCGAGGACCTTCACGTTCGCGTCGGGGTCGTCGCCGGCGACATAGCCATCGAGCCGGATGCCCTCGACGATCGGATCTTCCTGGTTGGGGGCGAAGAGCGTATTGAACGCCTTGACGATGTGCGCTCCGGGCAGGAGCCGTGCGAGTTCCTCGGCGTTCGACGTTGTCGTGTCGATCTCCGGGCCGTTCGTACCGAACGACATGCGGTTCGAGACGTCGACGACCGCCTTGCCGGTGACGGCTTCACCGATCTCTGCGGCAATGTCCGATGCGCTTGCGAACGGAGTCGCGAGCACCACGATGTCGGCGCCAGCGACGGCCTGGGCGTTCGAGCCGGCGACACGTGCACCGGTTGCCGCCGCGACGCTGCCGGCATGCTCCGGATCGCGCGAGGCGATCGTGACCGAATGACCGGCCCGCACGAACGACGTTGCGAGCGCGCGACCGACGTTGCCGGCCCCGATGATGGCGATGTCCATGATCTTGATCCTCCGATGGCTTGACGGGTTGGCCCTGGTCAAGCAGACTTTGTTGTGGACACAACATACGTCGAGTTGTCACCCGTGTCAATATCTGTTTTGGGAGAGCAAACATGACGGTCGAGGAACGGCGCCGGCCGGCCGTCGGCGGGCAGATCAAGCGCTGGCGGACGGAGCGCGGTCTGACGCTCGCCAACGTCGCGGAGCGATCCGACCTCAACATCGGCTACCTGTCGCAGATCGAAAACGACAAAGCGTCGCCCTCGCTGGCCTGCCTCGCCGCGATCGCCGATGCACTGGAGGTCCCGATCGCCTGGTTCTTCCAGGGCGAGGTGCCGGCCCCGTTCGTGGTGCGCGCGGGCGAGCGCCCCGTGACGGAGACCGACCTTGGGCGAACCGAG
>Ga0184612_10001501_pt1 | contig 11242 bp, 8 predicted proteins | sample PLM3_60_coex_FD_133163 | JGI IMG/M metagenome (GOLD analysis project Ga0184612, IMG submission 133163) | Groundwater sediment microbial communities from an aquifer in East River, Colorado, USA - PLM3_60_coex | ecosystem: Environmental > Terrestrial > Soil > Riparian zone | place: USA: East...
CTCGACCGCGGTCCCCAGGGACAGATCGAGTGGGTCTTCTCGTTCAAGAACTATGCGCGCGCGCTCGAACCGATTCATCTGCTGATCTTCTGGAAGTCGTTGTGGATCTCGGCGGTCGCGACGATATTCTGCCTGCTGCTGGGATTTCCCATGGCAATGGGCGTCGCCTTCGCGCCGTCGCGCTGGAAGAACCTGCTGTTGCTCCTGGTGGCGCTGCCTTTCTTCACGAATCTGCTGATCCGCACCTACGCCTGGATCGCCATCCTCCGCACCAAGGGCTATGTCAACGAAACCATCGGCTGGGCCTATGACGGCATCGCCAGTCTGTTTGCCGGCGGCGATCCCACAGCCTTTACGCCCTATGAGCCGATCGAATTCCTCTACAACCAACCCGCCATCATCGTGGGACTGGTCTATGTCGGGCTGCCGTTCCTGATCCTGCCGCTCTATGCCACGCTGGAGAAGTTCGACCGCTCCTTCCTGGAGGCCAGCCTCGATCTCGGCGCCGGTCAGTGGCAGACATTCTTCAAGGTCCTGGTGCCGATCGCCATGCCCGGCATCGTCGCCGGATCGTTGCTGGTCTTCATCATCTCGCTAGGCACCTACCTGGTTCCGGACGTGCTCGGCGGCACCAGCAGCGAGATGATCGGCACGCTGATCGCCCGGCAGTTCGGTGCGTCGCGTGACTGGCCGTTCGGCTCGGCGCTGTCCTGCCTGCTGCTCTATGTCACCTTCATCGTGCTTTGGATCCGCGCCCTGTTTGCCGGCCGCGGCAACAGCGGGGCGTTCTGAGCCATGGCCCAGGCAACCACCGCAGGCGCCGCCGCCGCGAAATCGGTGCAACATGTCAGCAAGCCGTTGCCGCTGGAATATCTGCGCAAGCGCTGGCTGCAGGCGGTGGTGCTCTTCGGTTTCTTCTTTCTCTATTTCCCGATCATCGCGCTGATGGCCACCTCGTTCAACGAGGACAAGCGCAACATCACCTGGAAGGGCTTCACCACCGATTGGTATGTCAAGGCTTACAACGATGCTTCGTTATTCAACGCCCTGGTAAACAGCCTGACCGTCGCTGTCGTTTCCACGATCGTATCGACGATCATCGGAACCATGCTCGGTTTGGCGCTCTACCGATACCGCTTTCCCAACAAAGCGTCGTTTGAGAGCATCGCGTATCTGCCGATCGTCATCCCCGAGATCTCGATGGCGGTGGCCATGCTGGCTTACTTCGCGCAATTCCTGGAAGTGCCGCTGGGGCTGTTCACGATCACCGTCAGCCACATCGCTTTCAGTTTTCCATTCGTCGCCGTCGTGGTCCGCACGCGCATGGCGGGCTTCGACGAGTCGTTGGAAGAGGCGTCGCGCGACCTGGGCGCCAGCGGCCAACAGACTTTCTGGAATGTCACCGTTCCCTACATGATGCCGGGAATCATCGCGGGCGCTCTGCTGGCCTTTACCCTGTCGCTGGACGATTTCGTCATCACCCAATTCACGTCCGGTCCGGGCTCCACGACGCTGCCCATCAAGATCTATTCCATGGTGCGCTTCAGCGTCACGCCGACGGTCAATGCCGCCTCGACAGTGCTCATTGTCATCACTCTCACCGTTGCGGTTGCGGCCATGGCCATGCAAGCGCGCAGCGAGAAAAACATGGTCAAGAAAAATGGATAGCCGGAAACCCATCATCTCCATCCGCAATGTCAGCAAGCGCTTCGGCGGCTCGGTCGTCGCCGTCGACAACGCCAACGTCGAGATCGGCGAAGGCGAGTTCTTTGCGCTGCTGGGTCCGTCCGGCTGCGGCAAGACCACGCTGCTGCGCATGCTCGCGGGTTTCGAGAATCCGACAGAGGGCGAGATCATCATTGATGGCCACCGCATGGAAGGCGTCGACCCGAACCGCCGTCCGGTGAACATGGTGTTCCAGTCCTATGCCGTGTTTCCCCATATGAGCGTGCTGAAGAATGTCGGCTATGGGCTGAGGGTCACGGGTGTTCCCCCCGATGAAACCCAGCGCCGCGCCCTTGAGGCCCTGGCGCTGGTGAAGATGGAGCAGTACGCCGACCGCATGCCCAATCAGCTCTCCGGCGGCCAGCGTCAGCGCGTGGCCCTGGCCCGCGCCCTGGTCAAGCGGCCGCGGGTGCTGTTGCTGGACGAGCCGTTGTCGGCGCTGGACGCCAAATTGCGCGAGGCCATGCAGCTCGAACTGGTGCGGCTGCAGCACGCCGTCGGCATCACTTTCGTCATCGTCACCCACGATCAGGACGAGGCGCTGTCCATGGCGAACCGCATCGCCGTGATGGAATCCGGCAAGGTGCGGCAGATCGCGGCGCCCGCCGACCTTTACGAGTTTCCGAACAGCCGCTTCGTCGCCGACTTCATCGGCAAGATGAACCTGTTCGAGGGCCAGGTCACCGGCGCCGCCGGCAACAGCATCGTCATCGACATCGCCGGACTGAACCGCATCACCGTGCCCTACTCCGGTCATGCCCAGGGCGGCGTCGGCGTGGCGGTGCGGCCGGAAAAGATCCGGATCGATCATGCCGAGCCGCCGAACGACCGCGTCAAGCTGCGCGGCAAGGTGACCGAAGTCGCCTATTTCGGCGACGAGAGCGCGGTGTTCCTGGAAAACGCCACCGGCGTCAACATCAACGTCAACGTGCCGAACGACGCGCGCCGCACGGCAGCACCCTTTGCCATCGGCGACGAGATGTGGATCTCCTGGAACCCGGCGGATACGCTGGTGCTGGCGGAGTAACTCGCTGTTGGCATCGGAAATCGGGGAATGGGAATTCTCATCCCTCTCCCCTTGAGGGAGAGGGGGTTTCGCGCGCAAGCGCGCAGCGACTCTTCATCTCATCTGTCACTGCAGCATTCCCAGATACATTCTGCCCTACAGCATTACGACACATCGACGACAATGGTTTGATGGGCGCCTGCCAGCGCCAGACCCACCCCCTGCCCCCTCTCCCCCAAAGGGTAAGGGTAGAGGGGATTCTTACTGTACTAAGCCGCGGCGATGCGCGGCCGGCCGAGGCCGGTTACTTCGATCCGGCTTTCGATGAAAAGTTCAAACCCCATGGGATCGCGATGGATCTTGTCCTTGCGGCTGTGGGTGATCTCGACTTCCGCGGCACCGGCATCGAGCGCCAGGCGGGTCGCCAGAGCCCGGCCCTCGCGCAGGGCGAAATCCGCCGCCGTCTCCAGCGACGAAAAATCCCGGTTGCCGCTGGGCAGATGGGTGCGGAACCGCCCTTCGGCCGGCGAGGTGATGAGGGCGTTCACGGTCTGCAGCACGCCGCCGGCGACGGCGCCCACCGCGTTGCAGACTCCCGCATTCGGCGGCACCACCAGGCGCGTGCGCAGGCGGCGCGCCACTTCCGGATAGTAGGACGCCGCCGGCGCGCCGATGGCGACGATGGGACGGGAGATCGTCAGGCTGGTCTGCAGGAGGTCGCCGGCCGGCATCGGCCCGACCGCCTGATCCACCAGCCGCCGCCCCAGGCTGTCTTCTTCCCAAAGCTGCTTGCCTTCGTCGGCGCCGAGCACCGACGCGATCAGCACTCGCGCGGTATGCACGACCACAGCCTCGACGATACGCGCCGCCAGCGTCCGCGCATCGGCGTCGGCGGGCCGCGCCGCAGCCAGATCGTCCTTGATCCAGAGTTCCGCGCCGATCTGCGCCGCAGAGGCATTCCAGTCGGTTTGCCGGCCCAGAATGTGCGCGGCATCGCTGGGCGTCATGCCGGCGACGATGACGAGGCCCCGCTCCACCAGACGGTCCACCGCTTTCAGCGTCGCATAGCGTTGCGCGATCCGGGACAATGGTAACGGCCCGTCCGCCAGCATAGTCCACAGCTCGGCCTGAGACTGGCTGAGACTTTCGAGCCCTGCATCCAGCGACCGGTTGCGTAGCGCGAAGCGGCCGGACTGCGGCGGCAGGCGCTCCGCGTCCAGCTGGCCTTTCAATATCTCCAGCGCATGAGGATGCTCGCGCGCCAGCAGGCTGAGCGGCACCAGCCGGCGCGGCCCGACCTCCAGCCGCGCGCCCTCGCGACGGATCTCGGAGTCGCCGCCAAGGCCGAAGGTATGCACGGCGACCGCTTCCACCATCGTCTTCCAGCCGCCGACGGTGGCGCCGTTGCGGTCGAGGATCGGTCGCCCATCGCGCAGCAGCGCCACGTCGGTTGTGGTGCCGCCCATATCGGACACCAGCACATCGCCTTCGCCCGACAGGTGGCGCGCGCCGACGACGCTGGCGGCGGGCCCGGACAGGATGGTCTCGACCGGCCGGTTCAAGGCGAACTCCGCCGTTACCAGCGAGCCATCGCCCTTCACCACCATCAGCGGCGCTGCGATGTTCTTCTCGCGCATCAGCCCTTCGACGGCGCGGATCAGGTGCTGCAATTGTGGGATCAGCCGGGCATTCAGCGCCGTCGTCAGGGCGCGCCGCGGCGCGTCGAGCTTCGAGGTCAGTTCATGGCCGCAGGTGACCGGCAGGCCGGTGATATCGCGGATCAGTTCCCGCGCCGCCAGCTCATGGGCGGGATTGCGCACCGAAAAGAACGACGACACGGCGAAGGACGCGACCTTGGACCCATGCTGCCGCACTGCCGCCTCCAGCGCCGCGCGATCCAGCGGCGCCTGCTCGTCCCCGGTGGCGTTATGCCCGCCGGCGATGAACGCTACGGGATCGGTGCCGAGGGCGCGGCCGAGATCGGCGCGCTTCAGCGAGCCCTGGTCGTAGCCGATCAGCAGCAGGCAGATGGGACTGCCCTGCCCCTCCACCAGCGCGTTGGTAGCCAGGGTGGTCGACAGCGAGACCAGGCTGATCTCCCGCGACGCCGAGGGCAGCACCAGCTCCATCGCCTTGCGCAGGCCGATCGAAAGATCGTGCTTGGTGGTGAGGGACTTCGCAGCGGCCAGCACCTGGCTGGTGCCGGGATCGAAGATGACCGCATCCGTGTAAGTACCGCCGGTATCAAAGCCGAGGAAAAGCACCGCGTCGAACCTGTCGTCCCTGGGGCCGGCGCCGCGACAATCGGGCCGGCGAAAAGCGCGGGATCATAACCCCTGCCCGGCTCTCCGGCCAGCGGCCCTATCGGCGGAATCCCGCTGATCCGACAAGGATTTGTGAGAGGCAGGGCAGTCGTGTTATGGGCTCCTTAACCATTCCCTGTTACTCGCCCCTCATGGAAGTCCGGCCCACCCAGATCCCCGATGTGAAGCTGCTGGTGCTGAAGAAGCACGGCGATTCCCGCGGCTTCTTTTCGGAGACCTACAACCGCAGCGCCTTTGCAGCTCTCGGTATCGGGCTCGAGTTCGTGCAGGACAACCAGGCCTTGTCCGGCGCGTCCGGCACGGTGCGCGGCCTCCACTATCAGATCCCGCCGGTCGCCCAGGCCAAGCTGGTCCGCGTCACCCGCGGCCGCATCTTCGACGTCGCCGTGGACATCCGGCGCGGCTCGCCCACTTTCGGCAAGGTCGCCTATTCGGAGCTCAGCGCCGACGAGTGGAACCAGCTTTATATTCCCGCCGGTTTCGCCCATGGCTATTGCACGATCACCGCTGACACCGAGGTGATCTACAAGGTGAGCGACTATTATACGCCGGCCCATGAAAGGGCGATCCGGTGGAACGATCCGGCGATCGGAATCAAATGGCCGGTCAACGAGGCCGATGCCATCGTCTCCGACCGGGACCGCCGCAGCCTGCTTCTGGGCCAGCAGCCAGATTTGTTCTGAGGTGCCATGACACGCTGCGTTCTCATCACCGGCGGCGCGGGTTTCATCGGCGGCACGCTGGTGCGCCAGATCCTGGCGGAGACCGACTGGTTCGTCGTCAATCTCGACAAGATGACCTATGCCGCCAATCCGGATCTGCCGGGCGAGTTCGCGGGCAATCAACGGCACCGTTTCGTACAGGCCGATATCGCCGATGAGGCGGCGGTGCGCGACATCTTCGCCTCGATGTGCCCCGACGCCGTCCTGCATCTCGCGGCCGAGACCCATGTGGACCGCTCGATCGACGGACCGAAGCCGTTTCTCGATACCAATATCACCGGCAGCTTCGTTCTGCTGGAAACGGCGCTGCAGTATTGGAAAAGCTTACACGGTGCCGCGCGGGACAACTTCCGCTTCCTGCATATCTCCACCGATGAAGTGTTCGGATCGCTGCACGCGACCGGCACGTTCGACGAAGACACGCCCTACGCGCCGAATTCGCCCTATTCCGCCAGCAAGGCGGCGAGCGATCATCTGGCCCGCGCCTGGCATCGCACCTTCGGATTGCCGGTGATGGTGTCGAATTGCTCCAACAACTACGGACCGTACCAGTTTCCGGAGAAGCTGATCCCGCTGATGATCATCAAGGCGGAGCGCGGCGAGAGGCTGCCGGTCTATGGCGACGGCCAGCAGGTGCGGGACTGGCTGCATGTGGCCGATCACGCACGCGCCTTGCGCGCGATTCTGACTCAAGGCCGCCCCGGCGAGTCCTACAATGTCGGCGCGCGCTGCGAGCGCGCCAACCTGTCGATCGTCGAGGCGATCTGTGACCGGCTGGATGCGATGCGGCCGCTCAAGGACGGGCAGAAGCGGCGCTCTCTGATTCAATTCGTGGCGGACCGGCCGGGCCATGACCGCCGCTATGCCATGAACTCCAGCAAGATCGAGAGCGAACTGGGCTGGCGGCCGCAATTGCCGTTCGATCGCGGGCTGGCGGAGACCGTCGACTGGTATCTTGCGAACAGCGCCTGGTGGCAGCCGATCCTGGCGCGCCGCTATGCGGGCGAGCGGCTCGGGCTGACGCAGCCGGCGGCTGCCAGATCGTCATGAAGGTCTTGGTCTTCGGCGCCGGCGGGCAAGTGGGCACCGCTCTTTTGCAGGCGCCGTGGCCGCCTGGCACGAAAATCACTGGCCTCACTCATGAACAAGCCGATATCGGCAATGCCGCCAGCATCGCCGCCGCTTTCGACTCGGGTGCGTGGGACGTGGTGATAAACGCGGCGGGACATACCGCCGTCGACCAGGCCGAAAGCGAACCGGACAAAGCTTTGCGCATCAATGGCGAGGGACCGGGCTTGCTGGCAGCGGAATGTGCCAAGCACGGCGCGGCGCTGATTCATATTTCGTCCGACTATGTCTTCGACGGCACGAAGAAAACGCCCTACTTCGAAACCGACACGACGGCGCCGCTGGGCGTCTATGGCGCCTCGAAGCTGGCCGGCGAGCGCGCCGTGGCGGAAAGACTGGAGCGGCATATCATCCTGCGCACCAGCTGGGTATTCAGCGCCACCGGCGCCAATTTCGTCAAGACCATGATGCGGCTCGCGGCGTCCGGCCGCGATATACGCGTCGTGCAGGACCAGATCGGCGGGCCCACGCCCGCCGCCGACATCGCCGCAGCGATCGCGCGCATACTGCTGCACATCAAAGCCGGCCTTGTCGCCTGGGGCATCTATCATTACTGCGGTGCGCCGCCGGTAAGCTGGTACAAGTTCGCCTGCAGCATCTTCGAGATTTATGCCGCTATGACCGGGCAACAGGTACCGGTGACGCCGATCGGCACCGCCGATTATCCGACGCCGGCGCGGCGGCCTGCCAACTCGCGGCTGGATTGCGGCAAGATACGAAGCGCCTTCGGCATCGAGCAGCAGCCCTGGCAGGCCGGTCTGGAATCGGCAATGAAGCTGCTTTGCCGGCAAGGCGGATAGGCAGTCATGGCAGACGGCAACCACCGCAAGGGTATCATCCTGGCCGGCGGCACGGGCACGCGGCTCCATCCGGTCACCCGTGCGGTCAGCAAGCAATTGCTGCCGGTCTACGACAAGCCGATGATCTATTATCCGCTGAGCGTGCTGATGCTCGCGGGCATGCAAGACATTCTCGTGATCACCACGCCCCACGAGCAGGCAATGTTCCGCGCGCTGCTGGCCGACGGCGCGCAATGGGGACTCAACATCGAATATGCGGCGCAGCCGACGCCCGCCGGCATTGCCCAAGCCTTCCTGATCGGCGAGAAGTTCATCGCCGGCCAGCTTTCCGCGCTAATCCTCGGCGATAACATCTTCCATGGCAGCAATCTGGCGGAGCTGTTGCACCGGAGCTCCGGTCATCGCAAAGGCGCCACGGTATTCGCCCATGAGGTGCGCGATCCCGAACGCTATGGCGTCGTCACCTTCGATGCGCAGGGCCGCCCTTTGCGCCTGGACGAGAAACCAAAAGCGCCGACCTCCCGCTGGGCGGTGACGGGCCTCTATCTCTATGACGAGAGCGTGGTGGAGATCGCCCGCAGTCTGAAACCCTCGGCGCGCGGCGAACTGGAGATCACCGATGTGAATGCGCGCTATCTCGAGCGCGGCCAGCTTTCGGTGGAGCGGCTGGGCCGCGGCTATTGCTGGCTCGATACCGGCACTCATGACAGCCTGCTCGCCGCCGCCGAATTCGTGCGCACGATCGAGGACCGGCAGGATCAGCAGATCGCCTGCCTGGAGGAGATCGCCTGGCGCATGGGCTATATCGATGCCGAACAGGTGGCGCGCCTGGCAGCACCGCTGAAACAGAACGGCTATGGGCAGTATCTGCTAAGGCTGATCGGCAAGCACTGATACCCACAAAATCGCGCGTTCAGATCGCGGGCAGCACAGAACCGCCGGCCGCCGCGACCGTGCCGTTGCGCACCAGGGCGATCGCCTTGTCCATATCGGCGCACATATAGCGGTCTTCAACGAGATGGGGCACCTCGCGGCGCAGGATGGCCCGCACTTCCTCCAGCGGCCGGCTCGAGCGGAGCGGGTCGTGGAAATCGCAGCCCTGCGCGGCCGCCAACAATTCGATGCCGATCACCGCGACTGCATTCTCCACCATGGGAAGCAAGCGGCGTGCGCCATGAGCGGACATGGACACATGGTCTTCCTGGTTCGCCGAGGTCGGAATTGAGTCGACGCTTGCCGGATAGGCCCGTTGTTTGTTCTCGGAGACCAGCGCGGCCGCCGTTACTTGCGGCAGCATGAAGCCGGAATTCAACCCCGGCTTCGGCGTCAGAAAGGCGGGCAGGCCCGAGAGCGCCGGATCGACCAGCATGGCGACACGGCGCTCGGCGAGGGAACCGATCTCGCACAGGGCAATCGCGATCATGTCAGCGGCGAAGGCCACCGGCTCGCCATGGAAATTGCCGCCCGAGAGGGCCTCGCCGTCGTCGGCGAAGATCAGCGGATTGTCGGAGACTCCGTTCGCTTCCGTCGCCAATGTGCTGGCCGCCTGGCGCAGCACGTCCAAGGCAGCGCCCATCACCTGCGGCTGGCAACGCAGGCAGTAAGGATCCTGCACCCGCTCGTCATTCGTGCGATGGGATGCGCGGATGGCGGAGCCCGCCATCAGGGCGCGCAGCGCGTCCGCCGTTTCGATTTGTCCGCGATGGCGGCGCAGCGCGTGGATGCGGGGATCGAACGGCGCGTCCGAGCCGCGCGCGGCATCGGTCGACAGCGCGCCGGTGACGAGGGCGGCGCGGAACAGGTTCTCCGCCCCGAACAAAGCGGCCAGAGCGTAAGCGGTCGAGAACTGGGTGCCGTTAAGGAGCGCGAGGCCCTCCTTCGCCCCAAGCGTCAGCGGCGCGAGGCCGGCAGCCGCCAGCGCCTTTGCCGCGGGGACGCGGTCGCCCGCAACGAAAAAATCGCCGGTGCCGATCATGGCCGCGGTCATGTGCGCGAGCGGCGCCAGATCGCCGGAGGCACCCACCGAACCCTGACAGGGCACGAGCGGGGTCAGGCCCTTCGCCAATAGATTCTCGAGCAGGGCGGTCACCGCGGGGCGTACGCCGGAAGCCCCTTGCGCCAGGCTTGCCAGCTTGAGCGCCATCATGAGGCGGGCCACCGGCACCGGCATGGGCTCGCCGACGCCGGCCGCATGGGACAGCACGATGTTGCGCTGAAGCGTTTCAAGGTCGGCTGCGTCGATGCGCACGCTCGCCAGCTTGCCGAAGCCGGTATTGATGCCGTAGACCGGTTCGCCCTTGGCGACGATCGCCGCGACTGCCGCCGCGCTCTTCTCGATCGCCGGCAGGCAACCCGAATCGAGCCTGACCGCCGCGCCCCCGTACACGGCGCGCCATTCGGCAAGAGATACCGCGCCGGGCTTTAGAATGATGCTGCTCACTGTTCCCCTCCAGTTAAGGGCATGGAGTCGCATAAACCCATGGAGTCGACAAGGCCGCACCGGGCAAAGGTCACGACAGCGATGATCGATCCGACAAGACAAGATAGGCGCTGATCGCCGTTGCAAGCGGTATGCACGCGACGAAGAGGAAGTTAGAGCGTCATGGCCGTGACCAGAAACACGGTCCGCTGGACATGGGAGCCTCGCCAAGAGGAGGCACCGGGAACCTATCGATAGCCGGTCGTATCGGCAGGTTTTCCGGCATCCTGCACTTCCGGGACGTACCGCCAGGCATCGGGGCGAGAGCCGTCGAGGTCGGTAAAGCCATAGACCTTCGCCAGTCCGCTGCTGGAAAGCGATTGTCCATTCCAACGCGCCCGGTCCGGATCGGCGGCAAGCGCCGCAACGGCGCGGCCGACGAAACGGGGGGTCTCGGAAATCGCGAAATGCGGCGACTTCAACGCTGCGTCGCGCCAGTTCTCTTCGGTCACGCCATAGGCTTCCAGCATCGCCTCCGATCGCAACCAGCCCGGCGTGAGCGATATGGCTGTCGCGCCGTGAGGCTTCAACTCATGCGCCAACGCGAACGCCATCCGGCTCACCGACGCTTTGGCCAGGTCATAGAAGAAGGAGACCCGATAGTGGGTCGCGTTGTATTCATCGGTTCCGTCGGTCACCTCGACGACCAGGCCGCCCAGCGTCTTGATCAGCAGCGGTATCGCGAAGTGGCTGGTGATGGCGTGGGTGTCCACGGCCCGGCGCAGGGTGCGCAGCCCGTTATCCAATGAGGATTCCCAAACCGATTTATTCCACTCCATCACGGTGGCGCCCCAAATGTCGTTCACGAGAACATGCAGGCCGCCCTGTTCGCTTTCGATGCGCGCCACCAGCGCCCGCACCTGGTCGGGCACGAGATGGTCGACCTGGACCGCGATCCCATGGCCTCCGGCCGCATCCACGAGGGCCGCGGTCTCCTCGATCGTCTCCGGCCGGTTCATCTCCGATCGCTGGGACCGGGTCGTTCGTCCCGTCACATAGACGGTTGCCCCCGCTGCGCCTAATTCGACCGCGATACCCCGGCCCGCGGCGCGCGTTGC
>Ga0184612_10001502_pt1 | contig 11234 bp, 11 predicted proteins | sample PLM3_60_coex_FD_133163 | JGI IMG/M metagenome (GOLD analysis project Ga0184612, IMG submission 133163) | Groundwater sediment microbial communities from an aquifer in East River, Colorado, USA - PLM3_60_coex | ecosystem: Environmental > Terrestrial > Soil > Riparian zone | place: USA: East...
AAGAACAAAGAAATGGGTCAAGCCTTTGTGCGGGCAATCAGTCGGGGCGTTGACTCGATTCACGCGGATCCGGAAGGGAGTCGGGCTGCCATGATAAAGTGGGCCGGCTTGAATCCGGATTTGGCCGGTAAGATCGGGTTGCCGGTCTTCGAAAAGGGGATTTCGGAAAAAGATCTCCAAGCGACTATCGACTTGACGCAAAAATACAAGCTCATCTCGCGTTCCATCAAAGCACGGGATGTCATCAGCGACCTGGCTCCAAAGGGTTGAAGGTCATTGCGCTTTCGCAGTTTCGAATTTACAGCTTGACATGCAGTGATGGAGAATTGGAGTGCAGGAGCGATGGTTTTTACAATACTCCAACGCTCCGGTACTCCACAACTCCAAGATTCCATCTCGCCTGTTGCTTAGCCATTCATGCCTATCCTCGAAGTCCAAGGTCTTTCCAAAGCTTATCGCCAAATGGGTGGCGAAACGACAGCGGCGATTGGCAATATCTCTTGCCAGGTCGAAGCGGGAGAGTTTGTTTCCTTCGTTGGGCCTTCCGGTTGCGGCAAGACCACCTTGCTCATGTCGATCGCCGGACTGATCGCTCCCACCACGGGGAAAATCCTGGTGAAGGGACGCGCGGTCAGCGGTCCGCCACCGAACCTCGTTCTGGTTTTTCAGGAGTTCAATAAATCGCTCTTTGCTTGGCGCTCTGTACTGGGCAACGTGCTTTTTGGATTGGATGCTCGAGGAAAGAAGGTTCGCGAATCCGAGGAAAAAGCAAAAGCACTCATTGAACTTGTCGGCCTGAAAGGATTTGAGAGCCATTATCCGTGGGAACTATCCGGCGGTATGCAACAACGTGTAGCGATCGCGCGGGCGCTGGCTTACGAACCGGAGGTGCTATTGATGGATGAGCCATTTGGTTCGTTGGATGCTTTGACCCGTCTGGAACTCGAAGACACGCTGCTAAGATTGTGGGAAGAACTCGGCACGACGATTCTTTTCATTACTCATGACATCGAAGAAGCCATCTATCTTTCGGATCGGATCTGGGTGCTCAGTCGCCGGCCTGCGGAAATCATCGAGGAGCTGTGGATCGACTTTCCCAGACCACGCCATCAGGTGACGACGCGCGTCGAAGGACGCTTCATGGAAATCAGAAACCAGATTTATAAACAGATCAGTAACGAAAACACGGCGTGAACGGCTCCGGCAAATTTAATTGGACCGGCTGGCTGGTGTTCGGCCTGTTCCTGTTACTATGGGAATGCGGCTCTCGCGCGAGCCCGAAACTCCAACTCTATATACCCCCGGTCAGCCAGATTGTAGTTGCCCTCAGTCACTTGATTGTTTCCGGTCAAGTGACCACGCATCTCTTGACGACTCTGCGCCGCTTCTTGGAAAGTTATCTTCTGGCCGCGGCGATCGCAGTGACTGTTGGCGTTGCCCTCGGTTATTTTCGCTTCGCCCATAGTCTAACGGAGATGCTAATTGAGTTCTTGCGACCCATGCCCTCCGTGGCGATTATTCCCGTGGCCATACTGCTGCTCGGCATCGGCGATTCGATGATCGTGGCGGTTACGGTTTACGCGAGCACCTGGCCAATCTTGGTGAACACCATCGACGGCGTGAGGCATATCGAGCGGACTTTGATCGATACCGGCAGAACCTTCGGCCTGGCCCGCCGGCGCATCCTTTGGCAAATCGTCTTGCCTGCAGCCTCGCCTTATATCGTCACGGGTTTGCGGGTGAGTTTGTCCATCGCTTTGATCCTGGTCACTACGGCGGAAATGATCGCCGGCAACAAAGGTCTTGGCTTTTTTATTCTCGACGAAGAGCGCTCGTTACAGAGCAGCAACATGTACGCCGGGATCATTCTTGTGGCGGTGCTGGGCTACGTGCTCAATCGTCTGTTCGTGGTCCTGCAGGAAAAGGCGATGAAATGGCGTCGCGGTATGGTCGCGAGAGAATCAGTCTAAATATGCGCGAGTCAAAGCTCAACGGAGTTTTCTTCTTGCTGGCTTTGCTGCTTGTCTGGGAGCTGGCGGCCCGAGCGGAATGGGTAAACCCGCTTATCGTCCCGGCTGTGAGCAAGATCGTGGGGACGTTTTTAGAATTGCTTTGGTCGGGCCAGATACCTGTGCAGATTCTTGCGAGCCTAAAAAGAGCTGCGGTGGGTTACGCTTTGGCGGCGGCGATATTTATCCCGCTGGGAATCTTCATGGGGCTGTTTGACAATATCCGTCGCGCGCTGGAAGTCAGCGTCGAAATGTTGCGGCCGATTCCGCCGCCCGTGGTCATTCCCGCGGCGATGTTATTTTTCGGGTTGGAAGACGAGATGAAGATCTTTGTCATTTTCTTTTCCTGTGCTTGGCCGATCCTGCTAAACACCCTCGATGGAGTTAGAAACATCGATCGGGTTCTTCTGCATACGGCCAGGACATTTGGGTTGTCTCAACGAAAGATCATCTGGCAAGTGATCTTACCCGCCAGCTCGCCACAAATCATGACCGGCTTGAGAGTCAGTCTGCCGATCATGCTCATTCTCGTGGTGATTTCCGAGATGGTGGGAAGTACCGATGGGATCGGCTACTTCATTCTGGATGCGCAGCGAAGGTTTAGAGTCGCTCAGATGTATGCCGGGATGCTGGCTTTGGCGATTTTAGGCTACCTTCTAAACCAGCTTTTCAACCTGGCGCACCGTTCGCTACTCCCGTGGCATTGGGGGATGACGCGAATGAATGGGGGGGAATAATGGAGTCTTTGGGATTGGAGCATTGGAGTGATGGAGTACTGGAGTGTTGGGATTCCGGAAAAACCATTACTCCACTATTCCAACACTCCATCATTCCATTCCCTCAGACTCTGTGCATCCCTCCGCCTTCCGGCGCTTGCGGCTGATTGCGCCCGGGGAGCCAGTCCGCGTCTTTTCGCGGACTGTTGCCTTTCACTTCGAATTTCGCCCGGCCCATATTTTCAAACTCGATCTCAATCGTATCGCCGGGGTTCATGGGACGGAGCCCCTCATGATAGGTGCCGGTGGCGACGACGTCCCCAGGATTGAGCCGCAGAAATTTTGTTAACCAGGCGATCTGATCAGGAATTTTGTGGGCCATGGATTTGGTGTTGTAGTTTTGTCGTGGCTCCCCGCTGGTCCACGACTTCACGACGACGTTGTGCGGATCCGGAATCTCGTCCTTGGTGATGATCCACGGCCCGCAGGCGCCATGGCTATCCTGGCCCTTCGGAATGAACTGGGTGCGCCGCACCATGCCACGCGTTGAAACGTCAAAGAACGGGACATAACCAAAAACGTAATCTAAAGCTTTGGACTCCGGAACGTCCTTCGCAGTTTTGCCTATGACAAAGGCAAATTCCGCTTCCGGCTGGTAGACCACGGCCGCAGGGATGTCTCTCAGTTCGATGGTTCCGCCAGGTCCAACGAGATCGGGCGACTTGTAAAAGTATTCATTGGGTAAACTGTCAGGACTGCGATCGGGCCTATCGACATAATTCACAAAAGCCGCGAGGCACTTGCTCGGTCTAGGCAGCGGGCACAGAAGCTGAACACTGCTTAACGGCACACCCTCTTGTTCCGCTAAGATCTTTTCGAACCTGCGGCGGTATTTGCGCCAACCCTCGATGATCTCTTCCATCACTCTCTGCGGGCCTTTGGCCTTGCGCGAGTTGACTGTGTCACTAACATCTACAACCATATTGTCGTTTTTGATTACGCCGATCCTGTCATCGTTGAAGCGAAGAATCTTCAATGTTAAGTCCTCCAGTCGTCGAAATTTGCGCCTATCTTTGCGACAAGGCTGGGCAAAAGTCAATCCGAATCCGAGCTTCCTGACGTCACGAAATTACATGCCCTTCGGTAGGTGAGAGCCTTTCCAAACTCGGACGATTGGTGTAAGCGAATCATAGGAGGACAAAATGCTACTCATCAACAACCAGGAAGTGGAAAAGCTTCTCGATATGAAATCCTGTCTGGAGGCCTTGGAGGACGGCTACGACGATCTGCTTAAAGGCGATGCGGTTTACCGGCCGCGCCTCGACGTTTGGATGCCTTGCGATCGGCCCGACGGTTACTACCGCTGGGGCACGATGGAAGGGGCGAGCCGAAAGATCGGCGTGTTTGCGATTCGGATGAAGTCCGACATTGTTCATTGGCCTAATGGCGACACCGAAGAAAAGTATTGCATGCAGCCGGGAACATGGTGCGGTTTAGTGATGGTTTTCAGCATTCGTAACGGCGAGCCGTTGGCGATCATCAATGATGGACTTATCCAGCACATGCGCGTGGGCGCTTGTGCCGGCTTGGGAGCCAAATACCTCGCGCGGCAAGACGCTGCCGTCGTCGGTATGTTCGGCTCGGGAGGAATGGCGCGAACCTATTTGGAAGCATTTGCTGAAGTACGTAATATTAAGAAGGTCACAGTGTATAGCCCCACGAAAGCCAACCGAGAAGCATACGCCAGGGAAATGACGGGTAAATTGGACTTGGAAGTGATCGCCGTGGATGAGTCCGAGATGGTCGTGCGCGATGCGGATATCGTAGCGACTTGCACGGATTCCACCCGGACCGTTTTTGACGAGCCGGATTGGCTGAAGGAAGGAGCGCACATTACCTGCGTGCGTGCCTGCGAGATGGGGCCGAAAGTCCTCAAGCGCTGCGATCTTTCCCTAAAGCTCGGCAAGAATACGATAGAAGCGATGGACGAGGGTATGGTGCGGCTGCACGGCAACGTCGGTTATATCGCCGGCCAGCCGGAGGAAAGGAGCCGGATTCCCAATCCCGTGGTGGACAACTATAGAGGTGACCACTTTAAATATTTCATGGACTTCAAAGCCGGCAAAGTCCCGGGACGAACGACTGACAAACAAATCACCTTCTTTATCAACGCGGGGACGCAAGGGCTGCAGTTCGCCGCATGCGCCGGGAAGGTTTACCAATTGGCCAAGGAAAAAGGACTGGGCCGGGAGCTACCGACGGAGTGGTTTTTGCAGGATATCAGGGATTAGCAAGACGGAGATCGAGACGGAGATTCAGTGGTTGCCCGAAGTGCTTGATGGCGAGTTTAAGGCCTGGGGGGAATAGTGATAGAATAACAACATGATTCAGGAGCTGACTGACAGACTCAATTTTTTGTGGGATGAGCCGCTTACTCGAGGCGATCTCAAGAAGCTTTTGGAAGGTGGAAATGAGGAAGAGCGTCTTTATTACGCGGCTAAGATTTTGAGAGAAGCACGATTTGACGAAGTCTGGGATTATCTCTCTCCGATGTTTCTGGCCTCTCATTGGGAAGGACTTCGCCGAAGACTGGGACGGAAGAAACGGTTCTGGGAGTTCTTTTACGCTACGTGGCGCGAACATGGCCGTATCACCTAAAGATATCCTCTCCGCCTTGCAGTGGGATTTTTTGTCTTTTTTTTGCAGCCCCCCTTTTTCTGAGGAGGTTCAGGAATATTTTCAATCTCTTGCTAGGAAGCTTGCTGTAGAGTCTTTTCCTCAGTAGAGAGGCTTGTCTGTTTAGTAACCCAGCTTGTCGATTTCATCGTCGTCGAACCCAAAGTAGTGGGCGATCTCGTGCAGCACGGTGGTCCGAATTTGCTCGCGCAATTCGTCCGGGTCGGGAAAATCCTGGAGCAGAGGCTCCGCGAAAATTGTAATTTTGTCTGGTAAAATGGGCGGGTAAAGGCTGGAGCGATCGGGCAGGGGGATGCCTTGGTAGAGCCCATAAAGCGTGTCGTGTTCGGGGTCAAGTCCTGCGTCGAGAAAAAGCTCTTCCCCGGGCCTTTCCTCGATCACGACTTCGACATTGTGCAGCTGTTTACGAAACTGTTTAGGGAGCTTGTCGAGAACCCGGGCGACCTCTTTTCTGATTTCGTTTTTATCCACCGGTGAAGAGTTTGTACCAAGTAAAGAATCGGTGCAAGGGATGGAAGCCGCGATTGCCATTGTTGGCCGTAGCAGGTTGCTGAAAAACTCCGGGAGTCCTTCGACGGCGCTCAGGACGAACGGAGGGGTTTTGATATCATTGAGGATTTTCCGTTCATGCTGAGGCTCTCGAAGCATTCCGTGCCTTTCTTTAGCAACCTGCTCGTCCTCTCCGTTGTTTTTGCTTTCGCTGCATGTGTCACCCGACAGCCTCCGGTTTCAATTACGCCAGCCCTCACCGACGACCTTGATGGGGAGTCGCTGCGTACGGCTCTACGTCGCAGCGTCTCCTACTTGGAGAAACTGCCACCGGAGCGCATTGTCGGGGAGCAACCGCGGCGGTTTACCGCTGGCGAGGTCCTGGACTCCCTCCTGGCTTTTGAAAAATTGCTGGATCGTCAGGATTGTCGAGACTGTTGGAAGCATGACTTCAGCAGTCGATTTGACCTCGTTCCCTCATCCGGCGATCCTGAGTTGGAGATGGTCTTGTTTACCGGCTACTACCAACCGGTGATCGAAGGCAGCTTGGTGCCGAGGCCCGAGTACGCTTATCCGATTTACGGCACGCCGGCGGATCTGATCGTAACTGAACAGGCCACGCTCACCCCGTCGATGGCATCTGTGAAGACTATCGGTCGTCTGGAAGGGGACAATCTCGTGCCTTACTATTCGCGGCGTGAGATCGATGAATTGGGATCTCTCCACGGACGGGGTTATGAGATTGCCTGGGTGAAGAATCCCATCGATCTGTTTTTTCTTCACATTCAAGGCTCGGGCATCCTCCAATTAGAAAATGGCCGGCGTCTTCTCATCGGTTATGCAGGCGCCAACGGTAGACCCTATCGAAGTATCGGCCGCTTGCTCATCGACCGCGGCAAGATCCCGCAGGAAGAGATGTCGATGCAACGCTTGCGACGATATCTATTAGATTATCCGGAGGAACGAAACGAAATTTTTGCTTATAACGAAAGCTACGTCTTTTTCCGCTTTTTAGAGGAAGGGCCCCTGGGCAATCTTGAAGTTCCGCTTACACCCGGCAGATCCGTTGCCACTGATGCGCGGCTTTTTCCCAAAGGCGCGCTGGCTTTCATCGTTGCCGAAAGGCCGGTACTCGATGCCGCAGGTCAGCTAGTGGGCTGGCAGCCCTTTTCTCGTTTCGTTTTGAATCAGGATACCGGCGGCGCGATCCGTGGTCTGCAGCGCGCCGACCTCTACTTTGGCACTGGCCTCGAGGCCGAAGCCGGGGCCGGTTACATGAATAGGCTGGGAAAACTTTATTTCCTATCGTTAAAAAATCTGTCCGTGGCTCCTTCAATCGCGAGATAGTCGCTAACGCCGCCCGTCAAATATCGGAAGCGTTGACCTCTTGAGCGAATTCCTCGGGGAGAGTAACCTCTGCAGACGTGGCGCGGCATACCGAAACACTACGATTAAAACTCGCACTGGCCATCAGCGGCATTTATTTTTTTGCCGAGCTGATCGGCGGGTTTTTAACCAATAGCCTGGCGCTCTTGTCGGATGCCGGACATATGCTGTCCGACATCGCGGCTTTGGCATTGAGTCTGTTTGCTTTCCGGATAGCCAAACGGCCGGCAACCGTCAGCAGCACCTATGGTTATCATCGAGCCGAAATATTAGCGGCGCTCTTCAATGGACTGACGTTATGGTTAATTGTCGGAGTCATTTTCGCCGCCGCCTATAACCGCTTCTTCGATCCGCCCGCTGTTGAAAGTTACGGTATGATGATCGTAGCGTCGCTGGGCTTGCTCGTGAATGTCGTTGCGGGAGCCATTCTATATGGTTCACACCACCATAATCTCAATCTACGCGGAGCTTTCTTGCACGTCGTGAGCGACGCCTTGGGCTCCGTAGGAGCCATTGCGGCGGGTCTGATCATGCTGTTCACCGGTTGGTATGTTGCCGACCCAGTGATCAGCATTCTTATCGGGCTTCTGATTCTCCACTCTTCTTGGAATTTGGTCAAAGAATCTTTTAGTGTGCTCATGCAGGCCGTTCCAAAAGGCATCCGGCTCGAAGACGTGCAACAGGCACTCGAAGGGGTGGAGGGAGTCAGCAAGGTGCACGATCTGCATGTCTGGGCGGTTACCTCGGACATCTTTACTCTAAGCGCTCACGCTGTGGTAGAAAACGGCGGCGATTTTCATCAGGTCCTCAACGGCATCGAGGATACACTCAAGGAGCGCTTCAACATCGAGCACACCACGATTCAGTTGGAAACCGAAAGCCGCGAGGAAAAAGAATTCAAAGCGTTCTGACCACCGATGGACCCGTCAGTGTGTACAACGCTTTAGACTTGCAGGTTGATTAAAAACTCTGATTACAGGCTGCTCAAAAAGTTCTCAGAGGCGAGGCGCGCGAAGTGGGCTGTTGGAATATTGGAACATTGGAGTATTGGTTTTTGAAAGCATCAATCCATCATTCCATCCTTCCACTATTCCAATTTTTAGCACGTTGGAGCGAGGCGATTGAGCGCACCCTTCGACGGTGCTCAGGGCGATCGGCTTGGTATTAGCAATGCCAATCATTAACCGTTCGTGCTGAGCTTAGTCGAAGCATGAACTGTCCAGAGTCTTTTTCAGCAGCCTGCTAGGATACACTTGGGCTGGACACGACTGGCTTTGGTCTAGGTAAGAGACAGGCCATTAAACCGACACTAATAAAAGAAAGAATTCCCAGAAACCAAAAGATTGTGGACAGATTGGCTGATATGAGCAATAAACCCACGATGGAGGTCGAGGTTGTTTTAGAGACTTGCTGAATCAGCCGATCGAAGGAGACGATGCCGCCGCGCAATTCCGCCGGTGCATTCTGGGTCAAAAGACTTTTCTGCATCGGTGAAATCACGCCGTTCGCCAGCCCGTAGAAGAACAGTGCGCCTCCCACCAACCAAAGGCCGGGCACGGTCGGAACGAGCGCCACGGCGGCGCCGCTGACAACGAAGGCAATGAAGAGGACATTGGCTTTATCCCGCCCCGCAGCGATGCGGCCGGCTTGGCTCGCGGTGATCATCGCGCCGATGGAGAAGAAGACGTAGAGGATCCCCGCCGTCGCCGTCGAGATGCCATGGGTTCGCACCAGAAAGAGCGGAAAGTAAGTTAGAAAACCGTAGTCGAGAAAAAAACGCAGGAATCCCGCCGAAAAAGCGATGAGGAGCCTGGGATGCCGAGTTAGTCGCAACACGTCGCCGAGGTACGCCAGGGTGCCGTCGCTGTTCTTGCCTTTGGTTTCCGGCATCCAAAGCAGCGCGGCAAACCCCACCGGAATGGTTAGAACGTAGAAAACAAAAGGCCAGAACCAAGCGATGCTGGCAAGCAAGCCGCCGAGCGGTGGAAAAACCATATAGCCAACACGGTCGAGAAAAACTTTCAACCCCTGGCCGCCGATCTCTTGTTCTCCTTCAAGCAGGTCGCCGATGAGCACAATGGTGAGGGGAATGACAGCGCTGAAGCCGATCCCTTGCAGTGTCCGGAAGGCGAGGAGCCAACCGAAGCTCGGTGCGAAAGCCATGGCCGTTCCAAAGATCCCGAAGACTATGAGACCAACCGAGAGAAGCAAGCGCCGGCCATAAAGATCGGCAATAATGCCAAAGATCGGCGACAGCACAATCGCCGGGGCGGTGAACAGGGTCATGATCAAAGATAATGCCGAATCGCTGACGCCGAAGGGTCCGGTTAATGCCGGCAGCGCAGGCTGAATGAAATTCACGCCCATCATAAGAGAGATGCTTGCCGCATAGACGATGCTGAGCGCGCGACTGCGGTCACGCGACATCTCACCGAGACCGAACATTGAAGTCAGAGCAAACATATGCCGGAAATTAGATGAATTCCGGCTGCGAGTCAATCAAACGGTCCGCCCAAGCAATCAAATGCTCGTCTTCCATTTGCTTTGCAGCTTGAGATTTGCCGTTGATCATCCTGAGGGAGTCTCCTGTGGTGATGAAACTGGCCCCATGTTATGGGTTGGACAGCCAGTGAGCTTTATGTTTCGCATGAAGGAGGAATTTTATGGCGCAAGATATGCGCTCCTGGATTAACCAGTTGGAGGAAGCCGGACTGTTGGCGCGGATAAAAAAGCCCGTGGATCCCCGCACGCAGATGGGAGCTTTGCTTTGGCAGGCGAGGGATCGGGCGCTGCTCTTTGAGAATCTGTCGGGATTTCCAAATTGGCGTTGTTTGGGGCAGGCGCCCGGCGATGTGTCTTTAGCTCCGCTGGCCTTCGGCACTCACCGTGACGAGATGGTTCCGGAATTCGTGCGTCGGACAGAGCGATTGGGCACGACGCGGCTAATGAATTCGGGCCCGGTCAAAGAAAGGATCATCACCGGAGATAAAGTTGACGTGACAAAAATGCCGATCCATCAGGCCGGCATCCGGGACGGCGGTCCTTACATCGGCTCGGGGTTGATGATCACCAAAAATCCGGAGACCGGCAGGCGCAACCTGAGCTTTCATCGCTTGCAGATGAAAGATTCTAAGAAGTTTGGAATTTTGCTCTATCCGCGTCATGCCTGGGCCAACTACCAGATGTACGAGGCCCAAGATAAACCGATGCCGGTTGCGATTATGATTGGGCACCATCCGATGTATTACTTCGCCGCAGCGACGACGACGCAGTACGGCGTAGACGAGCTCGAGATCGCTTCCGCACTGCTTAAGGAAGAGGTGGAGCTGGTGAAGTGCGAGACGGTGGATCTCGAAGTCCCCGCCCACGCGGAAATCATTTTGGAAGGTGAAATCCCGCCGAAGACGCGGGAGCAGGAAGGCCCATTCAGCGAGTTTCAGGATTACTATCTCACGGGCGCCGGGATGAACCCAATCGTAAACATCAAGGCTGTTACCATGCGGGGCGATGCAATCTTCAAGAACGTCCAGAACGGCACCGAAGTAGAAGGCTGTGTCTATCACAAAGTGCCCATGTCGGCGCAAATTCTACGTCGCATCAGGACCGTGGGCGGCTTCGCTGACGTGAAGAACGTCCTGGTATTGCCGGGCATTTTCGGCGTCGTAGTGCAGATGAATCCGCGCTACTACGGCGAGGCGAAAAACGTCCTGCTATCAGTCCTCTCCAGCGAGTATCAACATCCAAAGGTCGCCATCGCCGTCGATGAGGACGTGGATATCTTCAACTACGCGGAAGTTCTGTGGGCTATTTCTACGCGGGTGAATCCTGAACAGGACATCGTCGTCATTCCCGGGGCCAAGATTCATGCGATGGATCCCTCTTGCCCGGAATTCGGCGCTCCGGGAGCGCCGGGCTGGCATCGGATCGGCGGCAAAGT
>Ga0184612_10001503_pt1 | contig 11232 bp, 10 predicted proteins | sample PLM3_60_coex_FD_133163 | JGI IMG/M metagenome (GOLD analysis project Ga0184612, IMG submission 133163) | Groundwater sediment microbial communities from an aquifer in East River, Colorado, USA - PLM3_60_coex | ecosystem: Environmental > Terrestrial > Soil > Riparian zone | place: USA: East...
GCTTTGATGCGCGGGCCTACCCCGCGGGCTGCGGGATGCCCTCGATCCGCGTGCCGGCGGCGAACCGATGCCGGCCGGAGCGCGTGATGACCGTGACGCCGCCCGGCCCGAAGGCCCGCCAGACACCGTCCCGCCAGAGTGCGGCCGAGCGCTCGTCCACGGCCACGAGAACGACATCGTCCCGCGGAGCGGCGGCGAGCGCACCATCGACCCACCGCTCCCCGAATCCGTCAAAGTGCGGGATGACGGCGACGCGCGGGACGAGTGAGAGCGCCGGCCGGTATCGGCGACGAGCGTCGCCCGGGACGCGATCGCGGATCAGTGTCCACTCGCCGAGCGCCATCGCCCCGGCCGAAGAGCCCGCGAGCGCCGCGCCCTCTCGCCACGCCTGAACGATCGCGTTCCACACGGGCGTGTCGGCGAGCGTCTTGGGAACGAGACCGGGGTCGCCGCCGACGAGGTAGAAGAAGCGTCCGGCGCGGGCAAGCTCGACGTTCTTCTGCGAGGTCACCTCCGACCGGCGGATGGCCGGGAGCTCGTCGACGTCGAGCCCGAGCTTCTCGAACCAGGCCCGGGCGTTTGCCACGGCCAGGTCCGGGCGCTGACGTCCCGCCGCGGTGGCGAGCACGAAGGCCGCCCCCCCGCTCGCGGCCGCGACGAGGACCTCGTCCTGCGGCTCGTTCCCCGGGTTCAGCTCGTCGCCGCCAACCAGCGCAAGCGGTCCCGGCGGGGCGTTAGGAGCTTCGCTCATCCGCCGACACGCCGGTAAGGATTTCGCAACATCCGGGGTTGACAATAGTGGCGTGAGCGGAGCGCGCGTGCTCGTGGTGGACGATGAGCCGATGGTCCGCGAGGTGTTAGCGCGGTACCTGGAGAAGGATGGGTTCGCGGTGGACACGGCCTCGGACGGGGTGGCAGCCCTCGAGAGGTTCGAGGCTGGTCGGCCCGACCTCGTCCTGCTGGATCTCATGCTCCCTGGGGTAGATGGCTTGGAAGTCTTCCGGCGGATCCGGGCCCAGGCGCCAGCGGCGGTCATCATGCTCACCGCCAAGGGCGACGAGACCGACCGAGTCGTCGGCCTGGAGCTCGGCGCCGACGACTACATCACGAAGCCCTTCTCACCTCGCGAGGTCGTGGCCAGGGTCCGCACGGTCCTCCGGCGAGTCCGCCCGGATGTGCTCGTCCCGGCCTCGCCACTTCGCCACGGCGACCTGGAGATCGACTACCCGCGCCGAGAGGTGCGCCTGGCGGGACGCCCGGTGAAACTCACCCGGAAGGAATTCGATTTGCTCCTTCTGCTGGCGTCTCGGCCCGGTGTGACGTTCACTCGCTCCGAGCTCCTCGAGCAGGTGTGGGACTTCGCCTGGGAGGGCGACACGTCCACCGTCACCGTCCACATCCGCCGGCTCCGCGAGAAGATCGAGGTAGACCCGTCGGATCCCCGCCGCCTGATCACGGTCTGGGGCATCGGCTACCGGTTCGATCCATGATGCGCTGGCGAGCGCTTGCGCTGCTCCTCGTCGTAGCCGGGATCGGCGCGCTCGGGACGCTGGCCACCGGTGCGGCGATGGGGATGCACGCGAGCGAACTCGCCCACCTGGCGGCGCTGATGGTCCCGGCACTCGTGGTCACCTTGGTTGCGATCGCGGTGGCCCGCCCACTGCTCGCCCGCTCGTCGATGAGACAGAGCCTCGTGGCTGTGGCCATCGTGGGCGCCGTGGTCGGCCTGGCCAACCTGGTCGTGCTGGCCCGGCAGATGTTCGTGAACGACCACGACGCCACGACGCTCGGCGTCCTGTTCCTGTACTCGACCGGGGCGGGGGTCGGCGCGGCGCTCGCCCTCGCCCGCGCCCGATCGCGCGCGGTGGCCCGGCTCGCGAAGACGGCACGGGCTTTGGGAGAGGGAGACCTTGACGCCAGGGTCGGGCGGCTGGACGGCGGGCCGGAGCTCGACACGCTCGCGCACACCCTCGATGACATGGCGGCGCAACTGCAGGAGGCCATGAATCGCGAGCGCCGGATCGAGGCCACGCGACGTGATCTGGTGACTGCGGTCTCCCACGACCTGCGAACACCCCTCTCGAGCCTGCGGGCGATGGTCGAGGCGATCGAGGAAGGCGTCATCGAAGACGTCCCCAGCCTCCGTCGCTACGCCGTCGAGATGCGTCGGTCGGTGAGCCAGCTCGTGGACATGGTCGACGACCTCTTCGAGCTTGTCCAGCTCGACGCCGGCGCCATCGAGACCGAGACCAACCGGGCTCGCCTTGTTGAGATCGTGAGCTCGGCCATGGCGGCGGTGGACCTCCAGGCTCGGGAGAAGAGGCTGTCGCTTGTGACCAACCTGAACGGTGCGGAAGACGCGCCGTGCTCACCCAGGATGACGCGAGTCCTCCAGAACTTGCTCGTGAATGCCGTGCGCCACACGCCGGCCGATGGGACCGTCCGACTCGACGCGCGTCGTTCGCCAGCAGGACTGGAGGTGGCGGTCGAGGACACGGGCGAAGGGATGGCGCCCGAGGATCTCGAGCGCGTATTCGAGCCATTCTTCCGGGCCGATGCCGCACGGTCGGGCGCTGGGGTAGGCCTGGGTCTCGCCCTCGCCAGGCGCATCGTCGAATCCCTTGGCGGCCGGATCGAAGCCGAGAGCCGCCCAGCGGTTGGCTCTCGTTTCTCGGTCCAGCTGCCTCCGTGAGCCGCTGCCTTCCCTCTCCCGCGGCAGGCCTCAAACGCAGAAGGGGGGTCGCCCGGGCGACCCCCCTTCCGTTCCACGGAGCGTCAGAGCTGGATGGGGCAGAGGAAGTCCATGGTCGGATCGCGGGTGATGCTCACGTCTCCCGCCGCTGCCGCAGCCAGCACAGCCCCCGCCGACGTGAGCAGATACGGCGTCACCCCGGCATTGAAGGACACCGCGTTGAAGGCCCAGTGGCCGCCGTGGTATCCGTCCGCGCCGGGGGCGACCGCGACGACCCCCTTCTGATCCGTTACACCGTTCGTGATCGCGTAGAAGGGGTCGATCCCCACGTTCGGGAACGCTGCGGAGGGCACGACGGTGCGGACCACCTCCCCGTTGTAGTAGCAGCAACTGCCTGGGAACACGAACCCCGGTTGGCCGGCCTGCGCCGACGCCAGCATGGCCATCATGATGGCTGGAACCACGACCGCAATCAGCGCGATGCGCGCTCGTACCATGGGGGCCTCCTTCCTCGAGTGGACCCGGCATCACGCTAGACGGCGCATGGTTGCCGACTGCATTCGAAACGCTTATCGAACCGTGAACTCTTGGGAGGTTGGTGGCGCTGGGCAACGAGCTACTCGAGGTAGCCGAGGCCGCGGAGGTGCCTCCATCTCGTCGGCCTCGGTGTCGGTGACTGAGGGCTCGTCCTCGCGGCCGCCCGTCGTGGGCGCGGCCTCGCCCCCGCGCAGGCTCGCCTCCGCTCCTACGACCTCGTGGAGCACCCGCCCCGGTGCCGGATCGAGGCCGGCGCGTCGAGCGCGGCCAGGATGGTCGGCGCCCAGGTCGATCAGCAGCGGCTGCTGCTCGAAGGCCGTGACCTTCGGCCCTGCCGCCACGATCACGCCCTCCGGCCGATGGTCGCCGGAGACCCGGTCGGCGTCCTCGATGGCGCTCTGCGCGTGGGTGAGCGAGTACCCCTCGGCCGGCTCCAATCAGGATGTCCGGCTTGAAACACTGCTCGGACCGACCCTGGCGGGTCATCGGCCACCAGGTTCAGGGTGCTGCCGAGCCTTGAACCTTCGACATGGGCGAGGTGGCCTGGGTCCATCGAAGGTGAGAGGCTCCCGAGAAGCCGATCCGGCCGACCCGACAACCTTCGAGGCGTTCTTCGACGAGGAGAAGGGGCGATCGCTTGGAACCCGGTCAGGTAAGGATGTGGCGCTCGTCGCGCCGCGGCCGAGCACGTGTCCGGCAAAGGTGTCAGGTCTCTTCGCTGGTGACGTCGAAGAACCCGACCTGGTAGCGCTCCACCTTCACGACCTTTCCTCCGGTGGCCGCCTCCAGCCGTGGACGGATCGTCTCGGCCACGTGCCGACTTGCCTCCTCAGCTTGTTCGCTCTGCCACAGCGTGATCCCGAGAGCCCGGTCCCCATCTGGGGACAGCAGCACGATGTAACCGCGGTACCCCTCCAGATCACGGATCCCCGGCCAGACGAGCTCTCGGGTAGCTTGCCTGGCACCTTCCGAAGGGCCTTCGAAGAAGTTGACACGCGCGACCATCGCTCCCCCTTCGCCGTCTCCGAGGGTCGCGGAGGCCAACCCCGAGAATCAATACTTCTTGCTCTCCACGACCTCGAGGACCCGCGCTCGTGGGTTGGCGCCGATCACGTCGATGCGACCCCACAGGTCGCGCAGCGCGACGGCAAAGGCCTCCGCGGCGCTCAGGTTGTCGAACTCGAGGTCGCCCACAACGTAGTTCGGATCGTCGACCGGGCGTGAGATCCGGTAGCTGCGGACGCCGGACTTCTCTCGGCCGAGAGGATCCCCGTCGAAGGCCTCCTTCCAGGCAGCGAAGTCGGGAACCGGGTGTTCGATCTGAACGATGTGCATCTTGACTCCTCCCCTTTCGAGTCGACTCGCAGCCGAGGCCCGAGACCTTTGTGAACGTGTCACCCGGGACACTATCAAGCCGCCACGAACCCATGCATCGTGACTGGGGACGGCGGATAATCCTGGGGCGTGGCCGGCCCGAACCAGCCCGACGACACGCGCAGGGACGATGCTGCGGCGGACGCCCAGATCAGGACGTTCCTGATCGCCGACGTCCGCGGGTACACCCTCTTCACGCAGAGCGTGGCGACGAGGCTGCAGCGAAGCTTGCAGCGAAGTTCGCCGACCCTCAGTTCCGCTGCGGGGGGTTCGGCAACCCCTCGGGTCTGTGCAGCGAGAGCCTCGACGCCCAGGTCGACGATGCGCAACGGCTCCAGGCGACCGATCCCGGAGCCGCGAACCGCGCGTGGGCCGAGATCGAGCACCAACTCGTCGAGGACGCCATCTGGGCCCCTCTGACGAAGCCCGTTTCCGCGTACGCCTTATCGGCCCGCACGGAGAACGTCCAGATCCACCCCCAGTGGGGGATCCTGCTCAGCCGCCTCTGGGTCCAGTAGCTGGCGGCTACTCGAGGTAGCCGAGGCCGCGGAGGTGCTCCTCCATCTCGTCGGCCTCGGTGTCGGTGACGGAGCGCTCCTGGTCCGCCGAACGCGCCCCCTCGCCGGCTGACGCACCCGCGCGCACGCTTGCCTCCGCCCCCACGATCTCATGCAGCACCCGGCCCGTGTGGGTGATCGATGCCGGCGCGTCCAGGGCCGCCAGGATGGTCGGCGCCAGGTCGATCAGCATCGGCTGCTGCTCGAAGGCCGTCACCTTGGGCCCAGCCGCCACGATCACGCCCTCCGGCCGGTGATCGCCGGAGACCCAGTCGGCGTCCTCGATGGCGCTCTTCGCGTGAGTGAGCGAGTACCCCTCGGCCGGCTCCATCAGGATGTCGGGGGCGGCGTCGGCGTACTTGCCCTTGAAGACCTCCTCGCGCCGGTAGATGGCCTTCACCGGCTTGCGGCCGGTCTTCGGGTCCACGAAGGACGAAAGCCGGTCCATCAGGCCGTCGCGGACGCGCTCGAAGTCGCCGGGGTCGACGATGCCGTCGGGCTCTCTTCCGGCCACGTTCAGAGAGACGCCCTCGCCGGTCGACCGGATCGTGGTGAACGCCCTCGTCTTCGCCCAGTTCACTGGCTGCGGGAGCGAGACCTTCCCGTGCAGGCCGAGGCGGTCGTAGACCTTGCGGGCCACCTTGCGCATGGGGCCCCACTGCATCGGCCCGAACACCACGTTCGAGGCGCTGAACTTGAGGTAACCGAACTGCTTCAGCAGCCGGTCCATGTTGATGGCGCGGGAGCACGACTGGAACCCGTGGTCCGACATGAAGATGACGATGTCGTCGTCCCGGGTGCGGCCGACGAACGAGCCGATGGCCTCGTCGAGCTGCTGGTAGACGCGCCGGGTCTTCCGCGCGAGGTCCGTGTCCCGGTTCCGCGCGTAGTCGGGGTGGTCGGGGCCCACGTAGTTCGACAGGCAGTGCTGGGTCCGGTCCACGCTCACCCACACCGACGCGAACAGGTCCCAGTCAGCGTTGTCCATCAGCCACTCGGCGGCCTTGATCCGCTTGCCGGTGATGTCGAACGCCTCGTCCAGGTAGGCCTCGGGGCGGTTGCGGTAGGTGGTCCACGACATGCCGTTGATCGGCCACGGTACGCCGGCCCTGGCCAGGTCATGCTCGAGGCTGGCGGGGTGGGTGAACGGGCGGCCCTTGGGGAGGACGCCGCCGGCGATGACGTTCCCGTCGATGGCGGGCGGCGGGAACATCAGGGGGACGTCCGCGTAGACGCCTTTCCTGCCGGCCGCCGAGAGGTCCTCGACGAAGGTTCGCTCCTTGATCGACCGGTAGGTGACCGGGTACTGCTTGTGGGTGCCGGGGACGGTCTCGAGGATGTCGTAGACGCCGTGGTCGGCCGGGTCCACGCCGGTCAGGAACGACGGCCAGGCCGCCCAGGAGTGGGTGGGAATGGTCGAGCGAAGGACCGCCCGCTGGCCTTTGTCGATCAGGGCCTGGAGGTTGGGCAGGTCCCCCCGCTCAAGCAGGGGGTCAAGGATGCGCCAGTCGGCGCCGTCCCATCCGATCAGCAGTACACGTGGCATCGCGAACAATCCCTACCCAGGGGCTCTTGCCGGGGAAGTGTACCGAAGCGCCGGCTGGTGCCTTGCAAACCTTGCTTGCGGGCCGGCCCCAGGGTGAACGTAAGCAGGAGTCCTCACACGGAATCACAGTCTGAGCTGGAATGCGAGAGTACCCGACGGCCAGAAACCTTCTCCAAGCGGTCGTTGAGATTTTGACGGCCTCGAACGAACCCCTAAAGACCAGAGAGATCGTGGCGCGCCTCAATCGACCTGGCGATCAGGACGAGCTTCGGCGCGAGGTCAATCGTCTCCTCTATGGACCCTTGGCTGGTTTCGCGCGGCAGGATGCCTCCTATCGCTGGTCGATGGTCCGCACACCACGCTTCACTGGCCCACAACCTTCCATTCGCCATAGGACCGCGACCCCCGAAACAGGAACGAATGCTCGAACAGAACTTGGCGAGCTCCAGATGCCAGCGGTCGATCCGGCAGTTGTTCGCCGCGTGAAGATCACGCTTGAGGAATGGAAGAAGGCGCTAATCGAATTTGGTCGCCGGAACAAGGTTCTCTACTTCAATTCGAGTCGCCGTACCCGGTTGAGGTTGCTTTCACCAGATGTACCAACCCTCTATGAAGGTCTGGTCCACCGGGACAAGTCGCTGTCGTTCGGAACACCGATCAGAGGTGACATCGACCGCGCAGAACTGGAGGACGAAGCCAGTGCCGAAGGCGACGAACGTGAGCGGGGGGGTGACATCCTAGTCGACTACTCGTCGAGTTCGGCGTCAGACGTTCGCTCGCTTCAGCGGAAGCTGTTCCGACTCCGAACTGATGCACGTACCACCTTGAACGAGCAGGGAATCAACACCCTACACGTGTCGCTCGGGATGCTGCGATGGCGCGAGGCCGACGCCTCGCAGGGTTGGATCGAATCGCCCATCCTCCTGGTTCCTGCCTCGTTAGACCGCGAGAAGAACGGGCCCTATCGCCTCTCAGCATTTGAAGGCGACGTCGTTGTCAATCCCGCACTCATCCACAGACTCAGACACGACTTCGACTTGGAGTTCCCGTCCTTCGATCCTTTTGACGGCTTCAGAGAGGAGCCAAATGTCCCGGGATACTTGGCGGAGGTCCTCCGGGTTGTCCGGGACCGCGGATGGGCCGTCGATGAGAATGCTTGGCTCTCCCACTTCTCCTTCCAGAAGCTCGTCATGTACGAGGATTTGAGTCTCCCAACAACGCCTACCGAGATTGCCTCGCACGCTGTGCTCGCTGCGATCTGCGATGTGGGGGAGCTCGATGTGCCGGAGATCTCCTTCGAAGAGCTCGATAGCGAGTTCGAACAGCCACAGACATACCCCGTAGTTGATGCCGATTCTAGCCAGCTCGAGGTCATCGCCAGGGTGCAGGGCGGACAGAGTCTCGTCGTACAAGGCCCCCCGGGAACTGGAAAGAGCCAAACTATCGTCAATCTGATTGGGCAGGCGATCCGAGACCACAAGTCCGTCTTATTCGTGAGCGAGAAGCGAGCCGCCCTTGAGGTCGTGCACCGGCGTCTTCGAGAAGCCGGATTGGCGGACCTCTGTCTCGAGCTCCATAGCCACCGAGCCAACAAGCGGGAGGTAGTCAAGGATCTCTATTTCGCGATGCAGGGATCGATGGAGCCCCTCTCGCGAGCAAGTTCGAAGATCGACGCGCCCTCCGTCGTCGACTTGATGCATACGTGCGCGCCCTCGGCATCCCCCGAGGCGCGAGTGGACACAACGCATATGAGATGCACGGTGTCCTCGCGTTGCTCGTCTATACCCCTTCCATCCGCACGAATCTACCCATCCCCTCCAATCTGGATTTGAGTCAAGAAGAGGAGCGATCCTTCCGCGAGGCTCTCCAGAGGGTAACGACCACGGCTCTCTGGGACACTGCCGAAACTCACCCCTGGCGGCAGGCCGTCTTCGACGACCCTGCGTTCGTTGTGCGGCAATCGCTGACTCCGTTGCTCGGACAGCTCAACCAAGCGACAACCACGGCCCTTTCGGTCTGCGCAGACTATCGCGAGTGGACGGGTGAGCTTCCCACCGCTAACACGCTGGCAGGACTTTCGGACTTGATCAATCAACTTCGATCACTTGCCTTGATGCCCCTCTCCGTCCAGCCCAAGTGGCTCTGGTGCGACACGGCTGAGTTCGCGTCCGTGACCAGTCTCCTTCGTGCTTCGACCGAAGCCAGCATGACTATGCAAGCCACATTGGCGGAATTGGCCGAATCGAAAGCAGAGCCTCTGATTGCGGTACCGGACCAAGTTCTTACGCTTGCAACCCGATACCGGAACGACTACGGCTCTTTCCTCAGGCGCCTATCCCGGGCATACCGCCGAGATCGAAGGTCCCTGAAGAGTGTTATCGGCCGGAAATGCGGGTTCAATGAAGCCATTTCTGTGCTGACGGCTGCTCAATCGCACTACGAGGCCAAGAGTTGGTTGCGCAGCCAGCAGCGGCAAATTCGTGACGGCGCTGGCCTCGATTGGCCGACCGCGATTGAAGAGATCCGCGAGGTGATGACCTCGCTTGAGTGGGCACAGCACCACCGCGAGTTCCTGCGGGACGGACTGCCCAGCCAGACCGCCGCGCAACGTCTCGTGGAGAAGAGAGTCCTAATTGCAAGCGCGGCACCCCCGGCCGCGGAACGCCTTCGAGCCGGCGCAGAAGAAGGCCTTGACGCCGCACGCACCCTGGATCGTTGGTTCCCGCACGGTGTCGAGGGATTGGCGCTCGCGCACGTACCGCTGTCAACGCTAAGCGCCAGAGCTGAGGAGTGGTCGATCTCGGAGGATCGGGTTGACGAATGGGCTGACTATCAGAAAGCACTCGAGGGCTGCGGTGCAATCGGCCTCGAACCCTTCTTGCGCGCAGCTCGTCAAGCAACGGTACCTGAGTCACAGCTCGAATTCGCCTTCGGGAAGATAGTCGCGTCGAACTGGCTGACAGAGGCGTACCGGCAGGATTCCGCCCTCGGTGAGTTCTCAATCAAAGGGCATGAGGAGACGCTAGCGGAGTTCCGGCGCCTCGATCGCGAGTTACTCATCGATGCGCGCAAGGCGGTGCGGCACGCAGCGAACTTGCGTCAGGACGTGGTGCGGCGAGCAGCGCGGCACGCCGGCATGAAGGGAATACGCCAGAGCGATCCTGCTGAAAGGCTCGCAAGGGACGAGTTCAGACGCGTGAAGAGAGAGTACGAGAAGAAGAGGAAGCATCTTCCTCTTCGACGTCTCCTACCAGAGATCCCGACGATCTTGCCAGCGGTGAAACCGTGTCTTCTGATGAGCCCCCTTTCCGTGGCGAGCTACCTTCCTCGCGACCGGTTCACGTTCGACCTAGTGATCTTCGATGAGGCGTCTCAGGTCCTGCCGGCCGATGCGATCGGTGCCATCCTCCGTGGGAACCAGTTGGTCGTCCTGGGAGATAGCAAGCAGCTCCCTCCCACCCGATTCTTCCAGCGTCATCTGGATGGTGATGACTCTGATCTGGAGGAAGAGGACGTCGGTGATGTGGCGGCCTTCGACAGCATTCTCGATATCAGTTCGGCGGCGCTGCCCGAAGCCGGACTTCGGTGGCACTACCGGAGTCGTGACGAGCGGCTCATCGACTTCTCAAATCGGAGATTTTACTCGGAACGTCCTCTCATAACCTTCCCCAATCCCAATCCGGAGGGAGATACTGGAGTTCGGTACCTCCATGTACCGGATGGTCTGTACGATCGGGGAGGCACCAGGACGAACCCTGTGGAGGCTCGACGGGTCGTCGATCTCATCATTGGGCACTTCGAGCGACACGCGTGGCAGCGGAGTCTGGGCGTGATTGCGCTCAGCATCAACCAGCGAGACGTTATCGAACTCGAACTGCGCCGCCGGATTCTCGAAAGACCAGACCTCGAGCCTTTCATCGCGGAAACTGGAAACGAACCCTTCTTCATAAAGAACCTGGAGACCGTCCAGGGAGACGAGCGCGACGAAATCATCCTGAGCATCGGTTACGGACCTTCTGAGCCAGGGAAGTCGCCGGCACTGGCATTCGGTCCAGTAAGTGCCAGCGGTGGCGAAAGGCGGCTAAATGTGGCGATCACAAGGGCAAAGTACGCCCTGACATTGGTCTCCTCGATGCGCCCTGAGCAACTCGATCGTGCGTTCGCGCTCCAACGCGATGGCCCGAAGGTGCTTGCGGAGTATTTTCGCTACGCAGCCAGAGGCGGTCGCTTCGATGTCGAAGGTGAAGCCGATTCGACAAGGGCGCCGCAGAGTCCTTTCGAGGAAGCGGTCCTTGGCGCGCTTCGCACTCGTGGGTACGTTGTCGACCCGCAGGTCGGAGCATCAGGTTACCGAATCGATCTGGCGATTCGCCACCCTGACGTCCCGACTCGGTACATACTCGGGATTGAGCTTGCCCCGGTAGTCCGGACACCTACCCTGAGGAGGCCGGTGCCTCCCTCGGAAAGGAGTCCGAATGCCACCGCCGCACCCGCCGGAGTTTCGGCGCAGGGCCATCGAGCTGGCC
>Ga0184612_10001504_pt1 | contig 11228 bp, 13 predicted proteins | sample PLM3_60_coex_FD_133163 | JGI IMG/M metagenome (GOLD analysis project Ga0184612, IMG submission 133163) | Groundwater sediment microbial communities from an aquifer in East River, Colorado, USA - PLM3_60_coex | ecosystem: Environmental > Terrestrial > Soil > Riparian zone | place: USA: East...
GGACGAGTTGCCGGGGGTCGGTTGGGACTACGGCGTCCCGATGGACTATCTGCGGGATCTGGCCGAGCACTGGCGGACCTCGTACGACTGGCGGGCCCAGGAGGCGAGGCTCAACGCCCATCCCCAGTTCACGACGACGATCGACGGCCAGAACATCCACTTCCTGCACGTGCGGTCCGCAGAGCCCGACGCCCTGCCACTGCTCCTCACCCACGGCTGGCCTGGCTCGGTCGCGGAGTTCCACGACATCATCGGCCCCCTGACCGAACCGGACGCCCATGGGGGCGACCCGCGCGACGCGTTCCACCTCGTCATCCCGGCGATCCCTGGCTTCGGGTTCTCCGGGCCGACCCACGAACAGGGCTGGACCACCGTCCGCACCGCGCACGCGTGGGCAGAGCTGATGCGCCGCCTCGGGTACGACCGGTACGGCGCGCAGGGCGGCGACTTCGGCGCGATCATCTCTCCGCTGCTGGGCCGCATCGACAACGACCATGTGGTCGGCGTCCACCTCAACGCGGCCACCGTCGGCTTTGTCCCCTGGGGTGATGTGGACCCGGCGGAGCTCGCCACCTTCTCCGACGTCGACAAAGCACGCCTGGAGCGGCACCGCCAATTCATGAAGGGCGGCAATGCCTACTTCCAGATCCAGGCCACCCGGCCGCAGACGCTGGCCTACGGCCTGACCGACTCGCCCGTCGGGCAGCTGGCCTGGATCGTCGACAAGTTCAGCGCCTGGACCCATACCAAGACCGGCATCCCCGAGGACGCCGTCGACCGCGACGACATGCTCACCAACGTGATGCTGTACTGGCTGACCGGGACAGCCAGCTCCGCGGCTCGGCTGTACTACGAGAACATGCACATGGCGCCCGACTGGGGCCAGCCACCAGCAACCACCCCGACAGGCGTAGCAGCATTCGCCGAGGACATCGCGATCCGGCGCTACGGCGAGCAGGCCAACAACATCGTCCACTGGTCGGACATCGACCACGGTGGACACTTCGCCGCCATGGAGGCACCCGAGACCCTCGTCGCTGACGTCAGAGCCTTCTTCCGCGGTCTCCGTTAGCTCGCCTCATGGCGACGCACGGGGAGGGCAACCATACGGCGGGGAACCCTGGGAGGATGGCGGGATGACGGCCATCCTCAACCGGTGGCCCGATCTGCGCGGTGTCTTGTTCGACCAGCCGCACGTGGTCGCCGGCGCGTCCGAGCTGCTCCGGCAGGAAGGCGTCGAGGCGCGGTGCCGGGTCGAGCCCGGCACTTCTTCGACGCCATTCCCGTCGGTGGCGACGGGTACGTGTTGAAGAATGTGGTGCACGACTGGCCCGACGAGGAGGCACTCGCGATCCTGCGCACCTGCCGGATCGGGATCGACGAGTCGGCTACGCTGCGCTCGTGGAACGGGTGATCCTCGGCCCGAACGAGGGGTTCGACGCGGCGTTCTCGGACCTCAACATGCTCGTCGCCCCGGGCGGGCAGGAGCGGACGGAGGCGGAGTACGCGATGTTGCTAGCCGCCGCCGGCTTCCGGCTCACGAAGGTGGTGCCGACCGCCAGCGACGTCTCGGTGGTGGAGGCGACGCCAGTCTGAGGCCAGTGGGCCTTGGACGGCCGTTGCTAAGGTGCCACCTATGCCCTCGACCATCGTGGTCAAAGATGTCCGCAAGCTGTACGGCGAGACCCGCGCGGTCGACGGCGTCTCGTTCGAGGTCAGCGAGGGTGAGTTCCTCGGCATCCTCGGGCCTAACGGCGCGGGGAAGACGACGACACTCGAGATCATCGAAGGATTGCGACAGGCCGACGAGGGTGAGGTCCGGGTCCTGGGCGAGTCTCCCTGGCCGCGCAACCCTAACCTGCTGCCGCGGATCGGCGTGCAGCTGCAGGCGTCGAGCTTCTTCGAACGGCTCACCGCGCGCGAACAGATCCGCACCTGGGCGTCGCTCTACGGGATCGCGCCGAAGAAGGCCGACGAGATGCTCGATGTGGTCGGGCTGGGTGACAAGGCCAACACCCCAACCGAGAAGCTCTCCGGCGGTCAGGCGCAGCGGCTGTCCATCGCGTGCGCGTTGGCACACGGGCCGGATCTCGTCTTCCTCGACGAGCCGACCTCGGGCCTGGATCCGCAGGCGCGCCGTAACCTCTGGGATCTGCTGCGCGACATCAACGCCGAAGGGCGCACGGTCGTGTTGACCACCCACTACATGGACGAGGCCGAGATCCTCTGTGACCGGGTCGCCATCATGGACCTCGGCAAGATCCTCGAACTGGGTACGCCGGCAGCTCTCGTCCGAGGGCTGGACGCGCCCACCCGCGTCTCGGTCGAGAGTGGAGCGATACCGGAGGCGGAGGCGCGCCGCCTCTTTCCGGACGCGGATGTGAGTGACGACGGCGTCTCGCTCACGATCGCGACTCGCGCGCCGGCGGCGGTGCTGTCAACCCTGGCCGAACGCAACGCCCTGCGCGGACTCTCGGTGAGGGGCGCGACCCTCGAGGACGTGTTCCTCAACCTGACCGGGCGGGAGTACCGCGATGAGCAGTAGCCTCAACAGTCTCTCTCGTGCGATGGCGCTCGGCTTCGTACGCGACAAGACCGCCCTGTTCTTCACGATCCTGTTTCCGCTGATGTTCCTGGTGCTGTTCGGCGGGATCTTCAAGGACCAGACCGCGCCACGATCCGAGGTCGTCCAGATTGGACAGGTCTCGCTGCTCGACCGGATCCCGCCGGAAGAGCGCAGCCAACTGGATCAGGTCCTGCAGGTCGAGAAGACCAATGACCGGGCCGCGGCGTTGGAGAAGGTGCGCAGGGGCGACGCGGACGCCGCCGTGGAGGAGGTCGGCCAGAAGATCGTGCTCCACTACGCGGCGGCCGACCAGGTGAAGTCCGGCACTGTGCGTGGCCTGTTCGACTCCCTCGTCCAGTACGGCAACCTCGCCGCTGCGGGCGTGACGAAGCCGGCGTACTCGCTTGAGACGCAACAGGTCGAGGATGAGTCACTCAAGACCATCCAGTACGTCACGCCGGGGTTGCTGGGCTGGGCCATCGCCACCGGTGCCATGTTCGGGGCGGCGCTGACCCTCGTGACGTGGCGCCAGAAGAAGGTCCTGCGCCGGCTACGTCTCGCCCCGGTGAGCACCGCCACCATCGCGGGCGCGCGAGTGGGCGTGAGCATCGCCATCTCGCTGGTGCAGATGGCCATCTTCATCGGGGTGGCCCTCCTCCCGTACTTTGGTCTGCGGCTGTCCGCCTACTGGTGGATGGCGATCCCGCTGGTCGGAGCGGGCACGCTGGCGTTCCTCGCGATCGGGCTGCTCGCGGGTTCGTTCGCCAAGACGGCGGAAGCGGCAAGCGCGATCGCGAACCTCATCGTGCTGCCGATGGCCTTCCTCTCTGGGGCCTTCTTCCCGCTGCAGGGCGCGCCCGGCTGGCTTCAGACCATCTCGAAGGCCTTGCCGTTGCGCCATCTCGTCGACGGGATGCAGGCTGTGATGGTCCGTGGCGAGGGGCCGGCGAGCGTACTTCCGCAGATCGGCATCCTGCTGGCGTTCGCCGTAGTCGTATCCGTGATCGCGGTCTCCCTCTTCCGCTGGGACGACGCCTAACCCCACCACGCGGGAGTTAGCCGGATACCTGGAAGCCGGCGGCGGCGAGTGTGTTCGCCATCGCGGTCGAGGCGAGCGCGTTCAGAAAGGCCTGTGCGGAGTGTGCGTTGGTGGATCCGGCCAGCACGACCGCCTGGTATTCGGCGAGCGCCGCACGGGACTGTGCGAACTCGAGCGTGCCAATGGTGTCACCGGCGATACGAGTGTCGGTCCGGTAGACGAGAGCGGCATCGGCCTTGCCCTGCTCGACCTGGACCAGCGCGGTGCGAACGTCGGGCACGCGCCTGGGCGCCGCCGGCGTCACCCCGGCCGCTGTCAGCACGGCAACGCTGGTGGTGCCGCACGGTTCCGTCTCAGCGCAGAGAACGACGCGCAGGTCCGGCCGGGCCAGGTCGCCGACGCCGCCGAGTCGCTTCGGGTTGCCCGGCGCGATCGCGACGACGAGCTGGTTGCGGGCGAACGTGACGGGGGACGGATCCGCGAAGGAGCCGAGTGTGTCCAGCGGCGCGCGCCCTTCCACGATCAGCACGGTGGCCCTCGGATCGGCGGCGGTCCCGGTCGAGGCCGCGTCGGCGATGGCGCTTCGGGTCATCTCCGAGTCCGCACCAAAGATGACCTTGACGGTCAGGTTGGGGTTTCCGATTTCGAAGTCGGCGGCGAAGGCGGTCAAGATCTCGGTCAGCGAGGCGGGGGCGTAGACCGTGATCGTGCCCTTCACCGCGGGCGCCGGCGCTGGCGTCGCACCGGCCGTACACCCGCCGAGGAGCGCCGCCGCCAGCAGCAGCGCCGCCACCGCCGCGGACACGACTGGGACCGCAACCGCCCCGCCGAGGCGTGGCCGCACCGTCATTAGACCTCCCCGGACGCACTGTGCACGGGTTACCCGCAGGACGAGGTAACCGTAGCCAGTGCGGGCGGCGTTGGGGGTGCTCAGCGGGCGCGGCTGAGCGACGGTCTGGTGAGCCAACCAACCGCGAGTACGACCACGGAGCCGAGCAGGGCGGGCAGGAAGCCGGCCACCGAGAACCCGAGACCGGCAGCGTCCGCGAGCGCGGCGGTGATCCAGAACAGGGCCGCGTTGAGCGCGACGGCCGCGGCGATGGCCACCGGTAACGGCTCGCACACGAGCGCTACCGCCCGGCGCAGCCCACCCGCCAACGCGTCCACGATGGCCAGCAGCAGCGCGACGACGAGCAGCGTGCCGACTGTTGTCAGCGTGTCCAGCCCATCGGCGACGTGCACGCCGTCGACGATTTCCGAGGCCAGCCAGAGCGCGAAACCGGTCGCGACCACCCGTCTCAGGGTCACACCGTGAGCGTCCCACCCAGCTGCGGACGCCGTTCACAGAACCGACAATTCGGCCCAGCGACGGGCCACCGTACTGGCTTCGTCTGTTCACCATCCGTTCATTCGGGACCGGCAATCCGGCTACCTGGACCTCTTAGCTTTCGGCTCGTCAGGGCTTATTGCGTCCTGCGCCCCCTAACAGAGAGGCAATCTTGAGGTGAACCGCAACGTGCTTTCGCGTCGTCTCCTTGTCGGCGTCGCACTTGCCACGCTCGCCGTCGCTGGCTGTGCGTCCAACGACCCGGAACCGACGTCGACATCAGCCGGGGCGAGCGAGTTTGGTGCCCTCTCGGGCTCGATCAAGGCCTCGGGCGCCAGCTTCCCCAACGCCTTCTATCAGAAGGCACTCGACGAGTTCGCCAAGGTCGCTCCGGACCTCGATGTAACCTACAACTCGGTCGGCTCCGGCACTGGCAAGAAGGAGTTCGGCTCCAACCTGGTCGACTTCGCGGGCAGCGACAGCACGGTGAAGGACGGTGACGGCCCCACGCCTGGCTCGTACCTTTACGTGCCCACGGTCGCCGCTCCGATCACCGTGTCCTACAACCTCAGCGGCGTGAGCAAGCTCCAGCTGGGCCCGGACACGCTAGCCAAGATCTTCGGTCGTGAGATCAAGAAGTGGAACGACCCGGCCATCGCCGCGGACAACGCGGGCGTGACGCTGCCGGACAAGAACATCACCGTGGTGCACCGCTCCGACGGGTCGGGCACGACAAACAACTTCACCAAGTACCTCGTCGCGGCCGCGCCGACGGCGTGGAAGCTCGGCAGCGGTGACACGGTCGCGTGGGCGGCCGACACCCAGGCCGGCGAGAAGAACACCGGTGTCGCCCAGCTGATCAAGCAGAGCGACGGTTCGATCGGTTACGTCGACTTCGCCGACGCCAAGGCAAGCGGCCTCACCTTCGCCGCGCTCAAGAACAAGGACGGCCAGTACGTTGCGGCCTCGCTCGACGGCGCGACCTCGGCCGTCGCCGGTGCGGAGGTCAAGGACGACCTGACCTTCAACCCGCTCAACGCGGCCGGCGCCACGAGCTATCCGATCACGGCGCCGACCTACCTCCTGGTTCGACCCGCCTACACCGACGCGACCGTTGGCAAGAATGTCAAGGGCTTCATCAAGTGGCTGCTGACCGATGGGCAGCAGTTCGCTGACGGCGTTGGTTATGCCAAGCTGCCTACAGCTCTGCAGCAGAAGGCACTTGCACAGCTCGACAAGGTGCAGGCCTGATCATCGGAGAGTTCGGCTGACGCCGACCTGGGGGCGGGATCGGGAGATCCCGCCCCCAGAGGCGCCCCAACGTCGGGAGCCCATCTGTGACACAGACCACCGAGCGACCTGCCGTGAACCTTACGCAGAAGGGTCGCGGGGTAGTGGCCGACCGCACCTTCTGGATCATCAGCCTGGTCTCGGGATTGCTTGTGCTGGCGGTACTCGCCCTGATCCTGTTCACCACGCTGCGCGAGGCATGGCCGGCGCTGAGTTACTCGGGTACGGACTTCTTCACGAGTTCCACCTGGGTGCCGAACGACCCAGACGGTGACGGCCCGCTCGGTCCTCAGTTCGGCGCGCTCGCCTTCATCTACGGCACGGTGGTTGTCTCCCTCATCAGCCTCATCTTCGCCGTGCCGATCTCCATCGGCATCGCCCTGTTCCTGACCGAACTCGCACCGCGGCGACTGCGCGCGGCGGCCGTGACGGTGATCGACCTGCTGGCCTCCGTTCCGTCGGTCGTCTTTGGCCTGTGGGGCATCATCGTCGTAGGCCCCGCCCTGGTAAAGGTGTTCAGCTGGTTCCACCACGTGTTCGGCGGCGTTCCGGTGATCGGCTCAGTCGTCGGTGAGCCAGCCAGCAGCGGCCGCACCTTCACGACAGCCGGCATCATCGTCGCCATCATGATTGTTCCGATCATCACCTCCATTACCCGGGAGATCTTTGCGACGGTGCCAGAGTCGGAGAAGCACGCAGCTTTCGCCCTCGGCGCTACCCGTTGGGAGATGATCAGGGGCGCCGTCTTCCCGCACAGTTTCGGCGGCATGGTCGGAGCTATCATGCTGGGTCTGGGGCGGGCGATGGGTGAGACGATCGCGGTGTCGCTGACGATCGGAGCCGCCACGCAGATCGTGCCGAACATCTTTGCCAGCGGCAACGCACTTCCGGCGGTCATTGTCCAGAACTGGGGGGATCCCGGTGTCCCGCCCGGCAGGTCCGCCCTGATCGCCTGCGGCGTGGTGCTCTTCGCGATCACCATCATCATCAACTACGCGGCGCGGATCGTCGTCCGGCGGGCCGAGATTCGCATGAAGGGAGCGGCGGCATGACGACCTTCGCCCCAGCCGAATCGGAGCGCGAGTCGGTGCCGACGGGCCTGAGACGCCTGTCCCTGTCGCGCCGCCGGCGAGTCACCGACGCCGTGGCCAAAGTGCTGATGTGGCTCTCGTTGGTCATCGCCGTGGTGCCACTCGGTCTGGTCACCTACTACGTGATCATCAAGGGCGCGGGCATCCTGAGCTGGGAGTTCCTCACGGAGCGCATCCCCAGACAGGCGCAGACGGAGGGCGGTGGGGTGGGTCCCGCCGTCGTCGGAACGATCCTGATCACTGGCATGGCGGCGCTCATCTCGATCCCGCTCGGCGTTCTCGGGGCGATTTTCCTCAACGAGTACGGCAAGCAGAGCGCGCTCGCCCGCACGATCCGAACCATGTCCGACGTGATGACGGGTGTGCCCTCGGTCGTGATGGGGTTGTTCGTCTATATCGCTTTCGTGCTCCTCACCGGTGAGCAGAACGGCCTCGCTGGAGCACTTGCGCTGGCTTGCCTGATGCTGCCGGTCGTCATCCGAACAAGCGAGGAGATGTTACGCCTCGTGCCCGATGAGCTGCGCCAGGCCAGTTTGGCTCTCGGCGCCCGTAAATGGAAGACCACGGTGTCGGTGGTCCTCCCTGCCGCCATCTCCGGCATCACCAGCGGCGCACTGCTCGCCATCGCCCGCGCCGCCGGCGAGACGGCTCCGATCGTGCTCGTGGTGGGCCTTACGTACCGGGTCAACTGGAGCCTCTTCGACGGCAACACGGCCCTGCCGGCGCAGATATTCCGGAACGCGAGCGAACCGTTCCCCGCCGCCGTCGACCGAGCGTGGGGCGCCGCACTGACCCTCGTGGCGATCGTGTTGATCACCACCCTGATTGGGCGTTTCATCGCCAACCGATTCGCCATCAAGGAACGCTGAGAACATGTCCGAGTCAACCGGGCGACCCGAGGTGAATGAGAAAATGACCAACGTCAGTGACCGGCCCTCTATCAGTATCCTCGGCGGGAACCTCGGCCGAGCCGAACCGCCCGGCGGGCAACCGAGTCCCGCCGCGGTCCCGAGAGTGCTCGAGCTTGACAATGTCAGCGTGTACTACGGCACCTACGAGGCCGTCCGCGGCACGACGATGGAGATCGGCAAGAACCAGATAACCGCGATGATCGGCCCGTCCGGCTGTGGCAAGTCCACCATCCTGCGGGCGCTCAACCGCATGAACGACCTTATCCCCGGGGCGCGGGTCGCCGGCCGCGTGGCGTTCCACGGCACCGATCTGTATGCGCCGGAGGTCGACCCGATCCAGGTACGCCGGCGCATCGGCATGGTCTTCCAGAAGCCAAACCCCTTCCCGAAGTCCATCTACGACAACGTCGCCTATGGACTGCGCATCAACAACATCAAGGGGGACATGGACGACCTGGTCGAGCAGGCCATGCGCGGGGCCGCGCTATGGGACGAGGTGAAGGACAAGCTCAAGTCCAGCGCGCTGGCGCTCTCCGGTGGACAGCAGCAGCGACTCTGCATCGCCCGAACCATCGCGGTCAAGCCCGAGGTGATCCTTATGGACGAGCCGTGCTCGGCACTCGACCCGATCGCCACATCGAAGATCGAGGACCTGATGTATGAGCTCGCCTTCGACTACACCATCGTGATTGTGACGCATAACATGCAGCAGGCCGCCCGCGTGAGCAACCGGACGGCGTTCTTCACCGCCGAGGTGGACGAGCAGGGTGTACGCCACGGACGGCTCGTTGAGTTCGACGACACCCCGAGGATCTTCACCAACCCGCACGAGAAGAGGACCGAAGACTACATCACGGGTCGTTTCGGTTAGGCCAATGACGTCTGTGCTGCCCGCTGGGGCGCCGCATGCGCGCCAAGCCGAAAGCGCGCGCCTGGACGGTATCCGTCCAGGTCTGGCCCGACCGCAGGCGTTCCTGTTGCTGATCGCAGACGCCGACCTCGACCGGTCCGGTCAGCTCGCTGATGCGCTCGCCGAGCATCAGGTGACCGCGATTCTCTGCGCCGACGGGGCCGAGGCGCTTCTTGCCGCGGGGTCGGAGCATCCCGACGCGGTGCTTGCCGCCGCCGCCTTACCCATTGTGGGGGGTGCCACATTGACGCGCGCGCTATCTGCCCGTACCACCATTCCCGTCGTGGTCGGAATCGGCAACGGCGACGGGCTGGTGGCGGCCGAGGCACTCGCGGCTGGCGCCGCGGCCTGCGTGGCCCACCCGTACCGGTTGCGCGAGCTCCTGCCCATCCTGCGCGCCATCCGGCCCGAGGCGTTGGTTGAGCTGGTGCCGCCCCTAAAGGCCGGGGCCCTGCGGCTGGACCCATCGTCCCTGGAGGTGACCCTGCACGGGCGGCTCGTGCGCATGCCGATGCGCGAGCTGCGCCTGCTCCAGCTGCTCATGACGCACGCCGATCGGGTGGTTACGCGCGAGCAGATCCGCGACTCGGTCTGGGGTGGCGTCCCTGGATCTAACACCATCACCGTCCACGTGCAGCGGCTGCGCCAGCGCCTCGGCGACGACCAGGTGGATCCGAAGATGATCCTGACCATCCGCGGGGTGGGCTACCGTCTGGTGCCTCCACCGTCTATGTGATTCGGCAATGTGATGGAGCTCAGGCCGGCGCGACGCCGCCGGGAGGCATCATTCCGGGGGCACCACGCTCGGCGAGCTCGTTCGAGATCTTGCGAAGTTCGAAGGCCCGCACGATGTCGGTGACGCCCCTCGTGAGCGCGATCGCGCCGACGAAGACGATGAGCAGCGCGACCGACCGGCCAAAGCTGCCCGCCGCCCAGAAGCCGAGGCCCACTTCGATGATCCCGATGATCAGGCCCAGCCACCACGCATCGTTGGCGTCCTTCGTGGCGAACGCCAGGATGATGTCGAGCAGGCCCTTGAAGAGGAGGTACCACCCCACAAACGCGGCGAGCATCGCAAACGTCCCGCCCGGCCGGAAGAAGGCGATCCCCCCGGTGATGATGAAGACCACGCCCAGAATGGCGTGCAGCCACTTCCAGCTCGGTGCGGTGAACGCGTTGAAGAGTTCGGCGAAGCCGGCAATCAGGATCACCGTTCCAGCCAGAACGCTCACGGCGGCGACCGAGGTGAGGTCGAAGCGCAGCACCACCCAGGCGATGACGAACCACAGGGCGCCGGTGATGAGGTAGAGCCACCACGCGACGTTGAAGCCTGGTGCGGACGATTCTGCCCGAGGACCAGATGATGTACTGTCCATTGTGTACTCCTTGTCAGGTGCCGGTCGGCTCTGGCTTTCGGTCTGGGATAACGAGGTTGATGGCCCAGCTCACGACGCCGACGATGATTGCTCCCCAGAATGCGGCCCAGAATCCGTCGACGTGGAACGGCAGGTCGAGCAGGTCGGCGAGCCAGCTGACGAGCAGGAAGAGCAGCGCGTTGACGACAAACGCGATCAGCCCAAGCGTGATGATGTAGAAGAAGCAACCGAAGATCTTGATGAGTGGCTTCAGGATCGCGTTGACGAGGCCGAAGATGACCGCCACCGCGAGGAGCGTCAGCGTGTTGGAGAGCGTGCTTTCCCCCTCGACCTTGATGCCACCCACGATCAGCGTGGCGATCCACAAGGCGAGCGCTGTGACCAGGGTCCGGACGATGAATCCCATGCAGGTGCCTCCTTGTCTCGTCGATATTGGTCATAGTCGCGTGAGTTGATCTCCGATCGCGCGACTACGCCCTAGATCGACGCGGGTTTCAGCCCCGTACCGGTAGCAACATCGTGATCCCTTTGCCCCTTCCGTTGCCGGTAAATCGGCAACTTTCGCCCAAGTTGGGCGGCAACGCGCGATCATCGACGTACAGGTCTTGACGAGGCATCGGGGGCGCGATGGCTGACATGAGCCCGGATGAGCGGGCGGAACTGGAGCGGCTGCTTCGCGAGGCCGTGGCTGCGGGTGGAACGGCTGCTGGCGGAAACC
>Ga0184612_10001505_pt1 | contig 11226 bp, 7 predicted proteins | sample PLM3_60_coex_FD_133163 | JGI IMG/M metagenome (GOLD analysis project Ga0184612, IMG submission 133163) | Groundwater sediment microbial communities from an aquifer in East River, Colorado, USA - PLM3_60_coex | ecosystem: Environmental > Terrestrial > Soil > Riparian zone | place: USA: East...
GGGCTTATGAGTCCCCTGCTCTACCACTGAGCTACTCCGCCGAGGCCACCAAGTCTATCGAGTGTGATCCAGAGCGGCAACCGCGCCCAGGAGCGCATTGAAGTCGCGGGTATGAGGCAGATCGACGGCTCGGCGAGCTGACTCGAATCGCCTTGGGCCCACGGGGCCGACTCAGCCCGACACGAACTGCAGCGGAACGGTCGCCCAGGAGGCTTCAACGATGGCGGGCGCCGGGACGGCCGGGAGGACGGCATCCGAAGGCCGCAACCAGGCGACGGCGAAGCCATGTGCTGCGCCGCCTTTGGCATCCCAGCCGTTGGCAGTCACAAAGCCGATGCGCTCCGGCGGCAACGCGAACCGCTCGACCGCAAGCTGGTAGACCGCCGGATTCGGCTTGAACGTGCGCGCCGCGTCTGCCGACAGGAGGGCTTCGAACCGACCACCGAGTCCGGCCGATCGAACGCTGGCCTCGATCATCGACGGCGACCCGTTCGACAGGACGGCCAGCGGTATTGCGGCGCCCGCAAGGTCGGCGACGCCCTCCGCCGCTCCAGCGCTCGTTGGCAGTTCGAGGGAGGCCCGTCGTGCCGTCTCGTGCGCGGCGCGATCAGGATCGACGCCGAACTCCGCGCACGCGACGCCGAGTGCCTCCGCGGTCACGACCTCGAAGTCGGCCCACTGGCCCATCGCGGTGCGGAGCCAGGACGCCTCGAGCTGCCGGGCTCGCCAACGGGCAGCGAGCGGTCCGCCACGGCCGGGCGCCAACACTTCGCAAGCGGCGTCGAGCGGGGCCAGGTCGACCAGCGTGCCGTACAGATCGAAGCACACGACCCCGACGCGCCGAGGCTCCCCGGGCTCCGTCAAGCCGTCGTCCCGGCCCCGGGATCGGCGATGCCCGCCCGCAGCTCGGCAACAGCCTGACGAGCCTCATCCACGGACCCCTCGTCCTCGATCGTGCTGATGTCACCCGGGTCGAGGCCGGCCACGACGGCCTTGAGGACGCGCCGCATGATCTTGCCGCTCCGCGTCTTCGGCAGCATCTCGACGAACGTCACCTGCCCGATCACGGCAACGGGCCCCAGTTCGTCCCGAACCGTCGCGAGCAGCTCGCGGCGCAGCTCCTCCGACGGTGCGTTGCCGACGCGCAGCACGACGAATGCGGCGATGACCTCCCCTCGCAGCTCGTCCGGACGACCTGTCACCCCGGCTTCCGCGACCGCCGGGTGGCGGAGAAATGCCGTCTCGACTTCGATCGTGCCGATCCGATGGCCGGCGATCTTGATGATCTCGTCGGCGCGGCCGGCAAACCAGACATAACCATCGTCGTCGATGTGAGCGGCGTCGCCGGAGTAGTAGACGCCCGGGATGCGGCCCCAGTAGTCCGCGGCGTAGCGCTCCGGGTCGTTCCAGATCGTCGGCGTCAGACCCGGGAACGGCCGGCGGATGACCATGATCCCCTTCTCGTTCGGGCCGAGCGGCCTGCCGTCAGGCGTCACGACCGCCGCATCGATCCCGGCCAGCGGTATCCCGGACGAGCCCGCCTTGATCGGTAGCAGGGCGATCCCATACGGATTCCCGAAGATCGGGCCACCTGTCTCGGTCTGCCACATGTGGTCGATGACGGGGATCCGGTCGTCGAAGACACGCTGCTGGAGCCACTCCCAAGCCGGCGCGTTCAATACCTCGCCGGCCGAGACGACGCGCTCGAGGCTTGACAGGTCGTGCCGGTGCGCGATCTCTTCGCCATACCGCATGAACGCGCGGATCGCGGTGGGCGAGGTGAACATGCCAGTCACCTCGAGGTCCTCGATGAGCCCCCAGAACCGCTCCGGCCCGGGCTGGTCAAGGGCGCCCTCATAGGCGATCGTCGTGGCGCCCACGATGAGCGGCGCGTAGACGATATAGCTGTGTCCGACGATCCAGCCGATGTCCGAGGTCGACCACCACATTTCGCCTGGACGAAGGCCGAACACCCAACGAGCCATCGCGATGATGTGGACCTGGTAGCCGCCGTGAGTGTGGACGGCGAGCTTCGGCGTGGCGGTCGTCCCGCTCGTGGCGAGGATGAATGCTGGCTCGTTCGCCTCCATCTCCACGTGACCGCCATCCTGCCCCTGCGCGCGCTCGAGGAGCTGGGACCAGGTCAGGTCGCGCGGGCGGTCCAGCGGCGCCCGACCGGGCTCGCGCTCGAGGACCACGACGTGCTCGACGGCGCCTGGATCGTCTGCCAGCGCAGCGTCGACGATCGGCTTGAGGTCCGTGGCCCGGCCCTTGCGGTACGTCACGTCGGCGGTCAGGACGAGCCGAGACCCGCTGGCGCGGATCCGATCGCCGAGCGCTCCGTGGCCGAAACCCGCGAAGACGATCGAATGGATGGCACCGATCCGAACGATCGCGAGCATCGCGATGATCGCTTCCGGGCAGGTGGGCAGGTAGAGCGTGACGCGGTCACCTCGCTGGATGCCGAGACCGCGCATGGCGGCCGCGACCCGTTCGACCTCGTCGAGCAGGCCGCGATACGTCAGATCGCGCCGTTCGCTTCCCTCGTTGACGGCGATCAGCGCCAACCGCTCGCCGTCGCCGGCGGCGACATGGCGGTCGAGGGCGTTGTAGGCAAGGTTCGTCCGGCCGCCGACGAACCATTGGAAGCTTGGCGGATCCGGCACGAAGACACGGTCCCAGCGGCGGAACCATGGGAGCGATTCCGCGGCGCGGCCCCAGAACGCGTCTGGGTCGGCGGCAGCCTCGGTCAACCAGGCCTCCACTGCCGGCGGAAACGGGCGCGCCTCGGTCATGGCGATCCAGCGTGATTCACCCAGCGACAGACGCGCGGCAGCGCGGCGGATGCGAGCAAGCAGTCAAGCCTGTTGGCTGAGCCGGCGCCCGGCATCGGGCGTCGCGCGGCATCGGGCGCGCCGCAGCCGAAGAGCGGCCAGGCTGGGCGAGGCACAGCCGGATGCTACCACCTGGACCTTGGCACCTCGCCCATCCGAAAAGGCTCGCTTGGCAGGCCAGATAGGATTTCGTTGGCTGCAACGAGGGACGGGGGTGGATCGGTTTCGAAGACGTCGCGCGGCGGCTGGCGGGTTGACGCGTCATCGATGGGCGGCGCTGGCGCTCGTGGTCGCCCTGGGCGCCTCGGCGATCGGGTTGGCCGGCGACCGATCGGGTCCGCTGGGCACGACGCCCGGTCTCGTTCCGGTCGTTCGCTCGGATGCCGAGACGCTGGCCCTCGCCGAGCGACTCGAGCGAGCGTCGCTGACACCGGCTGAGCTCCGGTTCGAAGGTGGGTTCCCGCGTGGCTTCGTCGGCCGCGTCCCCGCCGCGGGCGACACGCCACTCGCGCAGGCTCGTGCGTTCCTGGCCGCGCACGCGGAGCTGTACGGCCTGACGGATCCGGCCATCGCGCTCGACGTCCGACGGCAGGCGACCATCGCCGGCGCAGCGCACACGGTCACGTTCGGGGAGCGCTACCGCGGGCTGCCCGTCCACGGTGGAGAACTCGTCATCCAGATCGTTGCGGGGGACGTCGTCTCCGCGGTCGGTGCCCTGGTCCACGGCTATGGCGGCCAGATCGTCCCGGCCCTCGGTCCGGCCGATGCGGAACGCCTGGCACGAAAGGCAGTCGACGGAGACGCGGCCGAGGTCCTCGGCCAGACGACGCTCATGATCCTCGACCCGAGCCTGTGGACCGGCGGACCTTCCTCGCCCCGCCTCGCTTGGCGGGTGGCGGTCGGCGCACCCGTCTCGGGCCTCGTCTTCATGGATGCGACGAGCGGTGAGCTGCTGTCGGTCGAGCCGTTCGGGGAAGAGGAATCCGACCCGTTCGACACGATGGATCTCGACCTCGAGGACGCCGAGAACGACTCGAGCGCCGCCCTTGACGACTGCTACGTGACGTCGGACGAGACCGAGATCGGCGACGAGGATGGGATCGACTCGGACTACGCGAACGATCTCGACGCCTATCACGCCTGGAAATACGCCCGCGACGCGTATGCCTTCTACCACAACACGTTCGGTCGCCATGGCTGGGACGACGATGACGACGAGATCAACGTCTACGTCCGGGCGCTCGTCAACAACGGCAAGTTCGTCGCGTGCGAAGACGGCTCGACGATGATGGAGTTCAAGGAGAACTACCTCGCCGACGACGTGGTGGTCCACGAGTTCACCCACGGGGTCATCTGGTTCACGTCCGAGTTGAACTCGTCGAACTGGCCGTCCGCGTCGCTCAACGAGGGCCTGTCCGACATCATGGCTGCCTTCGCCGATGGCGACTGGCTGGAGGGCGAGGACGTGCCTGCCAAGTTCCACAATGGCTGGCCGGCGAACCGCTCGCTCTCGGATCCGCCGAGCATCAAGGACTACCCCGATCGCTGGTCGGAGCACCAGACGAGCGAGTATCCGGACACCGGCATCTCGAGCAAGGCCGCCTGGCTGCTGACGGTCGGCGGGCAGCACCCCGACACCGGCGTCTCGGTCCAGGGCATCGGCATCAACAAGGCTCGCTTCCTGTACTACATGGTCCTCCAAACGCTGCCCACCAACGCCACGTTCTTCGACCTGCGGGACAGCATGGTCGGCGGCGCGGGCGCCGCGATCATGCTCGAGGACCTGTACGAGACCTTCGGCTGGCCGACGCTCGGGTTCGATGCCAACGACGTCTGCCAGGTGCGCAACGCGTTCGGCGCCGTCGAGCTGGGCAACGTCGACCTCGATTGCGACGGACAAGTCGAATCGCTCGACGCGGACAACGACACGGTCGCCAGCCCATTCGACAACTGCGATTACGTGGCCAATACAGATCAGGCCGACATGGATGGCGACGGCGTCGGCAACCTGTGCGACCCGGACTATCTCCTCGACGCCGACCACGATGGGGTCAAGGACTGGCAGGACAACTGCAAATCCTTCTACAACCCGGCCCAGATCGACGAGGACGGCGACGGGCTAGGCGTCCCGTGCGACGGCCTCGACAGCCCCGACGTCGACCATGACGGGGTGCTCAACGAGGTCGACAACTGCTTCTCCGACGCGAACGCCGACCAGGCGGACGTCGACAAAGACGGCGAGGGCGACGCCTGCGATGCGGACACCGACGGCGACGGATTCAGCAACGACAACGACGTGTGCCCGTTCACCTCGGATCCCGGCCAGAAGGACAGTGACGGTGACGGCCTGGGCGACGCCTGCGATGAGTGTCCGGACGATGCCGAGAACATCACGAGCTGGACGAGCGGCATCGCGGACCTCGGCATCGATCCGCAGCCGATCGTGCCCGATTCGGACGGCGACGGGACGCCGGACGCGTGCGACGGGACGCCATGGGGACGGGCCATCGTCGTCCCGGCGTCGGTCCTCGACGTGGGCGGGCTCGATGCCCGGGTGATCGGCGACGAGACGCTGATCCAGTTCGAGACCGGGCGGGTCAACGTCCCCATCGTCGTGTGTGACCCGGAGCCCTGCTGGGATGCGCCGCCACCGGACGAATGCATAGGACTCGAGCTCGCCGGTGCCGTCGATGGGCTCGTGGTGGGCGTCGTGGACGATCGCGGGATCGGCGGCGGGTCGGCGCGTCACGGCGAACGACGGTCGATCACCTTCAAGCCAAAGGGCGGCCGCAGCTACTGGCTGCGATTGTCGGCCGCGCCATCGCTCACCAGCATCGAGCTGGCGATCTCGTTCGTGCCATGCACGGTCGTGCCGGACAGCCCGCCGCAGACGCCGCCGGGCGGACCGGGTCCGTCGGCGACACCCACCGCCTCGGGGGGCACAGAGCCGCCGGGATCGGTTCCGCCGAGCCCGAGCCACGCACCCGCCGGACCATCGGCCACGCCAACGCCCGGGAGCCAACCAACCGGGGCGCCGACGACGAAGCCGACCGCGAAGCCGACCCCGACGCCGCGTCCTATGCCGCGACCTACGCCGCGGCCGACCCCGCAGCCCACCCCGTGCACCGTCCCTGCCCCGGCGTTGACGTCGCCGGACGACGGCTCGACGGTCGGGACCCTCCAGCCGAGGCTAGCCTGGCGGTATCCGTCGGCGGCGTGCCCACCCACGCGTCAGCGTGTCCAGGTCGCCACGGACCGGTCGATGCGGGCGATCGTCTACGACCGTGGGCTCTCGGGGACCGACACGGACTGGACGCCGCCGGCCCCGCTCGACAACTGCACCACGTATTACTGGCGGATCATCCCGATCGGCTCCGACGGAGCCCCGGACCCCGCATCGCCGGTCTGGTCCTTCTTCGTCCAGACGACGCGAACCTGCTAGCCGGGATCCATCGAGGGCGGCGACGCGTATCGCCATCCGAGGGTACCCTTGCGTGCCCGAGAGCCCCCCGGACATGACGACGATCGCCCATCACTCGCCCTCGCGCCGTCGGCCGGCCACCGCACTGGCCGTCCTGCTGGTCGCGCTCGCCGTCGCGGGTTGCGGCGCCACCGTCTCGGCGGATGTGGAGCGCATCGACCCGACCGGTTCGATGCCATCGCTCGCGGCGACGTCAGTCGCGACCGGATCGCCGGCGAGTGCGGCCGGGGTGTCGACCGCGACGCCATCGGCGACGGCGATCGCGACCGCGCGAGCGCTCCCGACGCCGACCGCCACACCCGAACCGCCACGGAAGGCGTTCGCGATGAACCTCTACCGGCGGGGCGACTACGTGGCCCAGTACACCTTCGAATGGTGCGTCGGGGCGAGCCTCCAGATGACCCTCAACATGACCACCCGCAGGAACGACACGTCCCGGCCGTACCAGAGGGAGCTCTGGGAGATGGCCCAGGCACGCTCGAGCAGCCCGTTCGGGGGGGCCAACCCGCGCGGCTGGACGGCGGCGCTCAACGACCTGGGGATCGGTCCGTACGTGCTCGTCTCGATACCGACCTTCGATGAGGCGTTGCGCGTCGCCGCGACCGCGATCCGCGACACCAAGCGGCCGGTCGGGCTCGTCATGTGGCGCGGTCGCCATGCCTGGGTGATGAGCGGCTTCGAATCTGACGGCGACCCGGCCGTCCACGCCGATGTCACGGTCACCGGCATCCGCGTCCTCGACCCGCTCTACCCGCACGGCAGCAAGGCGTGGGGTCCGTCGCCCAGGCCGAATGCCCTCGTCAGTCCGGCCACGCTCGCGGAGCAGTACGTCATCCGCGACAGCAGCCGGGTCAACCTGGGCGTCCCGCCCGGGTATCTCCTCGTCCTCCCGACGAGCGCCGCGCCGGGCGAGCCGGCCGCATGAGGATCGACCGATGGCGCTGCGCGAATACCTGACGACCGAGGTCGGCGAGGATTGGGTCGACGGCCTGATCAGCCGACGCGAAGCGATCCAGCGCCTCGTCCTGCTCGGGATGTCGGTGCCGAGCGCCTCGGCGCTCCTGGCGGCCTGCGCGGCCGAGGTCCCCGCCAGCCCCTCGGTCTCGGCGAGCCCGGCGGCCTCGGTGGCGGCGACGGACGCGCCGTCGTCCGCCGCCGCCGCGTCGGCGACCCCGGGCCGCAGCCCGGCCTCGCCGGTCGCCGGCGAGGCGATCACGTTCGCCGGACCGCGCGGGCAGCTGCAGGGTTTCTTTGCCTCGGGCGCCGCAACGAATGGGGCGATGCTGGTGATCCACGAGAACCGCGGCCTCACCGATCACATCCGATCCGTGGCCAGCCGGCTCGCCGGCGACGGCTACCCGGCCCTGGCCATCGACCTCCTTTCCGAGGAGGGCGGCACCGCCGCGCTTGGCGGCGAAGGCAACGTCCCGCCCGTCCTCGCCGCCGCCTCGACCGACCGGCTCGTCGGCGACATGCGCGCCGGCCTCGACGAGCTCGCCCGCCGGGTGCCTGGCGCCAAGCTCGGGATCACCGGGTTCTGCTTTGGCGGCGGGATGGTCTGGACGCTGCTCGACGCCGGCGAGCCACGCCTGGCAGCGGCCATCCCGTTCTACGGACCGGCGCCGAGCGACGCCGATTTCTCGGGCGACAAGGCGGCGGTCCTCGGTGTCTACGCCGAGCTCGACACCCGCGTCAACGCGTCACGCGAGACGGCGGCCGCGGCGCTCCAGGCGGCCGGGTTGACCCACGAGATCAAGACCTACCCGGGCGTCGACCACGCATTCTTCAACGACACCGGCGGTCGCTACGACGCGACCCAGGCGGCCGCCGCCTACGCCGACGTCCTCGCCTGGCTGGATCGCCACCTCGCCGGCTGACAGCGTCAAGGCGGCGACCTGCGGCCGAACGATCAGGCCGGCGGCGTCAGGCCGCCGCCGTAGCGGTCGATCAGCTCGCCGATCGTGAGCTCGCCATACCGCCGGTCGAGCTGCTCGCGCGAGATCCGCCACATCGTCCTGAGCGGACGTGGCCCGCCGCTCTCGAGGTCGGCCAGGCGGACGGCCGCGAAGCGCTCGATGCCGGGCACGGCACGGAGATCCGAGGCGAGCTTGACGGCGGCCTCGTCCACCGTTGTCGCCGAGGTGATATCGGCACTGGCCGGCCGGGCGCCTCGGGCCAGGCGGGCGGGCCCGGCCGCCGTGTCGGTCTTGGCACCGGGTGCCGCAGTCGCCGCGGTCGTCGCGCGGATCGCTGCATCGGCGGCGGCCATCGCCGCGTCGGCGGCGTCGGGCGTCTCGATCCTGGGTTTCGCCGCTAGGGGCGTGGGTGCTGATGCGGGCCGAGCGCCCCAGGCCTCGCCCGCGGGAGATCCCGCGTCGGCCGTGGGTGGCGAGGCGGCCGCTCCACCACTCCCCGTGGACCGTCGCGGTGCGCCGCCCGTCCTGCCCGTCCCGCCGGCCCCGCCGGCCCCGCTTGCGCCGCCGCGTCCTCCGCTTCCTCCGCCTCCGGTCCGCGGGCCAGTCGCGCGCGAGCCGCCACTCCCACCCGAGGGCGCCTCGGGGCTGCCGACCGCGCTGCTGACGAGCGCCGGGATGTCGATGCCGGTCAGGCCCTTCACCGTGGCGTTGGCCTCGCTGACCGTCCGCGTCACGTTCTTGACGATGTCCGACGCGCCATCGTTGGACAGGACGGTGAGCGTGTCGATGTTGCCCAGCGGCTCCGCCGCGGCCCTGACGATCTCGGGCATCATCGAGAGGACCGTCTGGATGATGGCCGCCTCGTTGAACTGGCGGTAGGCCTCGGCGCGTAGCGCGAGCGCCTTGGCCTCGGCCTCGCCCTTGGTGAAGGTGATGCCGGCCTCGGCGTTGCCCTCGAGCGTCGTCCGCTGGGCCTCGGCAGTCGCGTTGACCGACACGACCCGCGCCTGCGCCTCGCCCTTGGTGACGGTCACCGCTGCCTCGGCGGAGCCGGCCAGCTTGACCCGTTCGGCTTCGGCCTGGGCCTGGGCGATCCTGGCGCCCTTCTCACCCTCGGCCCGGCGGATCTGCGCCTCGGCCTCCGCCTCGGCGGGACGGATCGTGCTGGTCAGCAACTCCATCTGCTTGCGCGCGGCCTCCAGCTCGGCGAGCTCGGTCTGCTTGCGGGTAACCTCCTGGGTCGCCTCCGCCTCCGCAAGCGGCCCGGACTGGGCGGCGCGCGCGTTGGCGGCAGCGGTCTGTGTCTCGGTCTCGGCCCGTCGCAGGGAGACGTCCCGTGCGGCGTTGATCTTGACCTGCTCGGCTTCCGCCTCCCGGACCGCGGCCTCCTGGTCGGCGGCGGCCTTGGCCATCCGGGCGTCCCGCTCGCGACGGGCCGTCTCCTGCTGGCCGATGAGCTCCATGTAGCCCGACTCGTCGCGGATCGCCTGGATCGTGAAGGAGTCGATCTGGAGCCCCGACGTCGCGAGGTCGCCGCGAGCGGCGTCCTGGACCGCCTGCTGGAACTTCTGCCGGTCGAGGTTGAGCTCCTCGACGGTCAGGGTCCCGACGATCGAGCGGAGCGAGCCCTCGAGGACGTTCTTGACGATCGAATCGACCTCGTCGTTGCTGGCCTCCAGGAAGCGTTCGGCTGCGTTGCGGATGGACTCGTCGTCGGCGCCGACCTTGAACGTCGCCACGCCCTGGACGGCGACCTTGATGCCCTGCCTCGTCACGGCGTCGGAGAGTGCGACGTTGATCTGACGAGCCGTCAGCTTGAGCTTGCCGACCTTGTGGATCAGGGGCAGCACGATTACCCCGCCACCGCGCACGACCTTCAGGTTCTTTCGGCCGTCCGGAGCCTTGTCGCGCTGGCCACTGACGATGAGGGCCTCATTCGCCCCGGCCACCTTGTAGCGGCTGCCGATGTACGACACGATCAGGACGACGACGATGATGACCATGAAGATCGGCAGCACGCCCTCGCCGATCCAATCGAAGATGTCAGGCACGGTCGATCCCCTCCTCCGACATCGCTTCCACGATGAGCCCGTTGCCGGCGACGCCGATCACCCGGGCGGTGGTGCCGACCGCGACGTCCTTCGAGGCGGTGGCGCTGTATTCGTGGGTCTGGCCCTCCTTCTTGACCAGGACGCTGCCGTAGTGACCGGCCGGGATGCCGACCGAGACGAACGCCGTATCACCGACCAGGTCGCTCATCGAGAAGGGCTCGGGCGCCTCCGCCCGCCGGAGGACGCTGAACAGGCCGTAGGCCACCCCCAGCCCGACCAGCCCGAATCCGGCGCCGACGATGGCGGCCTGGCCGCCGTGGACATCGAGGACCTGAGTCGCGAACAGGCCGCCGACGCCGAACATCGAGATGAACGACAGCAGGAGCGGCATCAGCGAGACGCCGCCGATATCGAAATGGAAGATGGCGCCGAGGATGTCGTCGAGGACGACCGTTATGAGCAGCAGCCCGCCGCCGATCAGCGCACAGACGACGAAGACGAAGTCCTCGACCGGGATGTCGATCATCGCTGGACCCGATCCTCCCTCGTGACGACCGGGACATGGTCGGCACGAACAGGATAGCGGGCGGATGGTCGGGCGACGAGATGGCTTCTTGAGGCGGCGGCGAACCGCCGCCGGTCAGTGACCCGGGCCGAACAGGAGCGTCAGCCAGCTCTCGAGTGGGGTGTCCGAGGTCCCTGCACCGACCCGCAGCCCGGCCGAACCCGGTGCATCGGGCGGGAGGGTCGGCGCGCTCGCCCCCAGGGTGAAGGCGATCTCCCTCGGTCCGCCGAGGCCGTAGCCGCGCGCCTGCTGGACGACGAAGCGCTGTTGCTGGATGCGCTGGAGCTCGCGCTCGAGCCCGGCGATCTCGCTCCGACGCGCGGCGTTGTCGGCGACCATCGTCTCGGCGCGGCCGGTCGCGGCCGAGGCCTCGCTGACC
>Ga0184612_10001506_pt1 | contig 11222 bp, 14 predicted proteins | sample PLM3_60_coex_FD_133163 | JGI IMG/M metagenome (GOLD analysis project Ga0184612, IMG submission 133163) | Groundwater sediment microbial communities from an aquifer in East River, Colorado, USA - PLM3_60_coex | ecosystem: Environmental > Terrestrial > Soil > Riparian zone | place: USA: East...
CAGGCTCGATTCGGCCCCCAGTCGTTCCGCCGGCACCTGGACCTGGCCGAGGCGCGCGGCCTCCCGGCCGCCGTGGTGGACCGCCGCGAGCTGTCGTTCGACCTGGACCTGCCCTCGGATATCCTGACGCTGCTCGCAACGGGGCGGCGCGGTCGCGCTCGCCAGGTCTGCCTGGAGATGGACCTCCGCGAGCGATTGACCGCCCAGGCCTAGGGGGACGGCGTGCCGCAGGGGACGATCAGGGACTTCCACGACGAGGAACGGACCGGGACCCTGCTGACCGACGACCGCACCGAGGTCCACATCGACCCCACGTCCGTGGAGGGAGCGGGGATCCGGTACCTGCGGATCGGGCAGCGGGTGAAGTTCGACCTGGTGGAGGAGGGCGGGCGGAAGATAGCCCGGACCCTTCGGATCGTCACTTTCGACTAGTCGACCGGGTCACCGTCCGGCGGCGGCGGGCCACCATCTCCTTGAACTCCTTGCCCGGGATGAACCACGGCAGGTCTCGGGCCGGGACGACGATGGGGGTGGCCGGCTTGCGAGGGTTGCGGGCCACCCGGCGGTTCCTGCGTTTGCGCTCGAACGTCCCGAAGCCCACGAGCGAGACGCGCTCGCCCTTGGACACCGTCTCCCGGATGACCCTGATGGCCGCATCGATCGTGCGGCCGATGTCCGCCTTGCTCGCGCCGGTCCGCTTGGCGATCTCCGCGACGAGGCCGTTCTTGTTCATGGGATCCGCCCTTCCCCCAGGCCGATGATTGCAACGTAACGACTTCGGGGGTGGCTGGTCAATTCCAGAGACGGCGTGGCACCATTGCGCCATGAGGCACACGGCGATCGTGGCGGCCCTGGCGGTTCTGGCACCGGTGGCGCTGGTCGGGTGCTCGTCCGGCAAGAGCCGGGACTTCGCGCGCTACTACGACCCAGAGGGCCTGTTCAGCGCGAACCTCCCCGCCGCCAACGACATCGCCGTGGCGCCGGCCGAGCCGCCCTCGCAAGGGCCCTCAGTCTTGACCGGGGTGGTCTCGACGCCGCCGGCTCCCTCCCCCACACCCTCGAGCGGGTTGGGGGGTGGCCTGGCCAACCTGGCCCAGACGACGGGGCAGCAGGACCAGACCGTGTACGAGGCCCTGGTCGTCACGACGGGCACCTTCCAGGACCTGCCGCAGATGGCTCTGGCGTTGCTGACCGGGAACCCGGTGGTGGACGTGCAGATCGAGCAGGACATGCGGCTCGGTGGGAACGCCGGCGAGCTGATCGTGGCCGACGTCGTGCGAGACGGCCAGAAGACGGCCGGTGTCGCCGCGGCGTTCACCCTGGGCCAGCAGGGCGTCGGCTACATCGTCCTGGCCATCTTCCCCCCAGGGGAGTGGGCGGCCGAGCGGTCGGACTTCCTCAAGGTGGTGGGGTCCTTCCAGGCGGCGGTTCCGCCCGGCATGAAGGCCTTCCCGCTGGCCGGCGGGGCTGCCTGATAGCATCGGACGGCCCGGCCCCTGGCGGCCGGGCGACGTTTGGCCCGTGGGGTAACGGTAGCCCGACTGACTCTGGATCAGTTAGTCCTGGTTCGAATCCAGGCGGGCCAGCCAGTCGGCTCACGCCGCCGCTCGGCTCGCCCCTCTCCCTCTCCAAATGCTCGTCACGACGTTCGTTTCCTCGAACGCTGGGTATGTGGCAGACGAAGCACTAGGTAGAGGAGTGGAAAGGAGACCACGATGGCCGAGCAGAGCCCCGCACCGGTCGGTCCGGACTTCGCCCGCGGACAGGAGAAGGACGAGGACGCGCCGGAGAAGCACCGCAAGCCTCGGTTCCCCCGAGGGCAGGAGGCGGAGGTCCCCGACGAGCAGCACCGCCACGAGGGCGACTTCGCCGCCGGCCAGGAGGAGGAGCCGCATCACCCTGAGGCGGGGGACCACGGCCGGTTCAGCAAGGGACAGGACGACCGATAGGGAGAACGGCGGGGAGTCCTCGCGCCGGCCGCTAGCTCTGGCTCTCGCGCATCAGGCCCAGCACGGCCAGGGCCGTGACGGCCAGCCCCACGGGCAGCAGGAGGAGGCCGTACACCAGGCTGGCCCCCACCGTGATCGACCCCAGGACAAGGACCAGCGGCCAGGCGCTCGCCGCCGGGAACGTGCCGAGCTCCTGGCCGGCGGCCCGGTCCGGCGTGGCGTCAGGGTCGTCCTCCAAGCTTCGTGCGCGTACCGCTCCATGTAGCACGAGGTAGCCGGCCACGATGAGCGGCATGAGCGCGAACGACCACAGCAGGAATGTCCCGGCCGGCTCGTAGGTCACGAACCAGTAGATCGTGCCCGAGATCGCCCCGAAGGCGAACAGCGCGAGCATCATCCACGTGGCGGTCCTCACGGTGCGAGCTCCGGATGGCGCAGGTCGAACGCCGGACGTTCCGAGCGGATCGGCGGGAGCGCGTCGAAGTTGTGCTCCGGCGGCGGCGAGGACGTGACCCACTCGAGCGAGTTCCCGCCCCACGGGTCGTCCCCCGCAGGGACCCTCCGTCGGAGCGACACGGCGACGTCGGCGAGGAACAGGACCACGCCGACGAACATCACGAAGTAGCCGATCGTGGAGACCAGGTTCGGCGTGTCGAACCCGATGTCCGGCGGGTAGCTCACGTATCGGCGGGGGAAGCCCCGAAGGCCCAGGACGAACTGCGGCCAGAACGTGAGGTTGAACCCCATGAACAGCAGTACGGCCACCGCCCGCCCCAACCGCTCGCGCAGCATGGCCCCCGTCATCTTGGGGAACCAGAAGTAGATCCCGGCGAAGATGGCGAAGACGGACCCTCCCATGATCGTGTAGTGGAAGTGGGCGACGAGGAAGTACGAGTCGTTCATGTGGTAGTCGATGGGGGCCGAGGCGAGCATCACGCCGGTCACGCCCCCGATCAGGAAGTTCAGCAGGAAGCCGAGGGCGAACAGCATCGGGACGTCGAAGCTGATCTTCCCCCTCCACATGGTGCCCGTCCAGGCGAAGAACTTGACCCCGGTCGGGACGGCGATGAGCAGCGACATGGCGGAGAAGAACGGGTTGTTCACCACGCCCGTCGTGAACATGTGGTGGGCCCAGACCCCCATCGACAGTGCCCCGATGGCGATGGTGGCCAGCACGATCCCCAGGTACCCGAAGAGCGGCTTCCGGGAGAAGGCCGGGATGACCTCGGTGATGATCCCGAAGAACGGCAGGATGAGGATGTAGACCTCCGGGTGGCCGAGGAACCAGAACAGGTGCTGGTACAGGACGGGGTCGCCACCCCCCAACGGGTCGAACGCGAGGCCGCCCAGCCGGCGGTCGATGAACAGGAGCGCGAACGCCGCGACGGCCGGGGGGAACGCCACGAGTCCCAGGATGGCCGTAACCACCATGTTCCACGTGAAGATGGGCAGGCGCCACATGGTCATGCCGGGCGCCCGCATCAGGAACACCGTGGTCAGGATGTTCACGCCTCCCATCACGTTCGACATGGCGACGAGCGCGATCCCAAGGATCCACAGGTCCACTCCCACCCCGGGCGAGTACCGCAGCTCGGAGAGCGGCGTGTAGGCGTACCAGCCCATCGCGGCTCCCCCGCCCGCCGACGCCACCCCGGAGAGCAGGATCAGCAGGCCGGCCCCGGCGTAGAACCAGTACGAGGTCAGGTTCAGTCGGGGGAACGCCATGTCGGGGGCGCCGATCTGCAAGGGGATGAGGTAGTTGGCCAGCCCGATCCCGAACGGTGCGACGAACAGGAAGATCATCACGGTGCCGTGGATGGTGAACATGGTGTTGTAGGCCTGCGTTGACACGACCTGGCGAGCCGGCTCGGCCAGCTCCACGCGCATCAGCCCGGCCAGCGCCCCTCCGACCAGGAAGAAGCCGAACGCCGTGACGCAGTAGAGGATCCCGATGTTCTTGTGGTCGGTGGAGGTGAGCCGCTCGACCGGTCCCAACCGCCGCGGCGGCTCCTCCGGCTGGGCGGCCACGGGACGCTCGACCGTGACGCTCAAGCCGCGGCCCCCTGCTGCCCGGCCCGCTGCTGCGCGAGCCACGTGGCGAACTCGGCGGCTGAAACCACCCGGACGCTGAACGTCATGTACGCGTGGTTCAGCCCGCAGAACTCCGCGCACTCGCCGTAGAACGTGCCCGTCCTGGTCGGCGTGACGTCGAACATGAATGTCCGCCCGGGGATGGCGTCGTGCTTGTACAGGAAGTCCGGGACCCAGAACGCGTGGATCACGTCGTTTGCCGTCAGCACGATCCTCGTGATCTGGCGAACGGGAAGGACCATCTGCGGCCCCGGCACGAACTCGCCGCTCGGGGGGCTCACGATCGTGACCCCTTCGCGGGGGTACGTGAATCGCCACCCCCACTGGTACGCCTCGACGTTCACGACGACATCGGGATCAGGCGACACCCGGTCCACCCGGACCTCGACCGCGGCCGAGGCCGCGAACAGGCCGATGACGATGAGGACGGGGATGCCCATGTACACGAATTCGAGCCGGTGGTTCCCCCGGAACTGGGGGCCGAGCGCGTCGGGGTCGTCCGAGCGCCGGCGGCGGTACCGGATGACCGACCAGAAGATGAGGCCGTAGACGACGCCGGCCACCGGGATGGCGGCGATGAAGAAGATCTGCCACAGCCGAAAGATGTCTGCTCCCTGCTCGGTGGCCCCCCGGGGCATGCCGAAGGACCCCGAACAGGCCGTCCCCAGCAGGGCGAGCGCAGCCGGCGCCACCCGGCGCCCGGCCCGCACGACTCGCCTCATGCCCGCCTCATGTGCGGTCCGGCTCCTCGAGGGCCTGCCCCGCCAGCGGCGGTTCGGACTCGATCTCCTCGAAGCCCCCCGCCGCGTTCCGCCGGAAGGTGACCCGCGGCGGCGCCGCAAGCGGGTGGCGGGGCCGGTCGCGCAGATCTCGGCAGATCCAGTACGTGGCCAGCCCGGACAGGACCGGCACGAGGAACAGGGCCCACCGAAGGATCGAGTTGAACGAGTCCACCTCGACGCCCAGGAACTTGGCAACGACGTCGTTTCCTCCGGCGACCACCAGCACGACGAAGAAGGCCACCCCGGCGGCGCCGAACCCGCTCCGAACGGGCGCCTCCCGGGGATGCTGCGCGAAGTGGTGCCACTCGTGGTCCCCGCTCACCCGGGCCTCCAGGAAGGGCCAGAGCGCGAGGATCGTGAAGACGAGCCCGGGAACCACGAGGGCCGGCAGGAGCAGCTCGCCGATCGTGTGGCCGAACACGTGGAACTCCCAGTCCGGCCACACCCGGAGCAGACCCTCCAGCCACCCGATGTAGTAATCGGGCTGCGAGGGCGAGGCCGTGGAGTAGGCCACGAAAGGGCCGTACAGCCAGATCGGGTTGACTTGGAACAGGCCACCGAGGAACGCGATGACCCCGAACGTCGTGAAGGCCAGGCCGATCGACTTCAGCGCGAACTTCGGCCACACCGGGGTGCCGGTCACGGTGTCCTCGGTTCGCCCCGGGGCCCGGAACTGCGTGTGGGTCTGGTGCCACACCACGGCCAGGTGCGCGCCGAGGAGGCTGAAGATCGCGAGCGGGATGATGAAGATGTGCAGGACCAGCAGCCGGTTCAGGATGTCGGGGCCGGGGAACTCGCCGCCGAAGAACAGGTACGCGAGCCACGTACCGACGAACGGGATCGACAGCATGATCGAGTACGCGATCCGAAGGCCCGCTCCCGACAGCGCGTCGTCGGGCAGCGAGTAGCCGGAGAAGCCGGCGCCGATCCCCGAGAGGAACAGCCCGATGCCGATCAGCCAGGAGATCTCGCGCGGTTTTCGGAACGCTCCGGTGAAGAAGACCCGGATGAGGTGCGCGATGATGGCGCCCATGAACACAAGCGCCGCCCAGTGGTGCATCTGTCGCATCACCAGGCCCGCCCGGACCTCGAACGATATGCGCATCACGGAGTCGTAGGCTGCCGAGACCGTCTGCCCCTGGAGCGGCTGGTACGGGCCGGTGTACGTCACCGGCTGGTTGGATGCCAGGAAGAAGAAGGACAGGAACGTCCCCGTCAGGACCAGCAGCAGGAAGCTGTACAGGGCGATCTCGCCGAGCATGAACGACCAGTGGTCGGGGAAGACCTTCCGCAGGTTCCTGCTGATGAACGAGCTGCCTTCCAGGCGCTCGTCGACCCCCTCCACCCACCTGCGGACGATCATGATGGCGGCAGGTCCCAGAAGGCCGGGCCCACCGGCGCGGTGAAGTCGCCCAGCGCGCGGATCGTGCCATCGGGGTCGATCTCGATCGGCAGCTGCGGAAGGGGCCGGGCGGCCGGCCCGTACACGGGCTCGGCTCCGTTCAACACGTCGAAGGTGGACTGATGGCAGGGACAGCGGAGCTGGTGCACCGCGGCCAGGTACAGCCCCAGCGCGCAGCCGGCGTGCGTGCAGATCTTCGAGTAGGCGACGTAGCCGTCCGGAGCCCCCGCCAGCCGGTCGGCGGGAAGCCGGAGGGATCCAGGCGGGACCCGGATCAGGACTGCCTGGGAGTCGCCTGAACCAACGGCGTCCTCCGGGAACACGGTCGTGAACGAGTCCACCTCCAGCGTGTCCCGGGTGACGAGGTTCCCGTCGACGTTCACCAGCCGCAGGCCCGCGCGCCACTCCGTCCGGAACAGCGAGGCCCCCGGGGCCCGGCCCAGGGAGCGGATGGGGAAGATGGCGGCCAGGCCGAGCGCCCCCGCCGCGCCGAGCAGCAACCGGAACAGGAGGCGGCGGCGGCTCATCTCCTCGACCCCGCCGGCCATCGCTTCGGTCGCCGCCTCCTTCTCTCCGGACGGCGGCGGGGCATGGCGGCGGGCCTGCGTAACGTGGCCGATCCCGGTCATCAGCCTCGTGGCCCACACCATCAGGCCCATCCCGATGCCGACCAGGGCCACGAACAGCAGGGCCCCCTCGACTTGCGGCTGGCCCCCCGCGACGTACACCACGAACAGCCCGAGGGCGGCGAGGATGGCCGCGCCGAACGAGATCGCGACGAGGAGGCTGGCGCGCCTCACGTCTTGGACCCCGTAAGCCTGAGCACCAGCAGCAGCAACCCCAGCCCGACGACGATGGCCACGAACCCTTCCGCGACCGCGCCGACCCGCCCGAGCTGGAGGCCCCCCCGGTCACCGTGGTCGCGGAGCCACAGCACGTAGCGGGCGATCGAGTTCAGGTCGCGGGCGGATAGGTCCGCGGGTGCGAACTTCGGCATCACGCCGGGTCCCACCCGCACCGCCTCCCCGATCTGGGTGGCCGAGGCGGGATAGAGCGATGGGGCGATCTGGCCGCCGCCCACCGAGTCGCCGGTAGCGCCGGCCCCGTGGCAGGCGGAGCAGTTGTTCAGGAACAGCTGCGCCCCTCGGGGCAGGTCTCCCGCCTGCGGGTCGACCTTCGTGATCCCCGGACCGCCGGGCGCGATCGCCGCAACGTACGCGACGATGGCGGCGATCTCCTGGGGGTCGAACCTCGGCTCCTGCCGGATGGGCTGGGCCCCCGGGTTGGCGAGGGGCATCCGCCCCGTGCTGAGCATGAAGTCCACGGCTGCCGGCCCCACCTTTTGGAGCGAGGGTCCGCTCCCCGAGCCCTCCGCCTGAAGGCCGTGGCACGTCGAGCAGCTCGCCTCGAACAGTGCCTTGCCGGCGGCCTCCTGTGCGGTCAGCGCGCGGCCGGGTGCGGGTCGGAACGACCACAGGATCTGGCCGGCCACCGCGAGCAGCAGGCCGTATCGGAGGATCCGCCTGCGGACGCCTGCCTCCGAGCCGGCGACGGCGCTCACCCCCCGCTCACCGCAACAGGAAGATCGTCGCGTACAGGCCGATCCACACGAAGTCCACGAAGTGCCAGTAGTAGCCGACCGCCTCGGGCCCGTCGACGTTGCCGTCGCGATACGCGCCCTGGGCCATGCGCCCCAGGACCACGAGCATCAACAGGATGCCGGCGAGCACGTGCAGGCCGTGGAAGCCGGTCATGGCGAAGAAGACCGTGCCGTAGGCGTGGGACGAGACCGAGAATCCGGCGTTGGCCCAGTCGTAGAGCTGGAAGCCCAGGAAGGCCAGGGCGAGGAAGATCGTCACGAGGACCCACCGGCGGAGCGAGGCGAGACGCCCGGCGCGAGCCTCGCGGAGGCCGGCCACGAACGTGAAGCTCGACAGGACGAGCAGGGCGGTCGCCACCGAGGGCCGGACCACGTCGAGGTCCACGCCGGCCGGAGGCCAGGGGTTCGTCTCCGACCGGAGCGTGAAGTAGGCGGCGAACAGCCCGCCGAAGAACACCAATTCCGAAGCGAGGAAGACGATGGTCCCGAATCGGATGGGAGCGATCTCGCGTGGGGCCGCGCCGATCGCCGCCGGAGCCTGAACCATGAGGTGGTTCTATGCCCGGAGCAACGAGTTCGCAAACCGACCGCAGGCACCCGTTCTCGATGGTGGCCTCGCGTGCGAGCATGGACCGGTGCTCCTGCCATCCGTCCCACCCGACGCCCACGCCACGACGATCCTCACGTCCTGGACGCTGAACCCGATGGCGATCGTGCCGATCGTCGCGGCAGCCTGGCTGTACGGGATGGGGCTTCGCCGAGCGGCGCGCTCCGGGACCCCTCATCCGCACCGTTCCGGCGTCGCGTTCTTCGCCGGATTGGCGGTGGTGGCGCTGGCCCTGGTCTCACCGATCGACGCCTACGCCGAGGCCTCCTTCAGCGTCCACATGGCCCAGCACCTTCTGCTCACACTCCTCGCTCCCCCTCTCCTGGCGCTGGGCGCACCCATCACGCTCGCCCTTCGCGCCACTCGCCCGGCCACCGCGAAGCTCCTCTCGCGCCTGCTGCGAAGCGAGGTCGCGGTCGTCCTCGGAAATCCTGTCGTCGGCTGGGTGTTGTTCGTGGGGGTGGGGTTCGTGATCCACCTGACTCCGCTGTTCGACCTGGCCCTGCGGAGCCCGGCGATCCACGCGCTGGAGCACGCCCTGTGGCTGGGCGCGGCCCTCGTGTACTGGTGGCCGATCGTGGGTCGCGACCCCACGCCTCACCCGATGAGCCACCCGGTCCGCCTGCTCTCGCTGTTCCTGGCCATGCCGGCCATGTCCTTCCTGGCGCTCGCCATCTACTCGGCCCGCGCGCCGCTGTACGACGGGTACGCGTCGTTGCCGGCGCCGTGGGGCCCCGCCGCGCTGGCGGACCAGCGCGGCGGCGCCACCATGATGTGGCTGGTGGGGAACCTGGCACTGGTCGTGGCCATGCTGATCGTGGCGGCCGCCTGGAAGCGCGAGGAGGATGCCCGCCAGCGTCGCCTGGAGGCCCGGATGTCGGGCGGAAGCTAGCCGGGGGAGGCCGTGGGGTGTGTGTGATCGTGCACGTGCGCCTCTCTGGGATGTTCCTTCTCCACGTCCTTGTGCGGGATGTGCACGTGGTTCAGCGCGGCGTGGTTGTGCCGATGTCCGTGGGTGGACAGCAGGTGCGTCCAGTCCTCGCCCTTCGGCAGGTAGTGCGTGACGTGGAAGTGCTTGTGATCGTGTTCCTTCGCGTCGTGCTCGTGATGCTGCGGCTCAACCGTCATGATGCGGCCTCCTTCCTCGTCCTCACGACGCCATCGTCAGGGCCATGAGGGCCTTGCCGGTGTGGAGCCGGTTCTCGGCTTCGTCGTACACGACGGATTGCGGGCCGTCGATCACCTCATCGGTCACTTCGGTCCCCCGATCCGCGGGCAAGCAGTGCATATACAGCGCGTCGGACTTCGCCAGCGACATACGCCGCGCGTCGCAGATCCAGTCCCGGTGCTTGGCCGCGTCGGCCAGGGCCGCCTTCTCGTCGGTGAACAGGTCGAGGCGCCCCCAGGACTTCGGGTACACCACGTCGGCGTCCCGGAAGGCCTCGTCCATGTCGTCGGTGGTGACGATGGCCCCGCCGCCCGACGCTGCGGCTTCCTCGGCTCGCTTTCGGACCTCCGGCATGAGGTCGAACCCGGGGGGGTGGGCCAGCACCACGTCGATGCCGAACCGCGGCAGGAGCGTAAGCAGGCCCTGCGGCACCGAGAGCGGCTTCGCGTACGAAGGGGCGAACGCCCACGACACCGCGACCCGGAGGCCACGGAGGTCCCGGCCTCGTTGCTCGCGCATCGTCATCAGGTCGGCCACGGTCTGGGTGGGGTGGTCCACGTCGCACTGCAGGTTGATGACCGGGATGTCGGCCCACTTCGCCACCTCGCGCATGTAGGCGTTCCCCTCGTACGGGAAGAGGTCGTGGCGGATGGCCAGGCCGTGCCCGTACCGCGACAGGATGATCCCCATGTCCTTGGGGCTCTCGCCGTGCGCGATCTGGGTCTTCTCGGCGTCAAGGAAGTGCGCGTGGCCGCCGAGCTGGGTCATCCCGGCCTCGAACGCGTTCCGCGTGCGCGTGGACTTGTCCAGGAACAACATGAACAGCGTGCGGTCGGGAAGCAGTCGGTGCGGCTCGCCCCGGTGGAACTTCTCCTTCAGCTCCGAGGCCAACCCGAGCGCTTCGTCGATCTCCTCGGTCGTCCAGTCCACGGTCTCGATGTAGTCGCGACCCCGGAGCGCGGCGCGGTCGGTCACTTCCGTCCCTCTCCCGACGGGCTGATGTCGGCCTGCACTTCCTCCTCGCCGAAGTACACGGGCATCGGCTCGGGCCCCGGCACGTCGGGGGGCGGTGGCGGGCCGGCCGATGCTACGGGCGGGCCGATGCCGGCCAGGTCGTCGGGGCGGACCGGGACCCGGTTCAGCTCCCGTCCCGTGGCGTTTCGGAGCGCGGAAAGGATGGCCGCGGTGGCCACGATCGTCGCGTTCTCGCCGGCTCCCTTCACCCCGTAGGGCACGTCGGGCTCGGGCGCCTCCACGATCTCGGTGACGACCGGCGGCATGTCCAGGATCGTGGGGATCAGGTAGTCGGTGAACGAGGCGTTCCTGATGATCCCGTCCTCTACCTGGATCTCCTCCAGGACCGCGAGGCCCAGGCCCATCGCGGTGCCTCCCTCGCTCTGGCCCTCGACCCCCTGGGGGTTGATGGACCGGCCGGGGTCCATGGCCGAGGCCACCTGGACCACCCGGACCAGCCCGAGCTCCTGGTCGACCTCGACCACAGCCCGCTGGGCGCAGAAGGCGAACATGACGTGCGCGTCGCCCTGGCCCCGATCGTCCATCGCGGTCGTCGTCCGGTGGCGGAAGACGCGCGTGGCCACGAGGGGCTCCTTCAGGAAGTCGCCG
>Ga0184612_10001507_pt1 | contig 11218 bp, 13 predicted proteins | sample PLM3_60_coex_FD_133163 | JGI IMG/M metagenome (GOLD analysis project Ga0184612, IMG submission 133163) | Groundwater sediment microbial communities from an aquifer in East River, Colorado, USA - PLM3_60_coex | ecosystem: Environmental > Terrestrial > Soil > Riparian zone | place: USA: East...
ACCAACCCGGTGTGGTTCACCAACCGGGTCGAGCACTCGGGCCTCTTCTGGCATTTCGTGGATCTGGTCTGGATCTTCCTTTTCCCGACTTTGTATCTTCTGTAGGCGGCCGTCCATGACGAGCGACCATTCAGCGGTATCCATGACGAGCGACCACGCAGCTGACATCGACAGACACGTCAGGGTCTACATCACCGTCTTCGTCGCGCTCATGGTCCTGACAATCATCACCGTGGCGGTCTCCCGCCTCCACCTTTCCGTGCCGATTGCCGTGACCGTGGCGCTGCTCGTCGCGACCATCAAGGGATCGCTGGTGGCGTGCTACTTCATGCACCTGATCTCCGAGAAGAAGCTGATCTACGCGGTCCTCGCGCTGACCGCTGCCTTCTTCGTCGCGCTTCTGGCCCTTCCCGTCCTCACCGTTCACGACGGTTACTGGATTCCCTAATGAGTCTCAGGTGGGTCCACGCGGTGTTGATCATCCTCTCCGCGGCCCTCGCGGTGCTGTTCGGTGTCTGGTGCCTGGCCCTGTACGGGCGGGAGCACGGGGTCGCAAGCCTGCTCGCGGCCGTCATGTCGTTCGCCGTGTCGATCGGCCTGGTGGTTTACGACTCGTGGTTCCTGCGCAAGACAAGGACGCTGCGATGAACATCGATCTTTTCCGGGGGGCTTCGCCCCGCCGGGCCCCCCTACACACTCGCTCGCGGGGGCCCCACGATCCCCGCTCCGCTCGTGTGGCTCACTCGCTTCCGCTCGTTCGCGCGACGCACCTCGGGATCAGCCGGGCCTGCCTCGCCGTGGCAGCGCAGCTGCGAAGGCGGGCCTTCACGACGGCGGCGGCCGTGATGATCGGCGGGGGCTCGAGCGTCCTCGCCTGCCCGCAGTGCTTCGGGGCGGAGGAGACGTCGATGGTCGACGGGGCGAAGCTCGGCGTCGTGGTGATGCTGGCCATCACGCTTGCGGTGCAGGGCGGATTCGTGGGCTTCTTTCTCTATCTCCGCAAGCGCGCGAAGCGCATCGCGGACATCGAGCTCGACACTGAATGGTCGGAGCTCCAAAAGGCGCCAAGAACATCATGACAGAGTGGCTCGGACTTCCGCCGCTCGCCACGGCTCACGGCGGGCAGATCGACAACATGATCGGCTGGGTTCACGTGTTCATGCTCATCCTGTTCGTCGGGTGGGGAGGGTTCTTCGCTTACTGCCTGGTCCGTTTCCGGCGATCGCGGCATCCGGTGGCGAACTACGCGGGGGTCAAGTCGCATACGTCGAGCTATCTCGAGGTCGGCGTGGCCGTGGTCGAAGCGATTCTCCTGTTCGGATTCGCGATCCCGCTCTGGGCCGCGAGGGTCGATCGCATGCCCTCGGAGAGCGAATCGCTGGTCGTTCGGGTCACCGCCGAGCAGTTCGCCTGGAACGTCCACTATGCCGGCCCCGACGCGAAATTCGGCCGCACGGACATCAAGCTGATCGACGTCCAGTCGAACCCCTTGGGACTCGATCGCTCCGATCCCGCCGCGAAGGACGACGTCACGACTCTCAATCAGCTCTATCTGCCCGTGAACAAGCCGATCATCGTGAGGCTCAGGAGCAAGGACGTCATCCACAGCTTCGGCGTGCCCGAGTTTCGCGTGAAGCAGGACGCCATTCCCGGCCTCACGATCCCCATCTGGTTCGTCCCCAACGTCACGACCGCGGAGATGCGGACGCGGAAGGGGAATGCCGAGTTCCAGTACGAGATTGCCTGCGCCCAGCTCTGCGGTTTGGGCCATTCCGCGATGCGGGGATTTGTCACCGTCCAGAGCGCCGAAGAGTTCCAGAAGTGGATGGACGAAAAGGTCAAAGAGCAGAGCGAATCGGCGGCGGACCCCTTCAAGTAAGGCCGCCTTCGCACTTCGTGCTACGGCGCGCCAGGCTCCGACTTCGCCCCGAAGAGTTTCGGGGTCGGCATGCGCGAGTGGATCCGGTCGAGCTCTTCGACGGTCACGCGGTCGATCAGCCGAACCTGCGCATCCGTGACCATTGATCACAGGCTGACACAGCCGGCCAGGCCGACCCCGAAGCGGCAGATCTAGTTGTCGCCAGGCGGCGGCAGATCTAATTGTCGCCGCGCAAACGTCGTCTCTTGCGTTAGGCAACCGGCCTCGGTCGGTTCGAAGCGCATCCACCGTCGACGTCCTGAGCCTCGGGCATCCTCACGTCCACGGATTCGTCCAGCCCAACGTGCGAAATGAGCCGCGCGCGTTCACGAGCCAGCGCGCGTCGGCTCCATTTGCGTGTTAGCGCAGCTACTCACCTGATCCGCCCGGTAAGATGGCCTCTTCCGGGTTCTCGATCGCCGAGAGGATATTCTCCGCAACTTTCGATATCAGCTTTTGGCCCCAAAACGGATCGGTCACGTCGTAGTAGATCACTCGAATGTGCTGGAGGTCGAAGGGCACGTCGTCCTGGTTAGAAGAAACGAGCACTACCGGCTTTCTCAACGCATGCGCAAGCCCAAGTTCGTAGAATACGTTTGGATTTCGCGTCGTCAGTTCGGCGACGAGGACTTTCGCACGTCGAATGCCGGCCCAGACTTGATCCATGATTTTGCCTGCACCGAAAATCTCTGCATCAGCCCTGAGCGGCTGGAGGCCGGCCTTCTCGATCGCTGGCCTGTAGAGGCTCTCGTAGTAGCCGCCCATCGGAGCGGCAAACGGCATCATCACGAAGCAGCTATCCGTCGCGCCCACTTTCACGGACCGCTCAAGCTTCTTGAGTGTTGGCGACTGTTCCCCCGCTCGTCCGCCGCTCGTCACGTCGATGACCCGGGACTTACCCTCGTGCTCGGTTAGTAAGTCGGCGGCCCGCAGCGATGCCAGGAACACGTCAAGAAACTCGGTGACCTTCTCGTTGGGCACCTTGAACTTGTCCACCAGCGCGTTCTGAAGGAACTCAGTGTCGGGTAGGTTTTCTCCGCGGTAATGTCCGTAGACATCCGAGAAGACGGGGGCTTCCTGCACAGCCTCCCGAAGAGCATTCAGTTGGTGGGGACCCCTGTGGTCGGATCGCCTGCTTCGCCCGCTCAGTGACCGCAATTTTGCCCGGCGACGGCCGCGAGAGGAATCCATACTTCAGCCCTGACGCGACCTCGACAGTGTAGGGCCCGGCAGCGCCGACGCCAAGAAAACCCGCGGACTCCTTGACGGTGCACTCCTTGCCCGCGTTCTGTTCGAGAATGGCCCGTGGAATACGAAGAGCCTTGTCGACAGCATGCCGAGGATACTTCGCCGGAGGTGACTTCGCTGCCTTCGGCCGCTTCCTCACAGCCTTCTTGGTTCCTGGTGTCTCATCGGTCATTGCTCATCCTTACACTGTCGAACGATTCGGTCGCCTAACGTTTCCGATTAGCCTGCGTCGCGGGTCATAGCGAGTCCTGTCCCTGGCGCCATGTGGCAAAGTCGCGCGAGCCGTGCACAAACGCCACGACGACGACCCGCTCGTCGTCGACCCGGTACATGAGCCGATATCGGAACACGAAGGTTTCGCGGACAGCCGGATCGTTCGTCTCGGGAACCACCCGGCCTCGCTCCGACAATGTTGCCAAGCTGGCGGCGGCGTCGAGGGCTGCCCCGAGCACATGCACGGCCGCCTGCTGCGAGTCCTGCGCGATGTACGTGATGACTTCGTCGAGCGCGTGGCGGGCGGATTCAGCCCAGACTACTTCGCGGACCCGAGCAGCCATTTGCGACGCAATCCTGCGGCGACCTCGTCGTGGGGAATCACGCGGCCGGCCTCCGTATCCGCAAGCCCTTCACCAACAGCCTGTACGACGTACAGGTGGTACAGTACGTCGTCGAGACTGCAATCGTCGGGCAATCGATCGAGAAGGGCGCGCACCGTTTCTTTGGCGGTCATGTGGCCTTATCGGGGAACGAGACCAGTATACGGCGGGTTTCGGTTGAGCGCCTCGGGCGCCGACTGCAACCTTTGTCGCCGCGAGGCGCGCATGCCGGGTGGGACGATGCTCCCCGACTTCTACAACGAGCTCGGGGCGACAATGGCTCGGTCGGAGCGGCCGCCAGTCCTCGGCTGTCGACTTCGCCCAAGAGCTCGTTCCGCAATCCGGGGAACGCTCGGACCTGCCGGGCGGGCCTCGCCGACATCCAGATCGATCTCCCTTCTTGATCGTTCAGCAGGCTAACGTGGGCTTCACCGGCTCGCCGAAGGCGAGTCCGGTGCAAGGCAGGGTTAGGCGTCGTTCTCATTGGGCTGCGGATAGCGACTCTTCGTCTCTGCTACCGATCGGGCTACCAACTTCTCTAGGACCTTCAGATCGACGTTGGCCAGGCGCCTGATGTAGACACATACCTTCCCAGTCTTGTGCTCTCCCAGCTTGGCTAACAAGACGTCCCTACCTTCGAAGCCCGCCGCGATGTAAACAACCAACTCCCTTCCCCGTGCGGCAAACCCAGCGAGAGCGGAATCGCCTTCGTGACCGCTTGCGTACTTGTAATGGTAGCTCCCGAATCCAACGATGCTTGGCCCCCACATCCTTGGTTCTTGCTTGGTAACTTTTCGCATGAGAACAACCAGACTCGGGGCGTCATTCCGTTGCTCCTCGTTCGCAATAGCAGCGATGTGACTCTCGGCACTGACTTCCGTGGGTTTGGTCTTCGGTACCGACATATGCGCCTCCGAACGGCTTCTTTTCGACGCCTAACGCTCCAAATGAGCCGCGCGACCCCGAGCCACCGCGCGTCGGCTCCATTCGGAGGTTAGCCGGCCCGTTTCAGACGGTCGAAGCGAATACCCCGTGCGTTGATTCTGTTCAGGGTGAAGGCCGTGATCGACCCTCGTGCATTCCGCGAGAACCTGACGACCCCCATATAGTCGCCCACGAACGCGTCCTTGGAGACGGGATGCAGCGTCGAAGACTGAACGACGAGGGTCGAATCACGCACCGCAACGGTGTATGTGACGTCCAGTTCATCGCTTCTGTACTCACCGGCGAACGATGGGAGATCCGCTGTCGCCAGATCGAACTTCACCGACTGAAGCTCCGCCAGCCGCTGTCCTCCGCCGTCGAGCAGGTGCCACGCTGGCGGCCGCCCCGCTTCGGCCGGCGAGAACTCCAGCGTGAGGCCCGTCATCAGGAATCGGTTTGGGCTGATGGGGGTCATCAGCATGGCATAGTTGTCACCCCAGAAATCCCACGCCGTCAACCTGCCATCGCGGACCGACATCGACAGGATCCGATTCTCGTCCGATGCAAGGCGATAGAGGCCGGTCTTGCTTGCCAGATCGGCCGCGGACAGGCTGACGGGCGGCGGTGGCGGCGCGCCGGCGCCCGGCGCCGCGAGGCGCTCGAGGACGTCCTCGAGGAAGATGTCGGCCACGCCATTCGTCAATTCCTCTGAATTGACCGTTGCCAACCCACCCATGACGGCCGAATCCATGTTGCACAGCACCGCGATGGCGGCCTTCTGATCCGGATAGAGGACGAGCTCGGTTGCGCTGCCGAAATCGCCTCCCACTGTGCGCAACGTGCGGGCACGACGATAGTCGCCGATGCCGAACCCCATGCCATGCGGCGTTGTCTGGCCGCCGGTCAACACGGTCGTCGTCTGCATGCGCCCGAGGAGCTCCCGCGTGCCCACTCGGGCGTCTGCAAAGTTGTTCGCCCAGAGCAGGAGATCCCGTACGCTCGCCATCATTCCCGCGTTCCCGGCGTAGCCTGGACCTTCCCCCAAGCGACGCCAGCCCTTCGCCTGCGGTGAATAACTCGACGCGTGATCCGGAGCCGTCCTGACGGGATCGCCATTGAAATAGGCGCCCGTCATCCCCAGGGGTTTGAAGATGTTCGCGTCGGCGAAGGCGCCGAGCGTCTGACCGCTCGCCCGTTCCAGGATCTTGCCGAGCAGCAGGTAGCCGCCGTTGTTGTATTGGTATTCGGCGCCGGGCACGGAATTCAGGCCGCGCTGGCGCGACAGTATCCCGATGAACGCGTCGGTCGAATTGCCGTTGTCCGGCGCCCAGCCTTGCAGGACATAGGCGTCACGGAGTCCGCTCGTATGCGTGAGCAAGTGCCGGATGGTCACGCGCTGCTCGCGGTTGGACCAATCGGGGATGTACTTCGATACGTCGTCATCCAACGGAAGCACGCCGCGTTCGCCCGCGAGCAGCACACTCATCGCCGTAAATGACTTCGTGATCGACGCCAGGTGGAACACGGTGGAGGATGTGATCGGAAGCTTGCGTTCCATGCTCGCCATCCCGTAGCCGCGCTCGTAGATGACCGCGCCGTCCCGGCTGACTCCGACCGCACAACCCGGTGAGTCCGGCCGGTTCCACGTCGCGAACAGCAGATCGACCCTGGCGGCCGTCGGCGGCGTCGGCGACGAGCCACAGGCTGCGGCCAAGACAATCGTCATAGCTTTGAAGAGGACGGATGAAGCGATGGACCGTGTCTGCACAGCCCTCCTCGATTGATGTCGCGCCACGACTTGTCCGGCTAACGCCCGCGCATCACCTGCGAAACCGCGTGCGCGTGCGTAGGACCTCTGACCACTCGACGTCACGGTTTCGTCAGGTGCATGCGCCTGTTAGCCGGCAAGTGCCGTTTACCATACGCCGGGGACAAGACGCTTCGTCCGTGCCGTGTAAGCAGTGTATTCGTCGCCAAACTCGTCCGCCATCATCTTCTCTTCCGCGCGGACACGAAGTCCAAAAAGGATCGTGAACGCGACCAAGTTCGATGAACCTGCCACCCAATTCGGGATGACGAGGGCATGGCCGACCGAATACAGGACTAACGCCAAGTACATTGGATGGCGGATCCGACGATAAACACCCTGCGTGATGAGTCGATGCTGCTCGCGTACCTCCAGCGTGATCGACCAATTCGTGCCAAGATCAGCGTGCGACCTGTAGAAGAGCCAAAGGCCAATCACGAAGCAGATCACACCGGCGACGAGCGGGCCGATGCCCGGCGGGTACTCAGTGAACGAGAGCACCGGTGATGCGAGCCAGAGCAGAGGCATGAAGAATCCGACCCATGCAAGAACCAAGATGCCGGTCTCAAGAGGAGTCTTGTGGCTCTTAGCGACCTTGACACTTCGACTTCGGTGGCCATGCGGCGCACGAATCGCGAGCATCGCTAGTGTGCCTGCGAGTACCACCGCCTTCGCGATCCACGGACTCATGGCCAAGCACCGTTCTCTCTTCGCCCAGTGAACAGCAAAATCGTCAAGAGGTCTGTCCGGCTAACGTGCCGTTTCAGCCGCGGCCGCCGTGGCCAACACTTGCGGCCGTCGGCTGCAAACGGATGTTAGCCAGCGCCCACGTGTGCGATCAAATCCGGTTCGGCGGTGAGAACGTTTCGCATGAAGTACGCACCATCGGCGCAGAAAGCGAAGAGGCCCTCCTCGCCAGCACTGATCTTGCCACCCCAACCTAAGTAGGCGCCGGACTCCACAACAAGGGCACAGTCAGGGCGTCGATCCCCGGGCGTGTCTGTCATCTTCAAGCGCAGTGACTCGGCTGAGGAGAATCCCTTGAAGCCCACTGCTACGACAGGAATCCGAGACACGGTCGCTCCCATTGTGGACAGATCTGAGGCGGGGCCCACTTGGACATGGCCTCGCCACTTCCGTCGCAGGGGCAGAATCCTGGCCGTTGTCTCCTCGATCTGCGACCACTGCTTTGCCAGATCAGACTTGACCTCGACGACGAATGCGACGGACTCGGCAAGGTACAGCCGTTCATCAGTCCCAGGAGAAGGGAAGCTTGGAAAGAACGGCCACTCGACCACGATGTCCAGTTGTCCGGTCGTCTGGCCTTCTGCGTCGGCGATGGCGCCGCTGCCGAATCGATACGGAGCGGGGAATACTCGCTCGAGGAATTGCCGCACCAGCGTTTCTCGCTCCGCGCCCTTTGTCGCATTGGGCAACCGAGTCGAGGCGTGAAAGTGGGCCATCAGAATCTCACTAATTCCGGCCAGCCGACTTCGCAGCAGCTCGTTCATTGCGTCTCAATCTTGCCTGGCTAACGTCATATAGGTGGAACGCGCCAATTGCACGTCGGCCGCTTGGTGCGGCATCCATCGAGTTCGGAACCACCCACCGCTCGCCGGCATTATCGCCGTCATTTGGTCCCGGCGCCACTGCTTCGACGCGAACGACTTGGCCGGATTCAGGGGCGCCACGACCGGGAATTGGCGCCAGCGCCATTGGCCCGGAAATCCGTGGATAGGTGGAAGGCGCCATTCCCCGGATTGACGTGCTAGGTGGAAGGTGCCAATTGCCGGTCGGCCGCCCGGTGCCCCTCCGATCGTGCCTGGGAACCACGCACCAGTCGCGGCCTCATTGCCGTCATGCGATTCGGGCACGAGTTCTTCTGCCGGTGGATTTGCCTCAACTCGACGGCGCAGGACCCGGGAATGGGCGCCAGCGCCATCTGCCCGGAAATCAGGAGATAGGCGGAAGGCGCCATTCCCCGGGGTTGGGTCAACTGGCGTTGACAAACCGTCAACCAAGTTTGACACCGAACTGCGGTGAACCGTGTCGCTGCTTCGCGGAACGTGTTGCGGGAAAGGGGGAACTTGATAGGGGTCGTTGGGGCATGCACCATGCTTTCTTGGGGGCCGAGGTGAAACATGCGTGAGCTCGAGTCTTCATTGCAGCAGTTCGGCGAGTTCCTGCTCAAGGCCCAGTTGGTACGGCCGGCGGCGGCCCCCTACTTCGTGCGCTGGGTGCGACGGTTCCTGTCGCGCCCGGCCTCCGGTGAGCCCATCGCCGATCATGTGCGAGGTTTCTGCGAGGACCTGGAACGGACCGACAGGTCCCAAGACTGGCAGGTGCGTCAGGCAGACCAGGCGCTCCGCATTTACTTCGTCAATTTCCTCAAACGCACGGAGTGGCATCGGCGACCGGTCAGCACGGTCGTCGACGAGCAGGGGAGCACGAGTCCGTTGGCGGCCCTGGAGCAGGTGCGAACGCGCCTGAGGACGCGCCATTATTCCTATCGAACCGAATGCACGTATGTGGACTGGGTGCGTCGGTTCCTCGAGTACGCCGCCAAGCAGCAGGGAGTGCCGCAGCCTCGCGTGGCGCCGGAGGTCGTGCGCGACTACCTCGCGCACATGGCGGTGCAACGGCACGTGTCGGCCAGCACGCAAAATCAGGCGCTCTGCGCAATCCTGTTTTTGTGCCGGAGGTGCTGGGCGTAAACGTGGAGAGTCTGTGGCCAGGCGTGAGAGCCAAGCGGGGCGAACGCCTGCCGGTGGTCATAAGCATGCCGGAGACGATGGCGTTGCTAGGCGCGATGTCGGGGACGCCACGCCTGATGGCGGCGCTCATCTACGGCGGCGGGCTGCGGGTGACGGAATGCTGCGAGCTTCGCATCAAGGATCTCGACTTCGACCAGGGGTTGGTCGTGGTGCGCCGCGGCAAAGGAGACAAAGATCGATCGACGCTGCTCGCCGAGGTGGGCCCTGGACCGCAAATACCCGAACGCGGGTCGGGAACTGGCTTGGTTCTGGGTGTTTCCGAGCCGGACTTTGTCGACCGATCCTCGCGCCGGGATCGTCCGCCGGCATCACATGAGCGACTCGGTCGTTCAGAAGGCGGTCAAGGAGGCAGCGCGGGAGGCGCGTATTCACAAGCCGGTTTCAGTCCATACCCTCAGGCATTGCTTCGCCACCCACCTGCTGCTGAACGGAGTGGACATCCGGCAGATTCAGGAATACCTCGGGCATGCCAGCGTCGAGACAACCATGATCTACACCCACGTGGTCAAGGAACTCCGCACGCAGGCGCGCAGCCCGCTCGACATCCTCCAGCAGCGCACGGGTCCGTGACGAGGCGAGGAGCCAATTGGGAATCTGAATTCTGAATGCTGAATCTTACTTTCTGCGGGGTGAAGACCTTCCGTGATCTCGCCTGTGCAGTACAAAGCAATTTCCCAGCTGCATATGTGCCAGGAAGACGAAACCACTCGTAGAGCGCCGAAGCATGGGTCTGGGAACGAGCGTTCTGTTAACCCGGAAAGGCTGTAATCCGGACTATCGCCACACCTACCCGAAGATCTTCGGGGTCGGCATCCGCGCGCGGATCCGCTCGAGCTCTTCTTTACAGACCGGGGGGCTTCGCCCCGCCGGACCCCCAATCGCCGTCGCTCGCGGGGGCCCCATCGCCCCGCTCCGCTCCGGCGGGGCGCGCCTGCGGCGCGCCGACCCCGAAGATTTTCGGCGTCGGCATCCGCGCGCGGATCCGCTCCAGCTCTTCGACTGTGACGCGGCTGATGCCGTTCCTCCGACAGGAATCCTCAACGGCCCTGACCACCATCCCTCGGACGAACGCGGGGATCTTCTTCATGCGCTCGGCGGCCGCATCGTCCCACGCAATCGTCGCCGGCGATTCGAGGCCGTACTCGATTATTAGACGGGGGGGCTTCGCCCCGCCCGCCTCCGCTGAAGCTTCGGCGAGGCTCGCCGAAGCGCCTACGGCGCGAAGGCGGCCGGACCCCCCATCGCCGTCGCTCGCGGGGGCCCCATCGCCCCGCTCCGCTCCGGCGGGGCGCGCCTCCACCCCGGCCTGCGGCGCGCCACGCAGCGCGAGCAGGGGCGACCCGGCGAACGTGCCGGGCGTGTGGGTGCAGAGCGGATCTTCGGCCATCAGATCGCCGGTCATCCCGAAGGCCCGGGCGCGGCAGCCCCCGCAGTGGCCGTTCAGCTCGCACTCCCCGCATCGTCCGCCGAGCGCTGTGCGGCGGCGAATGTCTGTGAACAGCCCCGACGACGTCCAGAGGTCCGCGAGACTCGAGGTGCGAAGAGTTCCCGCGAAGACCGGGAGGTAGGGGCAAGGGGTGACATCCCCGTTCGGCCGGATCCCCATGTAGTGCGTCCCCGCCGGGCACCCGCCGGCCCCTCCGGAGTAGGTCCTGATCGAACCGGTCTCAGCGCCGGCCTGGGCGTTCTCCAGAACGGTCTTGATGTAGTGCGGAGCGCACTTCGCGTTCACGAGCATCCGGCGGTCGTACTTCCTCTGGATCCGGTAGAGCGAGGCGAGAACCTCGTCGTACTGCGCGGGGGTGATGTCCGACACGAACTGCCCGCGCCCCGTCGGCACCAGGAAGTAGAGGTTCCAGACCTTGGCGGCGAGGCGATCGTGCGCGAAGTCGGCGATCGCGTCGAGCTCGCCGAGATTGTGCGAGCCCGCGGTCGTCTGCACGATGAAGGG
>Ga0184612_10001508_pt1 | contig 11218 bp, 7 predicted proteins | sample PLM3_60_coex_FD_133163 | JGI IMG/M metagenome (GOLD analysis project Ga0184612, IMG submission 133163) | Groundwater sediment microbial communities from an aquifer in East River, Colorado, USA - PLM3_60_coex | ecosystem: Environmental > Terrestrial > Soil > Riparian zone | place: USA: East...
ACTCGTCCAGGACGTACGGCGGCATCGTGTAGAGCAACCGCCCGAACGGGCGCAGCCAGACGCGGCGCTCGACGAGAAACTCCTGCACCGGACCCACATCGATCGGTTCCCGCGCTTCGATGACGCCTATCGCGCCGAGCACCCGCACATCCGCTACTCCGGGAAGCTGACGTGCCGGTGCAAGTCCTTCGGCAAGGCGTCGTTCGAGTGCGTTGACCCAGTCCCGCCATGGGGATTCGAGAAGCAGGTCGATCGACGCCAGCGAGATACCTGCGGCGAGCGGATTCCCCATGAACGTCGGGCCGTGCATGAACACACCGGCCTGACCGGAGCAGATGCCATCGGCGACGGTCTCGGTACAGAGCGTCGCCGCCATGCTCAGGTAGCCTCCGGTCATCGCCTTGCCGAGGCAAAGGATGTCCGGTGAGATTCCCGCGTGATGCGCGGCGAACAGCTCGCCGCTGCGGCCGAATCCGGTGGCGATCTCGTCGAGGATGAGCAGGACGTCGTACGTATCGGCGAGCCGCCGCGCCTCGGCGACGTACTCCGGCGCGTAGAACCACATGCCACCAGCGCCTTGGACGACCGGCTCGAGAATGACGGCCGCTATCTCGTCGTGGTGGCGATCGAGCAAGGCGGCGAGCTCGTCGCTGTCACTTGGGTCGTATGGGTCGCCGAAGCGGGTCCTTGGGCGTGGCGCGAAAAGCTGCGGTACGAGTACGGAACGACCGGGGTCGCCGGCTTGAGGCGATTTGGTGGGCATACTGCCGAAGATGTGGTGCATCCCGGTCACCGGATCGCACACGCTCATAGCGGCAAAGGTGTCGCCGTGGTAGCCGCCGCGAATTGTCAACAGCCGCTGCTTACGGGGGTGGCCGGTCTCGTGCCAGTACTGGATCGCCATCTTGATGGCGACCTCGACCGCCACCGACCCCGAGTCGCTGAGGAAGACCCGGCTCAACGCACCGGGAGTGATGTCAGCGAGTCGCTGCGCGAGGGCCACGGCAGGCTCGTGTGTAAGACCGCCGAACATGACGTGCGGCATCCTCGCCAGCTGGGCGGTTGCGGCCGCGTTGAGTACGGGGTTGTTGTAGCCATGGATCGCGGACCACCATGACGCCATTCCGTCGATGACCTCGCGCCCGTCACCGAGGGACAGGCGCACCCCCTCGGTGGCCGTCACTAGATAGGGAGCGGCCGCCGCCTTCTTCGCCGCGTACGGATGCCATACGTGAGCGCCGTCACGTGCGATCAGGTCGTCCACGAGCACGCACCTTAACGGCCGCAAACGTCGAGGAGGCGTTATCGGCTGCTCGGCGTAGGCTGATGGGGCACGGTAGTGGATCTTTGGGAGGCGTGCCGTTGCTCGTCGACAGCTTTGGCCGGGTGGCAACCGATCTTCGAGTCTCGCTCACCGATCGGTGCAATCTTCGTTGCACCTACTGCATGCCGGCAGACGGTCTTGACTGGTTGCCGTCGCCGACACTGCTCACCGACGACGAGATCGTCCGCCTGGTGCGGATCGCGGTCGAGCGGCTCGGCGTTACCGAGGTCAGGTTCACCGGCGGAGAGCCGTTGATCAGGCGTGGCCTCATCGGCATCGTCGAGCAGGCGGCCGCACTGTCCCCGCGGCCCCGGCTGTCTGTCACCACCAACGCTCTCGGGCTGGCGCGGCTCGCGGCGCCGCTGCGGGCGGCCGGTCTCGACCGGGTCAACGTATCCCTGGACACGCTGCAAGCTGATCGGTTCGTGGCGCTCGCTCGTCGCGACCGACTCGCCGATGTCATCGAGGGCCTGGCCGCTGCCGAGGCGGCTGGAATGCGCCCGGTGAAGGTCAACGCCGTGCTGATGCGCGGGGTCAACGACGACGAGGCACCGCAGCTGCTGCGTTGGTGCCTAGACCGCGGCTACGAGCTGCGGTTCATCGAGCAGATGCCGCTCGACGCACAGCACGGCTGGCGCCGGGACACCATGGTCACTGCCGCCGAGATACTCCAGGAGCTGCGGGAACACTTCGACCTGGAACCCGAGGACGGAGATGTCCGAGGGAGCGCCCCGGCCGAGACCTGGCTCGTGAATGGCGGTCCCGAGCGGGTGGGCGTAATCGCATCTGTTACCCGGCCGTTCTGCGGTGCGTGCGACCGGGTCCGGCTGACGGCCGACGGCCAGGTCCGCACCTGCCTCTTCGCGCGTGAGGAGTCCGATCTGCGCTCGCCATTGCGGTCCGGAGCAAGCGATGCGGAGATCGCGCAGCGCTGGGAGGTCGCGATGTGGGGGAAGAAGCCGGGCCACGGCATCGACGATCCGGGCTTCCTCCAGCCTGCCCGTCCTATGTCCGCTATCGGCGGCTAGTGGTCGCGCCCGCAAGTCCCGCAACCACTAGTCTCGCGGCGGCCGCCTAGATCACGAGCAGGCGGCACGCCGGCCGGGCTGGCCGCGGGGAACCACGGTCGTGACAAAGCGATGCCGGGCAGCCACGGGGGGAGCCGCCCGGCATCGCGTCTTAGTCGCTCCGACGGGGGATACGGAGCGCAGAGGAAGTATTACACGCTGCCGTGATTCTGTGCACGGACTCTGTAGGTTATTCGGCGGTGCACGTTTCGCGAAGAAGAAACCTCGGTACTCGCATTAGCCGAAAACGGCAGCACATGGGGCAAAACCACCCCGACACGTCGCATTCTTGTGCATCGTTATACGTCTGCTCGATCGGGCAACCAGAGCCCATGTGACGGCTAGCCTGCGGCGGCCCCAGGCTCGGATGAGTTACCGGAAGAGGACTCTGGTCCAGGCGCCGGCGTCCCCCCTGAGCCGGGCGAGTCCGTTCCCGCCTGGTCAGGGGTCTCCGCTCGGGGCAACTCCGTCCGCACTGGATCGATCGCTGCCGGACCGTCGGGCTGATAGCCGGGCGGTCCCGCGCGGATGCGCTCGCGGCCGCTGTTGGCATAGACCACGGAGAGGTACGGCAGGACGAGCGCCCCGACCAGAAAGACCGCGCGCAGCCAACCATGAGTAACAACCGCAAGCACAAAGCACACGGTGCGGACGCCCATGGAGATCGCGTAGCGGATCTGGCGCCGGGTGACATCTTCGGTGAGTCCGCGGCGCGCCCCGGTGATCTCGTACACCGGCTTGCTCTGCCTGTCCCGCTGCACTGTCCGCCTCACGTCCGGCGGCCTCACGTGGTCGGTCCGGCAGGCTGATCTGCGCCCGGTACCGCCGTGAGGTCCTTTCCACACTACGCCCGTGTCGTGCGCCCGGCCCCGATCCAGTGTCGCGGCATCCATCTCGCGGTCGGTTCCCCCGCGCCGCGGTGGATACGCCTCGTCAGGACGCCTGGCTGACCGTGCTCATGTTGAAATCACCCACTCGAATCGGTGGCATCGCCGCCCGCGTGAACCAGTCGCTCCACTCCCTGGGCAGCGCGATCTCGGTTCGTCCGACTTCGCCGAGCCGGCCGAGCAGGTCGACCGGGCTCTCGTTGAACCGAAAGTTGTTCACGGCGCCGGTGACCTCGCCCCCCTCGACCAGGTAGACACCGTCTCTCGTCAACCCGGTGAGTAGGAGAGTCTGCGGATCGACCTCCCGGATGTACCACAGGCAGGTGACCAAGAGTCCACGCCGGGTGCCGGCCACCATCTCACCGAGCGAGCCTGCATCCCCGGGTGGTCCCTCCATGATCAGGTTGTCGATGGGTGGTGCGACGGCGTCGCCGGTCTCGGTCGCGGATGCGCGGGTGTGGATGAGCGCGCTCAGCTTGCCGTCACTCACCCAGCCGGTGGGTGCAAGCGCCAGGCCGTTGTCGAAGACCGACTGGGTGCGCCCCGACGCGTGCGCGAGGACGAATGGTGCGCAGCCAAGGCCTTCGGCCGATGGATCGCTACGCAGGGTGACCGGGATGTTGGCGAGTTGCTCGCCAATCCTCGTGCCGCCGCCGGGCCGGGAGAAGACCGTATGCCCGTCGTGCGCGTCGCGGCCACCAGCTGACCAGTACATGTAGATCATCAGATCCGCAACCGCTGAGGGCGGCAGCAGCGTCTCGTACCTTCCTGGCTCGAGGTCGATGCGTCGCTTCGACCACTCGAGCCGGCGGTTGACATCGCCGTCGAGCGCGTCGACGTCGATGTCGGAGAAGTCTCTGGTGGAGGCGCCTACCCAGACCGACGCAGAATCGGCCTTGCCGGTGATCTCGACTGTGCCTGTCGGCTGGTCGTGCCGGAGGCGGAGGCCGGTCGTGGTCCCTAGATAGGTCGTGGTCATGAGGTGCTGGGCGAAGCCGTAAAGGTCGCGTCGGTCCGCCTGGGCTCGGCCGAAGGCCTCGCCGAGCGCGGGCGCGAACGCGCTGAAGACGCCGATGGACGTCTCGGCCGGCTGGGCATCCCACAGTGTCGGCGCAGCAGCCTGATCCGGCGTAACCAGCGGTTGGGCGTCATCTGCCGGCGGGCCCGACCTGGCGGCCGCCTCGGCCGCACGGACCACATCCTCGATTCTGTCGACGGTCACGTTGGAGCGGGAGATAACCCCTGCCGCCACACCCGCTGAACCCTCGACGGTCGAGATCACGGTGAGCTGCCGCGACCGCGTCGTCCCGTTCGTGGTCAGCGTGTTGCCTGCCCACCGCAGGTTGGCGGTGCTCTGCTCGTCCGCGATGGCCACGCAGCCGTCCGCGGTGGACAGGTCGAGCGCCCGCTCGACGATCTCCTGTGGTGTCGTCGCTGGCGTCGTCACCGTCCCGCCTCCTGGACCGTGTTGAGTATCCGTACCCCTTGGAAGGCCGCGGCCGGGCAGCCGTGGCTCACCGCCGCGACCTGGCCTGGCTGACCCTTGCCACAGTTGAACGCGCCGCCAAGGAGGTAGGTCTGCGGACCGCCGAGGGCCACCATCGATCCCCAGAAGTCGGTGGTCGTCGCCTGGTAGGCGACGTCACGAAGCTGGCCCGCCAGCCGGCCGTTCTCGATGCGATAGAACCGCTGCCCGGTGAATTGGAAGTTGTAGCGCTGCATGTCGATGGACCAGGACTTGTCGCCGAGGATGTAGATGCCGCGCTCGACCCCACTGATCAACTCCGCCGTCGACGGTCCGGCCGGGTCCGGCTGCAATGAGACGTTGGCCATCCGCTGGATCGGCGCGTGGCTCGGCGAGTCGGCGAACGCGCATCCGTTGGAGCGCCCGAGTCGCTTCAGGCGCGCCATTCGCCGGTCGAGCTGGTAGCCGACGAGCACTCCATCGCGCACGATGTCCCACTGCTGAGTCGCAACGCCTTCGTCGTCATAGCCGATGGTGGACAGGCCATGGTCGACGGTCCGGTCACCGATGACGTTCATCAGCTCCGAGCCGTATCGCAAAGTCCCGAGCTGGTCGAAGGTGGCGAACGATGTACCCGCGTACGCTGCCTCGTAGCCAAGGGCACGATCCAGCTCGGTGGCATGGCCGATCGACTCGTGGATCGTCAGCCACAAATTTGTCGGATCGATCACTAAGTCGTAGCGCCCCGGCTCCACGCTCGGCGCCGCCATCTTCTCGGTCAGCAGTGCAGGGAGCTGTTCGAGCTCGCCGTCCCAATCCCAGAGCTGTTCGAGCTGACCCGCCTCGGTCGTCGAGCCGAGGACCCACTCCCAGCCTCGACCGGCCGGGTGAGCGAGCGTGCGCATGGTCTCGAACCGGCCGGACTCCTTGTCCACTGCGGTCGCCGTCATCTCCGGATGGATTCGCACCCGCTGTTGCGTCGTGATCGTCCCGGCAAGATCGGCGTAGAACTTGGTCTCCTTCACCGCATAAACCGACGCGTCGACATGGTCGACGGCGCTGTGCGCGAGCAGCCGGGCACTGCGATCCGCGAGCAAGCCGATCTTTTCCGGGTCAGGCACGTCGAAGGGGTCGACGTCATAGGGCGAAGCCCAGGTGACGTCGGCGTAGACAGGCTCCTCGGCCAGCTCGACCGGCTCCCAGTTGATCGCAGAGCTGATCTTGGCGACCCGGATGGCAAGCTCGGCGGTCCTCGCCGCAGCCTCGGCCGTCAGATCGGCCGCAGCGGCGAATCCCCAGGTGCCTTCGTGGACGACGCGCACCGCGAACCCGCTGTCCTCGTCATCGCTAACCCCTTCGACACGTGCATCGCGCAGCCGCACGCTCTGCCCTCGGATCCGCTCGAGCCTGAAGTCCGCGTGGGCGGCGCCGAGATCCTGAGCCCGTTGCAGAGCCGCGTCGGCAAGCGATCGGGCCGGCAGAGTGAGGAAAGTCGGGTCGATCTCGTGGGGCATCTGCAGCCTCCAGCGCTTGCTGTGTATGGCGATCGGACCGAACCGATCCTGTCACGCGGCCGACGGCCGTTGCTGATCGCCGTAGAGCGTCTGGCCGAACAGACCGCTGGGATCGGGGCTCGGTGAGCCGGGCCGATTCGCGGGACCGACAGGTAGCGGGTAGCGTCCCTGGCCGTGACTCGATCAGTACTCGTCACCGGCGGTAACCGCGGCATCGGCTTGGCCATCGCCCGGGCGTTCTCCGCTGCGGGGGACAAGGTCGCAATCACCTACCGCAGCGGCGAGCCGCCTGAAGGACTCTTCGGCGTCCGCTGCGACGTCACGGACCAGGCGGCGGTTGAAGCGGCGTTCGATTCCGTCGAATCGCAGCAGGGACCGGTGGAAGTGCTGGTGGCTAACGCCGGCATCACAAGGGACACGCTGCTCCTGCGGATGGCCGAGGATGACTTCACCGCGGTTCTTGACACCAACCTCAGCGGGTCCTACCGCGTCGCGAAGCGAGCCGCGAGATCGATGTTGCGGGCGAGGCGCGGCCGGCTGATCTTCATCTCGTCGGTCGTCGCACTGCTCGGCTCGGCCGGCCAGGCGAACTACGCGGCCTCCAAAGCCGGGCTGGTCGGGCTCGCCAGGTCGTTGGCGCGCGAGCTCGGTTCTCGCAACATCACCGCCAACGTCGTGGCACCCGGCTTCGTGAGTACCGAGATGACCGAGGCGTTGCCCGAGGAGCGGCGCTCGGAGATCCTCGCGCACGTACCGCTCGGCCGGTACGCCACCGCCGACGAGGTCGCCGCGGTGGTCCGGTTCCTTGCCGGAGACGACGCCGCCTACATCACCGGAGCGGTGATCCCCGTCGACGGCGGTCTCGGCATGGGTCACTGACTAGGTCCGGGCACTGACCAGATCAGAGAGGTAGGGCAAGCGTGGGCATCCTCGATGGCAAGCGGGTCCTGGTGACCGGGGTCATCACCGACGCGTCGATCGCCTTCCACATCGCCCGCGTCGCGCAACAGGAGGGAGCACGGGTCGTCCTCACCGGATACGGCCGGCTCAGCCTCGTCGAGCGGATCGCCAAGCGGTTGCCGGCCGAGGCTCCGGTCGTCGAGCTCGACGTCACTGACGCGGATCACCTCGCTAGCCTCGCCGAGCGGCTGCGACCGCATGTGGATCGGCTCGACGGCGTTGTGCATTCGATCGGCTTCGCGCCGGAGAGCGCATTGGGCGGCAACTTCCTGCAGACCGCGTGGCCTGACGTGTCGACCGCGCTGCACGTATCGGCGTACTCCCTCAAGGCCCTCGCCACCGCTTGCGTGCCCCTGATGAAGGCCGGCGGCTCGATTGTGGCCATGGACTTCGACGCCACAGTGGCTTGGCCGAAGTACGACTGGATGGGCGTGGCAAAGGCGGCTCTCGAGTCCTGTGGCCGCTACCTGGCTCGCGATCTCGGACCGTCAGGCATCCGAGTGAACCTCGTCGCCTCCGGTCCGCTGCGGACGATGGCGGCAAGGTCGATCCCCGGCTTCGACGAGTTCGAGAACGTGTGGTCCACGCGCGCTCCCATCGGTTGGGACCTCTCCGATCCAGAGCCCGCGGCCCGCGCGGCCGTCGCGTTGCTTTCCGACTGGTTCCCCCGTACCACCGGGGAGATCGTGCACGTCGACGGCGGCGTTCACGCGATGGGCGCGTAACAGCCGACGCTACGCTGCCTGCCGTGGCAGAGGCGGCGGAGCGGTGGCGGCGGGAGCTGGCGGCGTGGGCGATCCCTGACGAGATCCTGGCGGCGGCCGAAGAGTCGCCCTGGGTGCTCCCACATGGGTTGTTCGCCCACCGGGCACGCGTCGCGGCCGATGCGCCGCAAGGACCCTCCTACGAGCGAGCGTTGGAGGCGCTCGAGCCGCCGGGGTCAGTCCTCGATGTCGGTCCTGGCGGCGGCGCGGCGTCCCTGCCGCTCGCGGAGCGCATGACGCACCTCAGCGGCGTCGATTCGGATGAACAGATGCTGCAGCAATTCGCCGCGTTGGCAGCCCGGCGCGGCCTGCCGTGCGACCCCTTTCTGGGCCGCTGGCCGGACATCGCCGACCAGGTTCCAGCGGCTGACGTCGTCGTCTGTCACCACGTCCTCTACAACGTCCCAGATCTCGCCGAGTTCGCGACCCAGCTCACCGCCCATGCCCGCCGTCGGGTTGTCGTCGAGCTGACCGTGTCCCACCCGCTCGTCCGGCTGAACGCCCTGTGGCGCCACTTCCACAACGTGGAACGGCCGGAGGGGCCGACGGCAGAGGAAGCGCTGGCCGTCCTCAGGGAGGCCGGCATCCACGCGCGCGCCGAGCGCTGGCATCGTGCGGATGCGACCACCTACGTCAGCTTCGACGAGCTTGTCGACATGACCCGGCAGCGGCTCTGCCTGCCCAGGTCTCGGGCGGGTGAGCTCGAGTCGGTCCTGCGCGCAATGGGTGCGGACGAAAGCCATCCGGAGCTCGGGTCCTCGGGTCGGGATCTGGTCACCGCCTGGTGGCCAGGTGTCGAGCCCGACATGGCCTGACGCGAGGACCCGCACCAGCTATCGGCCAATGCCGGGGGCTACCCCTACGCGGGAACCCGTGCTACCCCTACGCCGAATCCGGGCGGTCGCCGGATGGGGATGCATCCCCAAGATTTCTACTGTCGAGTACATACGCATTCACGGGCTCCGGGGGCCGTCCCCTGGGCCGACACGGCATGTCGTACTCGACTGAAGGGGGATCCATGCGGACCCGCATACCGGAGTACGCCGATCCGGACGCTCCCGGGGGCGGCCCTGGGCCAAGACAATCCCAGAACCACAGCCGGCGTGCTCGGCCGAAGCGCAACCTTGTCGGCGGGGTCGCCCGTTGGAGCGCCAGGCACCGTAAGACGGCCATCTTCGGTTGGCTCGCGTTCGTGATCGCGGCGACGCTCATCGGCAGTTCGGTGGGCACGACCATGCTCAAGGACTCCGACTACGGCTCGGGTGACTCGAAGAAAGCCGAAAAGATCATCGAGGACGCCGGCTTCCCCGAGCGAGCCGGCGAGCTCGTCCTCGTCCAGGGCAAGGGCGGCACCACCGCGGACGACCCGGCCTTCAAAGCCGGGGTCTCCGACGCGATGGCGGCGATCCAGAGCACTGGGCAGGTCGAGAACATCGTCTCGCCCTATGACAAGGCGGCCGGCGGCGCGATCTCCAAGGACGGGCGCTCCGCACTGGTGACCTTCGATATGAAGGGTGACCAGGACACCGCGGCCGACCGAGTGCAACCGGTTCTTGACGCCGTCGCCGGCGTCCAGGCGAAGCACAAGGACCTGCGCGTCGAGGAGACCGGTAGCGCCAGTCTCGACCATGCGATCGGCAAGAGCCTCGACGAAGACTTCAACCGGCTCGGCATGCTGTCGATCCCGTTGACCTTGGGGATCCTGCTGGTTGCCTTCGGCGCCTTCCTGGCGGCGATCCTGCCCGTCGGTTTGGCCCTGACAGCGATCTTCGCCGCGATCGGCCTGTCGGCCTTCGCCAGCCGGCTGTTCCCGATGGACGAGTCCACCTCGCACGTGATGCTGCTGGTCGGGCTTGCCGTGGGCGTGGATTACTGCATGTTCTACATCCGCCGAGAGCGTGAGGAGCGTGCCCGCGGCGCGGACCCGGAACGGGCGTTGGCGATCGCCGCGGCCACCTCGGGCCGCTCGGTGCTGATCTCGGGCCTCACCGTGATCGCAGCGATGGCCGGCATGTTCATCGCGGGCAACGGAATCTTCACCAGCTTCGCGGTCGGCACCATTCTCGTGGTCGCCGTCGCCGTGCTCGGCTCGCTGACCGTACTTCCTGCGCTGCTGTCCAAGCTCGGCGACAAGGTGGACTTCGGGAAGATCCCGCTGCTTTACCGCCGGCAGTCACGGGGTCGGTTGTGGGGCATGATCCTGGCTCCGGTCCTGCGGTTCCCGCGGGCTGCTGCAGTCCTCGCGGGCGGTGCACTGGTCGCGCTTGCCGTGCCGGCGCTGCAGCTGACCACCGCGCTGCCCGGCGCGGACGACATCAAGCACACCGAGCCGACCCTGCAGACGTATGACCGTATCCAGCGGGCCTTTCCCGGCGGTGCAGAACCCGCCGTCGTGGCGGTGAAGGCGGCCGACGTCACGGCGCCCGAGCTACAGCGGGCGATCGCGAGCTTCCGCACCGAGGCAGTGGCGACCGGGCAGATGTACGGCCCCATCACGGTCAACGTCAACCCGGATAAGACGGTGGCCGCGATCCACGTGGGACTGGTCGGCAGCGGCACGGACGAGAAGTCAGAGCGCGCGTTGTCCACGCTGCGCGAGGATGTCCTCCCGGCGACGTTCGGATCGGTGCCAGGCGCCGAGGCTCATGTCACCGGCATGACGGCGGCCTCCGTCGACGTGAACAAATCGATGACCGCTAGCCTGCCGCTCGTCCTCGGCTTCGTGCTCGGGCTGGCCTTTCTGGTGATGCTCGTGTCCTTCAGGTCGGTGGTGATCGCGACAACGACTATCGCACTGAACATGCTGTCCGTCGCCGCCGCTTATGGGCTTGTCGTGGGCATGTTCCAGCTCGGCTGGGGTGAGTCGCTGTTCAACTTCGAGTCGACCGGGGCTCTCGCCAGCTGGCTGCCGATCTTCCTCTTCGTGATGCTCTTCGGCTTGTCGATGGACTACCACGTCTTCGTCCTGAGCAGAATCAGGGAGGCGTACGACAGGGGCCTGCCGACCACGGACGCCGTCGCGTTCGGCATTCGGTCGACCGCCGGGGTGATCACTGCTGCCGCGGTGGTGATGGTCGCGGTGTTCATGCTCTTCACGACGATCTCTCTGACATCGATGAAGGCGCTTGGCTTCGGGTTGGCCGCGGCTGTCCTGCTCGATGCGACCGTGGTTCGGGGGGTGCTGCTGCCGGCTGTGATGACGTTGCTCGGCGAGCGCAACTGGTATCTGCCCCGCTG
>Ga0184612_10001509_pt1 | contig 11212 bp, 13 predicted proteins | sample PLM3_60_coex_FD_133163 | JGI IMG/M metagenome (GOLD analysis project Ga0184612, IMG submission 133163) | Groundwater sediment microbial communities from an aquifer in East River, Colorado, USA - PLM3_60_coex | ecosystem: Environmental > Terrestrial > Soil > Riparian zone | place: USA: East...
GTCTTGAACGCCGTGAGCACGGCCGGGACCAAGACCGACATCACGGCAGCGAACACAAAGCTCGACCCGAACTCCTCCTCGCCGGTGACGGTGGCATCCTCGACGTACACTGCCGAGCCGACATCCGGCACCACGATCGAGGACGTGGGGTTCGATCGCGTGGGCACGTACATCCTGTGGTATCCGCCCGGCGCCGAGCCGTTCGTCACCGGCACCAACCGTCTCGCCTTGCAGAAGACGGTCGGCACCGAGACGGACACCCTGGCCGGAACGGTGGTCTGGAGCGAGGATTAGGTGAAGGCGACCAAGGACCAGAAGCTCCTGGAGACGGAAACGCCACAGGAGCAGGTCGACCGGATGGGCAATGGCTGGCAGTCGCAGGGCCAGTATGAGAAGCAACTCGCTCTGCCCGTCCATATGATCCGGCCCGACGTCCACATGATCCACCGGGACCATGAGCCGGACACGATGGGCTACGAGACGGTCTGCGGCTTGGCGCTTACCCAGGTCACACTTCGGTCGACGGACGATCCTGAGGATGTCACGTGCCAGGCTTGCGCGGCCGAAGCCTAGCCGAGCTCCGCAATGGGCCGGGGTTCCGTGACAGGCTCCTGACACATGAGGTTCGCGTTTTCCACAACTGCCTCGTGGACGCCTGCGCGGATCCGGTCACGGCCGTGCTGACGCTCTATGTCGATGCACACCCTCCGGGGCTGGGCTGGTACGAGCAGATGCTGCGTACGATCCAGGTCGGCGTGGATACTGAGGTCGGGCTGTGCACCGGTCACGCCACCGACGTGGTGGCGCTGGATGAGGAGTTCGCCATGCACCCGGAGCTGTGGGAACCAGGGCGTGTGAATCCTCCGGTGATGCCGGGGCCAGCTCGAGCGGTCTAGGCGGTGCCTCTCAACCTTCCGGGGCCCGGCCCACTTGTCCGGCTGGTCCCCAAAGCCGAGACGGCGGTTGCCGCAGAGCCCGTCGAGACATTCATCGCGGCGGATCTTTCAACTGCGGCCGCGTGGTGGTTCGACGAGTTCGTCGACGACGTCACCGAAGAGTTCCACGCCGAGCTGGTTACCGTTGTGCTCGATGTCGTAGCGGTCCTCACCGCCGGCCCTCCGGCCTCCGATGAAGTCCAGGCGGCTCAGGACTACAACGAGGACTACTACCACGACGATGAGGCCGAAGATGCCTGGGCTGCGGCCGTCCTGGGCTTCCCCGACCAGGTCCTCGACGTGGTGCCCCAGCTATTCCCGCCTACGGTCGCCGAGCCCATCGAGACGTTCGTCGCACAGCCGATCTTCTCCGAGCATGACTACGACACCCTGGTCCCCGAGGAGATCGAGGACTATCTCGCCCCACCCGAACAAGTCGAGTTCCTGGCACCCCCCGAAGTTGGATCCACAGAGCTCCTAGCCGCCCAGCCATACTTCGAGGACTTCACAAGCCTCCTCCCGGACGAGACAGACGACTACGCCAACGATGTTGCCCTGGATCGGACGGCATCATTCGCTCAGACCCCGGTCGAGACCTTTGCAACACAGCCAGCGCCAGACCACGACTTCGACACTCTTGTCCAGGACGAGACGGAGGACTATCAGCCGGGCCCGGAGCAACTCGAGTTCCTGGCTCCGCCCGAGGTTCCGAGCACCGAACTCCTAGCGGCGCAGCCCACCGAGCCCCATCCGTTCGATACCTACGTCCCCGACGAACAGACGGTGGAAGACTGGGGCCAGGTCACCTCCCTGGACGTGTCCGCGCTGACGCCGGCGCCCACGGTCGTCTACGACTCCCTCGACCGCGCCGACAGCGGGACGCTCGGCACCGCCGACAGCGGACAGACGTGGTCCTCGGAGACGGGTGCCTGGACTATCTCCGGCAACCAGGCCGTCCAGACACCGGGGACTCCTGATGCTCGGGCCACCATCGACCTCGGTTCTAATGACCAAACGGTCGAAGCCGATCTTCTCCATGCTTCAAACCAGCAGCACGTACTGGCTCGCTTCTCGGCTACCCCGACGTTCTTCATCGCTGGGTTCCAGGTGGGCGACAATACGCTCTATCTGTTCAAGTACGTCGCCGGATACACCCAGCTCGGGACCTACGCTGCTGGAACACACACGGGCCGCGTCAAGCTGACATGTATAGGAACCACCATCACGGTCTACCTGGACGAGGTTCAACGGATCCAGGTCACCGATAGCACTGTTCCGAGCGCGAACCTGGCCGGCATCTTCGGCAACGGCGCCCTGGTTGACAACTTCGGCCCCGTGGCTGGTACCAGCATCGCGGCGAAGCTGGCTGCTATCGCCCAGCCCCACTTCGGTGAATCCGCCCTCCCCGTCGAAGAGACCGAAGACTACGCGAACGACGTGGTGCTTGATATCACCGCGGCACTCTTCTCCGTCGCGGTGGAACCGGTCGAGACCTTCGCCTCGCAGCCGCTCTCTGAGCAGCCATGGTTCCCTGATACCGAAGTCGAGGATTACCAAGCCCCAGCGGAGCAGCTTGAATTCCTAGCACCGCCAGAGGTTCCGTCCAACGAGCTCCTCGCATCACAGCCACACTTCGGGGAATACCTATGGCTGGAACAAGAGACCGAAGATTACGCCAATGAGTCCAGCCTGGATCTCACGGCGTCCCTGTTCCCCACGGCGCTGGAGCCGGTCGAGACCTTTGCCGCTCAACCACTCGCCGAGCAGGCATGGTTCCCCGATACCGAGCTCGAGGACTATCTAGCACCGGCCGAACAGCTCGAGTTCCTCGCGCCCCCCGAGGTTGGGATCAGCGAACTTGCCGCGGCACAGCCTCATTCCGGTGAGGCCTTCTGGCCAGAGCTAGAGACCGAGGACTACCAGGCCGACAGCTCGATCGACCTCACGCCGACCTTCTTCCCCACGGCGGTCGAGGCGATCGAAACCTTCGCCGCCCAACCCCACTATGGAGAGTGGTGGTGGGAAGAGCAGCAGACCGAGGATTACATCCCGCCCGATGACGTCTCGTGGTTCCTGGCAACACCACTGGAAGCAATCGTTGCTGGCTACGACTTCCATCCTGAGATAGAAGCACCCGAAAGCCTCGAGGATTACCAGCACACTTCGACACTCGATGTCTCGGCGCTCATTGAAACACCGATGGTGTCGATCGCCGAACTGGTTGCCGCCAACTACTTCACGTCACATGGGAACGTCGAGGCCCTTGAGACTGAAGGCCTTACGGTCGAGAACGATAGCACGCTCTCGACAGACCTCACGTTCTTCATCATCACCCTCGGACTACCTGGCCTGCCGGTCCAGGATCCCCAAGCCGTGCTCACCGGCGAAGAAGGCTCATCACTACTCAGCGGCATCGAAGGGACAGTCCTGCTCATCGATGCCGAAGGCTCATCGGTGCTCACAGGTACCGAAGGGCTAGCTGTCTTGATCGGTGAAGAGGGAACCTCAGGAGGCTAGATGAAGCTCAAGCAGGGCGACCTCTATCCCCCCCTGGTAGGGGACCTGAACGCCGACGTTAGTGGTGCCACAGTGCAGGCCATCATCCGTAGGGTCCATACCACCACCGTGCTGACCAAGAGCTGCACCCTCACCGATGCGGTCAATGGCATCGTTACCGCTGCTACTTGGGTAGCCCCAGAGACTGACATCCCAGGTACCTACAAGGTGGAGTTCAAGGTGACCTTTGCAGGGGGTGCAATCCAACGTTTCCCCCAAGGTAGTGAGAAGGATCTCATCATCAGGCCCAAGGTGGGGTAGCCATGAGGAGGAAGGCCTGTGTCTGTGGGATAGCTGGGTGCAGGCGCCATGGTCGGCGTCCCCGCCCTACCTCAAAGAACTACGGGGCTGAGCACCAGCATCGAAGGCGCCAGCTCATGGCTACCAGCCCTGAGGTCTGTGCTCGCTGCGGAAGAGGACCCAGATGGTGGGATCCATGGGAGGCAGGCCACATCCAGGCAGCGGCATTAGGGGGAGGGCCTGAGGTCCGGCGTGAGCACCGGTCATGCAACCGAAGGCATGGCGGTGAACTCGGAGTTGCGTTGAGAAGAAAGCGACGGCGATGAGATCGAGTCTCGTTTTTTCCCATCGCGTGCTCACAAGACCTATCAGCGTCGACCGGGAAAAAAAGCTTCCCCGATGAGTCAGTACCGGGCGAAACCGGTGCCGCCACTTGCCGATGGGCTGAAGCGGCAGTTAGATGCCATTCGGAAGCTTCCCTACGGTCTCAAGGGCTTCCGCAAGTTCTCCAAGCTGCTTGTGTTACCGAGCGGGAAGCCATTCAAGCTGCAAGGCTTCCAAGACTTCATGCTGGCCCTCCACTTTGCTGGGGTCATTGAGCTTGTCATCCTGATCCCGAAGAAGAACGGGAAGACGACCCTCCTAGCTGCCCTGGCTCTCTATCACCTGTTCATGGTTCAAAGTGCCTACGTCGCCATCGGGGCGGGCTCGCGGGACCAAGCGACATACATCTTTGATCAGGCTGTTGGCTTCGTGAGCCAGTCGAAGTTGGAGGCCGTGTTTGACGTCAAAGGTGGTTATCGGCTGATTCGGCTTCGGGACAGCCTGAGCCGAATCCGCGTCCTCGCCGGGGATGCTGACACGGGAGACGGTGTGATCCCGACTCTCGCTCTGGTCGATGAACTCCACCGACATCGAGATGGTGAACTCTATGGGACCTTCCGCAATGGGTTGGAGGGTGAGCAAGACGCCCAGATGATCACGATCTCGACGGCAGGGGCATCAGTGGATTCTCCACTGGGTAGGTTGCTGGAGCTAGCAAAACAATGGCCAATGGAGCAAGTCAAGAGGCGGCGTGTATTCCAAGCACCTCATCGCGCGTTTGCCCTCGTGGAATGGGCTCTTGATCCCGATGACGACTTCTCAGATATCAGGCTTGTGAAAGACGTCAATCCAGCGCCATGGCACACCCTTGCGAAGCTCGCCAGGCGGCATATGACGAACACTCCTGGGGAATGGCTGCGGTTCGCTTGCGGTATCTGGACTGCCGGCGAAGAGCCTGAAATCCTCCCACGGGATTGGGACCCGCTCTACGCCGATATCGGTGGAGTGGTCGACGGAGACGAGGTCGTGCTCGCTCCCTCTGTGGGGCACAACGCGGTGATCGGGATCGCGGCATATCGGCCAGATGGGAAGGTCGCGGTCCGCGCCGAGCACCTAGAGCCCGGAGGGTCAATCTTAGCCCGAACCGAGGACGTGATCGTGGACCTCTGTGATCGCTACGCCGTGCTGAAGGTGCTGGATCCGGGCTATGGGATGCAGCGGTCCATGGAGCTCGTAGAAGGCCGGGGGGTGCCAGTGGAGAGTGCCGCCTACTCCACCCCGCGCCAGATCGCCGCCTCTGGGGCTTTCGACCGGTTCTTGCGGGCGGGTGACCTGATCCACGACGGCGATCCCAAGACGCGAGCCCATGTTCTCGCGGCGATCAAGAAGGTGGGCACGATGGGGGAGCACTACATTGCCTCGGACGAGACTCGGGCCATCGTTGCCATTTCCCAGGCGGTCTACTCAATCACAGCATTCGATCCTGAGCCCTACATCGGGCTCCCATCGGTGATGGCATGAGCGATTTCGCCACCGGCATGAGGATGGAAGACCAGCTTCCTGATGCCGCTTTCACGGTGGACGTTCCCGCCGAGATGCTTGAGGGGATGACTTCCGGGGGGAGCATCGCCGCCCGCATCTCCCGTAGGCAGGCACTCCAGGTTCCGGCGGTCCTGCGGGCAAGAAACCTGATTGCGGGAACCCTGGCCCGTCTACCGATCCACATCCGGGACAAGCAGCGCCGGATTGCCACGCCTACGACCTTGCTCGAACAGATCGACCCGGATATCCCAAACGTCGTCACGTTCGCCGAAACCTACGAGGATCTGCTGTTCGAGGGCATCTCCTGGTGGAAGATCACCGAGTTCGGCTGGCACGACTATCCTATCTCCGCCAGGCATATCGGGGTAGATCGCGTCCATGTGTCGGGGGTGGACCTACCGGCGCTGAACGGACATGGCACGATCCTCGGTCCGACCAGGGTGTTCATCGACGGCCAGCCAGTAGCAGACGAAGATGTCATCAGGTTCGACTCCCCCAACCCGCCACTGCTTGTTCACGCCGCACGGGCCATCCGATCCTGCCTGAACCTGGACATGACTGCGTCAAGGTACTCCGACGACCCGATGCCGCTCGGCTACTTCACTCCGAAAGAGGGCAGACGTCCGAACGAGGACCCGAAGGCCGTCGAGGAGCTACTGAACAAGTGGGAGATGGCTCGACGTATGCGGGTCTGGGCCTACTTGGGAGGCGCCTGGGATGCCAAGCAGCTTCAGTTCAACGCCGAACAGATCCAGCTCGCCGACCAACGCCAGCACGCAGTCCTGGAGATCGCCCGAGCGGCCGGCATCGACCCTGAGGACCTCGGGGTCTCTACCACCTCGCGGACGTATCAGAACGCCGAGCAGCGGCGCATGGATCTGATGGACTTCACCCTAATCCCCTATTCGGCGGCAATCGAGCAGCGCTTATCCATGCGTGACGTGCTTCCCCGAGGCTACGACGTGAAGGTGAACTTCGACGGGTTCCTCCGGGCCGACACGAAGGCTCGGATGGAGGCTTATGCGATCGGCAAGCCGGTCGGGGCCTACACGCTGGAGGAGATCAGGGTGCTTGAGGATCGCCCCTCGATCCCTGAGTCGGCCCTGCCTGAGGCTGCACCTCAAACGAACGGAGGTGGTGACCTATCCCGTGGCACATCGAGAAACGTGACGACGAATACTGCGTGATCAAGGATGCCGACAACTCGAATGAGGGCTGCCATCCCTCGGAGGACGAAGCCAAGAGGCATCTCGCAGCTCTGTACGCGAATGAGCCGAAGGCATCGGCTGAAGAAACGATCGCGTTCGATGTTGCTGGTGACGATATCAACTTCGCGGTGAACCTAGATAAGCGAACTATTGCGGGGCTGCTTGTTCCATGGGGTCACATCGCGAAGGATGGTGGGGGCATCGCTAAGTGGCGGTTTCAGCAAGGCTCTCTCCACTGGCCTGAACCCTCGCGGGTGAAGCTGAATCTCTACCACGACCGGAATCGTCCGGTTGCGTTTGCATCACATCTTCAGGACATCACCACTGGTTTGTACGGCAAGTTCAAGGTTGCCCGAGGAGAAGAGGGAGACCGGGCGCTCTCGCTGGCCGAGGATCGGATTCTCGACGGTTTCTCCATCGAACCACGCTTCGACGAAGGTGGGTGGGATTACGACCCCGCCGATAGGTCGGTGCGGAATGTCACGCGGGCCAGATTGGTCATGGTGGGGCTCGTCCCCGTCCCAGCCTTTGACGGTGCCTACGTGGAGTCCATCGCAGCACAGCACGAGGAGGGAGTGAAGATGGGTCAGAACGAGCAGGAAGAAGTGAAGATGGAGGGCGAGGAGGTGACCACGTTCGAGAAGGCGATGTCCGACGTCGCCGCCAAGGTCGCCGAGTCTCAGATCAAGTTCAACGAGTCGCTCTCGCAGTCCATCGGTGAGTCGATCTCCGAAGGGATGAAGGTCGCCCTGGAGAACATCGGCGATCCCCAGCGGGGATCGGTGAAGGCCGCCAGGTACACGATCACCCGCGAGGAGCCGGTCTACCGTTTCAACGGTTCCGGTGACTCCCTGTGTCGTGACGCTTGGAACGCGGCCACGGCCCATGATGAGGACGCGATTGGGCGTCTGCGGAAGTACCGCAAGCAGACCGAGGAAGTGGCGACGCTGTTCCAGCAGAGCGGCAGCCTCAGCTTCGCGCCGCAGACCACGACCTCGGCCTCGCAGATCATCCCGCCGGGTTACCGGCCCGAGCTCTACGTGCCGCAGCTCCAGCAGGAGCGGCCGATCGTCAGCTCGGCCTCACAAGGGGTAATCGCCAACGCTGCACCGTTCACGGTTCCGGTGTTCGGCTCGTCCACGTCCGTCTCGGCGGACCACGTCGAGGGCACGAACCCCTCGGATGGTTCGGTGGCGTTCGCAACCAAGACGGTTACCCCACAGGCGATCTCGGGGCGCCTCGTGCTCACTCGTGAGCTCGTGGATTCTTCCAACCCGGCGATTGACCAGATTGCTCTGGCGACGATGCGGGAGTCGTACAACCGCCAGACCGAGGTCAAGGCTTACACGCTCCTGAACGGCGCGAACGGTGCAGGTGGAACGATCACCGCCGGGTTCGTTCCGTCAGGGTCGCAGGCCGTGACCACGGCGAAGGGCACGGATAACCAGACGCTGGTCAAGGCGATCCGCGTGGCGCTCGCCGCCTATCCGTTCGCACGTTTCGCCTCTCCGACAGCCGCTCTCATGGGTGCTGCTGCAACGCAGCTCCTCGCTGGAGCGGTCGACACCACGCAGCGCCCGCTGTTCCCGTACATCGGTGTGACCAACTCGGTCGGCACCGGCAACTCGGTCACTCAGGGCTGGCAGGTGGACTCGCTTATCTTCCAAGGGGCGTGGGCCAACACGGGAGTGGCCGCTGGTGACTCGCAGATCATGATCATCAAAGCCTCGGACTTCTGGGTCTGGGAGTCGCCGCTGCTGTCCTTCCGCTTCGAGGAGAAGCAGGGGCCGGCGAACATCGAACTCAACATCTTCGGCTACTTCGGGACGCACCTGCTGCGTCCGGTGGGGCTGTCGGGGATCCGCATCACGTAACACGGACTTTGGGGACCAACTTGCGCGGGGAGGGGCATCCGTCCCTCCCCGGTCCCCTCGAGAAGGAGGAACGATGGCAGCTCTGACGACGCAGAACCTCGGCGCCGGTGGTGCGTACACGCTGGCCGCCGCCGCGGGTGGTGGCGACACGATCGAGACCGGCCCAGCGGCCGGAGGATGGGGGCCTGGGGCCGCACTCCTGGTCAACGTCGGCGCCACGGCCACCACGATCACGGTCGACGGCACGGCGTTCGGCCCATACACCTCGCAGCTCGTCGCGATCTCGGTGGGCAGGGGCAACAACGCCGGTGCCCGGGTGAACATCACCTACAACCAGGTGGTCTCGGTTACGGTCGGTGCGGTTCGGATGGGTTCGCCGCTTACCGGCATCACCTTCGGCACGTAGGAGGGCAGATGGAAGACCAGAGTGGCGAGTATGTCCAGAAGGGCGACGTCTTCGAATGGCAGTGGGCCAAGGGTTCCGAACCCAAGAAGTTCGGAGGCACCGAGCCCGAGTTCGACCCGACCACGGCCCCGGCGCCTGCGGAGTCTCCCGCCGAGCGGGTACCGGAAGTGGCGGTCGCCGAGCTCGAGGTCGAGGAGGACATCGACACAGGCACCGGTAACTATGAGGATCGCACGGTCGTACAGCTCAAGGCACTCGCCAAGGAGCGAGGCGTCGAGGGCTACTCCACCATGACCAAGGACGAGCTGGTCGAGGCGCTGCGTGGCTGATCCGTTCGCCACCGCTTCAGAGCTCGCCCAGCTCATCGGACAAACCGAGCCGCCCGATCTGGCCCGGATGCAGATGTTCCTTGAGCTGGCCTCCGCCGAGATCCGGGGCTACGCCGGCCAGGTGCTCTCTGAGGTCACCGGTGACGTGATCGTCTTCGAGCCAACGTGGTCTCAGACCCTCTACCTACCGGAGCGGCCGGTGACAGCGATCACGACGGTGACGGTAAAGGCTGTGGCCACGACCGACTACCGATTGCTGGACGAACGCAAGATCGTCCGTGGGTCGGACCCCAACGTCCTCTCAAGCCTGAGCTGGTCCTACGGCGCTACCGTGACCTACACCCACGGTTACGCCGAGACGACTGAGCCCTACAAGTCGGTCAAGACGATCTGCCTTGAAGCTGCATCCAGGGCGTTCACGATGAATGAGCGGTCGGCATCGGAGGTTCTCAACACCACGGTGCTGGAGTCCGCGGGCTACTCGCCGGAAATCTTCCTGACACAGGGGGAGAAGATGCAGCTCGATGCGTTCTCGCCGGTGGCTGTCGGATGAGTGTCGTCATCATCGGTTTGCCTGAAGCGATGGCGAAGATTGCGGCCATTCCCGCGGTGGCTGAGGCTGCCGGCGAGATGGGGTTGACGGCGGGCAAAGTGCTGGTAGCTGCTAACGCCCGGGCGCGTGCTCCAAAGCGCACGGGCAAGATGGCGTCACAGATCATCCCCGTCCCTGAGGGTGTCGCTGCCCTGGCGGACTACAGCCGCTTCGTTGACCAAGGAACGCGATATATGGAAGCCCAGCCCTTTCTCGATGACGCTCTCGAAGAGACGCAGGACACGGTCGCTGACCTCGTCGGAAACGCCGCAAAGACCGCGCTGTACGCGCTCTAGTTAGGAGGGAATGACGAATGGCCAAGCTGGCCGCTTACGGGACATTGCTGAAGAAGGCTGGGACCACGATCGCAGCCGTCTCCAGCCTCTCAGGGCCGAACCTTCAGGCCGATACGATCGACGTGACCACCCACGACTCGGTCAATGCGACGAAGGAGTTCGTCTCGGGACTTATCGACGCCGGGGAAATCGTTGGCGCACTTGTCTTCGATCCGAACATCGCCACGCACATCGGACTCTGGAACGACCTAGTCGCAAGGACATCGGCCTCGTACTCGATCGTCTTCCTGTTCACGGGCGGTGTCGAAACCTGCACCTTCACGGCGTATGTCACGGGCTTTGGGCCAATCGAAGCGCAACCTAATGGCGCTGTTACTGCTCCATTCAAGCTCAAAGTCGCTGCTGCACCGGTCTGGACATAACCAATGGCCGGGGAACGGCGAACCGTCAAACCACCTGAGAAGCCCAAAGCGATCGAGCTCCATGTCGAGATGAATGGCCTCGGCGTGGTGAAGCTGTGGGGTTGTCCGGTCTGCGGATGGAACGGGCAGGACAAGACACAGATCGAGGCCCACATCGCGATTCACGGGGGTGAGCAATGACGAAGTCCGCAGCCTTTGGATCCCGGCTCGCCTTCGGTGACGTCATCAAGACCGCCAACCCCATCACGGCTTCGACGAACCTACTGACAGTGACGTCTCATGGCTACACGGCGACCCAGCCGGTGATGCTGAAGTCCGGGCTCACAGGTAGCGCCCCGTTGATCGCGAGGAAGGTCTACTACGTCAAGACGGTCCTGACGAACACGTTCGAGCTTGCGTTGACGTCAGGTGGGGCGACTATCGACATCACATCGGATGGGTCAGGACAGGTCACGGCGCTCACCGACATCGCACAGATCAGCTCGCTA
>Ga0184612_10001510_pt1 | contig 11209 bp, 14 predicted proteins | sample PLM3_60_coex_FD_133163 | JGI IMG/M metagenome (GOLD analysis project Ga0184612, IMG submission 133163) | Groundwater sediment microbial communities from an aquifer in East River, Colorado, USA - PLM3_60_coex | ecosystem: Environmental > Terrestrial > Soil > Riparian zone | place: USA: East...
CGGAGACCTTCGTGCTCGACCGCCAGGGCAAGGTCGTCGCGGCGTTTGCCGGTGCGGTCAATGCGGAGGAGGAGCGGGCACGGCTTCGGGCGGCCATCGAGCAGGCGCTGGCGTGATGCGGCGAGCCCTCGTCGTTGCCGCCGGTGCGCTCGTCCTCTGCGGAAGTGCATCAGCCGCGGGACCGCCGAACGCAGCCGACCTCGAGGCCGAGCTCGTCTGTCCCGTGTGCGAGACGACCCTCGATCAGTCGACGGCACCGGTTGCGCAGAAGATGAAGACCTTCATCCGTGTGCGTATTGCGGCCGGCGACACCGAGCAGGAGATCAAGGATGCTCTCGTCGCCGAGTTCGGGCCGGCGGTGCTCGCGAAGCCTCCGAAGGGCGGCTTCGGCCTCCTTGCCTGGCTTCTGCCGCTCGCTGCGCTCATCGCGGGCGCGATCGCCGTTGCCGTGCTGCTGCGCTCGTGGAGCCGGCGACGCGCGCCGCCGGACGACGCGCAGGCGCTCGACCCGGAGCTCGAGCGGCTCGTCGACGAAGAGCTCGCGCGATTCGATCCGTGAGCTGATGAGCTGGACTGCGATCCCGGTCGCGTTCGTGGCAGGGATGGTCTCGTTCCTCGCGCCGTGCGTCCTCCCGCTCGTTCCGGGATACCTGTCCGCCGTCTCCGCCGTGGACGCGGACAAGCTCGGACAGCCGGGAACCGCTCGCCGTGTCGTCGTCGCGAGCGTGCCGTTCGTGCTCGGCTTCACGGCGTTCTTCGTGCTTCTCGGCGTCGGCGCCGCGCTCGTGGGCGGTCGCCTCTTCGCCGACCAGTTCTTGCTCGAGCGAATCAGTGGCTTCGTCCTGGTCGTGTTCGGTCTGGCCTTCATGGGGCTCCTGCCCTGGCCGGAGCGGATGCTGGGCGCCGGGCTGCTCCAGGAAGCGCGAAGCCGCGGCTCGCGCGTTCTCCTCGGCGGCGCATTCGCGGTCTGTGCGGCACCGTGTATCGGGCCGGTGCTCGCGGCGATCCTCGTTCTCGCGGGCTCGGCCGAGACCGTGCTCGAAGGCGCGGCGCTCCTCGGCATCTACTCGCTCGGGCTCGCGGTTCCGTTCGTCCTGGCCGGGGCCCTGTTCACGCGGGCGATGTCGGCGTTTCGCTGGCTTCGAGACCACTACCGATCGATCCAGATTGCCGGCGGGGCGATCATGGTCGCTCTCGGGCTGCTGCTGTTCTTCGAGCGGTTCTACGTGCTACGGGTGTATCTGAACCGCTTTCTCGAATGGCTCGGCATCGAGCCCGCCTTCTGAGACCACCTTAGACCCGGGGGCGCGAGAGCTCGAGAGAGCCCTTCTCGACGAGCTCGCGCGCGCGTGCGACATCCTCGAGCACGACGTCGACGTCGACTCCGCGATGCTGCGGCCGATACGAGGCGAGTCGCCGCGCTGCCTTCTCGAGCTGGCGCTCGCAGCCCGGCTTGTTCTCCCGGCGCGCGTGGTGCCAGGCGACGGCGACGTGAACCATCCCTTGCAGGAAGTCGCGCTCCGACTCAGGCGCTTCGCGCCACTCCTCCTCGAGCTCCTCGTGCGCCTCGAAGTACGCCTCGGCGCGGATCAGCTCGAGTCCACGATCGAGCCCCACGGCCCGATTATCCGCGTCCGCGACGGGTGGTAGTGTCGAATGCGTGGCGACGATCCTGCTTGTCGGGGTCGACCTCTTCTTCCGCGGAAAACTGGAGGGTCTGCTTCAGGGCCATCGACTCGTGACGACCGACAGCGTGGAAGCCCCGGACCTCGTGATCGCAGACATCGCGCGCGTCGAGCCGGAGGAGGTCGTCGACGCGTGGCCCGACATCCCCATCCTCGGCTACACGAACCACACCGACAAGGCTGGCCTGCAGCGTGCTCACACAGCCGGTTTCGACCAGGTGATCGTCAAGTCGGCGTTGGTCGAACGCGCTTCTGAGCTCGTCGACGAGCTCACCGAGAAGTAGTCGCCCTAACCGCCGGTTCCGCGGGGTGCCGCGGCTAGACTCGCTGGAGTGACGTACATCATCGCCGAGCCCTGCATCGACATCAAAGATCTCTCGTGTGTCGACGTCTGCCCGGTCGACTGCATCCACGAGTTCGAGCGCATTCTCATCATCGATCCCGAGGAGTGCATCGACTGCGGCGCGTGCGAGCCGGAGTGCCCCGTGGAGGCGATCTTCCCGGAGGACGCGCTTCCCGACAAGTGGAACGCGTTCGTCGAGATCAACTACGCGTTCCCCGATCCGGCCAAGATCAACCCGCTCGTCGACAAGTACGCGCTCGAGAACGACGTCCACAACGAGCCGATCGCCTAGGGCGAGGGTCGGGCGCCGGGATCGCTCAGACCGGCAGGAGGTACGCGCAGCGGCGACTGTCGCCGGGGAGTGGCGACGGCGCGATCTTCGCGACGAGGTAGCGGCCCTCGCCGTCCTCGATCTCCGTCCCGAGCCGCGGTGGCTCGCCGGTCCGCTCGACGAGCGTGTAGCCCGTGGGGGCCCACACGAAGAACAGGAAACCGCTTCGCCCGTTGCCGTCCACCGACCTCGATCTTAGTCGTGACTCCGGGAAGTGCGCCACTCCTTGGCTGGCTGCAAACACTTCGCATCGCGTCGTCCTCTGTCGCCCGGCATACCTTCAGGTATGCGGGCTCCTTGCGTGCTAGCGCTCGGTTGTCGCTCGGCAAGCAGCACCGAACTCCCCGGAGACACCACTACCGCCACGCGGCCGAGGGCGGTACGTCGACCCGGACGGTCGAGCCGCGTGGGTATCGGACTTCCGAGCTGAATCGGGCGTTCAGTGTTGCGGCTCGCTCTGCGAGCGCCTCGAGAACGGTGCTCCTTCGCTCGGGCGGGCCGTCGTCGGCGACGACGAGCTCGACGCCGCCCGCCGGCGTGGCCCGCACGGAGATCTCGATCCGGGTCGGCGCTCCCCGCCTGACTGCCTGATCGGTTGCCTCGCGCAGGATCTGGTAGAGCGCGGTCTGTGCGTTCTCACCGAGCGCGGCTGCGTCGTCGACGTCCAGGTCGATCTCGACATCGTGTCGCGCCGAGAGCCGTCGCGCGAGCGCGCCCACGGCGGTCGCAAAGCCCAGCTCCCGGAGCACTTTCGGCTCGAGGTCGTCGCAGAGCGCGCGGAGATCTCGAGCCGACTCACGGGCGAGCGCGAGACCGCGGGTGATCGCGTCGCCCGCTCGCTCGGCATCACCTTCGCGAAGACTGGCAAGACCCGCGTCGAGCATCTGGGCGATTGCCGAGAGGTGCTGGACTGGCCCGTCGTGGAGGAGCTCCGCGAGCCGGCGGCGTTCCTCCTGCTCGGCCAGGATCCGCTCGGCGAGGAGGGCGCGCTCGGCGTCGTCCGCGGTCAATCGATCATCGCCTCGCGTAGCGCGATGGCGACCGCCTGGGTGCGCGTGTCTGCCTCGAGCTTCGCGAGGATGTGGCGAACGTGGCTCTTCACCGTCTCCTGACTGATGAAGAGCTTCGCGGCCACGTCCACGTTCGACATGCCGTCGGCGAGCAGTTGCAGGATCTCGCGCTCACGCGGCGTCAGGATCTCGGACTGGCCCTGCCCCGAGACGAACTCCGCCATCAGACCGGGATCGATGAAGGTCTCGCCCGCGGCGACCTTCTCGATCGCACGGAGGAGCGTCTCGTGTGGCGTCTCCTTGAGGATGTAGCCACGGGCGCCCGACTCGAGCCCGCGCTGGAGGAGCGAGCGCTCGCCGTAGGCCGTGAAGATGAGGACGCCGGTGCCGGGCACCTTCGCGAGGAGTGTCTCCGTCGCCTCGAGACCGTCCATGTCCGGCATACGCAGGTCCATGATCACGACGTCGGGCCGCCGCCTCTCCGTCAGCGCGACGGCGGACGCGCCGTCCGAGGCCTCGCCGATGACGCGGATCCGGGGCGAGCGGGAGAGCGCGAGGCGCAGGCCCTCGCGGACGACCTCGTGGTCGTCGGCGATGAGGCACGTGATCTCGTCGGCCACGCCGCGATTCTACGGCGCGCGTCGGCAGGCTCCTCCTATGAGCTCCGAACGCGAAGCTCTTCGTCAGATCGCGAGAGCGAGCTGAGCCGGTTCTCGCCGGGGGATTGGCTCCCGCCGAGGGCGAGCCGTCACGGCTGCGGCGCGCCGCGCGGGCTCGGTGATCAGCGTGCTCAGCGCAGCCGGCAGATATGCCCTCGAGGCGAAGAGCGCTTCGTACTGCGCGACCTCTCCGGGCCAGTCGTTTCCCAACGCCTCGAGGAAGTGCTCGCGCACACCGGGCCGAAGGTGGACGACGCTCGCCCAGATGCTCGCGGCGCCCGCGGCGCGCGCCTCGCGGACCACGGCTTCGAGCTGCTCGGGGCGATCCGAGAGCCCGGGGAGGATTGGAGCGATGCCCACGCCGACGTGGATGCCGGCCTCAGCCAGGCGTCGCACGGCCTCGAGTCGGCTGGCCGGCGGGGCAGTTCCCGGCTCGGTCGTGCGCCACACGCGGTCGTCGAGAGTCGGGACCGAGAGATAGACGCTGACGCCGACGCGCGGCGACGCGTCCAGAAGGACGTCGATGTCCCGGACGACCAGTGGCCCGCGCGTGACGATCGAGAACGGCGTCCATGCGGTTGCGAGCGCGCGAATGCATGCCCGTGTGAGCCGAAAGCGCCCTTCGGCGGGCTGGTACGGATCGGTTGCAGACCCGAGAGAGACCTCCTCTTGCTTCCAGGACCCGCGGGCGAGCTCGCGGCGGAGGACCTCTGCGACGTTCGTCTTCACGCGAATCGAGCGCCCGTACTCGTCGCCGGAGGGGCGATCCGCGCGCTGCTCGAAGTGGCGGACGTAGCAGAACGTGCAGCGATGCGCGCAACCCATGTACGGGTTGAGCGACCACTTGAACGGCATGCCACGCACTGCGGTGAGGGCTGTCTTGCAGGGCTCGAGCCGGTACTCGACGCGCATCCGCCGAGTATAGAACATATGTTCGCCACCTGTGGTCACGCAATCCGGCTCGTGGCTTCAGCCCATTGACTTGCAGGACTGCCCGGCGGGATGATCGCCTCGAGCGAAATGCAGGGCCTCCGGCTATCCACCATAGGGGCGGTTTGCGCAATCTTGACGACCGTCAGCTTTGTGCTCGGGGGCGTCCTCCTGGGCTCGAGCGGGGTCCAAGAGCTCATTCCGCCGACTGGTGCCGACGGTCTCGACTGGATTGCGGACGTCGATAGCGCGAACAGCAGTCTCTTCGTCGGCGCATGGCTCATCATCCTCACGACCCTCGTTGGCACCGTCGCCCTCGTAGGCTTCTACGACGTACTCAAGAGCGCGGGTCCCGTAATGTTTCTGGCGCCCATCATGGGCGTGATCGGGCTCGGTCTCGTGACGATCTCGCACCTCATTCCCATCGCCCTTGCCTACGAGTTCGTGCCCGGGTACATCGCCGCTGACGAGGCAGCGAAGGCGTCCATGGCGGCGTCTTTCGACACATTCGCCAGCTTGAGCCTCGTCCTCAACTACACCGGGAATGCACTCGGCTGGGGTGTCGCGGTGCCTCTGTATGCGATCGCCGTACTCAAGACAGCCGTGGTGCCGCGGTGGATCGGCTGGCTCGGTCTGGTCGTGGCCGCCGTTGCGGGTTGGCTCGGGCTGTTGTCTCCCGCCTCGAGCGTGATCGAAGGGATCACGACGCTCGGGTTCATCGCGTTCTTTATCTTCATGTTGAGCATGGGGATTGCACTTCTCCTGCGCCAGCGGGGCGAGGCGACCGGCTGAGCAGCTGCACGATCGGCTGAGTGGACGAGCTTCCGGGCGGGATTCGCCGCGTCACCCTGCCGCTGCCGACGCGGCCCGGGCATGTGCACGCATACCTGCTCCCCGGGGACGACGGGTGGACGCTCGTCGACACCGGCGTCGGCCTGCCCGACGCGAAGGAGACGTGGGCTGCCGAGCTCGAAGACGCAGGAGGCCGTGTCGCCACCGTGTTCGTCACCCACTTCCACCCCGACCACGTCGGGGCCGCGGCCGATCTCCACGAGTTGACGGGCGCACCGGTCGTCCAGGGCGCGCTCGACTACGCGCAATGCGAGCTCGTCTGGGGGAACCCGGCCTGGTCGGAGCGCCTCCTCGACTGGTTTCGGCTTCACGGGACGCCCGACGACGTCACGGCGGAGCTCGTCGGCCAGAGCTCGGTCTACCGCCCGTTCATCCGTTATCAGCGGGACCCGATCCTCGTCGAGGCGGGCGAGCGCGTGGACGGGTGGGAGCTCGTCGCCGCGCCCGGCCACGCCGACGGCCAGCTCTGCCTGCTGAAGGACGGCGTTCTCATCGCGGCCGACCACCTCCTCGGCAGGATCACGCCCACCGTCGGGCTCTGGCCGGCGAGTCGCGCGGACCCGCTCGGTGACTACCTGGCCGCGCTCGACCGGACGATCGAGCTTGCGCCGCGAATCGCGCTTCCGGGGCACGGCGAGCCGATCAAGGATCCGGCGGCTCGTGCCCGTGAGCTCAAGGAGCACCATCGGATCCGGCTCGAGGAGACGGTCGTAGCGCTCGGGCCCGAGCCCAGGACGGGCTTCGATCTCTCGCTCGACCTCTTCGGAGCCGACCTGCCGCCCGCCGGGCGCCGGTTCGCGGTCGCCGAGACGCTCTCACACGCCGAGCGCCTCGTCCAGGCGGGCGTGGCCCGCCGCTACGAGAACGTCGGGACCGTTACCTATACTGCGGCCTGATCGATGGTGGACGACCTCCCGCCTAGTACCGGCGCCCCACGAGGGGCGTTCGAGTAGGCCTTCCTCTCCTCGTATGAGTACGCCTCTGCGTCTCATCATCGTTCTCCTGCTCGTGCTCGGGAACGCGATCTTCGTCGCCGCCGAGTACGCGCTCGTCACCGGGCGGCGGTCGCGGCTCGAGGAACGCGCCGAGCGCGGCGGCAGGGGCGCGCGAACGGCGCTTCGGTTGATGGACGATCCCGTGCGCTTCATCTCGACGGTCCAGGTCGGTATCACGATCTCCGCGATCCTTCTCGGCGCCATCGGCGAGCCGCTGCTGTCGGGTCTCATAGAGCCTCCGATCTCGACGACAGTCAGCTTCCTGATCGCGTTCGCGATCCTGACCTACCTCTCGGTCGTCCTGGGCGAGCTCGTGCCCAAGGCCGTTGCGCTGCAGCGCGCCGAAGTGCTGGCCATCGCGCTCGCGATCCCCCTTGACTGGCTCGCGCGCATCGCACACCCGCTCGTGTGGCTGCTGCAGGTGTCCGCGAACGTCGTGCTTCGGGTTCTCCGTGTGAAGCCCGCCCCTGCCGGGATGATCGCCTACACGCGTGAGGACATTCGACACAGCGTCGCCGCGGCCGAGGACGTAGGCGAGTTCCAGGAAGCCGAGGAGGAGATGCTGTACAAGGTCTTCGACTTCGCCTCGAAGGAGGTCTCCGCGGTGATGGTGCCCCGGCCCGAGGTGGTCGCGATCTCGGTCGACATGGCTCCGGAGGATGCACTCGCCACCGTCGTCGACTCGCCGTTCACGCGTTACCCCGTGTTTCGCGACTCCCTCGACGAGATCATCGGCGTCCTGCACGTTCGCGACCTCTTCGCGGCGATGCACGACTTCGGAATCGCCAACGTCAGCCTGGAGGGGATCGTGCGGCCAGCGTTCGTCGTCCCGGAGACGAAGGACCTCGCCGCGCTCCTTGCGGATTTCCGGCGCGAGAAGCAGCACATGGCGATCGTGATCGACGAATACGGCGCGATGGAGGGGATCGCGACCCTCGAGGATCTCCTCGAGGAGATCGTGGGCGAGATCGAAGACGAGTTCGACCTCCCCGACACGTCGGTCGAGCGAGTGGACGACAAGCGGATCCGTATCGGGGGGACGTACAGCATCGACGACTTCAACGAGGAGTTCGGCACCGAGCTCGCGCAGGAAGACTTCAACACGATGGCTGGGCTCGTGTTCGGCGAGCTCGGGCGAGCCCCGGAAGTCGGAGACTCGGTGACGACGGACGGTCTCCGCCTCACCGTCCTCGAGATCGAAGGTTCCCGGATCATGCGGATCGAGGTCGAGTTCGGCGTCGAAACGCCGGCGGACGAGCCCGAAGCTGCCTAGAACTCTTTCATGATGATCCGCCTCGCGACATGGTCGCTCATCGTGAAAGGGGTTCTTAGCCCGTCGGAGTGAGCTCGGCGAGCCGGTCCGCGTTTCGCCACCGCGACTTCGCGGTCTTCTGGGTCGCGCTCGTCACGGAGGCGTTCGCGCTGTCGATGGCGCTCGTCGCGATCGGGTGGCAGGTGTACTCGGTTCGCGAAAACCCACTCGATCTCGGTCTCGTCGGCCTTGCGGAGTTCCTCCCGCTCGTGCTGCTGGCCCTTCCGGCCGGTCAACTCGCCGATCGCATTCCGCGGAGGACCCTGCTCGCGGTCATGGTCTTGCTCGACATCGTCGTGCTGGCCGGGCTGCTCGGGGTCACGATCGCCGGCGCGGATCAGGTCTGGCCGTTCTTCGCGCTCGCGTTTCTGCTCGGAGTCGGCAGCGCGATCGGAGCGCCGGCAGGACGGGCGCTCACGCCTTCGCTCGTCCCTCAGGAGATTCTCCTGAGCGCGCTCGCGCAACGCTCGATTGCGTTCCAGCTCTCGCTTGTCGCCGGCCCGGCAGTCGGCGGACTTCTCTTCGCCCTCAGGGCCGAGCTGGTCTACGCGGTAGGCATCGGGCTCTCGGTCGTCTCTCTTGCGTGCTTTCTCATGTTGCGTGGTGGGCGTGCGCCCGCGGCCGAAGGTGTGGAGGGCCTGGACGCGGTGCTCGCCGGCGTACGCCTCATTCGCAGGACGAACGTCCTGCTGGGTGCGATCTCGCTCGATCTCTTCGCGGTTCTTCTCGGCGGCGCCGTCGCGCTGCTGCCGATCTTCGCCAAGGACATTCTCGAGGTGGGGCCGACGGGGCTGGGATTCCTGCGGACGGCGCCCGCGATCGGCTCGTTCCTCGCAGCGCTCTGGCTCGCGCGGCGCCCCATCAGCCGGCGCGCTGGACCGACGCTCTTCCTCGTGGTCGCCGGGTTCGGCGTCTGCATGGTCGTTTTCGGTCTCTCGCGCGCGATGTGGCTTTCGATGCTGGCGCTCGCCCTCGGCGGTGCACTCGACATGGTGAGCGTCGTCCTCCGCTCGACGATCCTCCCGCTCGTGACCCCGGACGAGGTTCGCGGGCGGGTAACCGCCGTCGAGATGGTCTTCATCAGCGCCTCGAACGAGCTCGGAGCCTTCGAGTCGGGCGTCGCGGCTGCGCTGATCGGTGCCGTGCCGGCGGTCGTCGTGGGCGGTGTCGCGACGATCGTCGTCGCTGGTGTGTGGTGGAGGCTCTTCCCGTCGCTCGCCCGCGTCGACCGGCTGGACGAGCTACGGCCCGTCGCGGTCGAGGTGATCTCCTAACTCTCACCCGGGCCGCACGACCCCAGCCTCGAAGGCGGGCACGACGGCCTGAACACGGTCGCGGAGGTCGAGCTTCCCGAGGATGTGGGCCACGTGTGTCTTCACGGTGTGCTCGCTCACGACGAGCGTTCCGGCGATTTCGCTGTTGGACAAGCCGCGCTCACGATGAAGCGCGTTCAAGTTCCGTAACAGCAACGGGTCGTGCCGCTGCCTCTATCGGCGTCCGCCGCTTCGCGATCGTTTTGGCAGCGGCCGGCCCTCGGAGTCGTCGCGGCCTGCGGTGGCGGGGAGCGCCTCTCGGGAGCAGTTCGGCTTTCGAGCAGCTCCGTAGCGAGGGCTTCCTCCCGAGGGTGGCGGAGGAGCATGATTGAGTAGCAGCAGGCCTCGGAGACCGACGGACGTGCGTGATGACTTCGTACACCGAGCGAAAGAGAGGATGGAGATGACGGCGAAGCTGACGCTTGTGGCCGCCGCGCTCCACTGATACCTGCCCCCGGCGCATCGGGAACGCCGACGCGCGCCTCGGGGACGCTTCAGCTCAACGCGACCCTCACGCAGAAGTGGCGCATCAGCCGCGAGTACTGCCCGCAGGGGACTCCTGCCGTCGCCAGCTGCCTGCGATCCGTCGGCGAGGGTGAGGTCGCCGGATTGGGACGCGTCACGGTGACCTACGACAAGCTCCTCCCGGGGGACGACGAGAGCTGTTTCATCGTGCACCAGAACACGGCACTCCTCGAGGTCGCCGGCAAGGGCACGCTCGAGCTGTCGAGGGCTGGAAGGAGTTGCAGCAGTGGCCCCCCACCGCGCGAGGACGGGCCCTTCGAATTCGCCGTCGCGGCCGGATCGGGGAAGTACGCCGGGGCGTCGGGCAGCCTCATCTACAAGAGCTCCGTGGGCATGGGCGGGGGCTGCCGGTGCGGTATTGCCAGAGACACGTGGACCGGCACGCTCGCGGTGCCGGGCCTCGACTTCGACGTCACCCCACCCTCCCTCACCGGGGCCGTCTCGAAAACCGTGCGGGCGCCGAGGGGAGCAAAGCGGATGCGCGTGCGCTACAGAATCACGGCTGAAGACGGGGTCGACGGCACGGTTCCAGCTATCTGCAAGCCCCGCTCTGGAAGCTTCTTCAAGCTCGGGCGAACCGGAGTCACCTGCTCCGCAACCGATTCGAGCGGCAACACGCGGGAGGTGCGGTTCACCGTCACCGTCCGGCGACCTCGCGCATGACAGCAAGAACCAACCGGTCCCGTGCGGGCCACGCTCGCCCGTCTAGCGTCGCGCGGTCGTTCGCAGTTTCGCTGCCGGCACTCCCCTGATCGAGGCGTCGACGAGCTCGATCGGGTGGAGTGCAGGCAGCGGTTGTCCTGCCCGGCGCATGGCCTGCGACACCTGGACGAGGCAACCCGGATTCGCGCTCGCGTACACGCCCGCCCCCGTGGCGAGCACGCGCGCGGCCTTGCGGTCGCCTAGCTCCCTCGCCGCTTCGGGCTGGACGACGTTGTAGATCCCCGCCGAGCCGCAGCACAGATCCTGTTCGGCCGGTTCGACGACCTCGAGCTCGGGGACGCGCGCCAGTGAGGTGCTCGAGGAGAGTGGAAGCCGCTGCGCATGGCGGAGGTGGCACGAGTCCTGGAGCGCAACCCGCAGCGAGAGCGGATGACGCGGCGCCCGCGGCGTCACTTCGCCGAGCAGCTCGCCGACATCGCACACTTTCGCCGAGAACGCGGCGGCTCTCTCGTCTCCGAGGAGCCAGCCGAGCTCCTTCAGGTGCGACCCGCAGCCCGAGGAGTTCACGACCACGAGCTCGACATCGTCGAA
>Ga0184612_10001511_pt1 | contig 11206 bp, 8 predicted proteins | sample PLM3_60_coex_FD_133163 | JGI IMG/M metagenome (GOLD analysis project Ga0184612, IMG submission 133163) | Groundwater sediment microbial communities from an aquifer in East River, Colorado, USA - PLM3_60_coex | ecosystem: Environmental > Terrestrial > Soil > Riparian zone | place: USA: East...
AGCCGCAGATGAAGACGCTCGAAGATTCGGAGGACGGCAAGACGCGGTGGATCCAGTTGCAGGTGCCGATTACCGAGGGGAAAAAGTACGCGGTCGGCGACTTCAAGTTCGAAGGCAACAAGGTCGTCAACTCCGAAGCGTTGCGCCCGCTCTTCAAGATCGCGGCGGGCGAGACCTACAGTCAGAAGAAAGTCAAGAAAGGGCTGGAGAAGGCGCAGGAGGTCTACGGCTCCGGCGGGTACTTCGAGTTCACCGCCTATCCAGACCTGCAGCCACGCGACCAGCCTCGGCCCGCCGATGGCGACGGCGCCGCCGGGCCGCCATCGCCGGCGCCGGCCCCAGCGCCGCCGACGACCGTTGCGAAGAAGGACGGCACGCCGCTCGTCGACGTGACGATGCGCGTGGACGAGGGCAAGCAGTACTACATCAACCGCATCACCTTTACCGGCAACACAACGACGCGCGACAACGTCATCCGTCGCGAGTTGCGGATAGTCGAGGCGGGCCCGTTCAACACGATGGCGCTGAAGGACAGCGTCAAGCGGCTCAATCAGCTCGGCTACTTCAAGCCGCTCGAGGGCGAAGCGGTCGACGTCCAGAAGACCGCCAACGCCGACAACAAGGTCGACATCTCGCTGAAGTTCGAAGAGCAGAACCGCAACCAGCTGACGTTCGGCGCGGGCGTCTCGCAGTTCGACGGCTTCTTCGGGCAACTGTCGTTCCAGACGTCGAACTTCCTCGGCCGCGGCGAGACGTTCAGCGCGACTGCTCAGCAGGGGAATCGCGCCAAAAACTATCAGCTCGCGTTTACCGAGCCGTTCCTGTTCGACCGGCCGATGACGGCCGGCATCGACATCTTCTCGCGCGAGATTCGCTACGAGGGCCAGTTCACGCAGGCCTCGGTCGGCGGCAACCTCGTCTTCGGCTTTCAGGTGATGCCCTACGCGCGGATGTTCGTCAACTACAGCCTCGAGCAGGTCGAGGTCAAGGACCTCAACCCGCTGTACAGGGACCCGCTCGTACTCGCCGGCAATCCGTTCCTGGCGGATTCGCTGCTCATCGGCGAGGGCGGCAAGCGGACCATCAGCAAGATTGGGCCGAGCTTCGTCTACAACACCGTCGATCACCCGATCTTCCCGACCTCCGGATCGCGCTACACGCTGTCGATGGATTGGGCGGGCATTGGCGGGAACACGAACTTCGTGAATCCGCGAGCGGAAGCCATCAGGTACTTTCCGATCGGCGCCAAACGCCGTACGTCCCTGGGATTCCGCGCGCAGGCCGAGTACATCAAGCCGTACGGCAGCACGATCGCGCTGCCAATCTTCGAGAGGCTGTTTCTCGGCGGCGAGTACAGCATGCGCGGGTTCGACCTGCGGACGGTCGGGCCGCGCGATCCGGTCACGGGGCTCGTCCTGGGCGGCAACAAGAGCCTGCTCTTCAACGTGGAGTACCTGATCAGCATCGCGGGACCCGTCCGGCTGGTCCTTTTCTACGACGCGGGCCAGGTGCGCACCCGGGGCCAGAACTTCTCCTGGAAGGAACCGGTGACCCAGCTCACGTATCCAGGCGCGCTCATTCCAGATCCGGGCGATTTTTATCAGATACCGTTCAACCCGTTTACGTCTCCCTTCGATCCGCAGATTAGCGAGATCGGCGACATGAGCGCGTTCAAGACGTCGACCGGCGCCGAGATCCGGTTCTTCATGCCGGTACTGAACGTGCCGTTCCGGCTGATCTTCGCCGCCAACCCGTCGCGCGGTGGGGTGTTGGACAACAACCTTCAGCCCGAGAAGAAGTGGAAGTTCCGGTTCGCGGTGGGGTCGACATTCTAAGACAGCTACCAGCTCTCAGCTGCCAGCTTCCAGTTATGGTGCTGAGGACGATTGCGCCATGTGCACAATGGCTGAGCCGGTGCCTTAGAATAGGATTTGGTCGTTTCGTGCAAGGGAGAAGCTGGTTGCTTGGCTGTCTGGAAGCTGGGAACCGGAAGCTGGGAGCTGGAAGCTATTATTCGAAGGGATTTAGTTCATGAGATCGTTGAGACTTCTGATAGTGATGAGTGCGGTGAGCGTGATGGCGGTGGGGTCGGCGCTGGCGCAGACCACGCCCCCGGCGCAGCCGCCCGCGCAGCCGGCGAAGCCGCCGGCGACTCCACCGGCGACTGCACCGGCAATCCCTCCCACCGCCGCGCCGGCTCCAAAGCCCGAGGCACCACGACCGTATCCCGAGGGCGCGAAGATCGCCTACATCGACATTCAGGCGGTCGCGTCGAACTCGGTCGAGGGCAAGGCGGCGACCGCGAAGCTGCAGGAGCTCGAAAAGAAGAAGGTGGCCGAGATCACCGAAAAGAACAAGGCGCTCGAGGCCGCCAAGACCAAGCAGCAGACGAGCTCGACCATCATGAACGACTCGGCCCGGTTGTCCCTCGAAAAAGAAGTCGACAAGCTGACGCGCGAAGTGCAGTTCCTGACGCAGGAGGCGCAGTCCGAGCGCGGCGCGCTGCAGGCCGAGCTCCAGGTGGAGTTCCAGCGAAAGCTCAACCCCGTGCTCGAGCAAGTCGGCAAGGAGAAGGGCCTCCACATGCTGGTGGACATCAACAATGCCGGCGCCGTCTGGGTCGACACCGGCCTTGACCTGACCGGCGAAGTCATCAAGCGACTCGATGCCGCGAGGTCGGCCCCCGCACCGGTCAAGAAGTAAGCTCCCTCTTCGTTCTTGGTTCGGAGTTCGACGTTCGAGGTTCTGGGTTCTGGGTTCGTCGTTCTGGGTTCGGGTTCGCCGCCAGCCGCTGACGAGCGCCGGCCGGGCAGCGAACCAAGAACCTCGAACAACGAACCCAGAACGACGAACGAAGAACCCCGAACCCCGAACTTGATAAGATACCCCCCCAGTGTCGCTGAACATTTCCGAAGCCATCGACCGGCTGTGCTACCGGTACCCGTCGGCGCTCGTCGACGCGGTCACTGAGCACGAGCCCGGCAAGCGGCTCGTCGCCGTCAAGAACGTTACCGTCAACGAAGACTTCTTTCAGGGGCACTTTCCCGGCACACCCCTGATGCCTGGCGTGCTCATGATCGAGACGCTGGCGCAGGTGGCCACACTGCTCCTCGTGCATGGCGCAGACGGCAAGCCCTCCGGACACGCGTACCTGCGGGGTGTGGACGATGCGAAGTTCAGGCGGCAGGTGGTCCCGGGAGACAGGCTGCGCCTCGAGGTAACGCTCGGCGCCAGGCGCAGCCGGCTGGCGCGGGCGCACGCGGTTGCCTCGATCGGCGACGCCATCGTGGCCGAAGCCGAGCTCGTCATGGCGCTCGTGCCGGACCACGTGCCTGGCGGCCGACCAGGCGTGACGATCGACCCGACGGCGATCGTCCATTCCGGCGCCGAAATCGGCGTTGGTTCGGTCGTGGGCCCGCACGCCATCGTCGGCGAACACGTCCGCATCGGTCGCGACTGCCGCATCGGCGCCTCCAGCATCGTCGACGGGTGGACCGAGATCGGCGATGGCAACCAGATCTTTCCCTTTGCGTCGATCGGGTTGATCCCGCAGGACCTGAAGTTCCGCGGGGAGCAGACCAAGCTTGCGATCGGCCACCGCAACGTGTTTCGTGAGTTCGTCACGATTCACCGGGGCACCGCGGGTGGCGGCGGCAGCACGGACATCGGCGACAACAACGTGTTCATGGCGTACGCGCACGTCGCGCACGACTGTCACGTCGGCAACTCCACGATTTTCGGCAATGCCGCGACCCTTGGCGGGCACGTGACGGTCGAGGATTTCGCGACGATCAGCGCGTTTTCAGGTGTCCACCAGTTCTGCCGGGTCGGTCAGCACGCGTTTATCGGCGGGTATTCCGTGGTGACCAAGGATGCGCTGCCGTATGCGAAGACCGTCGGCAACCGCGCGCGGATCTACGGCCTCAACACCATCGGCCTCGAGCGCAGGAAGTTTTCGAAAGACGCGATCAGCAAGCTGCGGCGGGCCTTCCGGTATCTCCTCCACTCCAACACCAGCCGTGCGCTCGCGCAGATCGACCGCGATCCGTCGCTCGGCTGCGCAGAGGTGCAGTACCTCCTGCACTTCATCCGATCGTCGAGCCGCGGGGTGGGCCTTCGCCGCCCGAGCAGGCGGTTGGAAGAAGTCATGGAGGAATAGCGGCTTCGGCCCCACAAGTTGGGGCTTCGCCGGCCGAGCCGGCGATTGGAAGAGGTGATGGAAGACTAGGGGTGCTTGACCGTCACGGTGTACGTGACGGGGTTGTCGACCAGAATGCCGTTCGGGTCGTGCAGCTTGACGCACAGGCTGGCCGACGACTGGGTGTTGGCGCTAAGGACACTCGACAGCACGCCCGCCTCGTTCGAGAGGACGGCTGTACACACGACCCCGCTCCACGTGCCCATCTGAAAGCCTATGAGGGCCCCGGTCGGGCTCAGCGCCGTGATCTCCGCGGTGGTTGGACCTCCCGCCGAAACGTTGAAGCCGTGGCTGATCGCGCCGTTGAGCGTCACGGTCCCAGTGAACGTTTCAGTAACGAGCACGGGGGTCGGATTCGTGGGGGTATCACCGTTGTCGCAGGCTGCCCCCCCGAGGGCGAGGGCCACCAGCGCGGCCCGAGACAGGAACACTACCGTCGATCGGCGCATCTTTTCTTCCAGAAATCCCAAAATAGAGTCTCCAATAATCCCCAAATAGAGTCTCCAGAACTCTCCAAATCAGGAGCGGGCGTAGGTGCCTATTGTATCAACTCTGGCAAACGAGGACCCCTCGGACCTTCTGATAGACTGACGTTCGAGCCGGCTGTCCGGTCTTGCCGAAGCGTTTGGCGCGAAGGCGGACAAGGCTACTGCGCGCCAGGGTAAATGCCAAAGATTGGTCTGATCGCCGGCAACGGCCGGTTTCCGTTTCTCGTTTTGAAGGGTGCCAGGAGCCTGGGCCACGACGTCACCGTCGTGGCGGTCAAGGAGGAAGCCTTCCCGGAGCTGGAAGCGGCCGCGCGGGACGCCGGTGCAGACCTCCACTGGGTGTCGCTCGGGCATCTGGGCAAGTGCATCAGGATCCTGAAGGATGCCGGCGTGACCCGCGCGGTGATGGCCGGGCAGGTCAAGCACGTGAAGATCTTTTCGGGGATCCTCCCGGACCCCAAGCTCATCTCCGTCCTGACCCGCCTCAAGGCCCGCAACACCGACGCGCTCCTTTCGGCGGTCGCTGACGTGATGCGAGACGAGGGCGTCGAGCTCGTCGACTCCACCACGTTCCTCGAGCCACTGCTCGCGAGGGAAGGGGTCCTGACCGACCGTGCACCGAGCGAGGAGGAGGCGCAGGACTTCGCCTTCGGCTACCGGATGGCGGACGCGATCGCGGCGCTCGACATCGGCCAGACGATCGCCGTCAAACACAAGGCCGTCGTGGCTGTCGAGGCCATGGAAGGGACCGACGAAGTGATCGGACGGGCCGGGTACCTCGCGGGGCCAGGCGTGCGCATCGTGAAGGTCGCGAAACCGAAACAGGACATGCGGTTCGACGTGCCGGTCATCGGGATTGCCACGATTCAAGCCATGCGGATTGCCGGCGCAGTCGCCCTCTCGGTCGATGCGGGCCGCACGCTCGTCCTCGACGCCCACCACGTCTTTGCGTCCGCCAACGAAGCCAGGATCGCAATTGTCGGCCGCCTGCGGCAGGAACAGCATGGGTGATCCCCTGAAGGTGGCCGTCATCGGTGTCGGGCACCTGGGCCGGCATCACGCGAGGATTCTCTCGACGCTCGAGGGCGTCTCGCTCACGGCCGTCGTCGACAAGATTCCGGACCGTGCAGCAGAGATCGCCGCGTCGACCGGCAGCCGGGGCCTGACGAACAGCAGCGAGCTCGTCGGCGAAGTCGACGCGGTGACGGTCGCGGTGCCGACCGAGTTGCACCGCGACATCGCGATACCCTTCCTCGACCGCGGGATCTCGGTGCTGGTGGAGAAGCCGATGGCGCGGTCGCTCGCCGAGGCCGACGAGATGATCGCCGCCGCACAGGCGTCGGGTGCGACGCTTGCGGTCGGTCACACCGAACGCTATAACCCTGCCGTCGCCACAGTGCTGCCGCTCGTCACCTCGCCGCGCTTCATCGAGGTCCATCGACTGGGCGTCTTCCCCGAGCGCAGCCTCGATATCGACGTGGTCTTCGACCTGATGATTCACGACCTCGACGTCATCCTGTCGCTGGTCCGATCGGAAGTGACGTCGATCGAGGCGGTCGGCGTGCCGGTGTTGACGCCGAAGTACGATATCGCGAACGCCCGCTTGCGGTTCGCCTCGGGGTGCATCGCCAACGTGACCGCCAGCCGCATCAGCAGAGACCGCGTAAGGAAGATCCGGTTTTTCCAGCCCGATGCATATCTCTCGATCGACTACGCAGCCCAGGAAGTCGAGGGGTGGCGACTGGTGAAACGCGACGGGGCGAGGCCGTCGATCGAGGGCGGCTCTATTCCCGTCGAGCGTGACGAGCCCCTCCGGCGCGAGCTCGCCGACTTCGCCAGAGCCGTCCGAGAACGCGGCACCCCGCTCGTCGACGGTGCCGCCGGGCGCCGGGCGCTGGAGCTGGCCACGCGGATCGCGGAGAGGATGGAGAGCGTGGTTTGAGCCGCATGACGCCCGAGCGTGGCGCGGAGGCGGCGAGCGAGACAGCACTAGTGGGCGAGCCGGACTGGGGGTTGCTGTGGGCGCGGGTGTTGAATCGGCGGCGCCTGCGGCCCGAGCGCGGCGCGAAGTCGCCGCGCGAGAGCGAGCGACAGCCTTGAGCCGCCGTGATCGCGAAGCGCGAACGGCAGCGCTTGGGGGTGGGGCCCCAAGCGCAGTGATTGGCGTGGGGCCCCGCGAGCATTGAGTAATGCCGGCAGCCGTCGGCCCGTTCCAGTGTTCAACGAGACCATCAATAGATGGACAGTAATGCTTAGAGACCTCAACGACTTCATCGTCGCCCTCGACAAGGAACGCGAGCTTGCCCGGATTGGCGAGCCGGTCAGCCCCGATCTCGAGATCTGCGCCGTCACGGACCGCGCGTCGAAGTCGCCTGGAGGTGGTCCAGGGCTCCTCTTCGAGCGGCCCACCGGGTTCGACGTGCCGGTGGCCATCAATCTCTTCGGCTCAATGAAACGTGTCTGCATAGCCCTTGGCGTCAGGACGCTCGACGACCTCGCGCACGAGATAGAGGAGCTGACGACTCCCAGGATGCCCGGCGGCATCATGGACGCCCTCAAGATGCTGCCGATGGTCAACAGGCTTCGCGATCTCATGCCGAAGACCGTCAGCGACGCGCCCTGCCAGGAGGTCGTGCAAAAGGACGGCACGCTCGACTCGTTGCCGATCCTCAAATGCTGGCCGGACGATGGCGGCCGCTACATCACCTTGCCGCTCGTCTTCACCAAAGACCCCGAGACCGGTATCCGGAACATCGGGACTTACCGCATGCAGGTGTTCGACGGGCGTTCCACCGGCATGCACTGGCAGCAGCACAAAGGCGGGGCGCAGCACTACCGGGTAGCCGAGCGGCTCAAGAAGCGGCTGCCTGTAGCCGTGGCGCTCGGGCCCGACCCCGCACTCGCGTATTCGGCGACGGCGCCGATGCCCGAGGGGCTGGACGAGCTTCTGCTCGCAGGCTTTCTTCGTCACGAGCGTGTCGAGCTCGTCAAGTGTGTCACCGTCGACCTCGAGGTTCCGGCCAACGCGCAGATCGTGCTCGAGGGGTACGTCGAGCCAGGCGAGCGTCGACGCGAAGGACCGTTCGGCGACCACACCGGCTTCTACTCGCATCCCGACGACTACCCGGTTTTCCATCTCACCTGCATCACTCGCCGTAAGCGCCCTCTCTATCTGACGACCGTCGTCGGCATTCCTCCGATGGAGGACTACTACCTCGGCAAGGCCAGTGAACGGATCTTTCTCCCGCTGATCAGGAAGACAGTTCCTGAGATCGTCGACATGCACTTTCCCGCCGCCGGGATCTTCCACAACATCGTGATCATCTCGATAGACAAGCGCTATCCTGGCCATGCACGTAAGATCATGAACGCCTGCTGGGGCCTTGGTCAGCTCATGTTCTCGAAGACGGTCATCGTCGTCGACAAAGACGTCGACGTGCAGAATGAGGCCGAAGTGGCCTGGATCGTCGGCACCCACTACGACCCGGAGCGCGACATCCAGTTCACCCGGGGTCCGGTCGATGATCTCGACGATGCCAGCGATCTCCATGCGTATGGGAGCAAGATGGGCATCGACGCAACGCGGAAATGGCCGACCGAAGGCTTCACCCGACCCTGGCCGAAGAGGATTGCCACGACGGAACAGACGGCTCGCAAGGCCGACGAGGTGTGGCAGAAGATCAGCAAGGGATGGAAGCCGTAGTCGATGGCTCAGGGCTCAAGGCTCAAGGCTCAAGGAACGCATGTTGCTCAAGATTGGGACAATTCAATGAGCTCGTGCCTGAGCCGTGAGCCCTGAGCCTTGAGCCAAGACACAACATGAACACCACAATCAACCCCGAAACGCTTCTTGCCACCCGCGACCTCATCGCCGTCGGCGTGCAGGGCGACGACGTTCGACGCCGGATGCATGGCGCGCGGACGACGTTCGTCCGAGTGTTTGAAGTCCATGTTGGCGCCCCTCCGCCCACGCGCCCGTCAGGGCTTGCGGCGGGGGAGTTCCGCATTGTCGGTCGTCCGGCGACTGAAGAGATCGCGACCGAGGTGGTGAAGGCGACGGCAGCACTTGCTGCCGGTGCACCGGTGACCGGATTCTCGCTGGCGGATCTTCATGCCCTGGCGCCTGATCCTGACGCGCTGGCGTCGCTCTGCAGCCGCTTGCACGAGGCAGGCCTGGAGGCGATAGCCGAAACGCCGCTGGATCTGCTCGATCAGCCTGCCATCGGCGTGCGTGCGGCCCGCGACGCCGGGCTTGGCGTGTGGCGGCTGACGATTCATGCGCTTCCAGACCATGCCCGTATTGCTTCGGTCGAGCGCGCGCGAGATCTCCAGGCGGCGGTCGGCGGGTTCCACGCGTTCGCGCCGCTTCCGAGAACCATGTCCGTCACTACTCCGACCACGGGGTACGACGACGTGAAGCAGGTGGCGCTCGCTCGATTGATCGTCACGAACATTGATTCGATCCAGGTCGACTGGCCGCTTTACGGCCCAAAGCTGGCGCAGGTCGCGCTGACCGTTGGTGCCGACGACGTCGACGGGATCGCCGCCGTCGATCCCGGCGTGCTCGGCATGCGGCGCAGCCCGATCGAGGAAATCAAGGGCAACATCCGCGCGGCCGCGCTCGAAGCCGTCGAGCGGGATGGGCGTTTTCGGTTGCTCGCCTGATGGCCGTCATTCGTCTGGGCGCGGTCGATTATTTGAACGCGCGGCCCCTCGTCCATGGTCTCGACCGGCGTCCCGACCTCTTCGCGTTGCGGTTCGACGCGCCTTCGAAATGCGCGACGCTGCTGCACGAGGGCGCGATCGATGTCGGCATGATTCCATCGATCGAGTTCGAGCGCGGCGTGGCGCCGTACCTCATCGTCGGAGGGCTGGGCATCGTGTCCGAGGGCCCGGTGGCGTCGGTGGCGCTCTTCAGCGCTCGAACGGTCGCCGAGATTCGCTCGATCGCCGTCGACACCAGCTCGCGGACCTCGACGGGCCTGCTTCGCGTGCTGTGCCGTGAGTCGTTCGGCATCGAGCCGGAGTTCGTCCCGATGCCGCCCATAATCGATGCGATGCTGCAGCGCTGCGACGCGGCGCTCGTTATCGGCGATCCCGCTCTTTATCTGGACCACCAGGCGGCCGGGCTGGGGAAGATTGACCTGGGGGAGCAGTGGACCAGCCTGACGGGGCTGCCGTTCGTATGGGCGTTCTGGGCCGGGCGGCCCGGCGTGCTGCCGGCGGACGCGCTGACCGCGCTGCGCGAGGCGCGCGACGCGGGCCTGGCGGCGTCAGACGCGATTGCAGACGCGTACTGTGGGCCGGAGAGGGCGGCGCTCGGCCGAGCGTATTTGAGAGACAATATTCGATACGTGTTCGACGAGCGCGCAGCCGCCGGGCTGCGGAAGTACTACGAGCTCGCGGAGAAGCACGGCGTGATCGACGCGGTGCGACCGGCTGTGTTTTTCTGAGGCGGGCTGAGCCAGTCGCAAGGTCTGTTTCGGTGGGAGTGAACGCGCCGACGGCTCTATCACGATGAACACGATGGCACGATGCTCTCGATGAGAGAAACCAGGAAATCCATCGTGCTCGTCGTGGCATCGTGGGCAGCGCCTGCGGCCCGAGCGAGGCGCGAAGCCGCCGAGTGAGAGCGAGCGGGGGTGGGGCCCCGCGAGCGCTGAGTATCGTAAGTTCGCCGTCAGGCGCGTGCGCAGGGTCAACGACACTGGGTACGCAGTTTAGGGAAATGATCGACGCCCTCGCAGTCAAAGTTCGAGGTGGCGGCCGGCTCGACCGAGCCGAGGCGCTCGAGTTGTATCTGCGCGCGCCCACACCGCTGCTCGGGCGCCTCGCCGACGAGGTCCGTGCCCGCAAGCATCCCGACGGCATCGTCACTTACATCATCGATCGCAATGTCAACTACACGAACGTATGCATCGCGCGCTGCAATTTCTGCGCGTTCTATAGACCCGTCGGGTCCTCCGAAGGGTACGTTCTGGGATTCGAAGAGATCTTTCGCAAGATCGACGAGACGATTGCCCTCGGCGGCGGCCAGTTGCTCCTGCAGGGCGGTCACAACCCCGACCTGCCGCTCGAGTGGTACGAGGATCTGTTCCGCGCCGTCAAGGAGCGCTATCCGGCGTTTCGGCTGCACGCGCTCTCGCCTCCGGAAGTCATACACCTGTCCCGTCTGTCGAGGCTGCCCGTGCCTCAGGTGATCAAACGGCTGGTGGCGGCGGGGCTCGACAGCATTCCCGGTGGCGGCGCCGAGATCCTCGTCGACCGCGTGCGGCGATTGCTGAACTGCTACAACAAGGCGACAGCCGACGAATGGCTCGGCGTGATGCGCCAGGCGCACGAGATCGGGCTCCGTACGACCGCGACGATGATGTACGGGACGGTCGAGACCGTGGAGGAGCGGCTGGAGCATCTGTTCCGCCTGCGCGAGGTGCAGGACGCCACGGGTGGGTTCACGGCCTTCATCACGTGGAGCTACCAGCCCGATCACACCGAGCTTGGCGGCGAGGAAGCGACCGGG
>Ga0184612_10001512_pt1 | contig 11206 bp, 8 predicted proteins | sample PLM3_60_coex_FD_133163 | JGI IMG/M metagenome (GOLD analysis project Ga0184612, IMG submission 133163) | Groundwater sediment microbial communities from an aquifer in East River, Colorado, USA - PLM3_60_coex | ecosystem: Environmental > Terrestrial > Soil > Riparian zone | place: USA: East...
CCGGCGGGCCAGAGCCCGTTCGATCACTTCGTCTACACCTTCTGCTCGGATGGCGACATCGAGGAGGGCGTCAGCCACGAGGTCAGCTCCATCGCGGCACACCAGAAGCTGGGCAACCTCATCGTCGTCTGGGACGACAACCAGATCTCCATTGAGGACGACACGAACATCGCGAAGTCCGAGGACGTGGCGGCGCGGTACGCGGCGTACGGGTATCACGTGCAGCGCGTCGATTGGCGCGGCCGCGACGGGTACCACGAGGATGTCGAGGCGCTCTACGTGGCGTTGCTGGCGGCGAAGGCCGAGACCTCCCGCCCGTCGTTCATCCAGCTCCGCACCATCATCGGCTGGCCGGCCCCGAACAAGCAGAACACCGGCAAGATCCACGGAACGGCTCTTGGCGCAGAGGAGGTAGCCGCGACCAAGCAGATCCTGGGCTTCGATCCGGACAAGACCTTCGACGTCGCGGACGACGTGCTGGCGCACGCGCGCAACGTGACCGAGCGCGGGCGCGCCGCACATGAGGAGTGGCAACGGGTCTTCGACGCGTGGGCAACGGCGAACCCCGACCGGCATGCGCTCTTCAACCGCCTGGCCGCCCGTACCCTCCCAGAGGGATGGACCAGCGCCCTGCCCGAGTTTCCCGCGGACCCCAAGGGCATGGCCACCCGGAAGGCATCCGGCGAGGTCATCACCGCCATCGCGCCCGTGCTGCCGGAACTCTGGGGCGGCTCGGCGGACCTGGCCGAGAGCACCAACACGACCGTCGAGGCCGAGCCGTCCTTCGCGCCACCCGAGTTCTCGACCAAGGTCTTCCCCGCCGACTGGTACGGCCGCACACTCCACTTCGGAATCCGAGAGCACGGCATGGGGGCGATCCTCAATGGCATCGTCCTGCACGGTGGCACCCGGCCCTACGGCGCCACGTTCCTGATCTTCAGCGACTACATGCGCCCCGCGGTACGCCTGGCCGCGCTGATGAGGCTGCCCGTCATCTACGTGTGGACGCACGACTCGGTCGGTCTCGGCGAGGACGGCCCGACCCACCAGCCGGTCGAGCATCTCTCGGCGTTACGGGCCATCCCGGGTCTCGACGTAGTCCGTCCGGCCGACGCCAACGAGACGGTGTGGGCCTGGCGACTCGCCCTCGAGCACACCGACCGCCCCACGGCGCTGTGCCTCACGAGACAGAACCTGCCCGTGTTCGATCGAGCGCAGGTGGCGTCCGCCGAGGGCGTGGTCCGGGGTGGCTATGTGCTGGCCGACGCGGACGACGGTCAGCCAAGGGTCATCCTCATCGGCACGGGTTCCGAGGTGCAGCTCTGCCTCGCCGCGCGGGAGCGGCTCCAGGCCGACGGCATCCCCACGCGGGTCGTGTCGATGCCCTGCCAGGAGTGGTTCGCCGAGCAGGACGCGGCGTACTGCTCCCAGGTGATTCCGCCCTCGGTGAAAGCCCGGGTCAGCGTCGAGGCCGCCGTGGCGATGTCGTGGCACCATCTCGTCGGGGACGCGGGCGAGTGCGTCAGCATCGAGCACTACGGAGCGAGCGCGCCGTTCCAGGTGATCTTCGAACAGTTCGGGTTCACCCCGGATCGGGTGGTGGCCGCCGCGCGGGCGTCACTATCCCGGGCGGGCGAGCTGAAGGGTTCCACGACAGGCAACTGAGGGGTGAGTGGTATGAGCGACAGGTTGGCCGAGCTGTCCGCCGCCGGGGTGGCGATCTGGCTCGATGACATCTCCCGGGAACGCCTCGCTACCGGCGGTCTGGACAGGCTCAGGCGTGACATGCACGTGGTCGGCGTTACGTCGAACCCGACCATCTTTGCCAACGCACTCGCCGACTCCGAGGACTACACCGAACAGTTGCATGACCTCGCGCTGCGCGGTATCTCGGTGGAGGAGGCCGCCCGGATGCTCATGACGTACGACGTGCGATGGGCGTGCGACGTGATGCGGCCCGCGTACGACGCGTCGGCCGGCGTGGACGGTCGTGTCTCCATTGAGGTCGATCCCCAGCTGGCGCACGAAACGGACCGGACTGTCGCCGAGGCGAAGGCGCTGTGGTGGCTAGTCGACCGGCCCAACCTCTTCATCAAGATTCCGGGGACGGACGCGGGCCTGCCGGCGATCACCCACACGCTCGCCGCGGGCATCAGCGTTAACGTCACGCTCATTTTCGGCCTGGACCGCTATCTGCAGGTCATGGACGCGTTCTTCGCCGGAATGGAGCAGGCGCGGGCGAACGGGCACGACCTTTCGGGCATCGGGTCGGTGGCGTCCTTCTTCGTGTCCCGCGTGGACACCGAAGTGGACAAGCGCCTGGACAAGATCGGCACCGACGAGGCAAAGACTCTCCGCGGTAAGGCCGCGATCGCTAACGCCCAGCTCGCTTACCAGCGCTACGAGCGGACGTTCGACTCCGACCGCTGGCGCGCCCTCGCCGCGGCGGGTGCCCACCCACAACGTCCACTGTGGGCGTCAACGTCGACGAAGAACCCGGACTACCGCGACGTCATGTACGTCGAGGAGCTCGTGGCGCCGGGCGTTGTCAACACGATGCCGGAGCCGACCCTGCACGCCTTCGCCGACCACGGCGAGGTCAAGGTCGACGTGGTGCAGCGCTCCTACGGTCAGGCCCAGGACGTGCTCGACCGGCTCGCCGCCCTCGGGATCGAGTACGACGACGTGATCGCCACGTTGGAACGCGAGGGCGTGGAGAAGTTCGAGGCGAGCGCACTGGAGCTGCTCAAGAGCGTCGAAACCCAGCTGGGAGCTGGTCGATGACGAGGCCGGAGGTCGAGGCGGCCGCGGGGCTCGCGGTCCGCGGTGCGGCCGCCGTCGAGGGCGCCGCCGGAGCACGTCAGGCACTCGTCGACGCCGGGGGGCCGGCCCTGCTGGTCCAGAAGGACCCGACGTTGTGGGGCGAGGCGGCGGAGGCCGAGGCGAAGCACCGGCTCGGCTGGGTGGACACGTTCGTGCGCAGCCGGGCGCTGCTGCCCGCACTCGCCGCCCTGCGCGAGGAGAGCTCGGGCCTGGACCACGTGGTGCTGGCGGGCATGGGCGGGTCCTCGCTGGCGCCGGAGGTGATCGCCCGCACGCTCGGCGTCGAGTTGACTGTGCTCGACACGACCGACCCGCACCAGGTCCGGGCGGCGCTGACCGACCGGCTGGAGCGCACCATCGTCGTGGTGTCGAGCAAGTCCGGATCCACTGTCGAGACGGACAGCCACCGCCGGGTCTACTGGCAAGCGTTCGAGGACGCCGGGCTGTCCGACATCGGTCGCCGCTTCGTCGTCGTCACAGATCCCGGCTCACCACTGGAGGCCACGGCGCGCGAGATGGGCGCCCATGTCGTGCTCGCCGATCCGGAGGTGGGCGGCCGCTACAGCGCGCTTACCGCCTTCGGCCTGGTGCCCTCCGCGCTCGCCGGGGTACACGTCGCCGAACTGCTGGACCAGGCCGAGGAGTTCTCCAAGAGCCTCGGGCGGTCCGAGGACAACCCCTCTCTCGCGCTCGGCGCCGCATTGGGGGCCGCCGCCATTTCGGGCCGGAACAAGCTCGCGTTGCTCGACGACGGCACCGGCATCACGGGCCTCGGCGACTGGGCCGAGCAGCTCATTGCCGAGTCCACCGGAAAGGACGGCAAGGGTATCCTGCCCGTCGTCGTGGAGACGCCCACGGCGCCGGGTGCGACCGGCGACGACGTGCTGACCGCCACCCTGGGCGGCGCCCTCAGCGCGGGCGCCTTCCCGGGGGGTGGGGTGAGCCCGCACCTAGCCGTCAACGGCCCGCTCGGCGCCCAGTTCCTCGCCTGGGAGGCGGCGACCGCCTTCGCCGGCCGACTGCTCGGCATCAACCCCTTCGACCAACCGAACGTGACCGAGAGCAAGGACAACACCCAGCGGATCCTCTCCTCCGGACTTCCCGGGCAGACGCCGCTGTTCACCGAGGGTGCCATCGAGGTGTACGGCGGAAGCACGGCCGGCGTCGATACGGTCGAGGGCGCGCTGCGCTGGCTGCTGGCGGAGATCGGCGCCGGAGGTTATCTCGCCGTGATGGCCTACCTGGACCGATTCGGAGACGCGGGCGCCGCACAGGTGCGCCCGCTGCTCGCCACCGCGAGCGGGCGGGTGGTGACGTTCGGTTGGGGCCCTCGGTTCCTGCACTCCACCGGCCAGTACCACAAGGGAGGTCCGCCGGTCGGCGTGTTCCTCCAGATCACGGGTGCAGTCACCGACGACCTGGATGTGCCGGGGCGGCCGTACACCTTCGGCCAGCTTCAGGCCGCCCAGGCCGCAGGCGACCGGCAGGCGCTGTCGGGGCGCGGCCGGCCCTTGCTGTGGCTGCACCTCACCGACCGGGCGACGGGCGTGAGGCAGCTCGTCGAGGCCGCCCGCGCCCTGAACGAGGGTGTGTGAATGACCGCACTTAGCCTTCCCCAGCCGTACCAGAACCCCCTTCGCGACCCGCAGGACCGGCGGCTGCCGCGTATCCCCGAGCCGTGCGCGCTGGTCATATTCGGTGTCACCGGCGATCTGGCCCGCAAGAAGCTGATCCCCGCCATCTACGACCTGGCCAACCGCGGCCTGCTCCCGCCCGGGTTCGTGGTGCTGGGCTTCGCCCGGCGCGACTGGGGCGATGGTGACTTCGAGAGCATGGCCAAGGAGGCGGCGCAGCAGCACGCTCGCACGCCGTGGCGGGAGGAAGTGTGGGCGCGGCTCGACGGCAACGTCAAGTTCGTTCCCGGGTCGTTCGACGACGACGCCGCGTTCGACGCGCTATGCCGCGCGCTGGACGAGCTGCGTTCCACGCACGGCATCCAGGGCAACGCCGCGTTCTACCTCGCCATCCCGCCTGACGCCTTCCCGGTCGTACTCAAACAGATGCAACGTACCGGGATCGCCGACAACGAACGGTCGGGCGGCTGGCGGCGCGTCGTCGTGGAGAAGCCCTTCGGGCACGACCTCGCCTCGGCCCGGGAGCTCAACGACCTCGTCGACGACGTCTTCACCGCTCCCGACGTGTTCCGGATCGACCACTACCTCGGCAAGGAGACTGTCCAGAACATCCTGGCGCTGCGCTTCGCCAACGCGCTCTTCGAACCGGTGTGGAACTCGCGCTACGTCGACTCCGTACAGATCACTATGGCCGAGGACGTCGGCATCGGGACCCGCGCGGCCTTCTACGACAAGGCCGGTGCCGCCCGCGACGTGCTGCAGAACCACCTCCTGCAACTGCTGACGCTCGTCGCGATGGAGGAGCCGACCAGCTTCGAGGCAAGTGAGATCCGCACCGAGAAGATCAAGGTGCTCAAGGCCATCACCCTGCCCGAGGACATCGCCACCGGCACCGTTCGCGGCCAGTACCAGCAGGGCTGGGTCGCCGGCGCGCGGGTCGTGGGCTACCTGGAGGAGCCGAAGGTGCCGCCGGATTCCACGACCGAGACGTACGTGGCCGTTCAGCTCGGCATCCAGAATCGGCGATGGGCCGGCGTGCTGTTCAACATTCGCACCGGCAAGCGCATGCCGCGCCGCGTCACCGAGGTGGCCGTGCTGTTCAAGAAGGCCCCACATCTGCCCTTCCACGCCGCCGACGTAGAGCTGCTGGGCCACAACCAGCTCGTCGTCCGGGTGCAGCCGGATGAGGGCGTCACGGTCAAGTTCGGCTCGAAGGTGCCAGGAACCACGATGGAGGTCCGCGACATCACGATGGACTTCCAGTACGGCGAGGCGTTCACGGAGTCGAGCCCGGAGGCCTACGAGCGGCTCGTCCTCGACGTGCTCATCGGCGACCGTACGCTCTTCCCGCACGCCGAGGAGGTCGAGCAGAGCTGGATGGTGGTGGACCCGTTGGAGGAGGCGTGGGCCGGCACCACCCCCTTCCCCTATCGGGCCGGCGAGTGGGGCCCGCGCGCGGCGGACGAGATGCTCGCCCGTCACGGCCAGACTTGGCGGCGACCGTGATGACACACACGGCGGCGCTCGCGATCGCATTGTCCGTCGATCTAGGAGTTGTTCCCGTGCTTAGAGATCAACTCGCGAGGATAAGTCCTAGATCAGCGGCGGGGACGGGGCGACCGTGATCGCGCTGTGGGACACGACCGGCAACGAGGTGGTGCGGGCGCTCGCGGCCGAGCGACGCAACGCGGGCGGGGTCGCGAGCGGCCTGGCCCTGACGCTCGTCGCGGTCGTCGAGGAGCAGCGGGTGCGGGAGGCCGAGACGGCGGCCGCGACCGCGGCGGCCGCCCACCCATGTCGCCTGCTGATCGTCGTCCGCAGCCAGGCGCCCGCGACCGGTGCCGCCAACCCGGAGTCCCGGCTGGACGCCGAGATCGTCGTGGGTGGCCGGCTGGGCCCGGCGGAGGCGGTCGTGATGCGCATGCACGGACGGCTGGCCCGCCACGCCGAGTCGGTCGTGATTCCGCTGCTCGCCCCGGACGTACCGGTGGTGACGTGGTGGCACGACGTGCCCCCGGACCGCATCGCGACCGACCCGCTGGGAGTTGTGGCGGAGCGGCGGATCAGCGAGGTCGCCCAGAGCGCAGATCCGCTCGAGGCGCTGCGCCTGCGGGCCGAGGACTACGCGCCCGGTGACACCGACCTCGCCTGGACCAGGACGACACTGTGGCGCTCCCTGCTAGCGGGCACCCTCGACACCGTGACCGTCCCGGTCGCCTCGGCCAGCGTCACCGCCCAGGCCAACGACGCCACCGCCGCGCTGCTGCGGGGCTGGCTGCAGTCGCGCCTCGGGTTCACCCCCACGGCCAAGGCTGGCGGTCCCCTCATCAAGTCCGTCGTCCTGCGGCTGGCCAACGATGAAGAGATCGCCGTCGAACGCGGCGACCGCGTGGCCGTGCTCCGCCGCACCGGGCTGCCCGACCGGATGCTCCCGCTGGTACGGCGACAGCTCGGCGATCTGCTGGCCGAGGAGCTACGCCGGCTCGACGCCGATGAGCCGTATGCCAGGGCGCTCGAGGCAGCCACCGGCATCGGTGGACTCTCGTCGCGGTCGCCCTCGCGCGTTCACATCTGGCACGACCCGGAGCCAGCCTCTACTACGTCGATCTAGGGGTTGTTCTCGTGCTTTGATCTCCAATCACGAGAACAACCCCTAGATCGGCGGGAAAACAGGGGAGCAATGAGCGAGACCTCCGTGCTGGTCCACCCCGACGCCGATGTACTGGCCCAGGCGGCCGCGGCGCGGCTGGTGGTCCGACTTATCGACGCCCAGGCGGCGCGAGGCTTCGCCTCGATCGTGCTCACCGGAGGTCGCGTGGCCGGGGGCGTATACCGGGCGGTGGCCGCGAGCCCGGCCCGCCACGCCGTCGACTGGTCCAGGGTCGACGTCTGGTGGGGCGACGAGCGGTTCCTGCCCTCGGGACACGCGGAACGCAATGACGTTCAGGCACGCGCCGCCGTGCTGGATGCGCTGCCGCTCGACGCGGAGCGAATCCATCCGATGCCCGCCTCGGACGGTCCGGATGGTGACGATCCCGAGGCCGCCGCGGCGCGCTACGCGCAGATCCTGGCCGACGCCGCCCGCCCCGGCACGGCCCGACTCCCCCACTTCGACCTGCTGTTGCTGAGCGTGGGCGAGGACGGGCACGTGGCCTCGGTATTTCCGGAGCACCCGGCGGTGTACGAGACCCGGCCGGTCGCGGCGGTCCGCGGCAGCCCCAAGCCGCCTCCGGTACGGCTGACCCTGACCCTGCCCGCGATCAACACGGCCGAGGAGATCTGGCTCATGGCTGCCGGTGCGGAGAAGGCCGGCGCGGTGGGCATGGCTCTGGCCGGTCCGGGGCCGGTCCAGCTCCCGGCCGCCGGCGTGCACGGCGTGGAGCGGACGCTGTGGCTGCTCGACCGGGCCGCCGCGGCCGAGCTGGCGCCACAGGTACGTAGCCTCCGCTGAGTCACCCAACACAGCGACGCCGCGGCCGGCATCGCGGTGATCATGAAGTTGAGGTGGCGAAACCGCGCCGACCATGACCATAGGTTCATGATCGGCGGGAGGGGGCGAGGCGCGGCTAGGAGAGTTCGCCGCGACGGGCGCGCAGGCGCTGGATCGCCTCGGCGAGAATCGCGGCGCCGTCCGCGTCGGAGCGCCGCTCCTTGACGTAGGCGAGGTGCGTCTTGTACGGCTCGGCATGTGGGCGGGCGGGCGGGTTCTGCTCGTCCGGGCCGGCCGGCAGTCCGCAGCGCGGGCAGTCCCACGTCGGCGGGATCGCCACGTCGGCCGCGAAGGACGGTTCTGTGTGGTGCCCGTTGGCGCACCAGTAACCGACCACGCGGCGGGGTACCGCCTCCATGCGTTCGGCGGTCGCGTCGACCCACCGCACGGGACTTGATCCGACTCGGGTGCCACGAATGGCGTTGCCACTTGCCACGGCTTTTCGCTCCTGGCGTCCGGGGGTGAGACAAACAGTCAGGCGAAGCTCGGCGGGAGTCGTGCTGTTGTGCGTGGTGCTGGTTTGGACCCGTGGGCGCAGTGTGACGCGCGCCGCGCCTGAGTCTAGGACGACCTCTCTGGTCGCGAAACCGCTGGCGGGGCGGCGGTTCAGAATTGGCTGAGCTTGATCCAGAGACCGAAGCCGACAATGCACGCGAACCAGATGATCCCGACCACGAGCGTGTACCGGTCGAGGTTCTTCTCCGCGACCGACGAGCCCGCCAGGCTGGTCGAGACACCGCCTCCGAACATGCTCGACAGTCCACCGCCCTTGCCCCGGTGCAGCAGGATCAGCAGGGTCAGCAGCACGCTCGTGATGATGAGCAGCACGACCAGTGTGTAGGCGAACACCAGCATGGTGGCGGTGGTCCTCTCAGCGTTGCGTTACCAGGGCCGCGGCGGGCGGACCCGGACCAGGATACCGGGCCCTAGGGCTGCGCCAGCCCGAGGGCACAGAGGTCGGGCATCCCGAATGCCGGGTGGATGAAGCCGCCCCGCACGTTCGACCCCTCCATGCTGATCGCCTTCTCGTACAGGATCGGGATCGTCACGGCCAGCTGCTGGATCTGCATGTCGATGTCGCCCCAAAGCGCCCACTGCCGCTCCGGGACCGTCTCGGCCAGAGCGGCTTCCATCTGCTCGTCGATCTTCGCACTGCGCAGCATGGACATGTTGACGTTGCCCGCGGCGTGGCCCGTGACCGGGCTGACCGTGGGGATGACCGAGCTGCGAAAGATCGGCGGGAGGATCGCCGAACCGTTCGCCCAGTCCGGAATCCAGCCGACGAGCATCATGTCGTAGTCGTTGGTCGGGTCGCCAGCGCCCGTGTTGTAGTACGTCGAGCGGTCGAGCGGCACGAGCTGCACCTCGATGCCCACGCGCTGGTACGCCTCGACCACCGTCGTCATGAGCCGGCGGCGTAGGGCCGTGTCGGGGAACGCGACCTTGATCTTCGACCTGCAGGGCTGCTTTGCCTTGGCCCGCTCGGCCAGGATCTGCTGCGTCTTCGCCGGGTTGCCCTCGGGGTTGGCGATGCTGTCAAAGACGTCGAACTTCTTGTAGGAGCGCACCTCGGGCGGAATCATCGTGGTCGCATAGTCGCCGGTCACGGAGCCGCCGTTCACGGCACGCCATTTCCGCTTGTTGAAGGCGTAGATCAGCGCCTCCCGGCAGGCCTGATCCTTGATGACGCTGGTGTTGATCGCCATGTAGCGCACCGCGCTGGTCGGTCCGGAAATTGTCCGCTTGAGCAGGTCTGGGTCGTTGACCACCTGCTGGAGGAAGTTCGGCGAGATGTTCGCGTCGAGCACGAGCGAGTTCCGGGCGTCTCCCTGGTCCTCGATCAGCTGGTTGGTGACGATGCCGTTGTCGTCCGCCTCGAACTTGAACACGATCTTGTCGGGGTACGCCTTGCGCACCTGGTCGGTCGCCGGATTCCACCACTGGTTGCGGACCATGGTCAGCGACTCGTCCGTCCAACTCTCGATCTTGTACGGGCCATTGGAGAACGGTCCCTTCGCGTACTTCTCCTTGGTGTCCTTCTCCGGCGGCACCGGCGCGAAGGTCGACAGCGCCACGGTGTAGCCGAAGTCGCCCACCGGCTTCTGCAGCTCGAACCGGATGTTCCGCTCGTCGTCGCACTTGATCGATTCGAGGCCTTTGCCGTCGTTGTTGCCGCCGAGGTAGGGCCCCTCGTACTGCGTGGCGTTGGGCTTCAGGTAATCGATCGGGTAGTGGGCGCCCTCGTCCATGATGTCGGCGAAGCGGCGCTCGATGCCGTACTTCACCTGGGAGCAGGTGACCGGCGACCCGTCCTCCCACTTGAGGTTCGGCTTGAGAGTGAACTCCCAGACCGTGTTGCCCTCGCTGGGGCGACCGATGTCCGTCGCCAGGTCGCCGACGATCTCGCTGCCCGCCTGGCCCGGAACGGACCGGTACGTGGTCAGGGTCCGGTTCAGCAGCCGGAGCGCGTTCATCTCGACGGCCGAGTACGTGCGTTGCGGATCCAAGATGTCGAAGTTCGCCTGCATGTAGACGAAGACCGTGCCGCCCGGCTTGGGTGCCTCCGGGGCGCTGGTCGCGCCGGCCAGGTCGCACCCGGCGGCAGCGAGAAGGCCGGCGGCGGCGAGGCCGGCGACGAGAATGCGGCGCGGCCGCGGACGCTGACCCGGTGCGGGCTGAAGACCGGAGGAATCGCTGATCGGCATACTCGTCCTCGCGGGCGCGGGGCGCAGTTGCGGTTGCGCATCGTGTGCGTCAACCGCCCACGTACCGCCACCAGGGCTAGGGGTGGTCGAAGGGGGCGCGGGCCGGCTGACCGGCCCAGGCACACTCTAGGACGCCCAGCGTGCCGGCGTCAGGTGGGGCACCCATGCAATACGGACCGTGACGGGCCGGTGTCCGTCCGCCTTGGTGCTCCGACCGTCCCTACCCCCTCCGTCCCCCTCCGTCCCCCCTCCGCCGATCTAGGACTTGTTCTCGTGGTTAGAGATCAAGTCACGAGAACAACCCCTAGATCAACGGGCGTTTGGGACTGGGGTCAGGTCAGTTCCGCGAACCGGCAGATTCTGGCGAACTCGTCGGCGTCCAGACTCGCCCCACCTACCAGCGCGCCGTCTATGTCCGGCTGCTCCATGATCGCGGCGATGTTGGATGCCTTCACCGAGCCCCCGTAGAGGATCCGGGTTAGGTCCGCCACCGCCCGGCCACCATGGGCCTTGCCGAGCCGGTCGCGGATCGCGCCGATGACCTCCTGCGCGTC
>Ga0184612_10001513_pt1 | contig 11189 bp, 10 predicted proteins | sample PLM3_60_coex_FD_133163 | JGI IMG/M metagenome (GOLD analysis project Ga0184612, IMG submission 133163) | Groundwater sediment microbial communities from an aquifer in East River, Colorado, USA - PLM3_60_coex | ecosystem: Environmental > Terrestrial > Soil > Riparian zone | place: USA: East...
CCAGGCCCTTTTCCGCCAGGACCTTGGTGATGGCGGCGGTCAGCGTGGTCTTGCCGTGGTCGATGTGGCCGATGGTGCCGATGTTCACGTGGGGCTTGGTCCGCTCGAACTTCTTCTTCGCCACTTCGTGCTCCTCCTGGCGTTTCGGTTGTGGGGTTGCTCCGTAGCGGGGGCGGGATTCGAACCCGCGACACAGCGATTATGAGCCGCTTGCTCTGCCACTGAGCTACCCCGCCCAGTGAGTGGACAGTGTACCGGCGCTCTGGGGGAGGCGCAGGAACTCGCAGCTCAGTGAAGCCTCGGGCGCCCGTGCTGTAGGTGGATCGGCCTATGTTAATCCGCACCCCCCAGGCGATATCTATTCTTTCCACAGCCCGCCCGGGGAGGGGAGTGCCAATGGGCACATCGCGCGGAGACGGGTCCACGTACTGGTTTTCGATTCCGGGCCTCAGGCGACCACCCAGAAGGGGGGTCCGTCGCCGAGAGATCGACAGACGCCTCGCATCGCTTAACGTGCGGATCTTCGGAACGTCAAAACCAACTCGGTCCCCGCGGGCCCGTCCGGTCTCTTGTGGACGGCCAGGTTCTCTATTGGCCCTGAGGAGCTTCGGCATCGTGCAGGGTGCAAGGTCGTGGCTCTTGGAAGAGCACCGTAGGTCGAAGCGGCTGAGCATCTGGGCGGTCGCATGCATCGCCATCCTGGGGGCCGCATTGACGGGCGGTTTCATGAGCCCGCCCGGTGCCCACGCCGCAGATCCACCCACGGCCCTGATCAACGGTGACACGGTCATTCCATCAAGCGATCAGCCGCCGAAGAGCGACGAACAGATCCAGGCCGAGGCGAACGGCTTCACGGTCACCGTGGTCGACGGCACCACATGGGATGCGATGACTGAGGCACAGTTCCGCGCCTATGACGTGCTTATCGTCGGCGATCCTTTTTGCTCTTCCATCGCGCCGTCGGTCACGGCGAACCTGGCGACCTGGACCAAGGCCGTCATGGACAGCGGCGGCAACCGCTTCACGGTCGGCTCGGACCCCGTCTGGCACTCTGGCTTGGATTCCACGAACGCACGCAACCACATCATCAAGGACGGCATCGCCTTCGCCGGCGCCCAGACCGGGGCGACTGGCGCCTACGTCGATACGTCGTGCGAGGCCAGCTCGAATAACACCGATATCTTGAATGCCCTGAGCCTCAGCGGGACGGGTTGGACCGTCGAGACGCCAGCTTGCGCTGGCAACATCGGCATCGTCGCCAGCGTTCCGGGCTTCGTCACCACCGACGCCGACCTGTCGAACTGGTTCTGCTCAAGTCACGCCGACTACCCGTCGTGGGCGAGCGATTGGGTCCCATTCGCCATCTCGGCCGACGCGCCAACCCAGAACTACTGCGCCACCGACATCGAGACGAAGACGCAGGTGTGCGGCGAGCCGTACATCCTGCTCGCGGGGCCCGGCGTCACCATCATCTCCGACATCTCGCTCAGCCCGGCCTCGGCCACGAACCCCGTCGGGACGAGCCATACCGTCACCGCGACGGTCCTCAAGGACGGGAGCCCACTGTCCGGAAAGACGGTGACATTCACCATCTCGGCTGGACCAAATGCCGGGGCAAGCGGCACCTGCGCTCCGCTGACCTGCGTGACCGATTCGAACGGGCATGTCACATTCACCTACGCCGACACCGGTGGGGCGGGCACGGACACGATCGTGGCGCAGTTCACCGACGACAGTGGCCGCGTCCAACAGGCCACCGCGTCGAAGACGTGGAGCACGGAGACCGAGGTGCACACCACGCTCACGAAGACCGCCGATCCGACGAGCGGGGTGGCTCCGCTCACGGTCACGTACACGTATCACGAGGCGAACGACGGGACCGAGCCTCTGACGGGCGTCGCCGTCACCGACGACATGTGCTCACCGGTGACGCGGGGTCCCGACAGCCCGGGGGACAACGATGCCACCCTGGAGTCCGGCGAGACCTGGACGTTTACCTGCACCCACACCTTCACTACGGCCGGGACCTTCACCAACACCGCGACGGCGACGGGCACCACCAGCACCGGGGCCCCTGCCCCGGAGGAGCGTGCCACGGCCACCGTCACGGTGACCGAGGTCCACACCACGCTCACCAAGACAGCCAGCCCCGCGAGCGGGCCGGCTCCGCTGACGGTGACGTACACCTATCAGGAGACCAACGACGGGACCGAGCCTCTGACCGGCGTCACCCTCACAGACGACACGTGTTCGCCGGTCGCGCGCGGCCCGGACAGTCCGGGGAATGGCGACAGCACTCTCGAACCGGGCGAGACCTGGACGTTTACGTGCACCCACACCTTCACCGCGGCCGAGACGTTCACCAATTCAGTCACGGCAACGGGCACGATGAGCACCGGCGCACCGGCCCCGGAGGAGCATGCCTCCGCCACGGTCACGGTCACAGCAGCAGCCGTCCAGGTGCGGTCGCCGGGCTACTGGAAGAACCACCAAGCCGCTACGACGGCGTTGCTTCCACAGACCCTGGGCAGCTTCACGGTTAGCGACTCCGCCACGGCGAAGGCGATCTTCGACGCCATGAACTGCAGCAACAGCAGCACGAGCACCCAGAACGCCGTGGGGTGCCTGGCCGGCCAGCTCCTGGCGGCAAAGCTGAACGTTGCCATCGGGGCGAGCGCCTGCATCGCGCCGACCATCGCGGCCGCCGACGCTTTCCTGATCAGCATCGGCTACACGGGGCCAACCGGAACCTACACGCTGACGGCGGACCAGCGAGCAACAGCGATCAGCCTGAAGAGCACGCTCGACGCGTACAACAACACCGGGACCTGTCTTTGAGGGACGCCGGACCACGCAGCGACGCGGAGGGCCGGAGCCCGCCGGCCCTCCTGCACCTATGGACCGAATGTGAAAGCATGCCGTTCTTCACGGCCGGTTCGCCGCTCAAGCAAGCGCCGCGCAGAGATCTTGTACACGGCCGATCCGGCTGACCACCGTGAGAACGCCGGTCGGACCGATGGTGAAAACGATGTGACCCCGGTTCAAGAACATGACCCTTGCCGGGCTGTCGGTGGGAAAGGTCGCGACAAGCCAGGAACCCACGGCGTCGAAGACGAGCGTGCCGTCGTCGAGGAAGGTGATCGTTGCCGGCCCTGAGATGTTGACGGTGAGTGACGTCCCCTTGTCAACGTTGCTGACCTCGGTGACCAGGTCCCCGGTGATCAGCACCATGGTGACGTTGCCGGCGCTGTCGAAGAAGGTGGTGGTGACCTCCTTGTCGATGATTGGCTCGATATGCACGGCGAAATCGCACACCACACCCGCAGGGAATGTGGCCGACTGATTGTTGGTGGGCGAGCGAGTGGGCTGGCTGGCGAGGGCGGTGGACCCCGGCAACATGGGGATGAGGGCCGCAAGAGCGGAGGCGTAAAGGAGTCGCTTCATCGGATCCTCCTTTTGGAGAAGCGCGTGCCTCGATTCGGCTTCGGCCGGGGGAGCACGCGCGGGCGACGCGGAGATCGACCCGACCTGCTGAACACGCTCATCCCGACCGATCATGGCCCCGTCGGCTTGAGCTGATGGATTCCCAGCTCAGCCTCCTCCTCGACCGCGAGCGGCTTAGCACATGCAGGAGCGGCGCGCAAAACATGAGATGTGGCCCGCACGCGCGCCCGAAGGAAGACGCCTACAGGCTCGGCCCTTGACCTGAGCCGGGGCGGGGAATCGAACCCCGGACCCCCTCCTTACCATGGAGGTGCTCTGCCGACTGAGCTACCCCGGCGTGGGCCCGATGATAACAACCCCTCCCTCAGGCTCCATGGGACCATTGCCGGGATGCGGAGGACGGTGTCGGTCGGCTTGGTCGTGCTGGCCCTGGCAGCCTGTGCGAACGGAGGGGAGCCGGTGCACGGGGATGCGGGCAACCGCATCCAGGTCCGGATCCGGACGGCGGGTGGGACGATCGAGCTCCAGAACCTCCAGGTGGCCCGCACTTCAGAAGCTCAGGCGCGGGGCCTGATGGGCCGGACCTCCCTCCCGCCGGACGGGGGCATGGCGTTCGTGTTCGGTGAGGAGACCACGGCTGCCTTTTGGATGAAGGACACGCTGATCCCGCTGTCGATCCTGTTCTGGCAGGGCGACGGGCGGATCATCGATATCCTCGACATGCGGCCGTGTCGCGCGGATCCGTGCCCGGTGTACGAGGCATCGGCGCCGTACGTCGGCGCCATCGAGATGAACCGCGGAGCGTTCGAACGCCTGGGCGTGGAGGTCGGAGACACCCTTGAGTACCAGCTCCTCACTGAGTGAGGACGACTGCCTGCTGTGCCGGGCGGAGCAGGTGACGGCGCGGCACTTCGAGGACGAGGAGTGCTGGGTGGCCGACTGCCTTGTCTGCGCGACCCCCATGGTGGTGTGGCGGGTCCACGGGCACCCCGACCCGGACGTACAGGCCAGACTGCTCGCTCACCTCGAGCGCGTCGCCGCGGGACGATACGGCGACGAGGGGTATTGGGTGGATGGCCGGATGCGGCGGATCCCGGACCACTGGCACGCCCACGCCCGTCCGGCCGGCGGCTTCTTCGATCCGGCCAGTGATCTGTACGGGAAGTTCTGAGCCGAACGATGGAGTGACCGTGCGCCCGGGCCGATCCTCGTGGGAAGGGTGGGGACTGTATTGAGCCGCTTCGGCGACCCTGGCCGATCACCAAGTGCCCTATAGACCTAGCTATCGACGGCCTATCGCTGTCCTCCGCCCGGACAAGGAGGCTGATCGGTGAGGGCGACGAGTCCTCGCCCAAAGAGATTTGTGTCGTGCCATTTTCTGGGGGTTTAGCGACTCAAGTCCAAGCATTATTTGTGTCGTGTCCTTTTTCTGCCATGTAACGACACAAATTCGGTGCTACCCTGGGGACATGGCGGTGGAGGAACGAAGGGGTCGGAAGAGCCGAGAGGCGATCTACGCCCAGCTCGCGGACAGCGTCCAGGAGCTTCGTAGCCGCCTTGGCGGGCTCCCCTCGCCCGTTGAGGCCGAGGACATCTGGGGCGACATCTGGTACCAGGAGGCCCACAACTCAACGGCGATCGAGGGCAACACTCTCGTTCTCCGGGAGGTGGAAATCCTCCTCCGTGAGGGCAGGGCGGTCGGTGACAAGCAGTTAGCCGAGTACATGGAGGTCCGTGGGTACGCGGACGCCGCCCAGTGGGTGTACCAGCAAGGCCTGTCCCCGGGCGACTGGACGACCGAAGGCCTCATCACTCTGACGGAGGTTCGTCACGTCCACACTCTGGCGATGTCGCAGGAATGGGAGGTCGCACCCCACCCCGACGCCGGCCCAAAGGAGGGTCCGGGCTCGTTCCGCCAGCACAACATTCATCCTTTTCCCGGTGGCATGCAGCCGCCGGACTGGCCCGAAGTACAGGCACTCACCAGCGACTGGGTCACGAAGGCGTCGGCATTGCGCGACGCTGAAGGGCCACTCCCCGAGGCCCTCGCCACGGTTCACGCAGAGTTCGAACGAATCCATCCATTCCTGGACGGCAACGGCCGGACCGGCCGTCTCCTGACGAACCTGCTTCTGATCCGACTTGGCTTCCCGCCCGCGATCATCCGCAAGGCAGAGCGAACCCGGTATCTCGAAGCCCTTCGCCGAGCTGACGCTGGCGACCCTGGCCCACTCGGCGAGTTCATGGCTCGGGCCGTCATCGACACGCTGATGCGGTTCATCTTGCCTGCAGTCGCTGGCCCAGCGAGACTCGTGCCGCTCGCTGCGCTCGCAGAGCATGAGATCTCGGTTCGAGCGCTCCGCGCAGCGGCCGAGCGGGGGCGTCTGCGCGCGCACCGGGACGACCGCGGTCAGTGGCGGAGCACGCGTAACTGGGTCGACGAGTACCGGGCCAGTCGCTACAAGCGCGAGAGTTGAGCGCGATGGCTCAGGACTCCGCGTAAGATCGACGGGGCGGAGATCTCCTTGGTCCTGGCGCCGCTCTTTTGTCGCCCGAGCTCGAAGGCGGCGTTGAAAGTGGGGTGTTCTCAGAACTCGTTCACCGCACGAAATTGGATTCTCTGTGAGGAGCTCCCACAGGTTAAGGGGGGTAGCTCCCACACCGGTCAGGAGGCTCTTCGAGCCCGGCGGCCCATCGACCAACCTCGAAACCGGCGTCGACAAGCAGGGCGATCGGGCCCTCCACCCGGCAGAGGCCTCTACTTCTCCAGGCGGAGCCAATCCGCGTACTCGTCGCTTACAGATCCCCGACGCTGCTCCCGCACGGTCTCGATGGCCTGCTCGGCGGTCATCCCCTGCTCCATCAGGATGCGAGCAGCGACCAGAGCGGAGCGGTTGACGCCGGCCTGGCAGTGGATGTAGACAACGGCTCCAGAGCGGAGACACACGGCGACGAGCGAAGCGATGCCGCGGAGCGTCTCCGGCTCGGGGACCGGACCATCTTTGATCGGCCAGTGAACGAGGACGCCGTCTCGCGGGACGGACCGCACCGAGGTCCCCGAGGCCAGGCAAACGACGACCGTGGCCCCCATATCGAACGGGTCTTCGGGCTCGGGGTGGGCGCCGATGAACAGGCCGGGTGCGACCTCGGCGAAGTCGCTGAAACTCGAGCCCTCATATTGATGCGCTACCCACAGGACGGCTCGTTCTCGATCCAGGACCACGGTAGGGATCGCCGCAATCCTGGCCCTCCAGTCCTTGAAGGGCTGGCAGGAACGGCCTCGAGCAGCCTCTCCCTGCCTGGTTGGCCGGCGGGCATTACTCCGTCAACCTCCAATCGATCCCTTCCGGCCCTGCCGCGACGAGCGCGCAGTTGGCCCGGCTGAACGGCTTGCTCCCGAAGAAGCCCTTGTGGGCGGACTGGGGCGAAGGATGCGGCGACTCGATGACTGTGTGCCGGGACGTGTCGATGAGCGCTTTCTTCCGCCGGGCCTCCTTGCCCCAGAGGATGAAGACGACGGGATCGGTCTTCGCGGCGACGACCCGGATCACCTCGTCGGTGAACGTCTCCCACCCCTTGCGCCGGTGCGAGCGCGGCGCCCCTGCGCGCACCGTCAACGTCGCGTTGAGCAGCAGCACCCCTCGGCGTGCCCACGGTTCGAGGTTCCCGTGGTCGGGAATCAGCACGCCCAGATCCTCGTGCAGCTCCCGATGGATGTTCACGAGCGACGGTGGCACCCGTACGCCGCGGCGGACGGAGAAGCACAAGCCGTGCGCCTGGCCGGCGCCGTGGTACGGGTCCTGGCCGAGTATCACCACCTTCGTCTCGGCGTACGGCGTGATAAGCAGCGCGGCAAAGACCTTCTCGTCGGGTGGGTACACGCTGTAGTGCGAGCGTTCTGCCACGACGAACGCCTGGAGATCGGACCAGAACGGCTTCTCGAACTCCTCATGAAGCAGTGAACCCCAGTCGGTCCTGAGCAGCGGATTCCTGTCGGGCACGGTCATCGCTCTCGCGTCGTGGTGTGCCCGTGGGGTGGGGCCAGCTGAACCACCGCCTTGCGTGACAGGCTCCGATCTTCGAACGCCACCCTCACGTGGTGTCGGCCTGCGAGGTCTTGCTGTTCAGGTTCGTGATCGCGATGGATGCGATGTCGAAGTCAAGGATGAGCGGCGCGTGGTCGCTCAGCCCGAGTTCCTCAGCTGCGTCCGTCCCGACGCGTACGTCCTTCAGACGTTCCCAGAGCGCGGCGTCGCAGAACGCATGATCCAACTGATACGGCCGATTGCCAGGCCGGAACCACGTCCGCACCTCCTCGGGGTGCATCTTCCGCGCGCACTCGAACCACGCCCGCTCGCCGGCGCGGTCGAAGAACTCTGCGCCAGCGGTTCCCTCGTAGACGGAGTCGAACAGACGAGCTGTGTTCCAGTCCCCGCTCACGATGAACGGCTTCTCTCGCACGATTGGCTCGATGCCGGCGAAGACTACGTCGTTCACCCGCGGACGACCCGCGGAGCGACGCGAGACAACGGCCGCGTCCAAGCTCCCCAGCTGAGCCTTGGTCGCCTTCCTCGCCACGGCGTGGACGCTTGCGATCAGCGCGTCGGACCCATCGGGTAGCGATGCCGTCGCGAAGGCGAGGTATCTTCCGAGAGCGTGTAGGTTGCTCTCCTCAGGGAGACGGAATCTCTCGAGCGGGAGCCGAGGGCTGAAGATCACCGAACCCCACCACGTGATCGGGCCATGAACGAGGGTCCCCTCAGTCCGGACCCACCCCGGCGGCAGCGCTTCTTGAAGTAGAGCGATGTCAGGAGCGAGGCCCAGGAGGTAGTGCCACGCCTGATCGTGTAGCCCCGGCCTGCGCGCGGCCGGGTACGCCATCCCCATGTTCCAGCTGATGACTCGCATCCTCGGATTCTTGCGCGAAGAGCTACGCGGGTCGAGGACCATCCGCCGGCGCTAGGAGGTCGGACAGCTTCAACCAATCGGCGCTCATCAACCCGGCCTTGCGTCACCGGCCCACACGATCTTCAGACCCTGGTGACGCCCTTGCTGCGTTTCGGCGGGACGCCAACCACCTGATCCCTCACCCAGCCGCCCCTCGGAGGCGAGAACCGCGACAGAACAGCGCGAAGGGGCTCAATCGGGGTCTTCTGAGATGTCAGGGGCCTCAGTTCTGAGAACACCCCGGGGCTGGTGGGAGGGGGAGGATTCGAACCTCCGTAGGCTACGCCGGCGATTTTACAGACCGCTCCCTTTGGCCGCTCGGGCACCCTCCCGGGTGGAACGCCATCTTACCGCCGGCGTGTCGGCAGCCGGCCGCTTGACGACCTCGCCCTCCTCCCTCACCAGGACCAGCCGGGCCCAGGCGAACAGGCCGATCGGATACAGGAGGTAGCCGAACCGTCCGGCCGTCGCGAGCATGATCGCCAGCAGCATCACCAAGGCGGTTCGCTCCGCCGCGCCCTGTGCGTCGCTGGGGGGCTTGACGAACGCCACGTACGCCGCCACCAGCAGGACGACGAGCAGCAGGGCCCCGGCGACGACCCCCTTCGGAAACGGGAGGGCGTCGGCGAGGAGGCTCCCCAGCGTCGGACTGGCCGCCAGGGTGGGCTGGCGGGCCAGGCCGAGCGGGAACAGCACGACGTCCTGGACGAAGGCCGTGGGGTTCCACGCGAGGAAGGGGGCGATCAGCGGAACTATGACGGCCGACGCGGCGGCGAGGGTTCGTCCCGACGCGCGCCTTCCCTCTTCGTCGCGGGCCGCGAGGATCAGGAAGGGAAGCAGGGGCCACGCCGTCTGCTTGATGGCGGCGGCCAACCCCGCGGCGAGGCCTGCCCCGAGGGGTTCCTTCCTGTGGAGAAGGACCAGGGACAGCAGCATCAGCGAGAGCACCGTGACGTCGTCGCCGCCGCCGGCCATGTATCGGGCGCCGGTGGGGAGCGCCAGCACAACGAGGAGCGCCGTAAGTCCACGTCCGGTCGGCGGGCGCGCCAGCCACAGGGCGAGCGCGAGCGCCGCCAGCGACACGAGCGCGAAGGCGAGACGGGCGTCGGCGAGCGGAGCGCCCCCCGCGACGGCCCGCGGCATGCCGAAGGCGAACATGCCCGGGAGGTAGGGGACGTGGTCCGCGGTCCCCGGCGGCCAGGTACCGAGCGGACCGGACGCGAAGGACGCGGCGTAGGGGTCGTGTCCGGCGAGAAGGGCTCGGGTGGAGTCCTCGGTCACCAGGGTCTCGGACTGGACGTGGCCGGCGAACCCGTCGCGAGCGCGCCACCACACCTCGAACGCCATCGGGAGGAAGGCCGCGCCCATCAGGACGACGATAGCCAGCGCCACCCGGGCACGGGCCGGCGCGCGCGTGCCGGCGCGCGCCAGGGCCAACGCCGCGAGCGCTCCCACCGCGTAGGGGACGAGCGCCATCCTTCCCCAGTCACGCTGCAGCGGGATCCGATCTGACAGGGCCGCGGCGCCGGCCGCGGCGGTTCCCGCCGCGTACAGCGCCGCGTCCCACCGGAGCTCGTGGCCCTCGTTCATCGCGGCAGCGTATCGCCGGTCTGGGGTGAAGGGCGTGGCCCGCGGCAGGCTCGGGTCCCTAAGATATGGCCATGGCGAAGGACTTCTCGTTCGACATCGTCTCCCAGGTCTCGATGCCCGAAGTGGGCAACGCCGTGGACCAGGCCCGCCGGGAGATCCAGCAGCGGTTCGACTTCAAGAACACGGGCACGACCATCGACCGGGACGACAGGCTCATCGAGGTCCGCTCCTCCACCGAGGACCGGCTGAAGGCCGCCGTCGAGGTCCTGAAGGAGAAGGCGGTCCGGCGCGACGTCCCGATCAAGGCACTGAAGGAGGGGACGGTCCAGCCGGCGGCGAAGGGGACCTACCGGCAGAGCGTCCACGTGAACGTGGGGATCACGGACGAGAAGGCGAAGGAGATCGTTCGGTTCGTCAAAGGCGCTGGGGCCAAGGTGCAGAGCCAGATCCAGGGCGACCAGATCCGCGTCGCCAGCAAGAAGAAGGACGATCTCCAGGAGGTCATGCGCGCGGTGCGGGACCACGACTTCGAGATCCCGCTCCAGTTCGTGAACTTCCGCCCGTGAGGGCATTTCGGTAGGCTGGCCCGCCCAGGAGGTGGACGCGTGGATGTCGAACGGCTGAAGGCCAGGGCTGGGGAGATCGGAGAACGCGAGGAGCGGCGGCTGCTGGAGCGCACCCCGGCATCCGCGAAGCTCCACCAGCGCGCCCTGCGGAGCTTGCCCAAGGGCGTGGCCTCGAACTTCCAGGCCAACGACCCGTACCCCATCTACCTGGCCCGGGGCAAGGGCTCGAAGGTGTGGGACGTGGACGGGACCGAGTACGTGGACTTCCACGGTGGCTTCGGGGTCAACGTGGTTGGCCACGCGCATCCAAAGATCGTGGAGGCCATCCGCAAGGTGGCCGACCAGGGGATTCACTTCGCCGTGCCGACGGAACCGACCGTGGCCCTGGCGGAGGCGGTCTGCGAACGGTTCCAGCTCGAGCAGGTTCGGTTCGTCAACTCCGGCACCGAGGCCACCATGGACGCCGTGCGGGTGGCGCGGGCCGCCACGGGCCGGGACCGGATCGTGAAGATGGAGGGCTCCTACCACGGCCACCACGACTCGGTGTTGTTCTCGGTCGTGCCGGAGGCCGACGTGTTGGGCCTTCGCCACAACGTCGACCACGAGGGCAAGGCCTGGTATACGACCCAGCCCACCTCGAAG
>Ga0184612_10001514_pt1 | contig 11187 bp, 12 predicted proteins | sample PLM3_60_coex_FD_133163 | JGI IMG/M metagenome (GOLD analysis project Ga0184612, IMG submission 133163) | Groundwater sediment microbial communities from an aquifer in East River, Colorado, USA - PLM3_60_coex | ecosystem: Environmental > Terrestrial > Soil > Riparian zone | place: USA: East...
CCCGACCTGCGGTCCGGTCAGCTACCCCAGCCGCTCCGTCGAGAGGCCGACGACCCAGGCCAGCCCGAGGATCGCGACCGCCGAAACAAGGAAGACCAGCGTGTGATCTGCGTGTAGCCCGAAATCGAGCACGATCGCCGCGACGCTCACCGTCAGCGTGACCAGTACGGCCACTCGCGCGAAGGGCGACAGCGCGTCCAGGATCGGGAGGTTGCCGCGTCGACCCGGCGTAGGGACGGTCGGCGTCACGGCGGACACGACGGAATCCTATCGCCCCGAAAACGGAATCGTGAGGCCTGTCCCGCTCGACCGCGAGTGCGCTAGGTTCGGTACTCGGCCAGGATGGCGGCTGCTCCGGCTCGGTCGGGATACGACGTCTGCGTTCCGAGACGAGTGACGCTGTCGGCAGCCGCCGCGCAGCCGAGCCGGGCCGCCGCAACCGCCGTCATCCCGAGCGCCAGCCCCACCGCGAAGGCACCGACGAACGCGTCCCCCGCCCCGGTGGTATCGATCGCCGCGACCTTGGGTGCCTCCACCCGCGTCGCCGGCGCACCGTACGGGACGACGAGTGCGCCGCGCTCCCCGAGGGTCACGACCACCGAACATCCAAGCTCCGCCGCGGTCGCCGCGATCGTGGTCGCTTCCTCGTCCGGCGTCCCGGAGAGCGACTGCCCGGTGATCAGCACGAACTCGGTCTCGTTGGGGACCAGCCAGTCGGTCACGCCGAGCAACTCAGCGTCCACGGGTGCGGCCGGAGCCGGGTTGAGGATCGTGGTCGCGCCAAGCCCGCGAGCAGCGGCGAACCCGGCCGCCGTGGTCGCCTGGCGGATCTCGAACTGGCCGATGACGACCTGCGGCGCGAAGGCCTCCACCGCCTCAGCCGCCACATCGGGCCGGACCTCCAGGTTCGCGCCGGGGATGACGATGATCCGGTTCGTGCCCGCCGCATCCACCCAGATCGGTGCGACGCCCGACGAACCCGGCGTTCGGCGCACGAAGGACGTATCGATGCCCTCGGCGGCGAACTGTTCGAGGTACGCGTCGCCGTGGCCATCGTCGCCAAGCGTGTTGACCATCGCGACCCGTGCCCCGAACCTGGCCGCGACGACGGCCTGGTTCGCGCCCTTGCCACCGAACCCCGTCCGGTAACTCGTCCCGATGACGGTCTCTCCGTCACCTGGCAACCGATCTGCATAGGCGACCAGGTCGATCATCGTGCTGCCGACGACCAGGATCCGCGGCCCTGCCGTGCCCACATCCATGCGATCGCTCATGCCTGCAGCACCGCGCGAATGCCTGCCGCGATCACGCCGAGGAACACGATCGCCGCAACGACGAATACCGCGACCACGAGCAGTGGTGGCAGGGTCGTGCCCGCCGTCCGATCCGCGTTCCAGAGCACGATTCCGGCGACGACCCCGGCCGCGCCGGCGACGAGACCGAGGGAGGCCAGCACAACATCCATGGGGCCGAACCCGATGCGTCGGAAGGACGTTCTTCGCCCGCTCGAACCGAAGGCGCGTGATTCGAGGCTGATGGAGAGCTGCTGGACTCGCTCAAACGCCCCGGCAAAGACCGGTACGAACGCTGGGATCACCGATCCGAACCCGCTGCTGCGCATGCCGCGCGATCGCTGCGCGGCGAGGACGTTCGCCACCTCGCGCTGCAGGATCGGCACCAGCTGGAGTGTCATCGACACCATGAAGTTCAGAAGGTACGGGACGCGCATCCGGGCGAGTGCGGCAAAAAGGTCAGACGGGTGCGTCGTCATCAACACGCCCAGCGAGACGACCTCGACGGCGAGGATCCGCGCTGCCAGGGACAGACCGTGTGTCATACCTCCGGGGAACAGATCGAACGGCCCGAGGGCCACCGGCGCGGCGCATGGGGCAGCGCAGCTCGCCGGTGCGAGGGTCTGGATGACCAGTATCGATGCCGCGAGCGGCGCAAAGATCAACAGGACCCGACCCACGGCACCCCCGATCCCCGCGGACACGCACGCCGCGAGCCCGACGATCGAGGCGACCAGCAGCGGCACGGGGTGATAGGTGGCGAGGGCGAAGAAGACGGTTCCGACCAGCCAGGCCAGCTTCACGACTGGGTTTGCGCGGTGCAACCACGAGGCGCCGCGGACGTGCTCGATCGAGGGTCCCAGCGCCCCCATTCAGCCGGACCCCCCGACGCGATCGAGCCCCGACGCCCGAACGTCGCGCAGGAGCTCCTGGACGGTGAGGGCGGCCGGCCCCTCCATCCCACCCGACAACGCCATCGAGAGGCGCGTGATCTGCGGAGGCCGCAACCGCGTGGCAGACAATGTTGCTCCGTCGGCAAGGACCTCGCGGGGTGTCCCCTCGGCGACGACGCGTCCGGTCCGCATGACGACGAGACGATCCGCGACGGCGACGACGAGCTCCATGTCGTGCGAGACGCAGACGACCGTGATGCCAGCACCACGAAGCCCGAACAGCAGCCGGGTGATCGCCCCGGCCGTGCGGTGATCCTGCCCGGTCGTCGGTTCATCGAGAACCATGATCGACGGCCGCATCGTGACGACCGACGCGATGCTCACCAGCTTCCGGATCGGGAACCCGAGGTGGTACGGATGGGCGCCGAGGTGGCCGGTCAGGCCGAACGCGTCGGCGACTTCGGCCACGCGCGCGGCAACCTCGGCCTCGTCGATCCCGAGATTTCGCGGCCCGAACGCGAGCTCCTCGGCCACCGACCGCGCGAAGAGCTGGTGGTTTGGGTTCTGGAACACGTACCCGACGTGCCGGGCAAGTTCCTGCACCCGGCGACCGGCTGTGTCCCTGCCGAGCACCGCCACGCTCCCGTTCGTCGGCTGCAGGAGGCCGTTGAGCAGCTTGGTGAGCGTCGTCTTACCCGAGCCATTCTGCCCGGCGACTGCGAGGACTTGCCCGCGCTGGATCTCCAGGGTTACGCCGTCGAGGGCCGCGACGTCCCCGCTCGGATAGACGTAGCGCACGTCGCGCAACGCCACGACCGGAGGAGCGTCGGGATTCATCTCGCCTCGAGCCACACCAGCGCTCCGGGGACCGTCACCGGGAGCTCCTGGGCATCGGGTCGAAGTGCGTGCGCGAACTCGGTCACCTGCGGCACGCGCAGGCCCAGCGCACCAAGTTCGTCAACACGAGCCAGAACCTGGGCCGGCAAACCATTCATCACGACATGTCCGGCGTCGAGCACGACGATCCGGTCGGCATGCTCGGCGAGTGACTCGACCTCATGGTCCGCGACGATGACCGTCATCCCCTCGTCGCTGTGCAGTCGATCGGCGATCGCGAGGATGTCGGCCTTGCCGATGGGGTCGAGGTTCGAGGTCGGCTCGTCGAGGAACAGGACCGTCGGCCGCATGACGAGGACGGAGGCCAGGGCCAAGCGCTGCTGCTGCCCGCCCGACAGGGCGAACGGCGAACGTTCGTCGACGCCCTCGAGGCCGACGAGGGCAAGTGCCTCCGCGATCCGCGCCGGCATCTCGGCCGGTTCGACGCCGAGGTTCTCGAGCCCGAATGCGACCTCCTCGACGACGGTCATCTGGCTCAGCTGGAACTCGGGGTTGTCGAAGACGATCCCGACCACCCGCGCGTTGTCGTGGATGGAGCGCGTCCTCGGGTCGATGCCGGCGACGAGGAGCGCCCCCGACACCTCGGCCGGGAGCGCATGTGGCACGACACCGTTGAGGCACAACCCGAGCGTGGTCTTGCCGGCACCGTTGAGCCCCATGATCCCGACGTATTCGCCGGCGTTCACCTCGAGATCGATGCCGTCGATCGCGGGCCGCTCGGCGCCGGCATAGGTGACGGTCAGGTTGGCGACGGAGATGATCGGCTGGTCGCCCACGGGCGCAGCAACGCTATCGGAAGAGGCAGGGATCGCCGCTGGCTCGCGGTTCAATCCTTGACGAAGAACGAGGCGAGGCCGGCGATGATGACGAAGATCCCGATGAGCACACTCATGCCGGCCAGGACGGTGGCCGGCGTATCGCTGATCTGGTCGGCGACCAGCGGCATGAGGATCGCCAGCACGCCGAGCGCGATGATCCCGGCGCCGAGCGCTTCGCGCGGTCCAACCGTCCGATCCATCGTCAGGCCGGCGGCGGAACTGGCGGGACGATCAGGACATACAGCACCACGATGACCACGCCGATCGCCGTGCCAAGCAGCGCGAGGGCGATGGGCCTGATGCCCGCCACTTCGGGCAGGCGCAGCCCGCGGCGGAGATCCGGCGGCAACGCCTCGATGATCGATATCGCGACGAACCCGGTGATGATCTTGTCGGCGAGGAACACGATGACGCTCGATTCGAACGTCGCTCTGAGCAGGTCGGTCCCGGCTTGGGCGAACGCCGCGGTCAGCGCGTCCGATGGGTGCCCGGTCGCGCCGCCGAACACGAATGCCACGATCGGCGCTGCAACGACCGAATTGACCAGGGCCACGATCACGTTCAGCAGGAAGAACCTCGGGACTGTCGCGCCCATGCCGAGCGAGCGAACGCCGTAGCCCCAGATCAGGGCACCGGTCACATTCACGAGCGCGAACGGGATGAGGACCGGGCCCGTGAAGAGGGCGCCGCCGATGTTGCCGACGATCCCGACGAGCGCCCCCCACCAGGGCCCGAGGACGATCGCCGCGACGGCGGTCCCGATCATGTCGAGGAACGTCGGCAGCTTCAGGTAGGTGTTGAGCGTGCCACCGACGATGTTCAGCGCCGCCGCGACCGGGACCAGCGTCACGACATAGGTCAGCGGGATCCGCGACGAAGGAGCAGTCCGAAGGGACGCCGCGGTCATGGCGTCAATCTATCAGGCTCGATCGGCTGGTTCGTAGAGCCGACGACGCGGGATCCCGGTCATGCTCGCGACCTCACGTGCGGCCGTGCCGCGCGCCACACCGCCCGCCACAAGGCTCTCGACGGTGGCCAAGGCGGCCGCCAGCTCGTGGTCGGTGACCGAGGCGCTGTCGGCACCCATGGGCGCACTCCCGACGACGAGGACGAACTCGCCGCGCGACGGAATGGAGCCCTCGGCCACCGCCGTCAGCAGCTCGCCCAGCGATCCGCGCAGGATCTGCTCGTGGAGCTTCGTGAGCTCACGACAGACAGCCGCCGGTCGCTCCGGGCCGCACGCCGACACCAGGTCGCCCAACGTCGCAGCGACCCTCCCCGGTGCCTCAAACAGGATGGTCCCTCGCGGATCCGCAGCGATCGCCGCGAGCCGCTCCCGACGCTCGCGACCCGACCGCGGCAGGAATCCCTCGAACGCCCAGCGCGGTCCGGCCACACCGCTTGCCGATACGGCGGCGAGGACGGCGGACGGGCCGGGAATCGGCACGACCCGGCCACCCAGTGCGGCCCAGGCAGCAACCAGCTCGCCCCCAGGATCGCTCACCGCCGGCGTCCCTGCATCGGTTGTCAGTGCAAGGTCGGCGCCCCCGTGGAGGTGCTCCAGCAACGCCGCAAGGCGGCTCGGACCGCTGCGGGCATGGAAGCTGGTCAGGCGCGTCTCGACGCCGTGCCGCGAAAGCAGCCGCTTCGTGAGCCGCGTGTCCTCGGCCGCGATCAACGGGACGGCGCCGAGAACCTCGAGGGCCCGGAACGTGACGTCGGAGAGGTTCCCTATCGGCGTGGCGACCACGAACAGGGTCCCACCGGTGCCGGCGATCACCCGCGGGCGGACCCGGGCCGTCGACGCGGGTACAGGTAGTCGATCCCGGCGGTCCGCGGCCCGAGCTTCGCGATCGGCGGGACCTGCCGCTTGAACTCGGCACCGGCCACCATTCGGTCGACGCGTTCGACAAGCTCGCGCTCGAAGCCGAGCGCCACGACCTCGTCGATCGAACGCCGCTTGTCGACCAGCCAGTACAGGAGTCGATCGAGCACGGGATAGCTGAAGCCCGCTTCGCCCTCGTCGGTCTGGCCCGGCCAGAGGTCCGCCGAGGGCGCCTTGCGGATGATCGCGTCCGGTACGCCGATCGCCTCGGCCATCTGGCGGACCTGGCTCTTGTACAGGTCGCCGATCGGGTTGAAGGCGCAGGCGTTGTCGCCGAAGATCGTCGTGTAGCCGATCAACGATTCGGTCTTGTTGCCGGTCCCGACGACGAGCCCGCCCCAGGCGACGGATCGGTCGTACAGCACGCTCATCCGCATGCGGGCCATGAAGTTGCCGCGCCGCAGGGATGTTGCGTCGCTGTCCGGCCCGAAGTAGCCATCGACCATCGGGCTGATGTCGGCGAGCTCGGACGCACAACCGAGTTGCTCGACGACAGCCTCGGCATCAGCGCGCGACGCCGGCGACGAGGTCCGGTAGGGCATCAGCACGCAGAGCAGTCGGTCCGCGTCGATCGCCTCCGCGGTCAGATACGCGACCAGCGCCGAGTCGATGCCGCCCGACAGGCCGAGCAGCGCTCGCTCGAAGCCGGCCTGGCCCAACTGCCCGCGGATGAACTCCCCGATGATCCGGCGCGCAACGTCGGTATCGATCTCGAGCTCCGTCGGCAGCTCGAAGGCACGCGGCGACGCGCTCATCTGCCGGTCCTCCGCCGGAACCCGATCGCTCGCGGGGTGCGATCGCCCGGCGCGATGTCGTGACCGGCCTCCGCGTCCGGGTCGCTGGTCGAGTCGCGCGCCAGCCCGGCGCGTTCGGCGACGATCCGCGACAGCTCACGGACCTGCATCTCTGGGCGCTCGTCGCGGAGCAGCGGCAGGGCGATACGTTCGCGCCGAATGTCGGACGGGTCGATGTCGATGGAGTACAGGCCCTCGTCGTACAGCGGGGCGCTCAGCAACGCCACCCCGGTCGGACCGATGACCTCCGACCCGCCCCAGAACGAGATCGACTCATCCACACCGACGCGGTTGCAGAACACCGCGAACGACGTCGTCAACTGGGCGTAGGTGCGCATGAGCTGGCGCCACGACGTCGCGGTTCCCAGACCGACCTCGTTCGTCGCGGCAAGATCGCGCCCGGGCGACGATGAGACGTTGATCAGGAGCTGCGCCCCGTCGAGGGCCAGCACCTGCGGGACCATGAGATGCCAGAAGTCCTCGCACACGGCGATCCCGATCCCGAGGCCCAGCCGCGACGGGACCGCCCGAAGCATGTCGCCAGCCCCGAAGAACCGCCGCTCGTCGAAGAGGCCATATGTCGGCAGGGACAGCTTGCGATGAACATGCCGGATCTCGCCGTCCTCGAGCAGCGCGGCGGCGATGAACAGGCGATGGTCCGCCGACTCCTCGACGAAGGAGACCACCGCGGACAGGTCGTGCGTCGCCGCTGCGAGATCCGCGAGTCGCTGGTCGTCGAGACGAAGCGCGACTTCCGACGCGAGGTCCTGGAGCTGATAGCCGGTCAGGCCGAGCTCTGGGAAGACCACGAGGTCCGCGTGGTCTGTCCGCGCCTGCTCGATGAGCTCGTGATGGCGCGCGAGGTTGAGGTCGAGCCGACCAAGGCTCGGCGCGATCTGGGCAAGCGCGACCCGGATGCTCCGCATGGGCGCGAGCATACGCGAAGCCGATGCTAGGCTAGGTCGGATGTCACGCCAGGGACCACGGCCCGCCCGGCTGTTGGCGGCCGGCGCCGCGGCGGTGCTCGTGTTCGCGAGCTGCGGTGACACGACGGTCTCGCCGACGGCTTCGACGAGCCGGGGACCCGAGGGGACTGCCGGCAGCACGCTCGTACCAAGCGCTCCGCCGAGCAGGGGGCCGTTCGAGCCGATGGCCTACCCGGCGGACGGTCCCGCGCCGTGCGAGCAGCCCTCCAGCGACGATCCCGCGATCGCGCCGTACGAAGGAGCGATCCGACGGATCCACGCCAAGGATGCCGCGACCGTCATCTTCGAGCTGTGCGACAGCGATCCCGCATTCCTCGCCAAGGTCGCATCGCCGGCCCTCACGATCGATGACACGGCCTGGCTGCAGAGCCGGATCGATCCTGCCGCCGATCGTCAGCGGATCCTTACGGAGGTCAACGGCACGGGACCGTTCCGCGTCGACCACTGGGACGGCAGCGGCGACATCGCGCTGGCTCGCTACGACGACTACTGGGGCCCCAGGGCGTCGGTCGACGCCCTGATCTTCGTGAGCGATTCCGATGCCGGGCGCCGGTTGTCGAAGTTGCGCGAAGGATCGGTCGACGGCATCGACCGCGTCGCCCCGGGCGACGTCGAATCGGTCAGGGCCAATCCGGAGCTGACGCTGGCCCACCGCCGCGGCCTCAACACGGTCTACATCGGCCTCAACAACCGGTTCGCTCCGTTCGACAACGAGGCAGTACGGCAGGCCATCTCGGTCGGCATCGACCGGACCGTCATCGTCGACGCGACCTTCCCGCCCGATACCGATCTCGCCACCCACTTCCTGCCGTGTGCCGTCCAATTCGGCTGCGCCGGCGCCGCGTGGACGCCGGCCGATCCCGCTCTCGGTCGGGATATCCTGGCCGACGCCGGCTTCCCCGACGGGTTCGCCACGACCATCACCTATAGCGCCGAGGCCCGCGACTACCTGCCCGACCCGACGGCGACCGCGACCGCGGTCCAGGCGCAACTTCGCGACCAACTGGGGATCGAGGCGACGCTCAACGTGCTGCCGTTCGACGAATTGATCAAGGCCGTGGACGGCGGCCGCTTGAGCGGGCTCTATCTCCTCGGCACGCGCGCCCGCGTCCCGGATCCGAGCAACCTATTGGAGGGCCACTTCGGGCCTGACGCGAGCCTCCAGTTCGGGCGACGCTTCGACGACATCGCCCGGGCGCTCGCCCAGGGCCGCTCCAGCGCCAATCCCAAGGTACGCCTGCAGGGCTACAGCCGCGTGAACGACCGGATCCGTGCCCACGTCCCGATGGTCCCGCTGGCCCACGTGGGATCGGCCGGGGCGTTCCGTACAGACGTGACTGGCGCCACGGTCACGGCGACGTCCAGTGAACGGTTCACGAGCGTCGTCCCGGGCGACCGCACGCAGTTCGTGTTCATGCAGGACGCCCGCCCCGCTGGCCTCTACTGTCCGGACGAGACCATCGAGTCCGCCCTGCGGGTCTGCGCCCAGGTCGCGGAGGGGCTCTACCGGTTCGACCTGCCCGAGCCGACCCTGACGCCGGCCCTGGCCGAGGCCTGCGCGCCGGACAAGCGCCAGATGACCTGGACCTGCAGCCTGCGCCAGAACGTCCGCTTCCACGATGGGGCGCGGCTGGACGCGAACGATGTCGTGTTGTCGTTCGCGGTCCAGTGGGACGCGGCCAACCCGCTCCACCGCGGGCGGACGGCGACGTTCCAGGCGTTCCTCGACCGGTTCGGGGGCTTTCTCAATCCACCTGCGACTCAGTGAGGCTGCGGCTCCGTCGGTGCCGTGGGCGGCCCCGGAGGGGCGGCGGGGGCTGACGGCAGCGCGGCTGCTCCCAGGGCCGCGTTCGGTGCCGGCGCCGTGGCGGTCTCCAGCGTGGATGCCTCGGCGGCCGCCGTCGGTCGGCCACGACCGGTTGCCAACACCTGTTCCTTTGAGCCCTCGACTTCGTCGGCGAAGTGACAGGCGACGTCGTGCCCGGTTGCGACCTCGTGCAGCGGCGGGTCGACGGTCGAGCAGATCTCGGGGTTGCCGAGCCGCTCGCGCAACCAGCAGCGGGTGTGGAAGCGACAGCCAGACGGGGGCGACACCGGTGACGGCACGTCGCCCTTCAGGATGATGCGGCGTCGGCGGCTCTCGACGACCGGATCCGGGATCGGGATCGCCGAGAGCAGCGCGACCGAATACGGATGGAGCGGGTGGCGGTTCAGGTCGCGCGACCCGGCCAGCTCGACGATGCGCCCGAGGTACATCACGGCGATCCGGTCGCTGATATGCGTCACCACCGACAGGTCGTGGGCGATGAACAGGTAGGTCAGCCCGAACTCGCCCTGCAGGCGCTCGAGGAGATTGATGATCTGCGCCTGGATCGACACGTCGAGGGCGCTGATCGGCTCATCGGCGACCACGAGGTCCGGATTGAGCGCCAGGGCGCGGGCGACACCGATGCGTTGGCGCTGCCCGCCCGAGAACTCGTGCGGGTAGCGGTCGGCGAAGTCGGGATTGAGGCCGACGGTCCCGAGCAGCTCCCGGCCACGCTCTCGTCGCTCCCGGGGTGTCCCGACGCCGTGAATCTCCATCGGCTCGGCGATGATCGAAGCGACGTTCATCCTCGGATTCAGGCTGGCGTATGGATCCTGGAAGATCATCTGCATCCGCCGCCGCATGCCGCGAAGCGCAGGCCCGCTGATGGTGGAGATGTCGACGTTGTCGAAGATGATGCGCCCCGCCGTCGGCTCGTAGAGACGGATGATCGCCCGTCCCGTCGTCGTCTTGCCGCAACCCGACTCGCCGACGAGTCCCAGCGTCTCGCCGCGGCGAAGCGTGAACGAGACGCCGTCCACCGCGCGGATATCACCCACATGGCGCTCGATCACGATGCCCTCGGTGATCGGGAACCAGACCTTGACGTCCTCGAGGCGGAGCAGCTCGTCGCCGGTGGGATCGCTCATCATGCGGCCCCGTCCGGCGGCCCGGACGACTCGCTGTCGCTCGAGCGAGCGCCCGTGGGATCGCCGTCGGTCGGCCCGAAGATTGCGACCTCTTCCACGACGCCAGCCTCGGTCGCAGCGATCTCGCTCAGCTGCTCGAGGACCGTACCTGGCGGTGGTGCCGCGATGAAGCCGTCTCGCATCGGCCGGCCCGCGGCGGCTTCCTGCGGCGTGGGCGGGTTGTGGCACGCGATTCGATGGGTCGCCTCCTGTCCCGTCATCACCACTCGCGAACCGGGTTGCATCGGCAGCAGGGGCGGGTTATCGGTCCAGCACAGGTCGAGTCGCCAGGCGCATCGTGGGGCGAATGGACAGCCCACCGGCTCGCGCCGTTGATCGGGCGGCGAGCCCTCGATGGGGATGAGCTGCTCCGGGCGGTCCTCGTCCAGGCGCGGGATCGAGTGCAGAAGGCCGACGGTGTACGGGTGCGACGGTGCGGCGAAGAGGTCTCCGGTCGTGGCGGTCTCGACGATGTATCCGGCGTACATCACATTGATGCGTTGGGTCATCCCGGCAACGACACCGAGATCGTGGGTGATGAGGATGAGAGCGGTGTCGGACTCGGTGGTCAGCCGCGCGAGGAGCTCGAGCACCTGGGCCTGGATCGTCACATCCAGCGCCGTCGTCG
>Ga0184612_10001517_pt1 | contig 11186 bp, 8 predicted proteins | sample PLM3_60_coex_FD_133163 | JGI IMG/M metagenome (GOLD analysis project Ga0184612, IMG submission 133163) | Groundwater sediment microbial communities from an aquifer in East River, Colorado, USA - PLM3_60_coex | ecosystem: Environmental > Terrestrial > Soil > Riparian zone | place: USA: East...
GCACCACGTTTTCCGCCTTCCTGCTCGGGCGGCGCCTTGCCCGCGCCTATCGCATGCTCAGCGAGCCTCAGTCCGTGCAAAGGCAGGTGAGCGCGATTGCCTACGACGCTGGCTTTGGTGACCTTTCATATTTTAACCGCTGCTTTCGACGGCTCTACGGCGCCACGCCTATGGATGTCAGGGAAGCCGCTGCTAAATAGGAATCAGCCCTCATGGTGAGGAGCGCGTCTTCGCGCGTCTCGAACCATGAGGGTCTAGGGCCTCATCTGAGAGGTTGTGAATATATCTCTGACCTCATCCCTGCGTAACGGCGGAGCCGTTACGCAGGCATCAGGAAGGGTGCCCCTGCATTGCTATCCACGCCGTGCGTGCGTTAATCTGTGCCCGCTGCCAGTCCCTCCGCCCGCAAACACAAGCGCAGCTCATGATCGACGAACCGCCCGCTGATATCGTCGGGGCGTCATCGGCAAGCGCGCCACGCCGTGGAGCGGTGGCCTTCATTTTCGTCACCATCCTCTTGGATATGTTCACGCTCGGTTTGATCCTGCCGATCCGGCCCAAGCTCGTGGAAAGTTTCGTCGACAACGACACCGCGAACGCCGCGCGGATCTTCGGTCTGTTCGGCACCGCCTGGGCGCTGATGCAGTTTTTCTTCTCGCCGATCCTCGGCGGCCTGTCGGACCGGTTCGGCCGGCGGCCCGTGGTGCTGCTCTCGAATCTGGGGCTCGCGCTCGACTATGTGCTGATGGCGCTGGCGCCGTCCTTGACCTGGCTTTTCGTCGGCAGGGTGATCTCGGGCATTACCTCGGCAAGTGTCTCGACGGCATTCGCCTACATCGCGGATGTGACGCCCGCGGAACAGCGCGCAGCAGTGTTCGGCAAGGTCGGCGTGGCGTTCGGCGCCGGTTTCATTCTTGGCCCTGCGGTCGGCGGGCTGCTCGGCGGCATGGATCCGCGGCTGCCGTTCTGGGTCGCGGCGGCCTTAAGCTTTGCCAACACGCTTTACGGCTTGTTGATCCTGCCGGAATCGCTGCCGCCGGATCGGCGCTCGCCGTTCCGCTGGAAAAGCGCAAATCCGCTGGGCGCGCTGCATCTGCTGCGCTCCGACCGGGTGCTCGCCGGGCTGTCGGTGGTGAACTTCCTGGCCCAGGTCGCGCATGTGGTCCTGCCCAGCACCTTCGTGCTCTATGCGACCTATCGATATGGCTGGGATACAACGACGGTCGGTCTGACGCTGGCTATGGTCGGCGTCTGCTCAATAGCGGTACAGGGTGCTGCGATCGGGCCGATCGTGCGGTGTTTCGGCGAGCGCCGGGCGCTGCTGTTGGGTCTTGGCTGCGGCGCCGTCGGCTTTCTGATTTTCGGCGCGGCGCCAACTGGCCCGCTGTTCTGGCTCGGCCTACCCGTGATGGCGTTATGGGGCATCGCTGGCGCGGCGGCACAAGCGCTGACGACGCAACTGGTCGCGCCGGACCAGCAGGGCCAGTTGCAGGGCGCGACCAACAGCGTGCAGAGCGTATCCCAGCTTGTCGGGCCGTTTCTGTTCACGCTGACATTCGCCTATTTCATCGGCAACCAGGCGCCGCTGAAATTGCCGGGGGCGCCATTTTTGTTGGCAGCGGCGCTCATGGTGCTGGCATTGCTGATCGCAGCGCGCACGCTGGCTTCCAACAGCAGCCGGTGATTCCTCACGGGGAGGAAGCGCGCCTAGGCAAGTGTACGCAGACTGCGTAAACCTTCTCTGCGATGCCGGGCATCCGCGGCTTGCGGCGAGGGCCGCGGTGAAGTTGCCTGCCAATCCCAGGCGGATTGCATTACCTGCGTCCGGACTGGTTCCCGCTGGGAACAGCGTGTTTTAAATTCATTGGATTCGGCTGGCCGACCACGTACCGTGGTCTCTGCAGTTCAGGAGCACAGGAGAAGATGGAGAGACGCCTAGCAGCCATAGTCTGCGCTGACGTCGCCGGTTACTCACGAATGATGGGCGCCGACGAGGCTGGTACACACGCCGCGTTCAAGGCCCATCGAAGCGCGATATACCCGATCATTCTCAATCACGGCGGCCGGCTGGTAAAGAATACCGGCGACGGTTTCCTGGTGGAGTTTCCGAGCATCGTAGAGGCGATACAGTCTGCCATCGCGATGCAGGCGCTGATGGCGGAACGGAACGACCACCTTCCCGCAGACCGGGTCATGCAATTCCGTATGGGCGTCCACATGGGAGATGTGATCGCCGACGAAGACGAAGTGTTCGGGGACGGCGTCAACGTCGCTGTTCGCCTTGAAGCGATTGCTGTCCCAGGCGGCGTGGCCGTTTCAGCGAAGGCCTACCATGAGGCCAGCAAGCATCTCAGCGCTACCCTTGTCGACGCCGGCAGTCACCGTTTGAAGAACATCGAAGAGCCGGTCCATGTCTGGACCTGGGAGCCGGGCGGGTCCGATCCAGGCGGTCAGGAACCCAGGAGCACATCGAACCTGCCGGCTCAATATCGAACGGCGATCGTGGGAGTGCTGCCGTTTGCGAATCTCAGCGACAGCGCGGACGAATATTTTTCCGACGGGCTCACCGAGGACCTGATCCACGCTCTTTCCCTGCAATCATTTTATCGGGTGCTGAGCAGAAATTCGACCTTTTCGTTCAAGGGCAAGAGTCTCAGCGCGCGCCTCATCGCGCGGGAGATTGACGCGACCTACTTGATCCAGGGTTCGGTACGGCGTGCCGGAACCAAAATTCGTGTAACCGCCGAACTGATAGCTCCTGAGAATGGTGAGCAATTATGGACCGGTCGATATGACAGGGACATCGGCGATCTGTTCGCGATGCAGGATGAAATCACCACCAATCTGTCCGCGGCATTGGCCCCGGAGATATTTCGCGCCGAGGCTTCCGCGCCCGCACGATCGTCGTCGACCGACTTGACCGCGTGGGATCGGTTCTTGAGAGGGCTTTCCCATTATTATCAGCCGACCAAGGCGGACTACGAAGCCTCGATCGACTTGTTCAGGGAGGCCATCGCACTCGATCCGGCGCTGTCGATTGCACGCGCCTATCTCGCCACCATCCTGACGCAGGGCGTGCACTTTGGATGGATCAGGAGTACCAGCGAATTGTGGAGCGAGGCGCTGGGTCTCGCGGAAAGCTGTGTCCGGCTTGATCCCCGTTCGTCATTCGCATTTTCGATTCTGTCCTATTTGCATGCGATGGAAGGCAATCACGACGCGGCCATGGATGCCGCACGAAAGGCGGTTAAACTGAACCCCTACGACATGGGTGCTCGTGGCGTGCTCGGCATCTGTCATCTCGTGATCGGCGAGCACCGGCAGGCCATCGAACTGTTTTCGACGGCCGTGCAGCGCGGCAACAGCGACCCCAGATACCAATGGCCGGTGTTCAATGCGTTCAGCCACTACCTTCTGGGACAATATGATGCTTCGCTGTCCTGGGCGCGCGAAGCGCTGTATTTGAATCCCAACCATCTTCAAGTGCTCGCGGTGCGGGCGGCGGCTCTGGCGCAACTGGGACGAGCCGAGGAAGCCGCAAGGGCGGCCGAAGTCCTGCTGGGTAATTTTCCGGGCCTGACCGTCGAACGGCACTTAAGGAATTTCCGTTGGAAAACTCCTGATGACATCGCCCATTATCGTGACGGACTTTTGAAAGCCGGCGTCCCATTCGGCAAACTGACTCTCGTCGAATCTGCCTCCATGCGCACGGCCTAGGCGCGCTGTTAACCGACCGAACGTCAGTGCACGATGGCTTTGAGTTGAATCGGCGCGAGTGCTCGGATCACCTCGCCCCGCTTGCGGGGAGAGGTCGGATCGCCTCGGCGATGCGAAGCATCGTCCGGTGCGATCCGGGTGAGGGGGCCTATCCGCGAGTCTGGATCTGTGGAGAGTCCCCCTCACCCCGACCCTCTAAGAGCGAGCTTCGCTCGTCTCGACCCCGCAAGCGGGGCGAGGGAGAAGTGATCCACTCCGGCTAGCGAGTTCGTTATTTCTTCACCAGCGGACACTCGCTTGCCTCGAGCGGCCTGGCGGCGTCTTCCGGAGAGATCGTGGCGATGGTCTTGTAATAGTCCCAGGGATATTTCGACTCCTCGGGCTTCTTCACTTCAAACAGATAGGCCGGAATGATCCTGCGGCCATCGATCCGGAGCGGGCCCTTGCCGAACAGCGGATCGTCGGTCGGAAGCTCCTTCATCTTGGCGACGACCTTGGCGCCGTCATGCGGGTTGCCGCCGAGCGCTTCCAGCGTTTTCAGATAATGCAGCACGCCCGCATAGAGACCCGCGACCGTCATCGAGGGCATCGCCCCCTTTGGCGACACCTTCTGGAAGCGCTTGGACCATTCGCGCGTCTGGTCGTTCAAGTCCCAGTAGAAGGATTCCGTGAAAGTGAGGCCCTGCGCGGTCTTTAGGCCCAGCGAATGCACGTCGTTGATGAAGAGCAGGAGTGCCGCGAGCTTTTGGCCGCCCGAGACAATGCCGAATTCGGACGCCTGCTTGATCGCGTTGGTGGTGTCTCCGCCGGCATTGGCGAGCCCAACCACTTTCGCCTTCGAGGACTGCGCCTGCAAGAGGAACGACGAGAAGTCCGAGGTATTGATCGGGTGCCTGACGCCGCCCAGCACCTTGCCGCCATTGGCGGTGACGACGGCTGCGGTGTCGCGCTCCAGTGCGTGTCCGAAGGCGTAGTCCGCGGTCAGGAAGAACCAGCTGTCGCCGCCGGCCTTGGTCAGCGCCTTGCCGGTGCCGTTGGCCAGCATGTAGGTGTCATAAGTGAAGGAAATCGTGTTCGGCGTGCAGGCCTTGCCGGTGAGGTCGGCAGTGGCGGCGCCGGAGTTGAGATGCACGGCGTTCCTCTCGCGTACGAGGTTGCTTACCGCCAGTGCGACGCCGGAATTCGGGGTATCGGCGATGACATCGACCTTGTCGCTATCAAGCCATTGCCGCGCGATATTGACGCCGATATCCGGCTTGTTCTGATGATCGCCGCTCAGGACCTCGATCTTCCAGCCCTTCTTGAGCAGGCCGGAATCCTCAACCGCCATCTTGGTGGCAGCCACCGAATTTGGGCCGCCGATGTCGGCATACAGGCTCGACATGTCGTTCAGCACGCCGATTTTGACGGCTTTTTCCTGCGCAAGTGCGGGGGCAGCGAGCCCCAATCCGGCACATGCGATAAGCGCGGCGGTGCGCCGCGCGAGCGTTGTCTTCATTGATTTCCTCCAGATTGTTGACGCCAGGATCGCTCTCTTTTCGGAGCCTTACCAAGGACTTGATCGACCAGACGATCCTGGCTTCCCGATAGCCCGTCTCGCGCCGCACCGCAATGCGCTTATCGTAGCGCGTCCGAGGCCAGCTTGAATTTCTCGACCTCGACGGTATCAACGTTGCCTTGGGTTTAGAAGGCCATGCAACATTGGGTGGCCCAACGAACGTGGCCCCGGAGCAGCGATGCCGATCCGGAGCCTTGTCAGGTCAGTCAGAACGAACCGGGGATCAGTTGTTCCTTGTAATGACGACTTCGAGGTATTCGCTGGGGATGACCAGCGTACCGTCGGTGGCGACATTGAATTTGCCGAGCAGGGCATTGATATCGGTTTCAAGTGCTGCGCCCGCCGCGGCGTCGAGCGCTTCGAACGCCTTGACCACCGGGCCGTAATAGTTACGGAAAATCTCGAGCCAATGCTCTGCCGACTCGTAGCGGAACACGAAGTTTCTGGTCTGCGCTGCGACAGCTGCCTTCGCACCGAACAGATTATTGAGATGTGCCCGGGTACCCCACAGCGCGGGCGACTGCACGCCGGCAGGCGGCGGCAGGTGCTTGCCGATGGCCTTGAACAACTGGCCGATGAAGCTTTCCGGCGTCCAGTTCGCCAGTCCGATCTTTCCGCCAGGGCGGCACACCCGCATCATCTCGTTCGCCGCCTGCTGCTGGTTCGGCGTGAACATCACGCCGAACGTTGACAGCACGACATCGAAGCTCGCGTCCTCGAACGGCAGCGCTTCGGCGTCGGCCTCGCGAAAGATGACCGGAAGGCGGTCGGCCTGGGCGCGCTCGCGGCCGCGTTCGAGCAGCGCGCCGACATAATCCGTCGACACCACCTCCGCGAACCGGCGCGCCGCCGCGAGCGTCGCGTTGCCGTTGCCGGCGGCGACGTCGAGGACGCGCTGGTTGCTGCGCAGGTCGACCGCCTCGCAGAGCATTTCGCCGACGATCTGCAGGGTGACGCCGACGACCGCATAGTCACCGGAAGACCACGCGCGCTGCTGACGGCCTTTTATCATGGCAAGGTCGGTCGTGACGGGTGTGGCGGTTTGAACGTTCATTGATGGATTCCTTTCGGGCTGGAGTTTGAGAGTTCGAAGTGGTGTGACAGCACCACCTGGTGCTCGGCCAGGCTGAACGCCTTGGCCGGTCCACGCTTCCTGCTGCGCGCAGCCAGGAATTTCGCCGGGTCCGTGGTGAGGGGAGTCGAAAGGCACTCGATCAAGTCAGAGCGCGACAATCCGACCTCGAGCAGCGATTGCTCATCGACCCGCAGCAGCGGCTTGATCGCCGATCGCATCAGCAATGATGCGACCAGTCCGATGCCGAGGCCGATCGTCTTGATGACCCATTGATTGATCATGAGAATCTCCGTCAACTGAAATGCGATACGTTGAACCGAAATGCCTGGTTCAGTGACTCATGGATATTGCCGGAGAGCCAAAGCCTCAATGATCGAGACACCGCCATCATTTGCAGCTGCGCCGGACAGCGGTCCCGACGTGCTCGCGGAAACGTTACGCGCAGTACGGCTGACGGGATCGGTGTTCCTCGATGCCTGCTTCACGGCGCCGTTTGGCATCATCAGCCCGAAACGTTTCGACGCCCACAGCCCGATGGCCCATCTGCGCCATGTCAGCGTGTTTCACCTGATCGCGGCCGGCCAATGCAGCGTCGAGCTGGCGTCAGGCGAACGAAGGAATGTCTCGGCGGGCGATATCCTGCTGATGCCGTTTGCCGACCAACATAAATTCTGGAACGGCCGCGCCGCGGAAATGCCGCTGGCGGATGATGTGGTCCGCCCCGGGCCGCTTAAGGGAATGTGGAACATCAATCATGGCGGTGGCGGTCAGGAAACCCGGATGGTGTGCGGCTTTCTCGAGTCCTCGGAGTTCCTGCTGACCCCGGTGTTTCGCACCTTGCCGCCGCTGCTGGTCGATCGTGCGGAAGACGATCAGGTCAGCGCGCTCATCAAATCGACGGTTGGCCAGATCCTGTCCATGACGGAAACCGCGGCGCCGGGCAGTGAGCTGATGCTCGGCCGGCTGATGGAATTGCTGTTCGTCGAGGTGTTGCGGCGCTACGCCACACGGTTGCCGGCCAGCGCAAAAGGATGGTTCGCGGCCCTCAACGATCCAATCGTTGGCCGCGTCTTGCAGTTCGTGCATCGCGAACCCGCACGCCGCTGGACGGGGGACGAGCTGGCGCGCGAAGCCGGCTCGTCGCGTACCGTGCTCGCCGAGCGGTTTCACGCGGTGTTGGGCCAGGCCCCGATCGAGTACATCACCTGCTGGCGCATGCAACTCGCCGCCGAACGGATCCGGGCGGGGGGCGGCAGCCTTGCCGCGATCGCTGCAGATGTCGGTTACGATTCCGAAGCGGCGTTCAATCGCGCGTTCAAGCGGGTGACCGGAGTTACCCCAGGGCGATGGCGCGACGGCGATCTCATCGCCGCCGCCGCGTCCTAGAGCGTTTTCAAGCGAAGTGGATGCCGGTTCGCGTCAAGAAAACGCGTCAAATCAAGAATCTAGAGCCCCGTTTCGATTCTGACGAAACGGGGCTCTAGCGCAGCGCGTCCGAGGTCAGCTTGAATTTCTGGATGCGCTTTCCGGTATCGACCTCGGCGGTATAGACGTTGCCTTTGGCGTCCACCGCCATGGCATGGATCCAGTGAAATTGCCCGGCGTTGCGGCCGCTGCGCCCGAAGCTGCCCACCACGGTACCATCCTCGCGCTTCAGCACCCGGACTTCGTTGTTCTCGCCATCGGCACTCAACAGATAGGTCTGCTTCGGATCGGGCCAGATCGCGATATCCCATACCGCGCCGTTGCCGAGCGTGTTCTTTTCGAAGAACCACTCCTTCACGAAGCTGCCGTCCTTCTTGAACACCTGGATGCGGTTGTTGATGCGGTCGCAAACATAGACCAGCCCGTCATTGGCGAGCTTCACGCAATGCACGGGATTGGCGAACTGCTGCGACGCCGGCGCCTTGGGATCATAAGGCGGCTGCTTGTTGTCATCAGGCGGATTGCCGTAGGCGCCCCAATGCCGTTTGTAGGCGCCGGTGGTGGCATCGAACACGATGATGCGGCGGTTGCCGTAGCCGTCGGCGACATAGATCTCGTTGGCCTCCTTGTCGACTGCGGTCTCGGCGGGCTTGCCGAGTTGGGTGGTGTCGTTGCTTCCCTTGCTCGGCGCGATCTTGCCGATCTGCATCACGAATTTGCCGTCGAGGGTGAATTTCAGAATGGCGTTGTCGTTATCGGCATTGCCGCCGACCCAGACGAAACCTTTTTCATCGACCTCGATGCCGTGTTCGCGTCCGACCCATTCATAGCCCTCGCCGGGGCCGCCCCACGAGCGCAGCAGATTGCCGTCGGTGTCGAATTCCAGCACCGGCGGCGCCGAGACGCAGCATTTCGAGCGCGGCGGCGTCAGCGTCGCGCCCTTCTCGTCGTCGGTCAGCGAGCGTGGCCGGTGGATGACCCAGATATGTCCTTGGGAATCGACCGTGATGCCGCCGACCTGACCGAGGATCCAGTTGTTGGGCAACGGCTTCGGCCAGGCCGCGTCGACCGCGAAGGTCGGAATCTCGCCGGCATGAGCGGCGCGCGGCAGCGCCGGTGCACCGATCAGCACGGCGGCCGCTATGAAGGCAGAAGCTGCTCTGGAAAGACTTGCGACGGCATGGTTCTGATAACGGCGATTTTGCATCGGCGTCATGACATTCTCCCGTATTTTTTGCTTGCGGGTCTTCCCGCTTGGCGGTCAGTGAATAGCGGTGAAGTTCGGGAGTCAATTGCGCGGGAAGTGTATTGCGGCTGCTCCATCTACAGCCGTCATCACCCGCCAACGGGTCGGCCGAATGGCCGCCCGATGACAGGCTCCGGCGGGTGATCCCGTAATCTCCGGCATCGGTGTTTACTGGTTCCCCGCTTTCGCGGGGATGACGTTTGACGATGTCGCGGCCACTGCCTTATGCCGGTCCGCGAAAACTCAGCAGGCTTCTCGTCTTGTAATCATAAAACTTGCCGGTCTCGGTCCAATCAGGGGCGCACATCGGCACGATGAATTCGGCGGCCTGCTCCGGGGTATCGAGCGTCAACGGGTCCTCGCCGGGGAATACAGTGGCGCGCATCCGCGTCCGGATCGGGCCGGGATTGAACAGGTTGACGCGAACAGGCGTGCTTGCTGTTTCCTCGGCCCAAACCCGCACCAGCGTCTCGAGCGCGGCTTTCGAGGCCGCATACGGACCGACATAGGCGCTGGCCTTGTTCGCGGCACCCGAGGTGACGAATACCGCGCGGCCGGCGTCGGACTTTTTCAGCAATGGCTCCATGCAGCGGATCAACTGAAAGTTCGCGGTGACGTTGATCGCCATCACGTCGTTCCACGGTTTTAGCTCGATATGCCCGAGCGGCGAGGAGGGGCCGGCGACGCCGGCATTGCCGACGAGAATATCGAGCTTGCCATGGCGCTCATGCAGCGCCGCGCCGAGGCGTGCGATGCCCTCGAAGTCGGTCAGATTGAGCGGCACCAGGGTCGCAGCTCCGCCGTCCTTGCGAATCTCGTCGTCAAGTTCTTCGAGTCCGCCTTGCGTTCGCGCCACCGCAACGACGTGCGCGCCGGCTTTGGCCAGCGCCCGCGCGGTGGCATAGCCGATGCCGCGCGAGGCGCCGGTCACGAGAGCGATACGGGAGGCGAGGGGGAGGGTTGTCATCGAAGCAACTCTATCAGCGTGTCGTCCCTGCCTAGTGCGCAATTGCGCACGGGGCGCAGGGACGCACGCCGTGAGGGTTATGATAGCAGAAGGCGTTCGTGTCTAACTTTGTTCGTACGACGAAGGCCAGGGATTATGGGTCCCCGCGCCATGTGCGCAATTGCGCACTAGGCGGGGACGACGAGGGGCGCGTCAGCTCGCCTCCGCCAGCAGCGACAATTGCCGCGGCTGCGGCTCGACCTGGGTCTGGTCGGTGAGGTGCGTCGGGTAAGCGCCGGTAAAGCAATGGTCCGCAAATTTCGGATTGGCGGGATCGCGGCCGGGCTCGCCCATGGCGCGGTACATACCGTCGACCGTCAGGAACGCCAGCGTGTCCGCGCCGATCAATTCGCGCATCTCTTCGAGGTTATGTGTCGCAGCCAACAGTCCGCCGCGGTCCGGCAGATCGATGCCGTAATAGTCGGGGTGAATGATCGGCGGGGAAGCGAGGCGGAAGTGGACTTCCCTGGCTCCCGCGTCGCGCATCATGCGAACGATCTTCCTCGACGTGGTGCCGCGCACCAGCGAATCGTCGATCAGGATGATGCGCTTGCCTTCGATCGCGGCGCGGTTCGCATTATGCTTCATGCGCACGCCGAGTTCGCGCACGCTCTGGGTCGGCTGAATGAAGGTGCGGCCGACATAGTGATTTCGGATGATGCCGAGTTCGAACGGCACGCCGGAATGCTGACTGTAGCCGACGGCGGCAGGCACGCCGGAATCCGGCACCGGCACCACGACGTCGACCTCGACATGGCTTTCACGCGCGAGCTGCGCGCCAAAGGCCTTGCGGACTTCATACACCGATCGCCCGCCGACGATGGAATCCGGCCGCGAAAAGTAGATGTATTCGAAGATGCAGGGTCGCGGCGGTTTTGGCGGAAACGGCTTGTGGCTTTGAGTACCGTGCTCGTCGAACACGATGATCTCGCCGGGCTCGACGTCGCGGACGTATTTCGCGCCGATGATGTCGAGCGCGCAGGTCTCCGACGCCAGGATCGGGCAGCCGTCGAGTTCGCCCAGCACCAGCGGGCGAATGCCGAGCGGATCGCGTGCGCCGATCAGCTTCTTGTTGGTCAGCGAGACCAGCGAGTAGGCGCCCTCGATCGCGCGCAAGGACTCGATGAAGCGGTCGATGAAGCGGTTGCGCTTCGACTGC
>Ga0184612_10001518_pt1 | contig 11181 bp, 12 predicted proteins | sample PLM3_60_coex_FD_133163 | JGI IMG/M metagenome (GOLD analysis project Ga0184612, IMG submission 133163) | Groundwater sediment microbial communities from an aquifer in East River, Colorado, USA - PLM3_60_coex | ecosystem: Environmental > Terrestrial > Soil > Riparian zone | place: USA: East...
AGTTCTGCGTGATCCAGTCGGACCCTCCCTCGGACCGGCACTTGGCCACCGTCGTCCTCGATTCCGACGACCTGCAGAGGGTCGGACGGTTCTGGGAGACCGCGTTGGAGCGCGAGCTCGAGCTCGAGCAGCTCGAACCGGACAAGTACTACTGGCTCCCCAGTGATCCGCCATTTACGTTCGTGAAAGTCCCAGAACCCAAGACCACGAAGAACCGGGTGCACATCGACTGGCACGCGCCGGATCGAGAGGTCGAGGTCGCGCACCTGATCGCGCTCGGCGCGACGCGCCTGTGGGACGTCACGAACGAGAACTTCGAGTGGACGACGATGGCCGACGTCGAGGGCAACGAGTTCTGCGTTGTGCAGTCCGAATCAAGCTGACGGGCTACCTTCCTCCCCACCCCTCTCGATCCGCCGACAAGGCTCATTATGCGTCACCGAACAGGGACCCAAGGAAGCTTCGCGCGCCGCGCGCTTGACCAGTTAGACCCACTCTCCGGTCATGCACATCAGAGAGGTCAGGCCAAGTCTCGTCGAACCGTATCGGTTCTCGCTGGGAGCGACTGCCCGGGCGAGTGACGGTCTTGGGCTAGTGTGCTACCCGAGCAAGTCACGCACGAACTGCGAGAACACGCTCAGGTAGAAGTCGATGTCGTCACGTGTGGCTTGCGCGGACACGACGGGACCGCACCACCAGCCGAACTCCCAGATCCCTCGGTTCGCCATGAACACCCGCTGAAGGTGGCGCACCGCAGGGATGTCTCGCTCCCCGGCCTCGACGTTGTTCGTAGGCGGCGTCGGCGAGAAGCGGAAGCCGGCACGGTTCCCGAGCTGATACACGTCCCAGTCGACGCTCGCGCCGTCGAAGGCCGCTCGCATCCCCTCGACCAGGTGAGCTGCGAGTTGCTGGGTGCGCGCGTGATTCTCGGGTGTCCACACCTCGGCGAGGGCGGCTCGGGTCGCGGCCATCGACAGCGCGTTGCCGAACATCGTGCCTCCGATCGCCGGCTCGTCGACCGCACCGCCCGCTACCTCGTACGGTTCGCCCTGCCGTTCGATAAACGCCGCGATGCCGTTGGTCATGCCGTAGGCAGATGTGGGAACGCCGCCGCCGAGGCTCTTCCCGAGAACGACGAAGTCCGGATCGAGCCCCCACTCATGCACGAGCCCTCCGTAAGCGCATGGCAGGGTCTGGGTCTCGTCAACGAGGAGCAAGGTGCCGGTCTGGCGCGTGAGTCGGCGCAACTCGGCGTGGAACGTCGAAGAAGGGAAGACGACTCCCGAGTTCGTCAGCGCGGGCTCCGCGATCAGGAGCGCGATGTCGCCTGTCCGGAGCGCCCGCTCAACCCCGTCGAGGTCGTTCCAGTCAACGACCTCGGTCCGCGCGATGTCGGCGACGTCGATCCCGACGTACTCGGGGACGGTCCTCCCACCCTCCTCGATCGCGAGGAGCTCTCCCACGTGCCCGTGATACTTGCCCTCGAACGTGAGGAGCCGCTCACGGCCCGTCGCGATCCGCGCGAGCCGGATCGCGTCCGTGACCGATTGCGTCGAGGACAACGCGAACTGCCACTTGGGCAGACTCCATCGTTCGGCCAATGTGTCCGACACGACGATCGCGTCCTCGGTCGGCAGTCCGAACTGCACACCGCGCTGGAGCCGATCGACCGCCGCCGCGACGACCGCGGGATGTGTGTGGCCCGCCGCGGAGACTGTGATGTTCATGTACATGTCGAGATATCGATGCCCATCGACATCGGTGAAGTACGCGCCGTCGCCGCTATCGACGAAGATCGGGGGGTGATCGAAGAGCCAGTCCATCCACGACATCGGGACGCCCAGCGGCATCGAGCCGCGCGCGCGGTCGAGTAGTGCCAGCGACCGGGGACGCGCATCGAAGAAGGCAGAGTCCTCTCACCGCTTCAGCTGTGCGACACGGTCGAGATCGACGCGCGGGTCGGACGCCTGAGGATTGTCCTCGGTCGTGCGTGGCATCGCCGAATCATGACCCGAAGGGTGTCCGACGTCGAAACGGCTTCGGGGCGGCCACGCGATGTGGGTGGCTTCTGGACGGAACAGAACACTGGTCTTGGGTCTCACCGCGGCCACGAAGCAAGATGTGCCGAGCGCGGCGGCGATCGGCTGGCCCTCGGCCACGTCCAGGTCGGGTCGCGGTCCCGACGGCCCGGAGACGAGCGACAGGTTGGAGACGCCATCGTGGGGTCGGCGTCGTTCATTCGTCCTTGTGCTCGAGGTCGAGGAACATCACCTGGACGGCCGCGATGCGGCGCCCGCCGCCCTCCACGTCGGTGTACAGGACGTCGACCGGGTAGCGGCCATCGCCCAGGCCGGTCGAGACCATCAGCCCCGGTGCGCCGACCACGATGTCCTCGTTGCCCTCGAGGTTGGCGACCTCGTCCGCGAGAGCTGGATCGACCAGGGGCGAGGCGGCCGGTGTCGATCAGGACGTCTCCGACGTAGACCCACTCGCCACTTTGTGGTGACTCGTTCACTGGGTCCTCCTTCGCTCGGCGGCCCGCCGTTTGAGGGTCGCACGGCCCTCCGCACCACCTCGGAGCTGGTTGCAGCGGGCGCAGGCGCCGACCAGGTTGTCGAGGTCGTTGCTTCCGCCTCTGGCGACGCAGATCACGTGGTCGACGGTCGTGCTCTTGCCGGTGCACCCAGCGAGGCGCAGGCGGCACATCGGATCCCTTGCGAGCACGATCGGGCGGTTGCGCAGGTACACAGGGTCGCGGTACGCGGCCAGCCGCGCCGGGGGCACGCGGCCCCACGCCTTCCCGCCGTGGTTCCGGCACCGCGACCGCCCCGGCTCAGCGAGCCGTTCGGGGTTGGAGCACGGGCCTGTACCCCCGAGGCAACGCGCCCGCCTGATGGTTATGATCGCGCCTCCCTCTGACGGGCCCAAAGCTTCTGACCCGTGAAGAGGACGGGCTAATCGCTCACGGCGCGAAGGCGCTCTTCGGTGGCCATGAGGTCAAGCCCGGATCGGCCGAGATGTCGGAGCAGCCGCCTGGCAGGGGCGACCTACCAGTAGCGCGCCGTCGACATCGCGATCACGGCGCCAAGCAGAAGGACCAGGTCGAGCTTGCCGTGCTTCTCGACCTCGGCTCCCAGGCGGTCGATCTCGGACTGTTGCTCAGGTGAGGGCGGGCCGCCGGAGGCGGCGACCGCGGCGCCCAGATCGACCAGCCGTTCCACGTTCCGACCCACCCCGAAAGCTCCCACGAAGGCCGTAATTGTTGCCAGGACCGCCCCGATCGTGAGGACCAGGCCGAAGGAAGAGGTCAGCCAGTCACCGAACCCGACCTGGTTCATGTCACGGAGCCACATCACCCATCCGGCCACCACGGTCGTGATGCCCAGGCCGGTGATTGCCTTGACCGCCTTGCGCTTCTTCACCGCCACGTGAAGGACCGGGCCGGCCGAGGGACCGACCTCGGCGGCCGACGGTCCCACGAACCCGACGAACAGGAACGTGGATCCGACCCAGAGGGACCCCGACACGATGTGCATAAGCCGGAACACGATCATGAACGGCGCGGCCGCGAGCATCTTTCCCCCTTTTTCTGGACCAGGACATCGACGAGCGGAACGATAGTCACTTGTGCGTGCAGGGCGCTGAAAACGGCGGGTCGTCCGGTCGTTCGGGCTGATCACGGCCGAACCCCAAGACTGCCTTCCGAGCAGGCGGTCGGCTTCCTCCGGGATCTCTTCGGCAGGCCGACCAGCCCCGGGTCCGAGATGGCATCCCGTGCTGCGGCTCCTCTCGAGGACGAGAACACCCTCCGGGAGTCGTGCGCAGCTCTGGCGGGCGAGTTGCTGAATGCCGTGAAGGGAGGATGAACGCAGTCCTGGGCGATGGAGCGACGACACATGTTGGTGAACTACTTACGCGAAGGGCAACTCTTCCCAGGTGTGAGATACAACTCCAAGACAGGTGCACGTGTACGCGTGCACGTGTCATGAGTCTGACCGACCAACGCTCGGTCCGTCATGTCCTCTCACCTGAGGATTTGCGCGAGTCTGGGTCGAGCGGTCATGACCGCTTGGGGTAACGCTCGCGGGAACGCTCGACGGACCGCTCGCGGGAACGCCTGCGTGGTTTCCCGAACGTGCCGAGGCAGCAGCTGCTTGCCCGGATCGGGATCGTCGCCGTGGAAATCGACTGCCTCAAGGCCTGGCGCAGTCGCTTCTCTGCAGACCTGTGGCAGCGGAGCGGGGAAGGTGCCGGAGGAGTGCGGACGCCCTTTGACCAGCGACAGATCCTGCTTCCTATGATGGAACCGCGCATGCAGACACAACGGTAGCGTCTTTCTGCGGACTCCACGTTCACCCCCCTCACGCGGACGCGGGTTCGCTTTTGCAGGTGCGGCGCCTGGGGGGCCAAGGGGGAGGAATTGAGGAGGCACATTCCGGAAGCTGGCCTCAATGAATCGGAGGCCCCGATCGATGAGTGAGACCTGCACATGCGTCAGCACCTCGGAGGTCACCATCTCCTCCATCTCGCGAGCGTCCATCCGATCGGCGGCGTGCGCAGCTCCGAGCCGCGGACGACGCCGACACTCTTCGGGTGGGCGGCGGCCCTTGACCTGCACTGTCGGCAAGTCCACAAAGAATCCCCCCTCCTCGCCGACAAGGTTCCGGACCTTCGCTGTCTTTGGGTGGGTGGATATGGCCGTGACTCGCACCTGGCTTGCTGTACGACCGCCGCGGCGGCAAAGGCCGAATCGCCACCGCCAGCCGGACGCGGAAGTGACGGCTCGACGGCGATCGCCAGGCAGGCGCAAGAGCTTCGAGGCGGGAGCGACGGGAGCGCCGGAGCTCCGATCCCGGGCACCTCATGGGAGGCGCGCTCGGAGGTTACGGAGACGCGAGACCGGAACGCTCGGGGCCGGACGAGCCAAGACGCCTGTGGAAGGGGTCGCCAGTGGGAGACGGCGCAACAGCCGACGGCTTTTGGACCAGCCCCGGCCAGACGCCTACGGTGGCAGGCGATGGCGACGAGCGAGGGAGATGAGCGCGGGCACGAACAGAAATCCTTCGACGGTGCTCGCTCCCGCCTCTCGCGCCGCCGTTCGGAGAGGGAAGGTTGCAGGTCACGCGTTTCTCGACGCGTATGGCGAGGCGTCGCCGGGACTCCCCGCCCACTCCTCGTCCTCGGCTCGGCCGGCAGACCGAATCGTGGCGAGCCATCGGGGAGAGGACGGGGAGTCCCGGGTACCTCGCTCCACGTTCGCTCCCCCTCGGTCGACGCGCGTTAGCCTCCGGAGCCCCGCACAAGCCCCGCGGCGAGGAATCCGGGAGTCGCTTCCCGCGAGGCCGATCGTGACTGCCCTACGATCGGACCAATGCCTGAGCACATGAGCCTCAACCTGATGAGATCTTTGCCGATCACGATCGCGGGGCCGACGCCTCCGCGTGATGCGCACTCCCAGGCCTCCCTCGCCTCGCGGCACTCCCCGCTCCCCTGGCCGCGGCCGCGGACGGTCGGGGCTGCCCGGCGCCCAGAGACGGCGCGTGCAGTCCGTGAATCAGTCCGCGAATCACTCTGGGCCTCAGTCTGGGGCTCATTCGTGAGCGAGCGGGTCGGGATCGAGCGTCTGGCCACGTCAGCGGGGGTGAAGACCCGCTCAGTCGAGACCCCGACTCACGTACAGAAAGGCACGTTCTTATCGTCGGATGCCCCGATCACAATGAGTGAGGACTGAATCTGCATCGACAACTGAAAGCACAGCGCGCTCTCGATCACGGACTCGTCCATCTCATCACCGAGAGCAACCTGCTCGCGCTGCACTTCGAGCGTCGGACAACGCCGACGATCTTCAGGTGCTCGTACCGGCCGATCCACCTCGACTCACCGCCGGAGCCGCATCGATCCTGCTGGAGATCCTGATCGAGGCTCGTCGCGACGGTCAGGAGGTGACTCGAGATGACAGCTCTCCCGCGTAGCATGAAGTCCGACCCGGATCGCAACGCCCGCACCGCTGTCTCGCCAGCCAGTCGCAGGAAGGAGCAGGAGGTCGTGAAGCCCTTCGCCTTCTACGGACGGGTCTCGACCGAGGACCAGCAGGACCCGGCCTCCTCGCGGGCCTGGCAGCTTCGCCGGACCCTTGAGCTCATCGAGCCGAGCGGCGGCGAGGTCGTGACCGAGTTCTTCGATGTCGGGCAGTCCCGGTCCCTCCCCTGGAAGCGCCGGCCCGAGGCCTCGAGGCTCCTCGAGTTCCTGCGCTCGCCGGACCGAGGCTTTGAGGCCGTAGCCATCGGCGAGCCGCAGCGTGCGTTCTACGGCGCGCAATTCGCCCTGACCTTCCACTGTTCGAACACTACGGCGTCGAGCTGTGGGTCCCCGAGGTCGGCGGTCGCGTCGATCCCGGCTCCGAAGCCCACGACATGGTCATGACGCTCTTCGGTGGCATGAGCAAGGGTGAGCGCTCCCGCATCCGAACGAGGGTGCGCAACGCCATGGCCGCGCAAGCCGCGACCGAGGGGCGGTTCCTCGGCGGCCGACCGCCGTACGGATACCGGCTGGCGGACGCGGGTCCCCACCCGATCTCCGGGAAGGCCGCGCTCGGCATCCGGATCCACCGATTGGAGCCCGATCCGATCACCGCCCCGGTCGCCGTCCGGATCTTCGAGGAGTACGTCTCCGGCAAAGGCCTGTTCGCTATCGCCGAGAGCTTGACCCGCGACGGCGTCCCCTCCCCCTCGGCATACGACCGCGCTCGCAACTCGCACCGGAGTGGCGCGGGCTGGAGCAAGAGCGCCGTCCGGGCGATCCTGATCAACCCTCGGTACACAGGTGTCGCGGTGTGGGGTCGACAGCGTCGCGACGAGGTCCTGGTCGACGTGGAGGACGTCGCGGCGGGTCACAAGATCAAGCTCCGCTGGAACGATGAGGATGCCTGGGTGCGCTCCCCCGGTGTCGCCCACGAGCCGCTGATCACCGCGGAGGTGTTCGAGGCCGCGCGCGCACGGAGAGTCGCGAACAGGCGCACGACGATCCGTAAGCCCCGCCGGACGCCGCGACCCTACCTGCTGCGTGGCCTCCTTCGATGCGGGCTGTGCGACCGCCGGATGCAGGGGAGCTGGAACCACGAACAGGCCTACTACCGCTGCCGCTACCCCACCGAGTACGCGATCCCCCGGCGCACCCAGCAACCGAGGACCGTCTACGTCCGCGAAGCGAAGATCGTCCAACCGCTCGATGACTGGATCTCCGGGATCTTCGAGCCGGACCGGCTGGAAGAGACGTGTCGCGCACTCGCAGAGGCTCAGGAGCCCGCGCCTGAAGCAGACGGTCGCGCGGAGGCCGCCCGACGGACGCTCGCGGACTGTGACGCCCGACTCGACCGCTATCGGGAGGCCCTCGAGAGCGGCGTGGACGCCGCCGTGGTCGCCCGGTGGATCAGCGAGGTCCAGCTAGAGCGCAGGAGCGCCGAGGAGGAGATCCGCCGACGCCGGCCAGCGGCCGCGCTCACCGAGGACGACATCCGGGCGATGGTCGAGAACGTCGCGGATCTTGTCGGCGTCCTGCAGGCCGCCAACGCGGAGAAGAGGGCCGTTCTCTACCAGAGCCTCGGACTGAGCCTTATCTACGAGCCGAGCAAGCGAAGAGTGCTGGTAGAAGCGGATCTCGGAGGTGTACGTCCGGTTCGTGTCGGAGGGGGGATTTGGACCCCCACGGCCCATAAGGCCACTAGGCCCTCAACCTAGCGCGTCTACCAAATTCCGCCACTCCGACGTGGGGCGATTCCAGCAATCGGTCGACGGTCCTCTTACAGGTTCCACTGCCAGGCGATCCACAGGTTGCAGAGCCCGAAGATGATCGCGGTGACGACGGTGATCCGGTCGAGGGTTCGCTCGAGCGCCGTGTCGCCGGATAGGGTGCTAGTGCCCCCGAACATGTCGGACAACCCGCTCCCTCTCCCCGAGTGCATCATCCATCAGAGACTCCCGGATCAGGAGGGATCAAGCGGGATGATAGGCCGGTCGAGGGGGTAGTGACATGCCGCGATCTGGGTGTCGCTGAAGGGCGTCAGCTCCGGTTCCTCGGCGGCACACCGCGGCATCCACGGCTCGCTGACTTGGGGATCCGCCTTCGCGAGCGCTCTCGATCTCGGGCAGCGCGTGTGGAACCTGCATCCCGACGGAGGATCGATCGGCGACGGCACGTCGCCCTCCAGGATGATCCGCTGCTTCTCCCGGGCGAGTCGCGGATCGGCGATGGGCACCGCGGAGAGGAGTGCTCCCGTGTACGGGTGCCTCGGCTGGGCGTAGAGGTCGTCTCTGTCCCCCCTCTCGACGATCTTGCCCAGGTACATGACGGCTACGCGGTCGGAGATGTGCCGCACGACCGACAGGTCGTGGGCGATGAACAAGTAGGTCAGGTTCAGCTCGTCCTGCAGATCGGACAGCAGGTTCAGGATCTGCGCCTGGATCGACACATCGAGGGCGGAGACCGGCTCGTCACACACGATCAGCTTGGGGCGCAGGGCGAGCGCTCGGGCGACGCCGATCCGTTGCCGTTGGCCACCGGAGAACTCGTGCGGGTAGCGGTTGTAGTGCTCCGGGTTGAGACCGACCAGCTCCATGAGCGCCTGCACCGCCTCCTTGATCTTGTCCCGCGGGACGGTCTTGTGCAGGCGCATCGGCCCCCCGACGATGGTCCCCACGGTCTTGCGCGGGTTCAGGGAGGCGTACGGATCCTGGAACACCATCTGCATGTCGCGCCGCAGGTTGCGCAACTCCTCGCCCTTGAGATCCGTGATGTCCCTCCCCTCGAGCACGATCCGGCCGGCGGTGGCGTCGTACAGCCGCATCGCCACCCGTGCCAGGGTGCTCTTCCCGCACCCAGTCTCGCCCACCAACCCGACGGTCTCGCCCGGGTAGACGTCGAGGTCCACGCCGTCGACCGCGTGCACTGCACCCACCTTCTTCTGGACGATGATCCCGCGGGTGATCGGGAAATGCTTCACGATCCCCTCGAGCCGCAGGAGCGGCTCGCCGGACCTCCGTGCCTCGCGCGCAGGAGTGGTCTCGACGGTGGTCATGAGCTCGTCAGGATCTCCTCGTCCAGGATGCGCTGACGGTCCGTGTAGCTCAGATGACATCGCGTGGCGTGGCGGCCGTCGATCGGCAGCAGCTCCGGTTGGACGAGACGACATTCGTCGAACACGTACGGACAGCGAGGCGAGAACGCGCAGCCATCGGGGAGGAAGATCAACGAGGGTGGTGCGCCCTTGATCGGTGTGAGGCGATCGGTGTCGTGCCCGAGGCGTGGGATCGAGCGAAGGAGGCCCCAGGTGTACGGCATCATGGGCTTGTAGTAGATGTCGTCGCCCGTCCCCTCCTCGACGATCCTGCCGGCGTACATCACCTGGATGTGGTCCGTGTGTTCGGCGACGACACCGAGGTCGTGCGTGATCAACGCCACCGCCGTGTTGAATTCGGACTGCAGGTGGTCGATCAGTTCCAGGATCTGCGCTTGCACGGTGACGTCGAGCGCCGTGGTCGGCTCGTCGGCGATGAGCAGATCGGGGTTCAGCGAGAGCGCCATCGCGATCATCGCACGTTGCCGCATCCCGCCGGAGAACTCGTGCGGATACTGCTTCGCACGCTCCTCGGGCTGGGGGATGTTGACCTCACCAAGCATCTCGACCGCTCGACGGGCCGCGTCCTTCTTGGAGACGTCCTCATGCGCCAGGATCATCTCCGCGATCTGATCGCCGACCTTGTAGAACGGGTGCAGCGACGTCATCGGATCCTGGAATATCATCGCGATCTTCGCCCCGCGGATCTCGCGGAGCTCGTCGTTCGTCATCTGCAACAGGTCGTGGCCCTGGAAGAACACCTGTCCCTCGATCACGGCTGACTTCCGGCTGATCAGACCCATCACCGTGAGGAAGGACACGCTCTTGCCGGATCCGGACTCGCCGACGACACCCAGGGTCTCACCGGGTTGCACGGTGAAGGTCAGGCCATCGACGGCCTTGACGAGGCCGTCGTGGGTCGGGAAGTGAACCTTGAGGTCCTTGACCTCGAGGAGTGGTTCAGGCATGAGCTTCCACGCCTACGACAGGCGAACCCGTGGGTCCAGGAACGCGTAGACGATATCGACGATCAGGTTCGCCACGACGACGAAGGTGGCCGCCACCAGCGTGATGACGGCGATCGCGCTCAGGTCCTGGGTTCCCACCGACTGGACCGTGAGCTGGCCGATGCCCGGCAGGTTGAAGATCGTCTCGGTGATGATCGCTCCTCCGAGCAGCGCCGCCAGATCAAGGCCGAAGACGGTGACGATCGGCGTGAGACCCGCCCGCAGCCCGTGCCTCAGCACCACGCGCGTCTCGGAGAGGCCCTTGGCGCGCGCCGTTCGGATGTAGTCCTCCGTCATCGTCTCCATCAGGTTGGAGCGCGTCAGTCTCGCGTAGAACGCCGCGTAGAGGACGGAAAGGACGACCCACGGCAAGATCCAATGACCGAACCACTCACCGAAGCCGTATTCGCCGAGCGGGTAGTAGCCGGTGCCGGGTAACCACTCCAACTTGAACCAGAAGATGTACAGCGCGAGCGGCCCGAGGAAGAACACCGGCATCGAGATGGCGAGGACCGCCAGACCCATGGCCGTGCGATCCCCGAGGGTGCGGGGGCGGAGCGCGGCGAGGATCCCGATCGACAAGCCGATGACGATCCAGACGAACGCAGCCCCGAGGGCGAGCTGCGCGGTGACGGCGATCCGGCTGAAGATGGTCTCCTTCAGCGGGACCTTCGTCGTGAAGGATTGTCCGAGCCCGGGCCAACCGTACTGGTCACCCAGGACGGCGCGCTTCAGGAAGAGCAGGTACTGGACGTACCACGGGTGGTCCAGCCCGTAGTGCTCGCGGATCTGGGCGAGGATCTCGGGCGTCCGGGCCTTGCCGGCGAGGCGCACCGCAGGATCGCCGGTGGGCAGGAGGAAGAAGATCACGTACGTCAGGAACACCACGATCAGAAGGACGAGGATCGCCCACAGGACCCGTCTGATGATGTACCGGATCATGCGCTGAGCTTCTCACCTCGAAGGTCCGAGGGGGGAGCCAGCCGTGAGCCGGCTCCCCCCGATCGGTCCCCATGGTCGGACGTATCAGGCAACGTTCTCCGGCTGGAGTCCGTTGTTCAC
>Ga0184612_10001519_pt1 | contig 11181 bp, 11 predicted proteins | sample PLM3_60_coex_FD_133163 | JGI IMG/M metagenome (GOLD analysis project Ga0184612, IMG submission 133163) | Groundwater sediment microbial communities from an aquifer in East River, Colorado, USA - PLM3_60_coex | ecosystem: Environmental > Terrestrial > Soil > Riparian zone | place: USA: East...
CGGGCCGGTTCCGCGGCGCCGGCGAACCGCATGCCGGGCACTGGCGGGAGTTCCCGGCCCGGTGGCCGTCGCCGGAGCAGCACACGCTGGCCGGTGAGGTCCGCGCCCAGCTGGCCGCCGCGCTGGCCCAGCTGCCGGCCCGGCAGCGGATCGTGATCACCCTGCGCGACGTGCAGGGGTACGGCTCGGACGAGGTGAGCTCGATACTGGACATCTCGGCGGCCAACCAGCGGGTGCTGCTGCACCGGGCCCGCGCCTTCGTCCGCGGCCGACTCGAGGACTACTTCGCCACCGTCCGGGCAGCACCCGGAATCGGCGACGAGGAGTGACCTCGTGAGCGACCTGAACCGCGTGTAACGCTGGCGTTGGCAGTGACACTGAACCGGCATGGCGCGTCGGACACAGGTGGCAGTCAAGCCGAGGAGAGAGCGGCCCAAGACCTCGTTGCATAGGCGGCTGCTGCCGCTGCACATCGCAGTGTCGCTCCAAGGGTTCCTGCTGTGGGTGCCGGTGGAGAAGCTGTTCATGAGCGACATCGGCTTCGACCCGGCGAGCGTCGGTGTCATGGCGGCCGCCTACGCCGCCGTCGTGCCGATCATCGAGATACCGTCCGGGATTCTCGCCGACCGGTGGAGCAGAAGAGGCGTTCTGGTCATCTCGAGCGTCGCGCTGATGCTGTGCTCTCTGATCGGGGGACTCAGCAACAACGTGGCCACCTACATCGTCAGCGCCCTCGTCCTCGGCGTCTACTTCGCGATGTACTCGGGAACGTTGGACGCCGTCGTCTACGACACGGTGCTCGAAGAGACCGGCGACAGCGAAGCCTTCGAGAAGCGCATTGGCAGGGTCCGGCTCGTAGAGAGCATCGCGCTGGTCTCGAGCGCGCTGCTTGGCGGCTGGCTTGCCAGCCTTGCAACACCTCGGCTGATGTACTTCCTCACCGTGCCGCTTGCCGCACTGTCCATCGTCGCCTATCTCAGATTCCGCGAACCGCAGCTACACAAGACCGAAGAGGCCACCTCGCTGCGGAGCCACCTCGCAGTGACCTATCGGACCCTCACCCAGCGCGGACGGCTGCTGCCGATCATCGGCCTCGCGGTGCTGACCTCACTCATCCTGCAGGTGATCTTCGAGTTCGGTCCGCTGTGGCTGGTCGCACTGGCGGTCCCAGCCGTGCTGTACGGACCGTACTGGGCCGCTCTGACGTCGACGCTCGGGTTGGGCGGGTTGCTCGCCGGGAGGTTCCGGCTCAACCGGCCGGGGACGCTGGGCGTCGTCGTCGGGCTGATGCTCCTGGCCAGCCTCGTGCTGACCAGGCGGACCGGCGTGGTCGTCCTCACGATCGCGCAGGTCGTTCTCGCACTGCTGATAGTGATGGCGAGCATCCACGTCACCCGGTTGCTGCACGACACTGTGCCGTCGACAATCCGCTCCGGAGTGGCCTCTGGCGTCGGTGCGATCTCCTGGATCGCGTTCCTGCCGTCCGCCCTCGTCTTCGGCATCGTGAGCAAGCAGAGTGGCGTACACACCGCCAGTTGGATGATCACCGCCACGACCGTTTTTGTTGGCGTACTGCTGTTCACGATGGCACTCAGAGGCCGCACCGAACCCTTGGGCGCCCACCCTGACACTGCACCCGAGACGCGGTCCAGCGATCGTGGCCACGCGTGGAACCTGCATGGAAGCGGCGATCTCGTCAGCGACCTTACCTGCGCCGAGTTCGTCGAGCTCGGCACAGCCTTCCTCGACGGCACCCTGGACCCGATAACCGAACGCCGCCTCGTCGACCACATCCCGAACTGCGATGGCTGCGAGCGATATCTCGATCAGTTCCGGCAGACCATCCGAACACTCGGCGACCTGCCCGCGCAGAGCCTCGGGAGTGAGAATCGGGAAGTGGTGATGACCGCGTTCCGCGACTTGCTCCGCTGACCACGTGATCTAGCACGGATCGACAAGGGCGACTCGCGGCATCAACTCGGGAATCGCGGGCGATAGTCACGGCGGAGCTGACCGATCCTCCGGTAGCCGATAGCGCCGAGCATCGCTCCGGTCATCAGCGCCACAGCGAGTCCGACCGCGATCTGGAGTTCGACCCCTCCGCCGAGTGCCTGGCAGACGACGGCGGCCAGCACTCCGGTGACCACGGTGTCGATGATGCCGACGATCACGGGGGAACCGGAGAGCAGGTGGCTCACGCCGACGTGCCTGCGGAAGCTGTAGGTCTGCAGCACGCCGACCTCATCATCGTGATGACTGGTGACGAAGTACGGATCGAGGTCCGGTGCAAGTTCGAGATAGGCCTGGCGGAGCCGATTCATCCCCACCACGAGCCAGGCGTCCTCGATGTCCGCCTCGATCAACCGGATGTATGTACCCAGGCCAATGAGGAGCACGATGGGAAGCACCAGGAGCGCGAAGACGCGAAAGTTCTGGCCGAAGCCGGTCGCCTGCGCCACCAGGGAGAGCGCAACGACGGTGGCCGAGAGAACCGTGAGGAAGGTACCGGTCCGGCTGAAGATCTCGTTCCAGGTCGCGCTGCGAGTCGCCAGCAGACTCCAGTGCTCCGTCGCCAGGATCTGGGCGCGCAGGGCCGCCTGGGGACCACTGTGATCGAGCGGCCGGGGCAGCCTCGTGCCTGGGTCCTGCTTCATCGTCGTCTCCAGCCTGAGCATCGCCAGGCCTAGTGTCGACCGTCGGATCCGGCGGCTCGCATCATCGTCGTGTGCCGCCAAGGTCTCCACTCATCGTCGTCGCCTCGAAGCTCCCAGTCGTTGGTGACAGTTCCGTCGGGGTTCTCGAGGAGAGTAAACCTGGCCGGGCCGGTAAACCTCAGGTTGCCGTCCACGACCTCTCCCTCGTACATGCTTCCGTCATGGAAGGGACCGTTGCCGTCGAAGAAGTGAGTGCGGTAGCGCGCTGTCGAGGCGTCGTACCCGTAGAACATGACCCCCTTCTGGACAGCGCCGCCTGGCAGCTCTCGACCTGGATCCTCGCCCGGGTCGCCGAAGACGGCGTCCCAGCGGTGCACCAGAAAGAACCCGCCGTGCAGCCATTCGAACGTCTCCGTGCTGGTTGACCTCATGGGCGGCCCGGAGAAGTCGGGTGAGGTCTCCCCTTCGAGGCTCCAGGTGCCCACGAGGAAGTCGAGACGTCGTAGTGCGGGGTCAGGCACGGGGGGTTGGTCGGTCTGACGGCTGTCGTTTCGCTCTGACACGGTTGTTGCCTCCGATTCACGTGTTGCCTTGGCATGCCCTGATCACAGCGCAGCCTGCTCGCCCTGGACCTCACAACTGGGCCGGAGCGGCCGCGTCGTTCTCGACAGCATCCAGACCTATTCGTCCAAGAGTCTTGAACGAATCGCGCACCTGCGGGGCGCGTCTGCAGCGCCGCCTATCGACCCGGCTGGTCAGAGTCGTGGTCGCTGAGGTTCCGGTCGGCGTAGACCTTCATGGCGTCGCGCACGAGGACCGCGGTGCCGGCGCCGTATTGGTCGTAGTTGGCCGTGAATCGAGGGTCGTTGACGTACATCTCGCCGAGGCCGATGACGTGTTCCTTCGTTGGCGTCGTCGTAATCGACAGCCACTCGACCTGGCGCCTGGTGATGGCCTGAACGTCCTCGCTGTCGGGTGACTTCCCGGCCTGCTGGGCTCGGCCGAAGTCCTCGGCGATCTCGTGCTGCTCGCGCTGGAACGTCGCCTTGTCCTCAGCGGACAGCGATCGCCACCAGCGGTCTCCCTTCTCGTAGGCCTCCCGCCCCCAGCGCTGGGTGACTTCTTCCTCGTACCGGGTGTGATCGAAGCCGTCGAATGCTTCTTCTGGCATCAGTTGCTCACCTCCTTCCGTCTTGCGCAGGGTCGTCTTCACCGACTCGATCTGGCGCCCGATTCGCGCGCGCTCGGCCTCCAGCAGCTCCAGGTGGGTGCGCAGCGCGGCTGCGATGTCCCGCTGACCGTCGAGGATCTCGGCGATTGCCGGCAGGCCGAGGCCGAGCTCGCGCAGCAGCAGGATCCGCTGCAGCCGCACGAGAGCGTCCTCGTCGTAGTAGCGGTATCCGTTGCCCGCCGTGCGGCTGGGCTCGAGCAATCCCAGCTGCCCGTAGTGGCGCAGCGTGCGACTCGTCGTGCCTGCCGAGCGCGCGATGTCCTGGATCGACCACTCCACCGCGGCTCCCTCCTCTCACTGTCTCGTCGATGCCACGCTAGATGTTGACGTCGCGTCAAAGTCAAACCGCAACCACGTCCCAGGCTTGCTCCGTCGACAGCGCCACCTACCGACGTGGTCGGCCTTCGGGTCAAGACCGACATGCCCTACAGCGCCCCGGCGCAGTCCCTCTCATCGGGCGCTCGCGCGGGCGCCGGTGTGCGCGCGAACGATCAGTGGGACCCCGACGGCCGCCGGAAGGATCCAGGCGACGATCTCGGCGGTGGTCGAGATGTCACCCGCGCTCACCACAAGTAGCGCCGTCACCAGTGCGACATAGGAGCCACCCAGTCCGTGCGCGCCGACCCATCTTGGCCAGCCTCGCCGCACCGCCATGTAGCCGACGAGCCCCAAGAGGTAGGACAGCACGGCGATCGGAACGAGCCACCACAGCCGCGACCAGTCCAGCAGCGACACCACCGCTGCTGTCAGGCAGGTGGCGAATACGGCCCACAGGTACGCCGTCAACACCCGTTCACGACTGCTGTGCCGGCGTGCAGCTGCGAGAAGCGCCAGCGGTCCGAGGGCCAGCGCCAAGGCACCGCTGACGATGTGGAGTGGAAGGAATACGGCTCGCAAGATCCACCTCATGCGTAGGACCCGGTCTGAGATTAGCGCCCACTCGCCTGCCCCGCGGTACCGATCTGGTCTCGCTGGCTGGCGCTCGTCACACCGTCAGGTGACGTGAACATGGGCCGGGCGCTCCTCGGTGAGCTTGCTGGCGCAGGCGCAGCCGTTGCCCCTTGCGGCACCGGTCACGACCTCGACACGTCCCGTCCGGTCGCGCGCTCATGCGGGCAGTGACTTCTTGTCCGCGGCCATCCGCCGGCTGGCGCGCCTTTCGAGGGGATGTGTCGCCGGACCGGCCGCTCGGCCTCGGCGGCAACGAGGTCGACGGCCGCTCGGAGGCCGGTCAGCGTCTCATCGTCGCGGAACGCGTCGGCGGCGAGCTCGCGTCTGACGTCGACGTCTCTTCCGCCGTCTCCGAGGCGTTCAGTCGGCCATCTCCGACCCCCGGGTCGGACCGGGCAGAGGTGTCCAGCACCGGGCGCCATGCCAAGGGCCGCCGACCATCCGTGGTCTACCAAACGATAATTTGGTCCGATCGCATGCAGAATGCCGATGTATAGACCTGAGCGTCACATGTTGGCATCAGCGTCTAACGATCGGCGAGATGCCCGAGGCGCCCCGATTGGCACCGGCGGCTTGTGCATCTCGGTCTCCCGCCTAGGCGAACTTGCAATCTTGAGTACACCGAGAGTGCCGCAGCCAGGCGTGGAAACCAAGCTGGGGACGCCTGAACGGCTCCTTGACGCGTCCACGCGCGGGGAGAATGCTTGGCCGGTACATACGGATGCCGGTATCCAGCTCCCAACATCTTGATGAGCCGGAGGGGGAAACGCAGTGAGGAAGGGCGGCACAACTCGTTTTTGGATAGAGGTCGCTCTGGCCTTGGTGACGGCGGGGCTCTTCGTGCTGACGCTGGTGTCGCGCGAGTGGATTGAGCTGTTGCTGGGGGTTAGTCCGGACGGCGGTGACGGGTCGCTCGAGTGGGCGATCGTGGGGGTACTCCTCGTCGCGACGCTCACCTTCACGTTGCTCGCCCGCGCCGAGTGGCGCCGATTGCAGGCGCGCAGAACGTAGGCAGACCTTGGGCATGCCTGACCCATCGGCGGTACGACACGACGACATGCCGATCCCACGCACACGCTGAAGGAGCACGACGATGGCGCCCAAGAGGAAGACGACACTGGCTGTCGGCGAGCGAGCTCACAAGATGGAGTCGGCCGATGTGTCGATCGAGTCGTACACGACACATAAAGTGCGCAGCGCCTGGTTCCAAGCGCGCGAGTCGTGGCCGCTGCGTGAGGCTCCGATCGAATCCTTGACTGCGGAGCGGGCGCGGGCTGCCTCCGAGGTGCCGCCGACACCCGGCGCGGCGCAGTGGGCACCGATAGGCCCTGAGCTCGGCGGTCGCATGACCTGCGCGGTCTGCCATCCGACTGAGCCTGAACGGCTGTGGGCAGGGGCGGCCGGCGGGGGCGTCTGGCAGTCCACGGACGCGGGGAACCACTGGCAGGCGCTGTGGCACGACCAACCGTCGCTGAATGTCGGCGCTCTGACATTGGACCTCCAGGACCCAGACATCATTTACTGCGGCACCGGAGAAGCGAATCTGTCGGCCGACTCCCATCCGGGCGTTGGGCTGTTTCGGTCCCTGAACGCAGGGCAGAGTTGGCAACTCCTCGCGGCTGCTGGGGCCGTCGGTTTGCCGCGGCGGATCGGAGCGGTGGCCGTCGACCCGTTCAACCCCAACCACCTGCTGATCGGGGGCGTAGCACATCGAGATGGCGGCGCGACCGGGCTGTTCGTGTCAACCGATGGCGGCGTCACATGGGCCCGCGTGCCGCTCATTGGCACCAATCCCTACCGTTGCCACGACATCCGCTTCCATCCCGCGACCCCGCGCGTCATCTACGTCACGATCTCGGCGCTCGGCGTGAAGAGCGGCATCTGGCGTTCCGGTGACGGTGGGACCAGCTGGCATCAGCTCAGCGACGGGCTACCTTCACCCGACCGGATCGGCCGCACTTCACTGGCGATCGCATCGTCTGACCCGGATGTTCTATACGCCCAGATATCTCCGCCCGGCCCACCGACGCCGGTTCTGGGGGTGTTCCGCAGCGCGGACGGTGGGGACAGTTGGCAGTCGATCGGTGGCGCGCATTTCGCGAACGAGCGGCAGATGTCCTACAACAACGCGATCGTCGTGCACCCCGGCGACGCCGACCATGTGCTGTGCGGCGGTGTCGACCTCCACCTCACCACGGACGGCGGTCAGCGCTGGAAGCAAGTGACCCATTGGGATGCCGATCGAGGCGCCGCGGACTACGCGCATGCCGACCACCACGCACTGCTTATGCCTGAGGCCCAGCCCGGCTGTGTCTACACCCTCAACGATGGCGGCATGGACTTCAGCAGCGATGGCGGCGCCACGTGGGAGAACCGCAGCAAAGGGCTCGCCACGAACATGTTCTACGACCTAGCAGTCGCCGAGACCAATGGCCAGGTCATCGCCGGCGGCGCGCAGGACAACGGCACGCTCATCACGCCAGACGGCCAACCAGACACCTATTTCGAGTGGACCGGCGGGGACGGAGGTTGGATCGTCATCGATCCCACGGACGTCAACCACATCTTCAGCACCGCGCAGGGGATGATCATTTGGCGCCACCGGTCGAGCGACGGGCTCAGAAGAGTCGATCCTCCGGAGGACCAGTTCCAGATGTGGATGGTCTTTGTGTCGATGGACAGCAAGAACCGCAGAACCCTCTTTACCGGCTCTGCGCGGGTCTGGCGAACCAAGAACGACGGCGACACGTGGCGACCCGTCTCGGACGTGCTGGACGGCAGCGACATCACCGCCCTCGAGGTCGCGCGGGCGGACAGCAAGCGGATTTACGTCGGTACTGAGAACGGCGGCTTTTACCGCAGCACCGACGGTGGCAACACGTGGAGCGGCAATCTCGCAAGCACGGAGTTGCCAGCCCGTACTATCACCCGTTTGGAGAGCCGGGCCGATAATGCGGACGTGTTGTACGCGACCGTGGCCAACTTCGGCAACCGCCATGTCTTCCGGTCTGACGACGGCGGCCTGAATTGGGTGGACATAGATCGTGGCGAGCTTCCCGACGTACCGTTCCATTCGATCGCCGTACCCGCGGGTCACCCCGCACGGGTTTACGTCTGCAGTGACGTGGGGGTGTTCGTCTCGAACAACCAGGGCGGCACGTGGACCAACCTCACGCGAAACCTTCCCAACGTCATCGTGATCGATCTGGTTTATCACGAGACGGACCGCACGCTGACCGCGGCCACGTATGGGCGAAGCGTGTGGCGGCTACAGGTCGACTGAATCAGTCAGAGCGGCCTTCTCGAGCCTCGAACCACTTCGAGCGCTGATCAAGGACGTCGGCGCCCTCGCCCAGCTTGGACATGCCAGCACTTGGCCTCAAGTCCAGAGTCCCACGGTCGTCCGCACGAAACAGCTCGTAAGCCGCCGCCGATCCTGACCCAGCTGCGATCGTGACGCGGCCGGCGTCGGGCACGAGCCCCGTCGCACCTGCTTCGCGAGGAAGCGCAACCCGCACAGTCCGCGCGCGGCGACCGAGCATGGCCAGCAGGCCGAGCGCGCCGGCGGCCTCGGCAGGATCGAGGAACAGCACCTCGGCGGCCTCGGCCGGCGCATCGCTGACGACGATCCCCGGGACCTCGCCCTCTGCAAAGGGCCGGAGCGGCAACAGAAGGGCGTGTTCGCCGCCGTCGGACTCAAAGCGTTCGCTGGCCAGGTCGAGGTCAGCTATTGCCGTTTCCAGTGTGTGCATGAGGCCGCCACTCGGCAGCGAGTTGACCGCCTGCCAGTTCGGCTGGTTCATCGCGTCACCTCTCCGCACCCTCATGGCACCGCATCACGACCGCTGGCTGCAAGGATAAGGGGCCCGCCCCACACTGAACACGCCGTGGATCGGGCGAGCACTTCGACCCAGGCTCCATCAAACCTGACTTGGCTCACGATCGTGGCCTCGCCGCTGGCGCATCGCGTTGACCTGCAGGTCTGTTGATGGGGTCGCCCGAATTTGCGCACTAACCGGGGCTCGTAGGCTCTCGGTTTCGTGGCGTACGTACGCACCGTGAAGACCGCCTCGGGGGCGATCGCGGTGCAGATCGTGTATTCGTCGCGGCGCGGTGCTCGCAGCATGGAGCACCTCGGGTCCGCGCACGACGAGGACGAGTTGGAGGCGCTCAAGGCAGCAGCCAGGCAACGGCTGGCTCACGGCCAGGGTGAGCTCGACCTCGGCCTGGACGCGGCGGCCGCCGCGGCTGGGTCGGGTCCGTTGCCGATCCTGTCCTCGCGGGCAGGGCATCTGTGGGACGCGTTGTGCCGGGCCTACGACACGCTCGGCTTCGCCGACGCGGCCAGCGGGGATGTGGTGTTCCGGGAACTGGTGTTGGCGCGGATCATTGAGCCGACCAGCAAGCTCGACGCGGCGCGGGTGCTGTCCGAGGTCGGCATCGACCCGGCGTCCTATGCGACCCTCAAGCGTCGTTTGCCGTTGTATGCGAAGCAGACGTGGCGGCAGCAGCTCGCGGCGGCCTGTGCGAGACACGCGGCGCTGGGGCCGGCCTCCTTGGTGCTCTACGACGTCAGCACGCTCTACTTCGAGACCGACACGGGCGACGGGTTCCGCGAGCCCGGCTTCTCCAAGGAACGCCGGCTCGAGCCGCAGATCACCATCGGGCTGCTCACCGACGCATCCGGGTTCCCGCTGATGGTCGAGGCGTTCGAGGGCAACAAGGCCGAGACCAAGACGATGCTGCCCACCATTGAGGCGTTCATGGCCGCCCACCAGCTCAGCGACGTGACCGTGGTTGCGGACGCGGGGATGGTCTCGGAGGCGAACAAGAAGGCGATCGAGGCCGCCGGGCTGTCGTTCATCATCGGCGCGAAGATCCCCGACATCCCCTACGTGGTCAGCAAGTGGCGCACCAACCACCCCCGGCCAAGACATCGCCGACGGGCACGTGTTCACCCAGCCGTGGCCGGCCGGATCGACCGACAGGCGCCGCGACCAGGTCATCTACTACCAGTACAAGACCGACCGGGCCCGGCGCACCCTGCGCGGCATCGATGAGCAGATCGCCAAGGCCGAGAAGGCCGTAGCCGGGAAGGTCCCGGTCAAGCGGAACCGGTTCATCAAGCTCACCGGCGCGCACAAGTCGGTGAACCGGGCCCTGGAGGCCAAGGCCCGCGGACTGGCCGGGCTCAAGGCCTACACCACCAACATCGACAACCCGACGCCGGAGTTCGTGATTGGCTCCTACCACCGGCTGTTCGCCATCGAGAAGTCGTTCCGGATGTCCAAGCACGACCTGCGCGCCCGGCCGATCTACCACCACAAGCGTGAGTCGATCGAGGCCCACCTGACCATCGTGTTCGCCGCCCTCGCGATCACCCGGCTGATCGAGGACCGCACCGGCTGGTCAATCAAGAAGTTCGTCCGCACCGCCCGCCGCTACCGCATCGTCCAGATCCGCGCCGGCCAGCAGACCGTGACTGCCGAGGACCCGCTCCCACACGACCTACGCGACGCGCTCGCTCTCATCAACTGATCCGCCGGTGCGCACTAACTTGAGCCAAGTCGGGTCCGCACCCTCATGGCACCGCATCACGACCGCTGGCTGCAAGGATAAGGGGCCCGCCCCACACTGAACACGCCGTGGATCGGGCGAGCACTTCGACCCAGGCTCCATCAAACAGGTCGGCTCCGGCCGGGCAGGGGGTGGCCTGGGTTGCATGGGGTCGTTGATTTGTCGCTGAGCTCGGTTCCGTCAGCGCACGACGCGATAGGTGATGTGCGTCGCGAACGGTGACTGGAGCAGGCGCAGGTGTTCGAGGCCGACCGTCTCGTCGAAGTCGTCGAACAGGCGCTTCCCGCCGCCGAGAACGACCGGCGCGATCGAGATCGACAGCTCTTCCACGTGTCCCGCGCGCAGCGCCTGACGGATGACATCCGCCCCGCCCATGACGAACACGTCCTTGCCGCCCGACGCGTCGCGGGCCCTGGCGATCGCCTCGACCAGCCCGTTCACGAACGTGAATCCGGCGTCTGCGGGTACGTCCTCCGGCCGGTGCGTCACCACGAAGAACGGCACGCCAAACGGATTGTGGCCGCCCCACGCCTCCGCTGCCTCGTACGTGTTGCGGCCGCCGACGACGGCGCCGACGCGAGCCGTCGCCTCGTCGAGAACCTCCCTGTCCGCGCCCGTCGGGTCGCCTCTCGCCTCCTCGTCGTAGCTCCATGGCCGGCCGAAGACCCAGTAGTGCAATCGCTCACCCCCATCGCCCAAGCCGCGGCCCGGCCCATCGTTCGGCCCGGTGATGTACCCGTCCAGCGAGGTCGTGATCCCTGCGGCAAC
>Ga0184612_10001520_pt1 | contig 11179 bp, 9 predicted proteins | sample PLM3_60_coex_FD_133163 | JGI IMG/M metagenome (GOLD analysis project Ga0184612, IMG submission 133163) | Groundwater sediment microbial communities from an aquifer in East River, Colorado, USA - PLM3_60_coex | ecosystem: Environmental > Terrestrial > Soil > Riparian zone | place: USA: East...
CCGCCTGCTGAGGTGGAAGAGGTGCGAATTAGGCCCGGATTTTCGCGGTCCGGTGGCACAGGTCTTGTGTTTGTGGCCTTGAGGTCGTGGCAGGGCCGGTACCCTGCGGACCTTGGTGCCCACATGATGATTCTCCTCGTGATTCTCGTTCTCGGCGGGTACGCGCTCCATACCTTGAAGCCGGACGAACGGACGCGCCTGAAGGAGCGTCTGGTGGAGACGATCGGGCGCGCCCGGAACGAGGCGGCGCGCCGCCACGCCGAGCCTGAACCGTTCCGCGACGCGCTGCGCGAGCGAACCCCCTGGCCTCTCGTAATGCCGGCGCTCGTGGCCGTAAACGTCCTCGTCTTCCTGATGATGGGCTGGGGCAGCACCGAGCAGGAGACGCTCGTCGGCTGGGGCGCGAGCTTCGGCCCGCGCACCACCAACGGGGAATGGTGGCGGCTCGTCGCGTCGATGTTCGTGCACTCCGGCATGTTCCAGCTCCTGGTGAACTCCGCGGCCCTCGTGCAGCTCGGACTGATCCTCGAGCGGCTCGTCGGACACGTCACCTTCGGCGCCGTCTACGTCGCCGCGGGAATGCTCGCGAGCCTCGTGAGCCTGTCCGACTATCCGCTGGCCGTCAGCGTCGGTGCCTCGGGGGCCATCTTCGGCCTCTACGGCCTTCTCCTGGCGTCCGCGGCCTGGACCGCGATCAATCGGCCGCCGGCCCCGGCCGCCGAGCCGGAGCCAGCCTCGGCCAGCACTTTCGGATTCAGCGACATCCCCCGCACAGAGCGGGCTGAGGCGACGCAGACTGGTGAGGCGGATCGATCGAGCGCGGCGGTGAACACGGGCGTGACCATCACCCTGACCGCGGCGCGGCGGCTTGCGCCGATAGCAGCGATCTTCTTTCTCTACAACCTCGTGAGCGGCAGCCTCGGCAGCGGTGCGGAGGTGGCTGGGTTCGCCGCCGGCTTCATCTGCGGTGTCGTGCTGACGCGAGGGGTCAGCGCCAGCACGCCGCCGGTCCCTCGCGTCGCCATCACCATGGCCGTCACGCTGGTCGTGGCCGTCGCCTCTGCCGTGCCGCTGCGCGGCATGGCCGACGTTCGGCCAGAAATCTCGCGCGTCCTCGCCGTCGAAGAGAGCACCGCGAGCGTGTACCGGGGGGCAGTGGCGCAATTCAGGCTCGGCGCGGTGAGCGCCGACGCCTTGGCGCAGGTCATCGAACGGAAAATCACGCCGGAGCTCCACGCAGTGCAGGCACGCCTGAAGACGCTGGGGCGCGTTCCTCCCGAGCATCAGCCGCTGGTCGCCAACGCCGAGGAATACCTGAAGCTCCGTGACGAGAGCTGGCGCCTCCGCGCCGCGGCGCTGCACAAGTCCAGCATGGTCGCGCTGCGCAAGGCCGAGACCGCCGAGCGCGCCTCGCTCGAAGCGCTCGAACGGATCAAGCCCACCGAGCCTGCCGACCCGAAATAACGCCCGTCCTGGCTGGCCGCGGCCGGGACGTGGGGGAAATTGGAGTGCCCGGGATAGACTGATGGGTACTCACTGTGAACGCCATCTATGTCGCCGCACTGACATTCGCCTGCGCCTTCGGCGGCGCACTCCTGGGCTCCTACATTCGATCGCTCCTGCCACCCAATCACCTGAGCAAGGAATCTCAGGATGTGATGCGCCTTGGCATGGGTCTGGTGGCGACGATGACCGCGCTGCTGCTCGGGCTCGTGACCGCTTCCGCGCGCAGCTCGTACGACAGCCAGGACGCCGCGATGCGAACGAACGCGGCCAATATCCTCACGCTCGATCGTCTGCTCTCGCGATACGGTCCTGAGACGCGGCCCACGAGAGACCTGATCCGCACGTTCGTCGCCTTCCGGATCGAGAACACCTGGCCCGCCGATGGATCGGCGGGCTCGGGACTCACGCGAACCCCAAGCCTGCAGGACATCGAACAGGTCGAGAACCAGATCCTCCAGCTGGCGCCCGCGACCGATGCGCAGCGGTGGTTCAAGGCCGAGGCACTGAAGCTGAGCGAAGAAGTCTCGAAGTCGCGCTGGCGCATCCTGAACAGCCAGGGGGGATCGGTCCCGCTCGTATTTCTCATCGTCGTGATCTCCTGGCTGGCGTTCACGTTTACGAGCTTCGGTCTTTACGCTCCGTCCAACGCCTCGGTCCTGGCGGTACTGCTCGTCGCTGCGGTATCGGTCGCGGCGGCGGTGTTTCTGATCCTCGAGCTCGACGGCCCGTTCGACGGGCTCATCAAGATCTCGAGCTTCCCCCTGCGTTTTACGCTCTCCCAGCTCGGTCAGTAACCAGACAGAGCGGTTTCGTTACATAATCTGGAGGCGTGCCTTCGCCGTGCCGGTCGTTCTGCCTGGAGCTGGTGTGATTCTGTTTCGCTTATTGAAGTCCTCGTTGAAGGCCCCGTTTAAGGCAATGACGGGTTGTGCGCGGCGATTCCTGCCACTGCTGGTGCTCGCCGCCGGCGTCGCCAGCTGCAGCGACTCGCCGACCGCCCCCTCGAACTACGCGGCGTACAGCCAGACAGACTTGACGGTCGGGTCCGGTGGGGATGCAGTGAGCGGCCGGGTGCTGACCGTGAACTACACCGGTTGGTTCTACGGCGAGTCGCGGCCCGAGAAAAAGGGCCCGGTCTTCGACTCATCAGCCGGTGGCGAACCCTTCACATTCACGCTGGGAGCCGGCCAGGTCATCGCCGGCTGGGATCGGGGTGTCCAGGGCATGAGGGTTGGCGGCGTGCGCCGGCTCATCGTCCCGCCGTCGCTCGCCTACGGGACGGTAAGGAACGGGCCTATCCCCCCGAACGCAACGCTCGTCTTCGAAATCGAACTGCTCGACGTGCAATAAAACGGCGCGGGCGCTCCGCAGGGGGAGTCACCACCCCCCGATGCGGATCCTGCCGCCGAAGAGCGCGTAGGTGAGCCGGTCGTCGACGTCCCCCTCCGTATTGTCTCGCGCGGAGCCTTTCACGGCAGAACTGCCAAATTCGCCATAGAGCCCGAACACCGACGAAAACCACATCTCGAGGCCTCCTCCGAAGGCGAAGCCCCAGCCGCTCGTCCGAAGCTGGTAGCTCAGGGTGTTGGGCGTCGGCTGCTGGGTCATCGTCTGGTTCGTCGTGAACTTGGCCTGATGGTAGCTCGCCCCGACCTGACCGTAGGGCCGGATCGGGCCGAGCGGGATACCTACTTTCCCCATGATCGTGAGGACTTGCGGCTCGAACACGCTGGTGAACTGATACGCGTCGGTGGTGCCTGTCGCTGTAGCGTCCGCCGGCTGGATGTAGGTCCCTTCTGCGGCAAGGTACGGCGTCACCCAGTAGGCTGCTCCGAACGAGTAGCCGAGGCCTGCCTCGTCGCCTGAACAGGGCGTGACCTGGCCGCAGGCAACCGCGGTCACGTCGCCGATCTGGGAGAACGTTCCTCCCCCGAACAGCACCAGTCCGGTTGGCGCCGGCTTCCACACGCGCGGCGGGTCCAGGCTAACCTTCCCCTGCCTGAGGAGCAGCGTGGGGCTCGGCCCGCCCACGTCGATGACGAGCGAAGTGATTTGTTTCACGACGAAAAAGCCACCCATGTCGCGACGCGTGCAGCCGGCGTCCTGCACCGGAACCTGCACCGCACGCTCGACGATGAGCACGCGGCGCACCGTGGGACAGATATCGACAAAGACTTGCGCGTCGGTTTCGGTCTTCATGGCATGTTCGGACAATCCAACGGGGACGAGCGCGTCGCCTTTGTCGTTGGCCTTGCCCGTTCCGACCGCGGCATCGTTGAGGACGATTTCGATCGGTGAGTCCGGGGGCGCATTCCGGACGATCACCGTCTGCGCCCTTGCGGCGCCGATACACACAGTCAGATTGAGCGCGGCTGCAAGGGCCAGCAGCCGCCGGGGTTCCATCATGCTCGCCTCGTAGATTGGTGAAGACAGGCCTTCAGGATTATCGTTCAGAAAGGTTATGAAGCGGACTCTATTTCCCCGGAAGCGACGGGCCCTGGCAGTCCGGCACTGTGGGATTGTTGGGGCTGTCGAGCGGGTGCGGGCGTGGCGGCGCGGGTGACCCATCGGTCACGCCGATCCGCTTGTTGACGAACAGCACCTCGTAGGCCCGCGCGGAAAACGGTTCCAGAGATTCGTCGCAACTGTGGTTATTGAAGTGCAGATGCGCGACATAAAACGACTCCTTGAGCTTCGCCACCGCCAGGACGAACCGTTCGTCGCCGACGTCGTGAAACTCAACGGCCATCTGATCGATCCGGGCGAACACCTCGTCGCGCGTCTCGAGAAACGAGTCCCATTCGGCCCCCTCGACATCCATCTTGACGACGAGTCGCTTGGTCGCGTCGCCGTTGTCCGCAATCTGGTGTTCGAGGCTGTCGAACGGGCGCCCCTCGATCGTCTGGCGCGTCGCGGCCACGCACTCGGGGTGGAAGATCGTGCGGCCAGCTGGGCATGCGGGCTCTCGGACATCGAAGCAATCGTACTGATGCATCGGAATCCCGAGCTGCTTCGACACCTCGCAACCCCAACCGTCGTAGTTGGAGATGCCGTACGAATAGCCGGACTCTACGGCGGCCAGCAGATTGCCGCACAACAGGTAGCCGCCGTCGTTCGCCTCGCCGAATCGTTTCAATTCGCAGTTGCTCAATTGGACCGGTTGCAGCGACCAGTACAGGTAGTCCCTGATCTGCTGTGCGTCAGTTCTCAGCAGACGGGGGGGACGTGCGGCATGCCGAGGCGTGTCCCTTCGGAGAATCAGCAGTCCACCGGCGCCCGCCAGGGAAACAACGACCGTAAGGACGCCGATCTGGCGGCGGGTCATGTGCACGCGTTGACCGCGGATCTTACCTCACGGGCCGGCCTTGCGGCAGACTCGCGGCGCGGCCGTGTCAGCAGGGCCCATCATTCACTTGTATCCGCGGCCCAGGAGACGTCTGGCGCCGGCGTCGAACGACGCGGGCGAGCCCACTTCGAATTGGAACGTGTCGGCGAGGCGCGTAATCACGTTGAACGCGAAGCCGATATTCAACGCCTCTTCGATCTGCGCGCGCGTGACGCCAAGCCCCAGCAGCACCCGCACGTCGCCAGGAGTGACGGCCTGATGCTCGCGCGTTACTTTGCGCAGGAACGCGAGCGTCGCGCGCAGCGGCTCCGCAATCGGTGCGCGCTCGAGATCGTCGAGCACCGCCTGCACCGTACTATCGCCGAGAATCTTCGACGCGACCGCGCCGTGGGCTCTCGTTCAAAAGTCGCAGGCGTTGACCCGGGAGACGTACGCCGCCATCAACTCCCGGTCCGCGACCGACCAGGCCGACGGGCCGCGCATGGCTTCCTGGAAGACGTCGCGCATCTGCGCGCCGAAGAACTCGGGCCGGTACCTGAGCGTCTTCACGACGTCCGGGGCCCGATGGTGCGACATCAGGTGGATGAACGCGAAGAGGGCTTTGGTCGTGATCGGATGACCGTTGTCGAGCACGTCGAGTCTCATCGCGGACCTCCTTCGCCGCTGGCCGGCGGGTTGTTCGCGGGCACGGCATCATGCGGCGCCGCCGCGTCCAGCGCCGCGAGTGCGTCGCCAAGCTGCCGCGTCGCCTGGCCAAGCGCCGCGCAGACGGCGAGCTCGAAGATCTCGTCTTCGGACACCCCCGCCGATCGCGTGGCGGCCACATCGGCGTCGGTCACCGTCCACGCGGCCCGGGCGACCTTCGCCACGAGCGCGCGCGCCCGCTCATCCACGCCCTGGTTGTCGAACGCCGCGCGACGGGCCACGGCAGTCGCGGTGCCTGGGCCTTCCAGTGCCCGGCGGACGACGGCCTCCCGGTAACGTGTCGCTGCCTCGCTCATCTGTCTACCTCTGTCGATGCAGCGCTCAACGCGATTGCCCCGGTTGAGTGTCCCCGCGCTTCGGCTGCGCCTTCTGCCACTCCTCGCGCGAGACGGTCTTCTTCTGGTGCAGGTGCACAAACGTCCCCCGCTTGTTGCCGATGACAATGTCCGGCAGGCCGTCGCCGTTGATGTCGCCGGCCACGACCTGAGTGCCGACACCGGATTCGTTGTCGACGAGATAGGGGATGAAGTCGACGCTCTTGTCGGCGTTCCGCGCCAGCTTGAACCAGTAGACCACCGCCGCATCGTTGCGATCCGGGTCGCCGGTGCGGCCGTGCGACCAGAAGCGCTTGCCCGTGACGAGGTCCTTCAGGCCGTCGCCGTCCATGTCGACGAGCGCGATGGCGTGGATCTCCGAGAACTTCACGCCGTAGGGATTGTCCTTCGGATCTTTGTTCATCACGATGTGTTCACGGAACTTGATCTCGCTTCCTTCTCGGTACTGCTCGTACCAGGCGAGACCGAACGCGTGCGCGGTGAGCGCGGTGATGATGTCGTTGAGGCCGTCGCCGTTCACGTCATAGGCAAACATCTGGGAGCCGCCGGTGCCCATCGGCTGCGGATGAAAGCGCCAGACCGGATCGCTCGCGCGCGAGGCCGGCTGCTCCCACCAGCCGTCTTTCTCCAGCAGATCCAACCGCTTGTCGCCGTTGACGTCGCCGAGGCCCATCCCGTGCGTGAAGTTGCCGTACTTGTTGTTCGGCGAGATCGCGTGGAACGTCCACGGCTTCGCCGGATCGCTCCAATCCGGCTCGGCGTAACCGTATTGCCCCTTCGTGATGCACACCAGCTCCGGCTTGCCGTCTCCGGTCAGGTCGGCGAACGTCGGCGACTCGTTGTCGGTCTCATCGAAGATTTTGTGGCGCACCCAGTGTCCGTCTTTACCCTTCGGATTCTCGAACCAGGACGTATCCTGGCCAGGGAAGCCGATGATGAGGATGTCGTTCCACTTGTCGTTGTTGAAGTCGTACGCCCAGACGAAGAAGTTGTTCGAATACTTGTTCTCCTTGCCGAGCGTGCCCTCGAATCCGGGCACGGTGACGCTGGTCATCGGACCGAGCTTCAACTGGAACGTTGTCGTGGCCGGGTAGTATTCGTGGCGGGCCTTGAACTCCGGCCCTTCCCACCACCACGGGCCCGAAATGACGTCATTCGCGCCGTCGTTGTTCAGGTCCCCGAAGCTGGCCCCCTCGCTCCAGAACTGGTCGCTTAGCTGGATCCGCGTGAAGGTGTGGACGTCCTGGGCTGCGGCCAGGCCTGGTGCCAGGACTGCGGCCAGGACGAAGAGCGCCGACGCCAGTGCCTTTCTCATGGGTGTGCCTTGTGGAGCGGTGTCGCGCACAGGCTAATGCAGTTGGCCGCCAACGCCAAGCACTGTCCTGCCCTGCGTATTGTCGCCGTCGGCGCGCCGATGGCGAACTCCCAGCGCCACTGAACATCGATGATCCATCTCGACTCCGAGGCCTCCCTTCAACGTGGGACACGGATGTGTAAAACGGTGACCGACGTGGATACGCAACAGTCACTGCCACCTCGGTCGCAGCCTCGTAACATATTGATAATCCTCAGATTACAACTCTGATCGTCGCGGAACGCACTTTGCGTCTGACGCTCTCCCGAGGAGAAATCATGACGATGCCAACCCGATCGGTGCTCGCTTCGCTCTGTCTGGGCATCCTCTGGATGTCAGCTTGTGGAGGCGGCACCGGCGCGCCCACGGCTCCGTCGTCGACCGGCGGATCGGGAGCCACCATCGCCGGCACGGTGAGCGGCGCGGCAGCAACGGCGCCTGCGGGGATGACCGTCGCGGTGGGCGGCACCAGCCTGTCTACTGTCGTGGAGACGTCAGGCGACTTTCAGTTGGCTGGTGTACCGCCCGGCAACGTTCAACTGCAGTTCAAGAACGGGTCGATGAACGCCACCGCGCAGCTCGCCAACGTCGCCAACGACGAGTTCGTTCAGATTCAGGTGCAGCTGAATGGTTCGTCCGCCAGCATCGTCAGCGACGTGCGGTCGGGGAAAGTGACGCTGTGTCATCGCACTGAAAGCGGCACCTATCATTCGATTGACGTCAGCGTCAGCGCGGAGCCCGCGCATCGGGCCCACGGCGATGCAAAGATTGGCGAGCCCGTTCCGGGCGACGCGACCAAGGTCTTCGATCAGAACTGCCGGCCAACAGGGGTTTCCGTCAGGATCAGAAAGTCGACGAACGGCCAGGACGCCAACGACGCGCCGGGGCTAAGCATCACCGTCGGCACCACGGTCACGTGGACGTATGAGGTCAGCAACACCGGCACCGTGGCCCTGAGCGGTATCGTCGTGGTTGACGATCGCGGCGTGTCGGTCTCCTGCGGCGGTCAATCGACCCTCGCCGTTGGCCAGTCGATGACGTGCACCGCAACTGGCATCGCGACGCTCGGTCCGTACCGGAACGTGGGAACGGTCACGGCAAGTGGGACGACCGCCGCCGGCACCGTCACCGTCACCCACTCCGATCCCAGCAACTATCTCGGAGTGGCCCCTGACGAAGAAACCGGACCCAAGGTCCAGCTGTGTCACAAGACGGGCGATGGTTCGTACCACCTGATCGAGGTGAGCATCAACGCGGAGCCTGCGCATCGGGCGCATGGCGACGGGAAGATCGGTGAAGCCGTTCCGGGGAATGCTGGAAAGGTATTCGGCGCCGGCTGCAGCGTCAATTAACCGTCACTACCGATCGCGCCGCACATCGGCGCGACGCGATCGGTAGTCGCGCTCGCCTCTAGCGCCCCGACCTGTCATTTTCACTCCTTCGGCACCCGCGCTCGTGCCAGGGGCCTATGTGCCAATGCGGGCCCCATCCTCACACAAAAGAAACAGGCGAGTTCGCGCGCTACTGTCGATCCAGCGCCCTCCCATTCGATGTTCATATGAGGAAGCAGCCGCCGCCAGCTCACGATTGTACGGCGCATCGTCACGACGAGAGCTGGCCGCGGGCGACCACGAGGCAGTGCGAACGGCCCAGCTTGCGTGCCCTGGCAGGTCTCCGCTTCCGCGATAGTCTAGACAAACGGCATTTCTGTGGGTTGCCATGCCCCTTACCGCTGGAAGCTATCTCGGACCGTACGAAATCCTCACGCCACTCGGCGCCGGCGGGATGGGCGAGGTCTATCGCGCCCGCGATCCGCGCCTGGGACGCGACGTCGCGATCAAGGTCATTTTGGATGCGGCCGGCGCCGGTGCGGATCGGGTGCGGTTCGAGCAGGAGGCGCGCGCGGTTGCGGCCCTCTCGCATCCGAACGTGCTCGCGATCTTCGACGTCGGCGTCGGCGACATGCCGTACCTCGTCACGGAACTCCTCGACGGAACGACGCTTCGCGGCCTGGTCGAGGGTGGTGCCATCCCCGCGACTCGTGCCGTCGGTCTCGCCCGGCAACTCGTCGCCGGCCTTGCCGCTGCGCACGACCGCGGCATCATCCACCGTGACTTGAAGCCGGAGAACATCTTCGTCACGTCTGATGGACGCGTGAAGATTCTCGATTTTGGCCTGTCCAAGCACGTCGAACCGCTCGCGGAACACGCCCAGTCGCTCACCCGTCCGCAGACCATGCGCGGAGCCGTGCTGGGAACGATCGGCTACATGGCGCCCGAGCAGGTGCGCGGTTTCGAGATGGACCAGCGGGCGGACATTTTCGCGGCCGGCGCGATCCTGTTCGAGATGTTGACCGGCCGGCGCGCCTTTCAGGGAGCGTCCGCAGCGGACACGATGAGCGCGATCCTCAACGAGCCGCCGTCGGCGCTCGTCTTCAATACCGACACTCCGCCGTCGCTCGCGCGCATCGTCCGGCGGTCCCTGGAGAAGAAGCCCCAGGACCGATTTCAGTCCGCGCAGGACCTGGCGTTCGCACTCGAATCGTCCTCAGCGGTCCGGTCCGGTGCGGCCGACGCTCCCGACGTTGCCGGCGAGACGTCGATCGCGGTGCTGCCCTTCGCGAACATCGGCGCCGCGCCGGACAATCAGTACTTCAGCGACGGCCTGGCCGAGGATCTGATCATCGCGCTGACGCGGCTCTCCGGTCTGCGCGTCGTGTCGCGCACCTCGTCGTTCCGCTTCCGAGGACACGACGCTGACGTCCGCGAGATCGGACGCGACCTCGGGGTCGGCGCGATTGTCGAGGGCAGCGTTCGCCGCTCGGGTGCGCGTCTGCGCATCACCGCTCAGCTCACGAACACCGCCAGCGGTTACAACATCTGGTCGGGACGATTCGACCGGGAAATGACGGACGTGTTCGACATCCAGGACGAGATCGTCGAGTCGATCGTCAGCGCTCTGGCCCCGGCGCTGCTCGACGAGGCGGCGCTGGCGGTGCGGCGCTCGACAGAGAACCTGGAGGCGTACGAGCTCTACCTGAAAGGCCGCCATTTCTGGAATCAGCGCTCGCCGGTCGTCATGAGCACCGCGATTGGCGCTTTCGAAGAGGCCATCGAGCTCGATCCGGCGTACGCGCTGGCCTACGCAGGCCTCGCCGACTGCTACTCGATTCTGCGTGTCTACGGCTGGACTCGGCCCGACGAGAGTCAGCCGCGCGCGCTCGACGCGGTCAGCAAAGCCCTGACGCTGCAGCCGGACCTGCCGGAGGCGCACTTCTCAAAGGCTCTCTATACGTTTCACTTCGAGCCGCACTGGAGGACCGCGCGTGGACATTTCGTCGACGCGCTTCGGCTGAGTCCACGGATGGCGGTGTTCGAAGCGTATTTCGCGCTGTTTCTCGCCACGGAGTACGCCCACGACGAAGCGCGCCGCCACCTCGCGCGCGCGCTCGAGCTCGATCCGCACTCGTCGGTCGTCAATTTCCTCGCCGCTGCCTCTGCAACTCTGATGAGCGATACCGACGCTGCTGCCAGCTTCGCCAGCCGCGCTCTGGAGCTCGAACCCGAATCGCTGGGCGCGCGCTGGCCGCAGACGATCGCTCTCCTGATATCGGGACACCTCGACGAGGCGATCGCCGTCGGCGAAGGGGTTGTGGCCCGGGCACGCGCGCCGATCTACGTCGGCGTGCTCGCCATGGTCTACGGTTGCGCAGGCCGGCTGGCCGACGCAGAGCGACTCGGACGCGAGCTCGACGATCGCCAGAACCGCGGTGAATACATCCTGCCGGCAGCGCGCCTCTCGGTGAGCCTTGGGCTCGGCGACCCGGCAGGCATCCGGACCTGGCTTGCGGCCTGCGTCGACGGCGGTGCGGCGCCGTTCTCCGTCGTCGCCACCAGCCGGCTTCTCGCTGACAACTACCGTAGCGATCCGGCG
>Ga0184612_10001521_pt1 | contig 11179 bp, 12 predicted proteins | sample PLM3_60_coex_FD_133163 | JGI IMG/M metagenome (GOLD analysis project Ga0184612, IMG submission 133163) | Groundwater sediment microbial communities from an aquifer in East River, Colorado, USA - PLM3_60_coex | ecosystem: Environmental > Terrestrial > Soil > Riparian zone | place: USA: East...
CGTCGCGTATCTTCGTGTGAGCGCCTCCGAGACCCGGATCGTTGCTGGCTCGAAGGCCTTCACGACGTTTCTCTCAACCCCCGTGCTCAAAGCTTGCGTCTGTCGGAGTGGGCCGGCGCAGGGGCTGCCCGTCGCGTTGGGGACATCGTTGCAGTCGTCATCTTCACGCGCCCCCGCTGCACAGTCCCGTCAAGCGCAAAGGCGCGAGCCCCAGGGCGATCGATGGAACGCAACGAGAAGAGGATCTCGTCGTCGATCACACGGGCGGACCCGGCGAGAGCAGGCCGACCGCTACAACGCGGCGCAAGCAGGTGGACGTCGTCGCCGCCCGAAGGATCCGAGAGGACGACGTACGCGACCGAGTGCCCGTAGCCCTCCCGCGACTGCAGCGCCACGAGCGCGAGTAGAGCCTTCCGCTCGATGATCGACTGCACCGCGCCCGCGCCGACGAACGCGCGGTTGAGGCAGATGGTGTGCAGGTCGGTTCCGCAGCGAAGCTGCGTCAGCGGGCCTGGAAAGAGGTCGACACCATACGGCTCGCGTGCCAGCGAGGCCAGAATAGCCTGTGAGTCCGCGGGCGATGCCTGGGCAACCTCTACCGGCCGCCCATCATCGCTCGGCTCCGGCAGGAGCTTCTTCGCGCTGGGGACCTTGAGGTCATGGCCGGGAAGACCGAACCGATGCGCGATCAGCGCGCCTGTGAACCGAGCGGCGGCCGCGACGGCGCCTATCCTAGACCTGGTCTCCGAATCGATGAGGTCCAGAGCCGCCGGAGTCCCTACTCTGCCGAGAGAACCGAGCACGTAGGGCACAACCTCGGGCGGCACACTCCGGAGCGCTTGGCTGAGCAACTGCTCCGACTCCGCTGTCGGTATGTGACCGAGTGCAATTGCGGCCGTCGACCTTTGCTGGGACGGTTCGCGGCCATTCTCGACGACTGCCGAGAGCAGTGTCTCTCGCTTAGGATCATCGGACTCAGCCAGGAGCGCGAAGGCCACGGCACGAGGGAGGATCTCGCCACGGCCTTGCACAGCCGCCCGGATCTCTGCGCGCGTCGGAGGTGAGAACCACGTCGCTTCAGGTCCGCGTGGGCCCGGGGACATCAACAGGCCCCTCTCACCCACTCGTCGTCGTCCCTCACGTCCTCACCTTGCCAGTCGTAGAAGTGGGTCGTGGTAGGTATGGCCTGGTCGGCTGGGAGGACCGGGTCGAAGGCCTTCCTAGCTGTGCCACCCTGACACATAAGATTGTAGCGATTATCGTTCTCGTGCCCTAGACCAAACATATGACCCAATTCGTGTGCCAGAGTACGTCCCGTTCCGACGAAGTTCTCTTTCTGCAACAGGACGACAGAACCATCCTCGTCGCCATCAGTGCGACCAACGACGTCGTCGCTATACCACGCGGTGACGAAGAAAACTTTGATGCCGTTGTCCGGCAGGTCGTACGCGTCGATTAGCTCGTCGGCCTCGCAGTCGTCATCAATCACGTCGTAGCCGGTGTTGGCCGAGCGCGGGATGTACCACCACCGGTCAACACGGCCTATGCCGACGCCGATATGTGCGTAGACGTTACGCGCGAGTTGAACGGCGCAATCGACGTTCTGCTCGTCCCACGGCGTGAGCAGGTCCTCGTCGTCGGTGCCAACACGCACCAGGTTCAGGTTGAAGTATGGCTGCTGGATTCTCTTTGCCTGGTTGAGCAGAGAAAGGCTCCGCGGCAAGTGAGACTGCAAGGGAGCGTCCGGCCATGGCGGCGGCGAGGCGTACCCAAAGAAGTGGCGAACGATACTGAATGCTCCCGAGAATCCGAGACAAGCGCCGAGCTGTCGAATGGAAGTCATTGTCGGCTAGTGGAGGGCGACCAGAACGGGAATCGCTCCTCGCCCCGACGTGAGGGGACGAAGCGCCTTGCCGATCACCGACCCGAAGGCACGCGAGGGATCGGTGGCCTTCATCGCGTGTCCTGGCGTAGCCGACGTCGTCAGCAAGTCACCGACCTCGATCGGCGCGTAGTCGGAGTCGACGCGGCACTGGACTCGTCCGGCGAGCGCGATCGCGAGGCGCCTTCCATCCCCTGGGCGGTGGCCGAGCACGATACCCGGTCGCGTGTCGGAATCCCCTGATGCCACTCCAGCGACGGTGCGGTCGTAGGGGTCTTTACTCGGGGTTAACATGCCGTTTTGGTCGATGACCATCACCGTCGCGGGCTCGACTTCCGGGCCCGGCGCGAGTTCGAACTCCTCGGCGCAATCCGCGTTGGCGAGGAGGATGTCGCCTTTCTCGCCGTCGATCACGATCGAATCCTGTCCCTGGTTGCCTCGCACGGCTATGTAGCCGGGCTTCTTGCCTCCCTGGTTCGAGTGGGCGCCCAAGAAAAGGCCGGCACGCTTCTTGTTGAACGCGTCCTTGTCGAAGGCGAAGAGCCGCTTTCCGGGCTCGTCGACGGCGATGTTGTCCTCCCCGCTGCCACCATGGAGGACAATGCCGCCTTTTCCGACGTCATCGCGCAAGTGGATGTAGCCGGGCTTCGTGCCTCCCTGGTTCGAGTGGGCGCCCAAGAAGAGGCCGGCACGCTTCTTGTTGAACGCGTCCTTGTCGAAGGCGAAGAGGATCTTCCTATCCGCCGACTCATCTCGAACGGCCATCGCGTCACCGACGCCGCCATTCAGCGACACGACCGCGTTCGAGGCGCTGCTTTGGAGCGAGAGGTCCCCGTCGACCCCGTTCCCACCGAGTACCGCATCGCCTAAGGCCCCAATTAGTTGAATCCGTTCCTCCCCCGCTGGACCCTTCAGCACGAGCCCACCGCTCACGGGCTGCGGATGCGGTGGGATGAGGTTCGGGGGAACATATCCGATCCGCGCTATCTCGTTGCCTTCCCTATTCCAGAGGGCAACCACTCCGACCGGGCCGTCTAGCGTGATCATCCGCTGACCTGTGGGAGCGGGCTCATTCAGGATCGTCACAACGCCATCGAACTCAGTCATGGCTTCTGCTCCTTTCTGCAGCAGAATCTGCGGCAGAGCGGGTCCTCCACGAGAAGAGGTTGACCATTTACGTTCGCCTCGCCAAGAGATTTGACTGGTACAGAGATGGGTGCGGCAGCCACGGATGAGCGTCCCCTTCTCTCCCTATTTGCTCAAGGTCGTACTACAGGGATACGGATCAAATTTCAAGACTGGACGGCGGAGCCGCCGACGTTCGGTGTGGCGCACGGAGTATCCACCGGGGCCACCCGTAGGGAGACAGCCGACTAGAGCTTGCTGGCTGAAGCGATCGACGCAGGAGCATCACCGGGCATTGGGTAACACGGTCACCAGGGTGGGACCAGAACACCGATTCCTGAGCGCCTATAGCCTATCCTCGCAAGTCCTTGACTGCGGATGACCCGGCGAATAGACGCCGTTACGGTTCGGGGCCTCCCATCTCCTATCCCCCACAAGTCCTTGACCGCGGCCTGAAACGCAAACAGACCGCCCGGAACGAGCTCCGATTCCTGAACGGCCATCCTCAACTGCGATGTCCACGGGTTGCGGCGTTTCTCGCTCGCTATCTGTACTCCCATCACGTGGAGGACGGGAAGGGAGATAGGGGCGCCGGAACGCTCCCATCCGTAACCCGGTCTGTTAGGCGCAAGGATCGCGGTCAAGTACTTGGCGGGCTGGGTGGGGCGGTGCACCCGGCGTGGCCGTTGCGTGGACGCAGGTGGGTCGTCGTTCACTCGGCGGAGTTCGCGATCATGCTTCAACGGGCGTCGATCGGGGGAGGGCTGGAATTCTCATTGAGCCATTGATTGAAGACTGAGGAGAGGAATATCCCGACCGTGAATCGCTCCTGCGACACGTACGGGTGCAGATCTGCGGCGTTCAGGCTGAGTTCTGAGACTATCGAGCCATCTTCATCTACAAGATGAAAGACTAGCTCGGAGAAGGACTCGTCCACGCCAAATAGTCGCTGGAATTGAAACATCTCCCCAACGTGCTTCATCGCCGCACACCCCTTGAACACATCCTCGGCCCAGTCCAAGTCGTGAGGGTCCCAGCCCACATCGGCGCGCAACTGATTCTCGATCCACACTCTGAAGCGTTTGTCATCCAGTGGGAGCGCCTCCGCAAGCAGATGCCGAGCAAGAACAGTGAATCCAAGCAACTCCTCGCCGTGGCCCACAACCTTGACGGCAAGGCCGTCTTCGAATGCGCTGCTCTCGATAGTCTTCTCGCCAGGAAAGTTCGCGGTCGCGTATCGGTCAATCTCTTGAAGAACTCGATCGACCAGGAATTCTGATGGACTTGCAGTCGCGACCAGGTAGCGAAGCTGTTCCCTCGTACCGCGCTCGGCACGAATCGCGCGAAGTCGGAGCCACGCCGACAAGCCGGTCGAGATCGAGAGCATCAAGATGACAACCACCTGTCCGAGAGGTTCCTCGCCAAAAGGAGCGAGGGCTCCCGTTAGAGCAATCGCAAACGTCAGGAGGAGAAGGAGCAATTCAGGAAACACAGCTATCCTTGAGCGGCGTCCAGGCCCGGGCGGAGAACGCCCAAGCTATTTGTCCGCATGTGCTGAGTGCACTTGACAGGTGGCCGGCGTCACGATTGCAACCCTCCACGACAGGCGGGACGACTTATCCTCGGTACACACGGCGTTCCCCGTGGCCATCGTCACCGTCCGACTGCGGGCATGTTCCTATCCCGAAACCAAACGCTCCGCGATCACTTCTATCGGACACCCGGTGGTGCCTTTCATCGTCGTCGAATCGCGATTTGCAGACTCAGGCAATGGGAGGTTTGGGGGCCACGACAGCTTTGACGTCATCACGAACGTCAATTCGGTACGTCAGGTCGAAACTTGCCCCGTTCACCTCGCTGCTCCGATCGGTGTGGGTACCTTGCCCAAAGGCATTGGCACCGGCGAACCCGCGGTCTAGTAGGGGTAACACCACGCCATGGACTTCTACTGGCCCAAACCCGTCTTCGTCCTCGACTTCGAGCGGGACTGGCTCCTTGTTGTCATCGTAGAGGGTCGCAAAGAACCGGATGCCGTCGATGATTCTTCGGCCTCTCACAAGGAACTTGGTGGTCTCTTGGGGAAGGGCGACAGGCGTGTTCAAGGATACCTGGCGCTTCTCCGCCTGCGAGGGAAACCAGATCGTTCGGCCATCCAGCACGAAGCGCACATTGAACCGTGCCTGGCGATTGGGGTCCTCGGTATCCATGAGTTTGATGCTGACAAAGGTGACCTGCACAAGCCTCCTGATGTACGTCCCTGCAGGTATCGACGCGATCTGCCCTACGCGAAGGGTGAGCGCATAGTCCCCTTGTGTAGCGTCGGCATCAACCAGGCCGTCGATCGGGAACTTGGGGAAGTCCGAAGCATCCGGATCCTTCTGCGACGGCTCCGTGTGTGCTGGTTTGCCGATCAGGTAGTTCTCTGCAGTGCCGTACGACCTGCGAATCACTCCGATGGGGTGACTGATATCCACAGCGGCGAGGGCGGACACATCCGCCGCGGAGACCGATCGAACGCCGTAGAATTCCTCAACCTCATCGGACTCCCAGCCAGTCGCTTGGAGCTTCAAAGCCTGTCCCTCTTGCACCGTCTTCTGGAAGCTCTGAACCAGATCTATCTCTTCGCCGCTGTCGATGTCTCCGAGCCCACCTGCATCCGGGGAGTAGAGTTTCGCCCACTGCCCGTTGACGTGAACCCACATGTTCCACTCTCCGGAGAAGAAGGCGTCATGGTCGTTGTTGACCTTCAATCGTAGTAGTGAGACCCGTAGGGCTCGGAAGCTCTTCGTCAGCCGCGTCTCGCGCCAGCCGCACGCGATCTCGGCAGCGAACTTGTGATCTGGAGATGGCGGAATCCCAGCAAGCGGATAGGTGACATGCACCTTGTTCAATTCAGGCATCGGGGTAAGCACGGGGGCGGGTCCGCCAGATGACGTCAACACGACAGCCTTGAGTTGGGCGTCGGGCGAGGGCTTGGGCGGGAGAGCAACGTCGAACTCATAGCGTTGTCCTGAGACCGGCACTGGGATGTTGAAATATCCCCCCCGCCCGTGGATGAAGATCAGTGTCTTCATGGTGTAGGAAGGGGCGAAATCTCCTGGTAGGAACACAGGCTCGAAGCGCGTAAAGGCTACAGCGTGGGGTGGGTGAATCTCTGTCTTGCTGGGGGGATGGCCGCAGTCGAACACCCAGCGGCCAAGTACCCAGACCCGGTCGCCGGCGATCGGCCAATAGCGCTCGGGAACGTGTGCACTGTCCCACTCCACCCCGATGACCCGCTTCCCATCGTGTATCTCGTTCACGTCGCCGTTTAGGGGTTCGAAGGACGGATCCGGGTCAACGAAGAACTTGAAATCGTGGCCGTCATGGTTGAAGGGCCATTCCTCATAGGTGATGAAGCTCCTGTCCACAACGCCCTCTAGAGCCGTCGGCCGATCGTCAGGAGACACGCTCACCCACTGAGGGTTGGTCCGATTGACCGGCTTGCAGCCCCGCCCGGGCGCATTTGCGCTGTTGCTTAGTTGTGCCATGCCGCTCTCCTGTTCCCGGCGGAAGGAGGATCCCCCCCATCTGGGAGGATCCCCCCAATCTGTAAGGTCACTCCGGCGCGGTCGCCCTCGTCGGCCGGTGCTACTCGCATCTCCCGCACCACATCGACCACGATTGCTCTCTAAGAAGCAGAATCTCGGTCGCGAGAAGTGGTGCCGCGACGGAAGATCTGAGTGATAGACAATCGAACTGCATCGAGCGCATACCAAGTGGCGAGAAACGCCAAGCACTCGAGTGTGAAACTGTGGAACTTGTAGAAGAGCTCAGCAATGAGGAGTGACCCCGCGATTGTAGGTGCCTGCTCCAGAGCAAATCGGCGCACTGACAACGTGTGCAAGAACTCGTGCATGGCCCCCCCAGTTCCCGGACCACGGGCGGGCTCCGGAGGCCGCAGTCGATTACTAGGCATACATCCGTTGGCGGCCTAGACGCAAGGGGTTGTTTGACCTACAGCACATTCCTGAACAGAGACTCGGATACGACCAAACGAGCGGGGAGGGGGTTACCTAAACCATGCGCCCCCTCCCAGCCTTTCAGCTACACATCGAACTCGACCCAGAGCGGGAAGTGATCGGACATCCGGAACGAGAGCTGGTTCGTATTATCGGCTGGCACGAGGCCGCTTGCAAAGTCGAACATGCCCGCATTGCGGTACTGGAGCGAGAGTGCAGGAGGTCCACCTGAGGTTCCGGTGAACCAGGCGATCTGATCGTAGAAGTGCCGTTGATCCGGCGGCGCGTTCGGATTCGGATCGTCGAAGATCGTCCGCGGGACGTGGTTCAGGTTGTCCGGTGGCATCAGCCCCGTCTCGGTGAACGCCTTGTACAGCTCGTCGATGTCCCCGTTCTCATCAACCTGCCGGTCGATGTTGAAGTCGCCGAGGGCGATGAGGTTCTCTCCCCATACGTCACCACCCTTCGCCCAGCCGGCCATCCACTGCGCAATCTTCTTCAGCTCGCCTACCCGATCCTGTGCGACGTTGCCGTAGATGATGTGGAGGGTGACGAGCGTGAAGACGCTCGCTCCGCGGGCGAAGCTCACCGCGTACGGCGTCCGGGCGAACTGGCGCCCCAGCACGTCCGTCGAGACCCCGGCTTCCTCCGGCGCCACGACGAGCTCGCAGGCGAGCCCCGAGGGCCGCAGGCGGCGCTGGTCGAACAGGAACGCCAGGCGCTCGGCGTGGCCCAGGTCCCCGAGGACGACGTCGGTCAGCAGGAACGCCCATCCGCTCCCCAGCGCCTCCAGAGCCGCGAGGAACGCCTCCGCTTCAGTTCCGACCTCTTGGACCGCCACGACGTCGAACCGACGAAGCGTTTCGGCGATGCAGAGCACGTTGCTGAGATCACGCAAGGGGGACTCACCGGCCACCGAGCGCCACTTGGGCGTTAGACGGTTGAAGGCGCGTACGTTCCAGGTCCCGATCAGGAGGTTCTGGTTCTGTTTCCCCGGGATGACCTGATCGAGCGCGGCCACGTAGGCGGCGACCTGCGCTGCGACATCGGCAGGCGGTGCGTCGGTGATCGAGTTCGACATCGGGGCCTTCTATTGATCCCGGGTTGTCCCTGGAGCCAAGACTGAACCTATGGCCATTGGGTGTCGAGCCCAAGGCAATAGGGAGGTCTGACCCACCGTCGACGAGCACGGACATATGGTGGCAGAGCGGCCGGTTGGGGCATCGAACTCCGGCCTCGGCTGGCGATCATCGTTGAACTGAAGGGACGCGGCGACGGCCGTGCGGCGAAGCCGCCCGCTTGCGCGCTCCTCGTGACGGTGTTTGAGTTCGCGAGAACACCTGACCTAGGAGCAGCGTGATCACGGACGAGAAGTGGCCGGTCGCACGCCTGATCCCCATATCATCGGCTTCGGGCGTCGAGGCCCAGGAACGACGATTGGCGTCTGCCCTCCTTGCGGTCATGGCTGCCGTGCCAGAGTTCGGTTACGCGTTGCTCAAGCCTCTCGGAGCCCCTTCGGGAAAGTTCGAAACGTTCATCGAGGTCCCGTTCAAGCTTGAGGGCAAGCCGGTGCGCCCAGATGGGGTCATCGTCGTCACGAGAGCCGGGAAGTCGTGGAGCGCGTTGCTGGAGGCGAAGATCGCGGCGCACCCCCTCGAACCGGACCAGATCAACGCTTACCTGGACCTGGCCCGAGCGCTAGATTTCCAGGCTGTGCTCTCGGTCTCGAACCAGTACGTCACCTCGTCCACGGAGTACCCGATCGAGATCGACCGGCGCAAGGTCCGACGCACCAAGCTGCACCATTGGTCCTGGATCGATCTCCTGACGCAGGCGACCGTCCAGAAGGAGTATCGGGGCATCAACGACCCAGATCAGGCTTACATCCTCGGGGAGCTGATCCGGTATCTCGCCGATCCCCGCTCGGGGGCGGTGGCCTTCGACGGGATGGGGAGCGGCTGGACGGCGGTTCGCGACGGGGCGCGTGAGCAGACCCTCCGTAAGTCGGATGCCGCGGTCATCGCTACCGTCGCTCGATGGGATGACCTCGTGCGTTACTTGGCACTCAGCCTCACGACCGAACTCGGTAGGGAGGTCAAACACGTTCTTCCCGCGAGTGAGCGGACACCGAACGTACGGCGTCAGGCTCTAACCGAGTCGCTCGTCTCCTCTGGACGCCTCTACGGGGATCTCCAGATACCCAACGTCGCTGGCTCTCTGTCGATCTCCACCGATCTCCGGTCGCGTCAGGTCATCGCTTCGACATCTGTCGACGCGCCGAAGGAAGGTACATCGAAAGGCCGCGTTTCCTGGCTGCTCCGGCAGTTGCAGACAGCACCGGAGAACCTGAAGATCGAGGCACGGATCGCCTACAAGTCAACCTCCCTCGCTGCCCCACTCTCCGCCGTTCGTGACAACGCAGCCACCCTATATCCGGAGGGAGGTCGAGAGATTCGGGGCTTCACGTTGAGCATCGCCTCGAACATGGGGCTGAAGCGTGACAGCAGCCGTGGGTCCTTCGTCGAAAGCGTCGTGAACGCCGCCGAAGCCTTCTACGGCGACGTGCTGCAGAAGCTACGTTCGTGGAAGCCGACGCCCCCGAAGCTGAAGAAACCAGCTGAGAAAGAAGTCCCGCCGGAGACCGCTGTGGCTGAACTCGTCGGCGTCGAGCCTGATGACATCGCGGAGCTGCCCTCCGATATGGTCGAGCACGGCTCTACGTCGGTTGCGGCGCCCGATCCCCCAGCCTCCGGTGTGGACGATTCGGTTTAGGTGATTTCCACCCTTGGCTGACCTCCTTCGCCAGGTGGACATCGCAAACCTGCTTGGGTTGTCGAAGCAACGTGTGCACCAGCTAGCGCGGCATGAGACCTTTCCTCTCCCGTCCAGCAGCAAGCTAGGCGCTGCGCTATGGCGGAAGTCCGATATCTCAAAGTGGTCGCAACAGCATCCGGTTGGGGATCGTCGGTGGGGTCCGAGATGATTTGCGACTCAACCGAGTTGTTCCCTCTAGGCCGATGCGATCGCCCCCCAAAACCGAGCGTGAAGTCTCTTCTTGCCTTTCCTGACCTGCCAGAGGTAGTACTCGGAGAGACCGGTGAGCGTGACGAGCCGCCGGACGCTCATCGCTTGGATCTTCGGGAGGATCTCCCGCTCATAGGCCGTGGGATCCGCAGGGCGCCCATGCTCGCGTTCCCAGGCTCGGGCAGCGAGACTCATCTCACGCGACTTGTCGATCCGCTTCCGGCGTGCCTCCTCTGACTGCGCGGGGTCGCGAGCCGAGGCCCGCATCTCCGAGAGGACGCCCTTCGCCGCTGTCGCGAGCTTCGCGCTCCGCTCAGCCTTGAACTCAGGCAGGCAGTCGGGGCAGTAGACGCGATCAGGACCGTCGAGGACGACGCCACAGGATCGGCACGCGCTTGGCAAGTCCCTCGCTAGCGCACCACTCCTGAGCGATCCGCGACCGAGAACGCTCCGCCCCTTTCCGCCTGCACCTCTCGCGGCCGCCTTCGGTGCCCGCACGCCAGGTCCGACTGCGCGGGCTAGGGTTTGAACGACGTCCTCGCCATGCACAGCGATCGCTGACTCCCACCGAGCTAAGGTCGATTCAGTCAGGAGTTTCACGAGCGGTGGGGCGATCTTCACGTGTCCGCTTGGGAGCTCCACGAACTCTCGTCGGGAGAACGTCCGCTCAGCCAGCAGGCCGAACACATAGTCGTCGACGTCCGGACGCACGGCCTCGACCAGATCAAGCGCCGCGCTGTCCCGGTATGGGGCGTCGCGATGTGCCCATCCAAGACCAGGATCGAGGCCAAGCGCCATCAAGGCGAGCGACGCCTCGGCGGTTGCCAGGTAATACAGGAAGTTGAGGGCTGCGTGCGCTGGTGTGATGGCAAGCCGCGGTTTGCTGCTGAGATCAAGGTGGCCGCCTACCAGCGGCGCCAGTGGATCCGCTCCAAGAGGAAGGCTCCGAAGCCTCGCAAGTCCCGGTGAGTGTCGCTATGGCGCGGAAGCACCAACCTCCGCTGCGGGGCTGCTGAAATGCTGAGATGTCGGCCGGCGACCCGGCAGATCTACGGATCAGCACGTTACGTGCAAGATCGCGTTGGTGTCCTTCGGCTCGGCCTGTAGCACTCGGATGGCCTCACGGGTCGGGACAGTCACCAATGCC
>Ga0184612_10001522_pt1 | contig 11178 bp, 7 predicted proteins | sample PLM3_60_coex_FD_133163 | JGI IMG/M metagenome (GOLD analysis project Ga0184612, IMG submission 133163) | Groundwater sediment microbial communities from an aquifer in East River, Colorado, USA - PLM3_60_coex | ecosystem: Environmental > Terrestrial > Soil > Riparian zone | place: USA: East...
ATCCTCGAGATGGTGCAGCGGATGCGGGCCGGGGTCGTCTGGGCGAACACGTTCAACCGGTTCGATCCGACTTCGCCGTTCGGTGGCTACAAGGAGTCGGGCTTCGGGCGCGAGGGGGGCATGCACGGCCTCCACGCCTATGTCCGGCTGGAGGACCGCTGATGGCGTCGCGCGGGTCGCGCCCGGCGTCGGCGGGGCGCAACGGATCGTCACGGGCATCGGCCGCGCGCGCCGCGACGGCCGCGGCATCCATCGCACCCGCCCGCGTCGAGGTGCGCAAGACATACAAGCTGTACATCGGTGGGGCATTCCCGCGGACGGAGTCGGGCCGGTCCTACCTCGTCTCGGCCGCCGACGGGACGCCGCTCGCCAACGCGTGCCGGGCGTCGCGCAAGGACCTGCGCGATGCTGTCCGCGCGGCCCGGGGGGCGTTCGAGGGGTGGGCTGCCAAGACCGCGATGAACCGCGGCCAGGTCCTCTACCGCGTCGCCGAGCTCATGGAAGGGCGCCACGACCAGTTCGTCGCGGAGGTCGCCGCGGCCGAGGGGCTCAGGCCGGCGGCCGCGCGGGCCGTCGTCGACCGTGCCATCGACCGCTGGGTCTGGTACGCCGGCTGGGCCGACAAGATCGCCCAGGTGCTCGGGTCGTCCAACCCGGTCGCGGCGCCGTACTTCAACTTCACGATCCCGGAACCGACCGGCGTCGTGGGGGTCGTCGCGCCCGAGACGTCGTCGCTCCTGGGCCTGGTGAGCCGGCTCGCCCCGCCCCTCGTGACCGGGAACGCCGTCGTGCTCATCGCCAGCGAGTCGCGTCCGCTGCCTGCCATCACGCTGGCCGAGGTGCTCGCCACGTCCGACGTCCCGGGCGGCGTCGTCAACGTCCTGACCGGCCGCAAGGCCGAGCTCGTGCCGGTCCTCGCCGGCCACGCCGACATCGACGCGCTCGACACGTGGGGTGTCCCCGACGAGCTCCGGACCGAGGTCGAGCTCCTCGCCGCCGACGACATCAAGCGCCTCCTGCGCCGCCCGACACGGGTGGCCGAGGCCCGCTTCGACTGGCTCGATGACGCCGCCTCGGAGCGCCCCGAATGGATCGCCGCCTTCCTCGAGATGAAGACGGTCTGGCACCCGATCGGCGGCTGAGGATGGCCGTGGGCACCGGCGGTGGAGCATCCGGCACGCGTCCGGACGCGCTCGATTCGGCCGATCGCTTCGCCGTCGAGCGACGGGTCTTCGTCCACGCCACGCCACGCATCGTGTGGGCGACGCTGCACGATCCGGCGCTGACCGACACTCTCTTCCCCGAGCTCACGCTGGGGCCCGCGGCGCCGGCGTGGCCGGCGGCCGCGACGACGCGGTCCGCGCAGGCCCGGCTCGGGCTGTTGCGCGACATGGCCCGCGTCGAGAGCCTGGAGGCCCGCCCAGAGGCACGCTTCCGTCTGCGGGTCACCGCATCGGGCTTCGACAGTGAGTGGGCCTGGCGCCTCGAGCCCGTGGCCGGCGGCACGCGCGTCATCCATGCCGCGACGTTCGAACCGTTCGATCGCTGGACGGGCATCCTCGTGCGCCTCGGACGGGCCTCGCTGGCCAGCCGTGTCGAGGCGCATCTGCGCGTGTTGAAGGAACGGGCGGAGGCGGCCCAACGCAGCTCAAACCCCGCCACCTGAGGCCGATCCCGGCGATCGCGGCGGTCGGCGACGCGTCCTTCGGCGCCTGGAGCCTGCGCGGGGGCGAGCCGGGCAGGTAACGTCGCGGGGTGGACCCCTGGATCATCGCCCTGGTCGCCGTCTCGGCCCTCCTCCATCTCGCCTGGAACGTTCGCCTCAAGACCGCGGGCGACCCGCTCCGGGCGGCGACGATCGGGATGCTGGCCGGCTGTGTCGGGATCGTCCCGGTCGGGGTCGCGGTGTGGTGGTCGCAGGGCCGACCGTCGCTCCCGCCGGAGGGCATCGCCCTCGGGGTCACGTCGGGCGTGGTCGAGGCCGCGTACTTCATCCTCCTCGCCGCGGCCTACCGTCGGGGCGACCTGTCCGTGGTCTACCCAGTCGCCCGCGGAACGGCGCCGCTGCTCGCGGTGCTCATCGGCGTGGGCGTGCTTGGTGAGCGCCTCGGCGTGGCGGGTTTCCTTGGCGTCATCGCCCTGCTGGCGGGGTTCCTCTTGCTCCAGCGGCCCTGGCGCGCGATCGCCCTCGCGCGCACGGGTGGGGCCGGCGCGCGTAAGGCCGCCGGCGACAGCGCGATCCTCTTCGCGCTCGCGACCGGGGTCATGATCGCCACATACAGCGCGATCGACCGGGTCGGGACCCGCCAGATCGATGTGTTCACCTACGCGGCGATCCTGTGGGTGACCTGCGCGGTCGTGCTGGTCGCATGGGTCGCGTTCATCGCGGGTGGTGACCTCCTCCGCTACGGGCCGGAGGCGTCGCGTCGGGCCGCGGTCGGTGGCGTGCTCACGCTGGGGGCGTATCTGTGCATCCTCGTGGCGCTGAGCGTGGCGCCACTCTCCGGGGTCGCGCCGCTCCGCGAGTCCGCGACGGTCTTCGCGGCGGCGTGGGGCTCGGTTCGGATGGGCGAGGCGAGCGACCCGCGTGAGGCGGCGCGGCGCATCGGCGCGTCGGTCCTGATCGTGGGTGGGGCGTTGCTCCTCGCGGTGGGGAGCTGACGCTCGACCCTAGACGGCCTTGATCGGCGGCACCCGCCCGAAGACCCGCCGCCGCCCGTACCGGCTGTTGACGAGCCCGATCCCCGTGATGACGAGCGCCGTCCCGAAGATGATCCGTGCGTCGATCGGCTCGTGGAGGACGAGGTAGCCGAGCGCGATGCCGACCACCGGGATCACGTACGCGACCGTGGTCGTGCGAGTGGCACCCCAGTGTGCGAACAGTCGGAAGACCGCCAGGTACGCCAGGCCGGAACCGAGGATCCCCAGCCACAGGATCGAGAAGATCGCTTCCGCATCCGGCTGTGCGGCCCACGGCTGCTCGAAGAGGAGCGCTACGACTCCGGTGATGATCGCCGCGAACGTCACCTGGAAGACGGCCGGGATCATCGGTGCGAGGCCTCGGACGTTGCGCCGCGAGTAGACGGCGCCACAGCCGTAGCTGAACGCGGCACCGAGGAGGGCGAGCTCCCCCGCAACGGATGAACCTTCGCCCGTCAGGCCGCGACTCGTGATGATGACGACCCCGACGAACCCGACCACGAGCCCGACGATGCCGTTGACGCGCATCGGCTCATCGGCGAGGAAGAGCGACGACAGCACGATCGCGAACAGCGGGACGGGCGACGTCAGGATGGCCGCCAGCGACGACTCGACCGACTGCTCCGCCCACGTGATGAGCAGGAATGGGATCGTGATGTTGATGATCGACATCACGAGAAGGTGGCCGTAGATCCGGCGCTCACGGGGGAGCGGCTGCCGGGCGACCCGGACGACGGCCCAGAGCAGGACGGCCCCGACGACGAGCCGCAAGGCGACGAGGGTGAACGTCCCGAAGTCGTCGACGGCGAGCTTGATGAACAGGTAGCTCGAGCCCCACATGAACCCGAGCGCGAGGAAGATCAGCCAGTCGAGGCGGTTCACCCGTGCCGTCATCGCGACATCATAGCCATTGTTGGCCTATGGGGATAGGCCAAGTTGGCGGCAGGGTCGCGCTGCGACGAACCGAGCGACGAGCCTGCCGACCAGCCGGGCGACGAGCCCGCCGACTCGAGTTTGATGCTCGATCTGGGCCACTCGCGACGTCTTGCCTGTTTGATGCCTGTCGGCGGCATACGAGCGGCAACGCGTCGGCACGGATCGCCCGGCGCGAGATATGCCGACGACAGGCATCACGACGTGAGGGTCGCCGCAGACGGCCAATAACACGCATAAGCGAACGGTGCGCCATACCTACAGAACCCCCCGGATCCCGGCTCGGTTGCATCTGGACAGAAATCTCAGCGACGCCCCGCGGGCGATCGCCCCGGGGCAGCGCGCCCGGGCTGACCGCGCGTGCCACAATCGTCTCGTGACAGGACCGTGGAACCTCCCCGAGGTGACGGGGATCGGCCGCCTCCCCATGCACAGCGTGGTCCACGGGGAGCGCCTCGGGCTCGACGGGCTATGGCGGTTCCAGCTCCTGTCGGCGCCGCACGACGACCTCGGACGTGACTGGGGCGAGGCGGGCGTGCCGAGCGTCTGGACGATGGCCGGCACCTGGGACCATCCGCACTACACGAACGTCCAGATGCCATTCGAGGGGCGGCCGCCGGCCATCCCGGCCAAGAATCCCACCGGCGTCTACGAGCGTGATTTCGAGGTCCCGGCCGCATGGGCCGGCCGCCGGGTCGTGCTCCACGTCGGCGCCGCGGAGAGCGTCCTCGTCGTAACCCTCAACGGCGAGGAGATCGGCGTCGGGAAGGACTCCCACCTCGCCTCGGAGTTCGACCTGACCGGACACCTCCGGCCCCGCGCGAACACGCTCACCCTGCGCGTCGTGAAGTGGTCCGACGCCACCTATGTCGAGGACCAGGATCAATGGTGGCACGGCGGGATCACCCGCTCGGTCTACCTGTACGCGACGCAGGACGTCCATCTCGCGGACGTCCGGGTCACCGCGGGCCTGGCCGATGACCTGACGACGGGCACGCTCGATCTGGCCGTCACGCTCGGGTTCCCGGGCGATGAGCTGCCCCCCGGCTGGACGGTCGAGGCGACCATCGGCGGCGGGGTCGATCGGACGATGGGCGCCCCCGCCGAGGCCGTCGACCGCCGCTCGCTCGAGGGCTGGACCCAGGAGATCCAGCGGATCATGTATGCGCATGCCTCCGGGCTCATGTCACCCGAGGACGAGCCCGACTGGGAAGCCGTCCACCGCGGCATGGCGCCGCCACTCGACGGCCTGCTGACCTGGCATCTCGACGTCGCGGGCGTCACGCCCTGGTCGGCGGAGCACCCGGATCTGTATCCGCTGACCGTCGTCCTGCGCGACCCCTCCGGCGAGGTCGCCGAGGAGGCGACCGTCCAGATCGGCTTCCGACGGGTCGAGATCCGCGGTCTCGATCTGCTCGTCAACGGCGCTCGGGTCTTCTTCCGCGGGATCAACCGCCACGATTTCGACCAGCACACCGGTCGGGTCATCTCGGTCGACTCGATGCGTGCGGATCTCGTGCTCATGAAGCAGTTCGGTTTCAACGCCGTGCGTACCTCGCACTACCCGAACGACCCAGCCTTCCTCGACCTGACCGACGAGCTCGGGATGTACGTCATTGGCGAAGCCGACATCGAATCGCATGCGTTCCAGAGCACCCTGTGCAACGACCACCGCTATCTCTCAGCGTGGGTCGATCGCGTGTCGCGGATGGCCCTCCGCGACAAGAACCATCCCTCGGTCATCCTGTGGTCGCTCGGCAACGAGTCAGGGCACGGGCTGAACCACGAGGCGGCGGCGGCCTGGCTCCGACGCTACGACCCGAGCCGGCCGCTCCACTACGAGGGCGCGATCCGCTTCGACTGGGCGAGCGATCAGGCGATCAGCGACGTCACCTGCCCGATGTACCCGCCGGTCTCGGCCATCGTCGGCCATGCGCGCTCCGGCCTCCAGCGCCACCCGCTCATCCTGTGCGAGTACTCGCACGCGATGGGCAACAGCAACGGCACGCTGGCCGACTACTGGGACGCCATCGAATCGACGCCCGGCCTCCAGGGCGGGTTCATCTGGGAATGGTGGGACCACGGACTCGTGCAGACGCTTTCCGACGGACGGACCCATTGGGCCTACGGCGGCGACTTCGGGGAGCAGCCGCACGACGGCAACTTCGTGTGCGACGGGATGGTCTGGCCCGATCGCCGCCCGAAGCCCGCGATGTGGGAGCACAAGTGGTTGGCGGCGCCGGTCCGGATCGCCGGCGCGGCGGCGGACGTGGCCGCGGGCCGCGTGGAGATCGCCAACCACCAGCATTTCAGCGACCTCGGCTGGCTCCGGGCGCGCTATTCGCTGACTTCCGACGGCGTCGAGATGGCGGGCGGGGCGTTCGACCTTCCATCACTCGGGCCGGGTGAGCGCGCGACGGTCGGGCTTCCGGGCTGGATCACGCCGGACCCGAAAGTCGGCGAGACGTTCCTGATGGTCCGAATCACCACGGCGACCGATCTCGCCTGGGCACCGGCCGGCTTTGAGGTGTGCGCGCTCCAGCTCCCGATCGGGGAGGACCCGTCGCGCATCACGTTGACCTCCGCAGTCGTGGTTCACGGCGATGTCGCACTCGACGCCGAGGGTCGCCTGATCCATCCGTGCCTCGCCGCGCCCCCGACCCTTTCGTTGTGGCGCGCCCCGACCGACAACGACCGTATCGGAGGGATGGCGGCCCGCTGGGAGCAGCTGGGCGTCGACCGGCTCGAGCGCCGGCTCGTCGGCATCGAGCGCCGAGGCGCCGCGACCGTCGTCCGCAGCGACTACACGACGGGGGCGGGCATGGTCGTGCCGCATGAGGCCGCCTACACGCCGCTCGCCGACGGGGGGATCGCCGTCGCCGAGACCGCCGAGCTGCCCGAGGCGCTGGCCGACCTCGCCCGCGTCGGGACCGTCCTGGAGATCGTGCCCGGTCCCGAGGCCCTCCAGTGGTTCGGGACCGGACCGCACGAGACGTACCCCGACCGAAAGCGCGGCGGCATCGTCGGTCGTTGGACGTCCACCGTGACCGACCAGTACGTCCCGTACATCCGCCCGCAGGAGAACGGCGGCCACGCCGACGTTCGTTGGCTGGAGCTGACCGATGAGACCGGGTCGGGGCTGCGGATCGACCTCGACGAGCCTCGCCAGGCCTCCGTTACGCACGTCCGCGCGACCGATCTCGCCGCCGCCTCCCACGACATCGCCGTCGTGCCCGTCGCCGAAACGGTCGTCCATCTCGACGCCGCGCATCGCGGGCTGGGCACCGCCAGCTGCGGCCCGGACACCCTCCCGGAGTACCGCCTCGAACCCGGCACCTACCGGTGGGGCTGGACCCTGCGCGACCTCTCGCCCTCCTGACCGCATGCCGATCACCTGGTCCCCCGAGACCCGCGAGTTTCACCTCCACAACGACCTGATCAGCTACGTCATGCGGGCCCACGAGAACGGTGCTCTCGGCCACCTCCATTTCGGCGCGGCGCTCGCCGCCGACCGGTCCCACGCGCACATCGAGACGCCGCCCTTCACTGGTTTCTCGAACCGGGTCGGCGACCCGGTCGCGCTCGAATACCCGACGACCGGGTCGGGCGATTACCGGATCCCGGCGCTGACCGTCGAACTGGCCGACGGATCGACCGTCCTCGAGCTCGTCTACCTCGAGCATCGGATCGTCGCCGGCAAACCGGCCCGGGCGCCGGACGATCGTCTTCCGGCGACCTATGTCGAATCGGACGACGAAGCCGACACGCTCGAGGTCGTCCTCGGTGACGCCTTGAGCGGGCTCCGGGTCGAGCTCACGACGACGATCTTCCGCGATCGACCGGTCATCGCCCGGAGCGCCCGGATCCGCAACGAGGGCCCGTCCGCCGTCCGCCTGACGGCTGCGATGAGCGCGACGCTCGACCTTCCCGATGCCCGCTGGGAGCTCGTCCAGCTCAGCGGGGCGTGGGCGCGCGAGAACCACGTCGTCACGAGCCCGCTTCGCCCCGGCAGGCAGTCGGTCGGCAGCGATCGCGGGACATCGAGCGCGATGCACAACCCGTTCATCGCCCTGCGCCGCTCCACGACCACCGAGGACGAGGGCGAGGCCTATGCGTTCAGCCTCGTGTACTCGGGCAACTTCATCGCCGAGGCCGAGGTCGACCCGTTCGACACCGCGCGCGTGCGCATCGGCATCAGCCCGAACACGTTCGCCTGGACCCTCGAGCCGGGTGCGACCTTCGCGACCCCGGAAGCGATCCTCGTCTATTCCGACGCGGGGCTCGGCGCGATGAGCGACGCCCTCCACGGCCTCTTCCGCGAGCGGCTGGCGCGCGGGACCTGGCGCGACGCGCCGCGGCCGGTCCTCCTCAACAACTGGGAGGCGACCCACTTCGACTTCGACGAGGTGAAGCTCCTCGAGATGGCGACCTCGGCGCGGGACCTCGGTGTCGAGCTGTTCGTCCTCGACGACGGCTGGTTCGGCGAGCGGGACTCGGACGACTCGTCGCTCGGCGACTGGTTCGTCGATCGGCGCAAGCTGCCGAACGGCCTCGACGGTCTCGCCGGGGAGGTCAAGGGGCTGGGCATGCGATTCGGCCTGTGGATCGAGCCCGAGATGGTCAGCGAGCGCAGCCGACTGTTCGCGGACCATCCGGACTGGGCGATCGGGGTCCCTGGCCGGTCGCGGACCGAGAGTCGACAGCAGCTCGTCCTCGACATGTCGCGCACGGAGGTCGTCGATCATCTCTTCGGCGTGCTCTCGGATGTCTTCTCGAGCGCCCCGATCTCATACGTCAAGTGGGACATGAACCGGACGATCACCGAGCCCTTCAGCCCGGGCCTGCCGGCCGATCGCCAGGGTGAGTTCTTCCACCGCTATGTCCTCGGCGTATACGACCTGTATGCGCGGCTCGGGGCGGCGTTCCCCGGGATCCTGTTCGAGTCGTGCGCAAGCGGTGGCGGCCGGTTCGACCCGGGCATGCTCGCCTTCGCGCCGCAGGTCTGGACCAGCGACGACACCGACGCCATCGAGCGGCTGAAGATCCAGTGGGGGACGTCGCTGGCGTATCCCTTGAGCTCGATGGGGGCGCACGTCGCCGCGGTCCCGAACCACCAGACCGGGCGGATCACGCCGCTCGCGACCCGGGCGGCCGTGGCGTTCTTCGGGGTCTTCGGCTACGAGCTCGACCCGACCGCGCTGTCCGAGGGGGACCGGCGCGCGATCGCCGGGCAGGTCGACTTCTACAAGACCCATCGCGACCTGTTCCAGCGAGGTCGGTTCGTCCGCCTGCGCAGCCCGTTCGGGGACGGGGGCAACCAGACCGCGTGGGCCGTCGTGGCGCCGGACGCGTCGCGGGCGATCGTCGGCTACTACCTGACGCTGAACCGGCCTGTGCCGGCGGCCGATCGGCTGCGGTTGCGCGGCCTGGACCCTTCGAGGGCGTATCGAGTGACCGGCTGGCCGGAAGACGACGGGGATGCATTGTTCCGCGCCAACACGGGCGTGCGCGGTGGCGACGAACTCATGGGGGTGGGTCTGTCGATCGGTGCCGACCGGGACGAGGCCGGCGCATGGGGCGACTTCAGGGCGTGGCTGTTCGTCCTCGAGGCCGTCGAGTAGGGGCGACCCGGGTAGCCGTGCCCCGCCGCGGTCGGGCCCGCGAGGCGCGGCCGATTCGAGATGGTTCCAACCAAGCGGAACTACCTGGTCGTCGAGTTGGTCCGACGGGGCGCCTCGAGCGCCGATGGCCACAGCGCCGGCTCCCTCGAGCGTCGACGCCTCCAGCGCCGACGCCTCGAGCGCCGGTCCCGTCGAGCGCCGACTGCCGCAGCGCCGACGCCTCGAGCGCCGGTTCCATCGAGCCCGGCTCCCTCGAGCGCCGGCTCCATCGAGCGCCGCTGCTTCGCGGCAAAGTAGTTCCGCTTGATCGGAACTATCTGTGAATCGCCCTTGTGGGCGGCGCCTTGCGCGATGCGTCGGGCGGCCGCGGAGCGACCGACCCCCGCTAGCCCTTCGTCGAGCCGAGCGTCAGGCCGCGGACGAACTGCTTCGACAGCACGAGATACACGATGATCGTCGGCACCGCGACGAGGAACGACATCGCCGCCAGCACGTTCTGGTCGGTGAAGAAGGCGCCCTGGAAGTTGTTGAGGGCCGACGTGATCGGCCGCTTGTCGCCGGTCACCATCAGGATCAGGGCCCAGAAGAAGTCGTTGTAGATGAACGTGAACTCGAGGACCGCCAGGGCCGCCAGGGCGGGCCGGCAGAGGGGCAGGATGACCCGCCGGTAGATCGTCCAGATCGACGCCCCGTCGACGAGGGCTGCTTCGGTGAGCTCGCGCGAGATCGTCTTCATGTAGTTGCTCAGCACGAACGTGCAGAAGCCCGTCTGGAAGATGACGTGGATGAGGATGATCCCGAAGTACGAGTCGTACAACACGCCGTCATCGCTCAGCGGCACCGGCAGCGGCAGGGCCAGGTACATACGGTAGAGCGGCACGATGATGACCTGTGGGGGCAGCAGGTTGCCGGCCGTGAACATCATCAGCAGCAGCAGGTTCGCCCGGAAGCTGAACCGCGCGAAGATGAACCCCAGCATCGACGAGATCCAGAGCGTCAGGATGACGCCAGGCACGGCGATGATCAGGGTGTTGAGGAAGTACTTGGGCAGGTCACCGACCGTCCAGGCCGTGAAGAAGTTGTCGAAGCTCAGATTGCGTGGGAACGAGACGGCGCCGTCCTTGATCGTGTCGCCATACGGCCGCAGCGCGGTGAACAGCGTCCACAGGATCGGGAACAGCCACACCACGGCCAGCGTGATCAGGACGAGGTGCAGGACGACCCGTTGCCATCGGATCCTTCGCCGAGGCTGCGCAACGGCGAGCGCGGTCACACCGTCGGCCGCGGTCACGTCGAGTCCTCGCGCATCGTCCGGGTCAGGAAGATGACGATCGGCACGAGCGAGATGACCAGCAGGACGACCGCGATAGCCGAGCCGAACCCGATCAGGCTCGCCTCGCTGATGCTGTTGTTCGTGATCAGGATCGACAGCAGCTCGAGGCCGTTCTTCCCGCGATTGATGATGTACGCGATGTCGAACGCTCGCAGCGACTCGATGACCGTGATGACGAGGATCACGATGTTGATCGGCTTCATGACCGGTAAGACGACGCGGAAGAAGGTCTGGCGCGCGTTCGCCCCGTCGATCGAGGCGGCCTCGCGAAGGGTGGGGTCGACGCTCTTGAGGCCGGCCAGGTAGAGGACCATGACGTAGCCCACCTGGCGCCAGCCGGCCGCCACCAGGACGGCCCAGATGTTGAGCGACGGATTACCCAGGAAGTCGATGGCGGTGCTCGAGCTCGTGTGCCCCAGGATGCTGTTGATGAACCCCTGTGACGTGTACATCTGCTCCCAGATGAACCCGACGATGGCCAGTGACAGCACGACCGGGATGAAGAACGCGCTCTGGTAGATGCGGGTCCCGCGCATCTCCCGATCGAGCAGGACGGCGAGGAAGATGCCGATCGGGGTGGCGATGAACACG
>Ga0184612_10001523_pt1 | contig 11172 bp, 11 predicted proteins | sample PLM3_60_coex_FD_133163 | JGI IMG/M metagenome (GOLD analysis project Ga0184612, IMG submission 133163) | Groundwater sediment microbial communities from an aquifer in East River, Colorado, USA - PLM3_60_coex | ecosystem: Environmental > Terrestrial > Soil > Riparian zone | place: USA: East...
GGTGGTGGTCTTGCCCGCCCCGTTGGGGCCGAGGAAGCCGTAGATCTCGCCTCGGCGCACCGTGAGGCTGACGGCGTCCACGACCGTGTGCCGTCCGTAGCGTTTGGTCAGCTCGTCGGAGACGACGATGGGTTCGTGCATTGGCGTGCTCCGTTCCGCGGTATGGACCATCGATCGTTCAGATCGTCGTCGCTCGGCGGGCCCACGTCGTCGGGTGAGCGAAGGCTGTTGGACTGCTCCCCGCGGTGCAGGCGGAGGTGTCCGGCGTACATCCGTGGGCGCAGAGGAGGCACCATCCACGACCGGACGGCCCCCGGCGCAGCCACCTATTGGGCGGTGAAGCCGCCGTCGATGGCCAGCGCCGCACCGGTGATGAAGGCGGACTCGTCGCTGAGCAGGAACGCGACGAACGCCGCGATCTCGTCCGGCTCGGCGACCCGGCCGGCCGGGTTCATGCCCGCGACCTCCAGCTCGCCGTCAGCGGGCGCACCCAGCAGGCCACGAAACAGCGGCGTGTCCACGTTGCCGGTGACCAGCGCGTTCACCCGTACGCCGCGGCCGGCGCACTCCAGCGCGACGGCACGCGTCAGGCCGACCACGCCGTGCTTGGCCGCCACGTACGCGGCCATGCCGGACACCCCGACGACGCCCGCCAGCGCTGCGTTGTTGACGATCGCGCCGCCGCCGGACGCCAGCATCGCCGGGACCTGGTACTTGAGGCTGTAGAAGACGCTGGACAGGTTCAGGTCCCGCTCCGCGACCGCCCTGCCGATCCCGGAGCTCCCTCCGGTCACCACGACGACCTTGGACTCCAGGCGAGGCGTCATGCCCTCATCGGTAGCGGGCCAGGGCGAACTTCTGGCCTCCGGAGGCGGTGATCGTGGACCCGGCCGCGACCAGCTTGCCGTCCCGCACGACCAGCGTCTCGGCGCGGTCCTCACCGCCGGCGAAGTCGGTGGTGACCTTGCCACCGGCCCCGAACGTCGCGTCCAGGGCGCCGTTGTGCCGGTAGCGAGCCAGGCCGAAGTCGAAGCTCGAACCGGTGAAGGCGAACCCGGCCGCCACCAGCTTGCCGTCCCGCACGACCAGCGCGTTGACCAGCTCGTCGCCGCCGAGGACGTCGGCGAAGCCGGTGGTGACCTTGCCGCCGGTCCCGAACGTCGGGTCCAGGCTGCCGTTGTGGCGGTACCGAGCCAGGGCGAAGTCGGCGGTGGAACCGGTGAACGCGGTCCCTCCGGCCACCAGCGTGTCGTCCTGGACGACCAGCGCGTCGGCCTCGTCGAAGGCGCCGGCGATGTCGGTCACGACCTTGCCGCCGGTCCCGAACGTCGGGTCCAGGCTGCCGTTGTTCCGGTAGCGAGCCAGGGCGAAGTCGCCGCTGGCGACCTCGCCGGTGAAGGTGAAGCCGGCCACCACCAGCCTGCCGTCCTGCATCACCAGCGCGCGGGCCTCGTCGAACCCGCCGGCGATGTCGGTGATGACCTTGCCGCCGGTCCCGAACGTCGGGTCCAGGGTGCCGTCGCGGCGGTAGCGGGCCAGCGCGACATCCAAGCCGGTGCCGCTGGTCGCCGACCCCGCGGCCACCAGCTTGCCGTCGGCCTGCACCACCAGCGCCGCGGCCCCATCGGCCCCGCCGGCGAAGTCGGTGGTGACCTTCCCGCCGGTCCCGAAGGACGGGTCGAGGGTGCCGTCGCGGCGGTAGCGGGCCAAGGCGAAATCCCCACCGGAGTCGGTGGCGGTGAACCCGGCGGCCACCAGCTTGCCGTCGGCCTGCACCACCAGCGCCGTGACCTGTTCGCCGCTGCCGGCGAAGTCGGTGGTCACCTTGCCGCCCGTCCCGAAGGTGCGGTCCAGGGTGCCGTCGCGGCGGTAGCGGGCCAGGGCGAAGTCCACGCTGGAACCGGCCATCCCGAACCCGGCGGCCACCAGCCTGCCGTCCTGGACCACGGCCGCGTTGGCGCCGGCGTGGCCGGCGAAGTCGGTGGTCACCTTGCCGTCCCGGCCGAAGCCGGGGTCCAGTTGGCCCGGCAGGGCCGTGGCCGGAACGGCCGCGACGAGCTGCCAGGCGAGCAGCCCGGCGACGGCGAGCAGCCAGCGCCGGGCCCGGGGCTGGCGGACAGGGACGAGCATGCGCACAGCCTCGACGTCCACCGGCAGCCTCGACACCCGCAACTGCCGCAGTTGCCATGGACGTTCTGGGCTAGTCGCCGGCTCCCTGGCTTCCTTGTTCGGCGCCGATGCCCTGCCCCACGGCGACCCGCGCGGCCTCGCGCCGCGAGCGGACGCCGAGCTTGGCGAGGATCGCCGAGACGTGATGGTCGACGGTCTTCTCGGCGGCGACTCAGCTTCCGGACCGTTGGCGGCCGGTGGGCAGCAACCAAGCCACCCTGAGCGCGAGCCGGCGACCCACCCGAGCAACACGGCGGATCAGCCAAGCCACCGCACGCAGCTCCACCAGCACCTCCAACCCAAGTCTACGGGAGGCGGCAGCCCAAGGGGCTGACAGCGGCGGCAGCAAGGCCTTTCAATATTGCCCATCGGGTCGGCTGGAGGAGGTTCCCATGAATGAGGGCGACGGCCGTGAGCCGCAGCCGCCGAGGGACCTGAACCTGGGATTGCTGTTGCTGCTGGGCGGTCTGTTCTTCCTCTTCGTGCTCCTCGCCGGCATATTCGGCCTGACTCCGTAGCCTGGTCGCCGTCGACGCTCTGTCTCAGTATCAGGCCCCGTGGGCGCGCCAGCGCCGGGAAGGCCGATGGCCATGGCCAACCCCCATCGAACCGCAAGCCGGACGGACGATGACATCCGACGGCGGTCTGCACCAGCGGCTCAGCATGCCCTGAGAGGCAGTGCCGTCAAAGCTGAGCGGGCGTGGTGTCGATGACCACCTGGATGCCGAGCTGGCCCGTGTCCGCCCGGCGCAGCAGATAGCGGTAGGAGGTGTGCTGGCGTTCGCGGCCGGCCTCGTCCAGGTAAGCCCAGCGGACGTCGACCAAGGTGAGCGCGCCGGTCAGTGGATCAACGGCCCGTACCTCTGGCCGCAGGCCAACCAGGCCTTGGGCCCGGTAGGCGTCAGCAGCACCGCCGAAGGCGGCTTCGACCTGGGCCGGCGCAGAGACGGGGATGGTGGCGGCGTCCCCGACCACCAGGGCGGGGAGCGCGTAGCAGGCGGCGATGCCCGGTAGGTCGCCGCTGGCCAGGGCGTCGGCGTAGCGGTCGAGAAAGGCTGCGACGTCATGCTGTGATGTGGTGTCCATGCCTCGACCCTATGATGAGAAGCCGACAGGCCACAGCCGGTCTCTGGAGAGAGGTACGGAGCATGGTGATGGTCCGACCGGTGGCTCCGACCCAGCCCCATCTGGCCAGGCTTCGGGTCGAGCGGCAGCACCGCCTGATCGAGGAGCTGCGCCTGGCCGCCCGACGGTACGCCACCGCCGAGGAGCTGGCGGCCGCGCTCCGGGTCGACGTCCGCACGGTCGAGCGCGACGTCGCCAGGCTCCGAGACGTTGGCGTGCCCATCGCCGCCCGCCGCGGACCGGGCGGCGGCTTCCGCCTCGACGTGCCGGCAACGCTCGCCCCGGTCCGGCTGTCTCCCGGCGAGATCGCCGCCCTGATCGCCTCGGTGGCCTCCGTCGGGCCATACGTCTCGGCCACCGCCCAGTCGGCCCTCAACCGCCTCATCGAAGCCCTCCAGCCACCATGACCGATGGCTCCTGGCTTCCCTACTTCCTGTCTCCTAGTCGCGGGACATGGCCCCGGCCAAGTGGCGTTCGAGGTCGACGCAGGCGTCGTCGCCGACGTCGAAGACGACCTTGACGATCCTGCCGCCGGTGAACTCGAACTTGGGCGTGTAGTCGCTGGAGACCGCGTCGCCGCCGTCGTAGCCGATGCAGAGGCCCTCGCCGCAGAGGCTGTAGCGCGACGCGATCGTCCGGATCTCGTCCTCGGCCACGACCCGGTCGTCGACATGGAGCTTGAGCGGCCCGTACGGCTCGTGGTGCTCGCCCGCGCGCTCCTTGGTGAACTCGACGCCGACGATGTGCGTCCCGGAGGTTGGCGCGTCGCCGACCAGTCGTTGCTCGGGCGGGATGCCGAGGAAGTTGTAGACGTAGGTGAGCTTGCCGTCCTTGACGAACAGCGAGTAGCCCCCGAAGCGCGAGCCCTGGGCGAAGATCACGCCCCGCGAGTCCCCGGTGAACTCGACCTCGGCCAGGATCTTGTAGGAGACGTTGATGGTGTTCGCCGCCGACGCCTCGGGAACCTCCGATGTGCCTGGGTAATAGATGTACTGCCCGCTCGGTGGCACAGCTACGGTGTACTCGAGCGCCCGGAACTCGAAGATCGAGAGGTCGTTGAGCGGCAGGACATCGTACTTCCTGGCCTCCTCCAGCCACAGGTCGGTGAGCTCGCTGAGCTTCTCTGGGTGCTGCTGGGCGAGATCGTGCGCCTCGGCGCGGTCCTCGTCGGTGTGGAACAGCTGCCAGCGGTCACGGTCGAAGTGGCCGAGCCCGATCGGGACCGGGCCATGCTCGGTGACCGCCTTCCACCCCTTGTGCCAGATCCCCCGGGTGCCGAGCATCTCGTAGTACTGGGTCACCTTGGTGGTGGGCGCGTCGGCCGAGTCGAACGAGTAGCGCATCGACACCCCGGGCAACGGTGTCTGCTGGAAGCCGTCAACGACCTCCGGCATCTCCACGCCGCAGCAGTCCAGGATCGTCGGGACGATGTCGGTGCAGTGGTGGTACTGCTGGCGGCCCTCACCCCTGGCGTCGAACCCGGCAGGCCAGTGGATCACCAGCGGGTCACAGACGCCTCCCTGGTAGCTGTAGCGCTTGAACATCCGGAACGGGGTCGAGAAGGCCACCGCCCAGCCGGTCGGGTAGTGGTTGTAGGTCTCGGGGGTCCCCAGCTTGTCGAGCATCGCCAGGTTGTCCTCGGTCGTGTCCGGCCAGGCGTTGAAGAACTTGTTCTCGTTGACCGAGCCGTTGGGGCTGCCCTCGCCCGAGGCGCCGTTGTCGGCGCAGTAGAGGATCAAGGTGTTCTCGAGCTGGCCCGACTCCTCCAGGTAGTCGACGATCCGGCCGACCTGGACGTCGGTGTACTCCGAGAAGCCGGCGTACACCTCGGCCATCCGCGAGAACAGCCGCTTCTCCTCGTCGGACAGCGAATCCCAGGGCCGGACCGAGTCGCCCTCGCTGAAGGTGCCCGGCGTCATCGGGTTGATCGGGGTCAGCTCGGTGCCCTCGGGCAGGATCCCCAGCTCGATCATCCGGGGCAGGACCCACTCGCGGTAGGCCTCGTACCCGTCGTCGAACTTGCCCCGGTACTTGTCGATGTACTCCTTGGGCGCGTGGTGCGGCGCGTGGTTCGCTCCCGGGCAGAACCACAGGTACCACGGCTTCTCCGGCTCCGACTGCTTCGAGTCGCGGATGAACTCCAAGGCCTTGTCGGCCAGGTCCTTGGACAGGTGGTAGCCGGCCTCGGGCCCGTACGGCTGGTCGATGTAGTGGTTGTCCTCGGCGAGGTCCGGATACCACTGGTTCGTCTCGCCGCCGATGAACCCGTAGAAGCGGTCGTAGCCCAAGCCGAGGGGCCAGTCCTTCTTCGACGAACCCATCGTCCACGCGTCGACGGGCGTGTTGTGGTCCTTGCCGACCCAGAACGTGCTCCAGCCGGCGTTGCGCAGCACGGTCGCCATCGAGGCGTTCTCGCGCGGGATGTGGGAGTTGTAGCCGGGGAACCCGGTCGAGGTCTCGGAGATCGAGGCGAAGCCGTTCTGATGGTGGTTGCGCCCGGTCAGGAACACCGAGCGGGTCGGCGAGCACAGCGCCGTCGTGTGCCACTGCGAGTAGATGAGCCCGTTGTCGGCCAGCCGCTGCAAGGTCGGCATCTCGATCCGGCCACCATAGGGCGACCAGGCGGCGCAGCCGGTGTCGTCGTACAGGACGACGAGCACGTTCGGCGCACCCTCCGGCGCCCGGTCGGGCAGGAACGCCGACCAGTCGGGTGTGGAGTCCCGGATGTCGAGGCTGATGACCCCCGTGAATGGCTTCGCCATGCCGCTCCTCCCGTCGACCACCACACGGCCGCGCCGCTTCCACCGCATCCACGGTGGATGCGCTCGGGGTGAGGGCGCATCACCCCGGCCGGGTGATTCGGTGTTCGGAGGCGACCTCCCGGGCCATGACCAGCGGTCATGTCAGTTACCGCCCCGGCTCGGTCGGGCGGGTCGGAACCGGCAGGGTCATGAAACCTGCCCGGGGAAGCACCACGGCCAACGACGTCATCACGGCAGCCGAGCAGCCCGACGTGGCCTGGGCGCTGGGCACATCGAAGTCCAGCGCGTTGACCTGGGGGTCTGGGTGGGCCCGGCAGGCCTCGAACCTGCGACCGGCGGATTATGAGTCCGCTGCTCTGACCGACTGAGCTACGGGCCCTGAGCTGGTGTTCTGGTCTTCGGTGACTCCTTCCTGACTGCCTAACTGACTGCCAAACAGGCCTTCGAAGGCGCGCACGGCCTCCTGCTGCATGGTAGCCGTGACGTGGGAGTATAGGTCGAGCGTGATGCCGATCTGGCTGTGGCCGAGCATCTCGCTGACGATCTTTGGGGTGGATGCCGAGGCCGAGCAGTAGCGTCGCGGCGCTGTGGCGCAGGTCGTGGAAGCGGATGTGCGGGAGCCCGGCCTGCTCCAGCAGCGGATAGAAGCTCCGCTGCAGGAAGTTGGAGGAGTGCAGGGGCCGCCCCACGGTGTTGGGGAAGACAAGCCCCTGCTCGTCCCAGGCGGGCCCGAGCTGGCGACGCTCCCCGCGCTGGTTGGCGAGATGACGGGTCAGCGCGTCCACCGCGACGCTGGCGAGCAGGACCTGGCGGCGGGAGGATCTCGTCTTCAACTTCCTGACGAGGTGAAGTGCGCCGGCGTCGAGGTTGACATCGGCCCATCGGAGCCCGAACAGCTCACCTTCACGCATCCCGGTAGTGAGCGCGAGGATGTGCAGCGCCTGCAGCCGGTCACCCTTGACCGCATTCAGGAAGCGCCGCGGTCGCTCATCTCCCGCCAGATCGCCAGCGCCTGCCGGTAGTGATCGGCCGCCTTCCCGAAGCGGCCCTGGTCGGCGAGGGCAAAGGCTTGGCGGCTGAGGGATTGGGCTTGGCCGTGGCGGTCGCCTTCGCTGCCTGGCGGGGGCGGTTGCATCACGACTCCTCGGGTGGCTGCCGAGCCTACAAGCCGCATCTCAAAGAGGACTTCGTTGCGGCGACATCACCGGCTCGGAGGATCCTAGAGCAGACCCTCACGGTCATGGGGGGCGCTCAGCCGGCTTCGCGCCTGCAGCCGGTGGGCTCATCGGTGCAGGCTGGCGTCTCCGACCCATTGCCGGTCAAGGGTCGGGGGCACCGGGGTGCAGTTGCCCTTCGACTCCGGCGACACCTGGATCCAGCCGACACCTCCCAGGCTTGCATCCCGTCGACCTGACTCACCTCCGCCAGGCCGTCGCCAGGCCGTCCGAGGTCGACGAGTAGCGACAGACGACGGCAAACGCTGAACCCTCAACCTGCAGGTCAACGGCGGTTTGGCCGCCAGCGCGCCAGCTTGCGATCGGCGAGCATCACATCTACGACCTCTAGCGCCGCAGCTCGTCCAAGGCGTCGCTCACCGGGGTGGCGGCCTCGGCAGGTCGGGGCGACATCCTTGCCGATCGAGCGGCCCTCCAGGGTAATGCGCCACCGCTAGACACCGGGCCGATTGGCGTCCATCCGGCTGCCGTAGCAGCTCGTCCAGACACTGGTGGCCCGCGTTCTCCTTGGACTCCTACTGCACCGTCGTCCTGCCGGGATCGTAAGGTGTCGACGCGGGTAGGGGTCCATGGAGCCCATCGGGACGGATTCTCCCCGTAGGCTCGATTGGCGCCAGCCATGTCCGGCCAGCGTATGCCCGGCCAAGGCTCGTGGGCCACTGACGGGTTGACGGGAAAATCTCTCGCGATGACAGTCTTGTCATGGCTACGACCGTGGTGTGGCTCCGCCGGCTGCCCCTGCCGGCTGCCTTGTGGTGGACACTCCCCAGCAGCGTGCTGGCGCTGGCGGTCCTCGGCTGGCAGTTGTCGCTGGGCGAGCCATTGCTGGGTGCGCTCGAACCGGCAGGGCTGATCCTTCTGCTCGGTCTCGCCGGGACCGCTGCCCGGCGGGACGTGCACGTCGGTGCGGTACCACTGGACGGCCTACTGCTGTGCGCGGCGGTTGCCTTCGCGCTCGCGGCAGAGGTCGCGGCTCACGGCCCGCGACCCGGCGACTGGGATCTCTTGCTTGTGACCGGTGGGATCGCGTTCCTGGCCGGGGCCGAGATGGTCAGGAGCATTCCCTCTCGCTTGCGCCGCGCGATCAAGCGGCTCATTGACTGTGACGTGTTGGGCTTGACGCCCGAGCGGCGTGCGGCGTTCGAGGAGCACCTGGCGCAGCAAGTGCACCGGTGGGCCTTCGCTGGCAGCCTGGTCCTCCCGGTGCTCGTGCTGGTGGGGCAGCTCGCGGCTCTGTTGAACCTTCCAGCAGACGCCCGGCCGTCCTACCTCTGGTTCGTCGTCCTCGACTGTCTATTCTGCTGGATCGCTGGCGACAAGCTGGGGCGCGTGGCCGCCTGCAGCTTCTTCTGGCGGCCGCTTACCCGGGACAGTACCCACGTGCGCCTTATCCCTGGCCATCTCGACGGGGCGGGCGGGTTCAAGCCACTGGGCGACCTCTTCTTCTACCAGTCGATCGCCGCCAGCATTCCGGCCATCTTCTTTGTAGCATGGTGGTGGCTTGCCCCACTGTGGCCGGGCAGCAGCGCCTGGCGGCACAACCTCCTCGGGGGGCTTGTCGTCGCGATCGTGTTCGAGGTCCTAGTCTTCGTCCTGCCCATGCTCTCGATCCACGCGACCATGCGCGAGCAGAAGGCCGAGCTCGTGTCACGGGCGGATCTGCTCTCGCGCACGATCATCTCGCTCCAAACACGCCTCAGCGATCTCGGATCCGCCGATCAGCGTCAAGGGGTCAAGGAGCAGATCGCCGATCTGACCGAGGAGTACCAGAGAGTCCAGCGGGTACCGACGTGGCCGATCGACTCCTCCATCCGTCGCCGCTTCAGCCTCAACAACCTCGCGCTTTTCCTGCCGCTTCTGGGTCACGCTATCGGCGGGACGGCTGTATGGGAGCAGCTGTCCGAGGCACTCCGCAACCTTGGAACCTGACCCACTCCCGTCGGCGCCGCCACGGTGAGACACGGCAGGTCATAAGTCGGGTTCCGTGAGGATTCGCAACCTGCATGAGAGCCAACGAGCAGTAACGCCAGCAGTGGCATCGGTCGTCACGGGTGAACGGCTGAGCGTCAAGACCTCTCGGCCCGCGCTCGGCCCGCGGGCGATGAGAAAACTCCGGGCAGCAAGGGACAACAGCGGTAAACGAACGCCCAGCTAGACAGCCCTTCCTACCCGGCCGCCGCACGTCAGGCGACCGCCAGGAAAGCTCCCTTAAGGCAACGGTTCGGGGTTCGAGTCCCTGGCGGCGCACCACCAACATCCCAGGTCATACCGCGTCCTCGGTGGGTGATACTCGTGCGGGCACGGGCGTGGGCCTCCTCAGCTTGAGTGGCTAGCTCTGCTGGGAGCCTGCGCCTGTCCTACTTTTCCACTGAACCCTGGACGCCACCGCGTCCTGGGCCCACTCCTGGAGCCGGCCAGCGTCGCCGCGATCGCCGTCAACCGCGGCCCACCTCGGGTTCGCGCCGCCCAGGCAGCCACGGTGATCATGGCTACGATCAGCGCAAGTGTTAGATCCACGAGGCGAGCACTGTGTCCTACGCCACTGACCAAAGGAGACGTAGGAGTGGACCAAAAACTCGTGCCCGTTCCAGGGGCGACGGTCGTGTACACCGATGGCGCGTGCTCAGGGAACCCGGGACCGGGCGGATGGGCGTGGGCTGTACCGCAGGGCCGGTACGCCAGTGGTGCGAGGGCGCGGACGACGAACCAGCGCATGGAGATTATGGCCGTGCTCGAAGCAGCGAAGGCCCTAGACGGTCCTCTTGAGGTGGTGAGCGACTCGACGTACGTCATCAACTGCTTCCGGGATCGCTGGTGGGAAGGCTGGCTCCAGAAGAACTGGACCAACAGTCAGAAAAGGCCGGTCGTCAATCGAGACCTGTGGGAGCCGCTCATCGAGATCGTGCGGCAACGTGGCATCACCTTCCGCTGGGTGAAGGGCCACTCGGGGGACCCGATGAACGAGCTGGTCGATCAGCTCGCCGGGGAGGCAGGACGGACCCAGCAGGGCCGGCAGGGCGTCGCTCCGGAGTTGGGCCAGGGCCAAGCCCGCTGCCGGTGATTGGATGGTGGTCTCGTTTGGGGCATGCCTGGGGCATGGTCCACCGGACAACAGCGGCACGGGCGGCGCCTGACGGATACCTCGGCTCTGCCATTTACTTGGGGAAATGCTTGGTGCCAGCCCGCTCCCTTTGGGCTGGTTTTTTCCTGACACGGAAGCGGTCACGAACCGCCAGATCGGTTTGTAGAGGGCCTGACCATCAGGTTGCTCGCGGCCGGCTGCAGCTCAATGCGGGGCAGTCAGGTTGCTGCTGGTTCAGGGGACTGGCCTGGTTTCCCAGTCGCCTGGGTGTCGCGCTGCTGCGGATCGGGCAGGGCCGCGGCCAGCAGCCCAAGCCCCACGGCGAGGGCAAGCATCGTCCCAACGCCCCACGGCCAGTAGATATGCACACCCCCCGCGACAAACACCACCGCGGCGGCAACCAGCACCACCGCGCCTGGCAGCGCGCGGCGTCCGAGCCGACCAACGACCGCCAGCGCGGTCGCGGCGCACGCGACCCCAAAGCACCACACGCCGATATCGCCAAGGTCATTGCCAACGGCGAACAGCCGGTCGACCTCCACCGTGTTGTCCGGCAGGCCGCGCTCGGCATTAAGCTGGGTGAGCTCACCGGCGCCGATCCCTGCCAGCACGTCCAGCGCGGTGTAGAAGGCGGCGTAGCCGTAGGCGGCGAAGCGCGCGGCCCAGGCGACAGGTCCCGGCACCCCCCGCAGCAGCAGCCACAGCGAAACGGCCAGCAACGGGAACAGCGGGAGCAGCAGCACGTGCAGCGTCGTCCACCAGGGCGCGCTGGTGGCGGTGAGGTCCTGTGGGTGGGTGA
>Ga0184612_10001524_pt1 | contig 11172 bp, 7 predicted proteins | sample PLM3_60_coex_FD_133163 | JGI IMG/M metagenome (GOLD analysis project Ga0184612, IMG submission 133163) | Groundwater sediment microbial communities from an aquifer in East River, Colorado, USA - PLM3_60_coex | ecosystem: Environmental > Terrestrial > Soil > Riparian zone | place: USA: East...
CCGTTTCTCCTCCCCGCTCATCGAACCGGACGTGACCATTTCGGTCATCCGGCTCTCGGACGGGTTTCACGGGCGGCATTCGCAGCGGCGAGCCGCGGAAGTCGGTCAAGAGCCAGAACGCCCGCCTTCTCATTGCAAGAGGCCTTCCCAGCTACCTTCGACCTGCTCGTCCGAGTGATCAAGAATGCTCTCGCTCTCTCTCATACGCAATGACCCGCTCCAGCATCTCCCGCAGATCAAGCACCGGCTGGTAGCCGATCAGCCGCTGGATCTTCGAGATGTCGGGCGCCCGGCGGGGCATGTCCTCGAACCCGGCCTCGTAGGCCTGCTCGTAGGGCACAAGGACGATCTCCGAGGGGCTGCTGGTCATGCGCTTGACAAACACCGCCAGGTCGTAGATCGAGATCTCCTTCGTATGCCCGATGTTGAAGACCTCGCCGTGGGCCTGCGGATGCGCGATCAGGGCTAGCATGGCGTCCACCACGTCGCCCACCCAGGTGAAGGACCGGCGCTGGGTGCCGTCGCCGTAGACCGGGATGGGCTCACCCGCCAGGGCCAACCGCACGAAGCGCGGCACCACCATGCCGTACTGCCCGGTCTGGCGGGGGCCGATGGTGTTGAAGAGCCGCGCGACGACGGTGGGGAGCCCCTTCTCCTTGTAGTAGGCCCGGGCGAGGAACTCGTCGATCATCTTGGAGGCGGCGTAGCACCACCGGGCCTTGGAGGTCGGCCCCAGGATCACGTCGTCGTCCTCGCTGAACTTCGGCTTGTCCAGCTTGCCGTACACCTCCGAGGTGGAGGCCAGCAGCAGCGGCCGGTGCTTGCGGGCGGCCAGCTCCAGGATCAGTTCCGTCGCCTTGATGTTGGTCTCGATGGTGTGGACGGGCCTCTCGACGATCAGCCGCACGCCCACCGCGGCCGCCAGGTGGAAGATCACGTCGGCGCGGTCCACCAGCTCCAGCATCAGTGAGCGGTTCATCACGCTGTCGAGCGTGCAGGAGAAGTGCGGGTGGCCCTTGAGGTGGCTGATGTTCTCGATGCTACCGGTCGAAAGATCGTCAACCACCTCCACGGTCCAACCCCGCTCCAGAAGGGCTTCGGACAGGTGCGATCCGATGAAGCCGGCTACATGGTCGGACCGGCCCGGCCGCCCAGTCAGGGAATATCGAGTTCTTGCGTGTCTCGGCCTGAACGGCTCGGCTGCAAGCAAAGATTTGAACCCAGCGGCTTGTCTACGTCGACGGCAGCGCTCCGCCGTCTCGCCTACAATCAACCCTATTGGGCTGCCGCGAGGTCCCGTGCATAACCACAAAGGGTTTTGATGATCAATGAAATGTGGATAAACCCGTGGATAACTTGCCGATTTCCCTTGTTCAACTGAGATCTGCGTTCCTCTGAGTAGTCGGTTATTCGAGCAGGAAGTCTTTACTTCTGCCGAACCTCAGGCCACCGGTCGACGACGTTGAACCCCAAGAGCCACAGCACCTCAGCCTCTTGCAGATTCAACTCCGGGCGTTGGGGATTCCAGAAGCCCGTTTGAACGATGAGCTAAGTCGGAGACACGCGCTTGAAGAAGGTGGCAATGTACTCAATCTTCCGCGCGGGGCTGTTCGGCACGCTGCAGGGCTTGTACTTGCCGGATCGCCCGTGGATCGTATCACGACATCGCCCCTCATGGGCGAGACGACAAACGTGGCCTCCCGGGTGAAGGGCCGGAGGATCGATTTGATGCTCATTACTCCACCTTCTGTCTATCGGGTTGACTCGGAACGCCCCCATGCGTAGCGTGGCCGGGTGGGCCGACCAGATTTCCCCAGGTCGTTGAAGGAGTTCCAGGCTCGATTCCGAGACGAGGACGGGTGCCGGAAGTACCTGGCGGCGTGCCGATGGCCCGAAGGGTTTCGCTATGCGCACTGCGGGTCGGCGGCAGCCTTCGAGCTGCCGCGGCGCCTGTGGCAGTGCAAGACGTGTAGCCGGCAGGTCTAGTGACGGCGGACATGATCCCGGGTCCTACGCGGGTACCGCTGACGGTCTGGTTCTGGCCCGCTTACCTGGTGACTACCCATACGCCAGGGCCGTCGGCGGTGCAGCTGCGGCGGCAACTCTGGGTCGGCTACGAGACGGCCTGGGCGCTCCTGCACAAGCTCCGCCGGGCCATGGTCAACCCCGAGCGGGACCCGCTGAAGGAGAAGGTCGAGGTCGACGAGACCTACCTGGGGGGTCACGAGGCCGGCCTCAAGGGCGGCCGCCAACTCCTGGACAAGGCGTTAATCGTGGGCGCGGTGGAAGTCCCGGGGAAGGCCGCCGGCCGTGTGCGCCTCCACGTAATCCCGGACGCCTCGGCGCGCTCGTTGACAGGCTTCGTAAGACGTCCTGTCGCCAGGGGTACCCTCATCCTGACGGACGGCTGGCAGGCGTATGCCGCGCTCCCCGAGTTGGGCTACCGCCATCGCCCCCGAACCCAGGGCACGCCCGAGCGAGCCGCCAAGTTGCTGCCGCACATCCATCGCGTCTTTGGCAACCTCAAGACTTGGCTGGGCGGCTTTCACCACGGCGTCGGGCACGACCACCTCCAGGCCCACCTCGACGAGTTCGCCTTCCGCTTCAACCGTCGGCGGACCCCGATGGCGGCCTTTCAAACCCTCCTCGGCCTCGCCGCGGGCGTCCACGGCCCCACGACCTACGACATGCTGTACCGTTCGGAGTCAACCCGATAGGCAGAACTCGCCTTACGAACGCAATGCTTGGCTGCCTCGCGGCTGTGCTACGCGATCCACGAGCCTTCCGCGCGCTTTTCGGCCTGCACGTGCTCATCGTAATCGCCAGCGCCGTGCTGATGCGGAACGCGCGCTCGGGCGATCACTACACCTACTGGGAGCTCGCGCGGGGCATTCTGCAGGGCAAGTACTCGTTCTGGCACTCGCTCGTCCCCTATCCACCGGACACGTTTCGGACGCCCGGCTATCCGATGTTCGTGACACTAGCATCGCTTGGCTGCACTTCGCTACGCACGCTGCTCGTCGTGCAGGCGGGCTTCTATCTCGCCGCCGTAGCTCTGGTCTGCCGGATCCTCCGACGGCTCGTGCCAGGCGACCTCCTCCCAAGGACGCTCGTCCTCCTCGTCCTTGTGCCGAACGTCCAGCTCGTCTACTACACGGCCCTGGTATTCCCCGAATGCTTGCTGGGCTTTCTGATTGTGGCGTACCTCGACGCAGAGACGGCACGGCGCCACTGGGCGGTCTGTGGGCTCCTACTGGGCGCGATGATCCTGGTCCGACCGGTCTACCTCCTCTACCCCATCGCCCGCGTCGGGCTTGGGCTGTTCGCCTCTACCGACAGGGGCGCAGCGACGAAGCGCGCGGTGGGGGTCGCTGCGGTGGCGATCGCTCTGATGCTCCCGTACGGCGCCTGGAATCAGGTCCAATTCGGCATCTTCCGGCTGACACCCATCGAGGGCAGCGCGCCAAACACGCACATGGGCTTCTGGCAGCAGCGCCTGCCAGAGAAGTCGAGCAATCGCTACTGGCGCTTCAATTTCCTAGGACGCGAACTGATCCCGTTCGTCTCCGACGCCGAGAGCGACCGGTACTTCAAGGAGTACAACCGCGAGTGGGACGAGATCGAGAAGGAGGCCGAGCCCTATTTCACTGAGACCGACAGGAAGCACCGGATGGAGTTTGAGAAGAGGCAGGACCTCTTCCCCACGTACAGTCCTGAGTACACCGTCGCTCGCGCGAACATTATCGAGCGTTACACATGGAACCACATCAAGGCGGAGCCCCGCTACTATCTCGCGACGCGCCTCTACACGGCCTTTCGTCTCTGGGTGACGGGGGTCAACATGCAAGTCATCGGCCAGCCGGGGCTCCCGGCGAAGGTCGCCGCGCTGTACCCGACCCTAGTGACGTTCATCTGTCTCGCGTGCGGACTCGCCCTCGTGGCCGTACAGTCGATTCGCAGGCGGCCGGAGATGAGGAGAACTGTGCTGATTTGGGCGCTCCTAATCTACGGCTGGCTCATTCACGTACCGATGACGATCCAGTCCCGCTACACGGTGCCACTCCATCTCGTCGTGCTTCTCCTGAGCACTTTGGCCCTCTCAAGCTTGATTCGTGCGCGCCTCGGCGAGGGAGCACCGAAGCTCGGCCGAGCCGATTCGGAACGTGAACTTCCCGACTCGGCTGGTGGATGCCCCACCCCAGTGAACTGACACACTGAGCAGATTTTTCGCGAATCGTCTCGCTAGGACGGCAACGCATTCCCAGCGTAGCCGACGACAGGAGGTAGAAGTCTCCACGATCTATGTCCCTCCGCATCTCCCTCGTGGGCCGGAGAAGAGCGACTCGATCTTGTCGACGACCTATCCCGGCGTCGACCGTGGCCTTCAAGAAATCCTCTGCACCGGCCTATCGCGTGCGTCTCTTCGCTCGCCTGTGAGTCGCCTTCCGCGAATTGTCGAGCCCTCTTCCGTGTAACGTGCCCCGCCGCGCCCTTTCAACGATCTTCCGCCCCTGCTGAGGCATCATCGTCGCCACACCGCGTACAGCTCGCCTAGGGGAACGGCTATGAGTCGCCGCGACAGCCCGAGTGCCATGGCAAGCCGCCGAGCCGGTGCCGCGAGCGGGATGCGGTGCTGCGCGATCCGGTAAAGCACGTAGTCCAGGGAGAAGGATGCGGGTCGCCGACCCTCGGCCAACCATTGAAGACCCATGAGCACAGTGCATCGTCGCAGACTCTCGCGATTGAAGTAATTGAGGTGCTCCGGAAGCAGAAGCGGCCACCGGGCACCCATCACCCGCGCCGGTAGGCTGTCGAGATCCGGCACATTTATTAGAAGGTGCCCACCCGGTTTCAGAAGTTCGACGCATGTGCGCAAGAAATCTACCGGCCTGTCGACATGCTCGAGCACGTCCCATAGTGTGACAACATCGAATCCCGCTAGGCGTGACGCCGCTTCCCCCAGGGGCGCACAGATCACTTGGCCTCGATCCCCGAGCGCTGCCGAAGCTCGCTCACACAGAACCTCTGCGGGCTCCACGCCCACCACCTGCCAACCCGCGTCAGCCGCTGCGCATAGAAAAGCTCCCGACGCGCAACCGACGTCCAACAGACGACCGGGCGTCGCATAATGCTGCAAGATCCGCACATGCCGAGCCGCGGTGCGCGCGCGTCCATGCGATTCCGCATCGTAGAGATCGCCGGGCAGTTCGCGGTAGAGCAGCATTAGCTCCTCGGCGCTCTGTCGCGGGTGACGGAACCCGAGTTTGCACACACGGCAGCGCAGAACGCGGCCTAGCGACGTGTCACGCCGGGAAGGACCAAAGGCCGACGGCGTCTTACTCGGAACGCGAACGTCGAGCCACAGGCGCAAGTCGCCGCTTCCGCAGAGCGGACAACGGGCGATGGGGCTGGATAAGGATTCGGGCGGCCGCGCTCTCCACGGCAAGACTAATTAAATATCAGGTAGCTGGTTAGGTCCCGGAGGAGCCGCGTGCACATACGTTGCGCGTCGACGCCGCCACGTGTCACGAAACAGGCGGACCAGCGTGAGGAAGTAGTCGGGTCCAACCCGTAGGATACGGAACGACGAGCTTCCCATGTCAACAGTTCGATTTATCCACGAGATCGGTACCTCGCGAATGTCGTGGCCGGCCAGCAACGGCCTGAGTCCTGTCTCGACATTTGCGGCGAAATGATTCGCGCAGATGTCGAGATTCTTGAGGATGTCGGCCCGATAGAGCTTGAGATTGTTCGAGATGTCGCGGACTCGGCTGGGAAGCAGCAGGTTGACCACAAGATGGAAGAGGCGGTTACAGAGAATCTTCAGGAATGGGTAGTTGATGAGAATCGACTCGTGGGAGAAGCGGCTGCCGATGGCGCCCGCATGTCCCTGCGCCACGGCATCGAAGAGATCTCGGAACTCTGGCACAATCTGCACGAAGTCGCTATCCATCGTGAGAATGTAACGGCCGGTAGCCGCGGCGTACCCGTCTCGGAGCGCGCGCCCCACGCCGCTAGGCGGCTCCCGGTCGACTAACTTCACACGTGGCTCTCGCTGGGCCACCTCGCGCGTGACCTCCGCCGTCCGGTCCGTGCTATTGTCATTCACGATGATGATCTCGTGCAGGTAATCGCCATACATTCCCACCAGGGCGTCCACAAGGGCGGGCACATTCATCTCTTCGTTGTGGCATGGCGCCACCACCGACACGGACTGTTGCAGTTCAGGGTGCCTCGCCAGATTCATCATAGGTCTGGGATTCCCCCCGGGTTTCTTTGCCAAAATGTAGAGCGTGCCGCACAGCTCGGATATCAGCGGGGCATGCTCCAGCACAAAGCCGAGGGCCTGGACGAATGGGAGGAACCGCTGCGGCGTAAGCGGATGCACAATATCGTAGGGGATGACGTCCACGTGCGTAAACCCCTGATGAGAAGTCAGCTGCATCAGGCGGTATTTCCGCAATCCGATCTGGCACCGAGCGTTGCCTGTCCAACGCCCGAGGGCCGGAAACGCGTTCTTGAGAAACACTTGGGGGTTCCAGTAGTTGGCTTCGAAGAAGAGCAGCTGGCCGCCGGGCTTCAACGAGCGATACAGCGAGCGCAGGGTCTGGGGGTACTGGTTGTGGCACAGGATCGCCGTTCCCACGACGTAGTCGAATGCTTCGGCAGGCAAGTCGGTTGTGAGGTCCGTGATGCGCATGAACCCTACGTTGTGCAGATTTCTTCGCTCCCCCTCACGAAGGAGATCCTCGTTGAGAACCGCGGCGGTGATGGGGTTCTCACCGCGCAGGACAGCCGTAAGATGCTCGGTCCACAGGCCGCTGCCAGCGCCGAGCTCGAGAATGCTTTCTCCGGGCAGGACGTGGAAAGAGTGGCGAACCGTCACTGCGCGCCAACGCAGCTTCGTGGGCGAGGTGTTGGGATAGCGAAGCCAATAGACCTCGCGGCTTCGCTCCATCTGGCGCAGGTTGCCCTCGACTGACATGGCTACCACGCTGCTCGGACCCGTGTTCTCCCGGCCGTGGACGCTCCGAACGCATTCGCCATTCGCACGGATCACGAGGGAAGCACAGCGTGAACTTCACGAGCAAGCTCCTCGAGAATCGATGGCAGTGACCGGGTGAGCCTCCATCCCGGGTAGTCTTGCCGGAAGCGACTGAGGTTGCTGATGTAGCAGATGTGATCCCCTATGCGGGCTCGCTCTTCGTATTGCCACGAGAGCTTCTTCCCCATTAGGCCTTCGAACGCGTCGATGGCCTCCACCACCGAGATGCTGTTCGCGCGACCACCCCCGAGGTTGTAAACAGCACCGACACGGGGCTGGTCAGAGAACGCGAGTACAGCGCTACAGACATCCTCTGAGTGAATGTTGTCCCGTACCTGCTTACCCTTGTACCCGTAGACGCGATACGTCCGGCCTTCGCGAACGCAACGCGCCAGATAAGCCAGGAACCCGTGCAACTCGGCCCCGGAGTGGTTGGGGCCGGTGAGACAGCCGCCTCGGAAGCACACCGTCGGCATACCGAAGTAGCGCCCGTACTCCTGCACGAAGATGTCGGCGGCTAACTTGGAGGCACCGAACAAGCTGTGGGTCGAAGTGTCGATGCGGCATGATTCATCGATGCCCTCGTAGTCCCCGGGACGGGCGTACTCCCACCGCGTTGGCCGCTCCTCGAGTAGCAGCTCATTTGGAGCATCGCCGTAGACCTTGTTCGTGCTCATGAATACAAAGGGGGATTCTGGGCAATGGCGGCGAGCCGCGTCCAGAAGGCAGAGCGTAGCTCTGGCATTGATGTCGAAATCGTCGAGCGGGCGCTCCCTGGCGAGGTCGTGCGACGGCTGAGCCGCACAGTGGAAGATCAAGTTCGGCTTTACCGCTCTGATCAGCTGATCCAACGCCGGCTGATCGCGGATATCAAGATCGTGATGGGTGAACTGCGTGGAGATCTGTCGGAGTCGGGTCAGATTCCACGACGTGTCGCCGTCTTCGCCGAAGAACTGGCGACGCATGTTGTTGTCGACGCCATGTACGTCCCACCCCAGGGAATCGAACGTGACCACGGCTTCAGACCCAATGAGACCACTGCTGCCGGTGATGATCACCCGCTTCATTGCTCATCTGGTATGACGTTACGAGCGAGAGGCGCCCGCAAACCTCGTGCCGGGCACTTCTCCCTACTCCTGACTATCGATGCAATATCCTGCGACCCCCAACTGATACTTGTCCGACAATGCACCGACGCCAACTTCAAAGTGGCGCCAAAGGGACCGGAGGCCGTTAAGCGACGCCCATTGAGCCTGTGACCTCCGGGTGACAGCGCAGAAGAAGGCCAGCCTCGTGGGCAACCCAGGGATACGCCAGGCGTACTGGCCAGGTCCCAGTTGCCCCTCAAGCGTTTCTCGACTGTTTGTCAGCGCGGATCCGACTTTGTCCAAAGCGCACTGGGCAAGAGTTCGTGGCAATCCGCGTGGGACCGATCTCGAGTCTCAAAAGCAGGCAGACTCACTTCCCTCGTTCCCGCTCGTACACGACGATCCGGTCGAGCATGTCGGGCAGATCCAGGATCGGCTGGTAGCCGATCAGCCCCTGGATCTTCGAGATATCGGGAACCCGGCGTGGCATGTCCTCGAACCCGGCCTCGTAGGCTTCCTCGTAGGGCACGAGGACGATCTCCGAGAGGCTGTGGGTCATCGCCTTCACGAGGACCGCCAGATCGTAGATTGAGATCTCCTTGCTGTGGCCGATGTTGAAGACCTCTCCGTAGGCCTTCGGATGTTCGATCAAGGCGAGCACGGCGGTGATGACGTCCCCCACCCAGGTGAAGGAGCGGCGCTGAGTGCCATCGCCATAGACCGGGATCGGCTGGCCGGCAAGCGCGCAACGGACAAACCGTGGTACCACCATTCCGTACTGGCCGGTCTGGCGGGGGCCGATCGTGTTGAACAGCCGAACGACGACGGCGGGCAGCCCCTTCTCCTTGTAGTATGCTCGCGCGAGGAACTCGTCGATGATCTTCGATGCGGCGTAGCACCATCGGGCCCGCGACGTCGGCCCCAGGATCAAGTCGTCGTCCTCGCTGAACTTCGGCTTGTCGAGCTTACCGTAAACCTCCGAAGTGGAGGCGAGGAGCATTGGCTTGTGCTTCCGGGCTGCCAGCTCCAGGATCAGCTCCGTCGCTTTGATATTGGTCTCGATGGTGTAGACGGGCTTCTCCACGATGAGCTTCACGCCGACGGCGGCCGCGAGGTGGAAGATCACATCCGTCCGGTCGACCAGCTCCAGCATGAGCGACCGGTTCATCACGCTGTCCAGAACGTACGAGAAGTGAGGATGGCCCTTGAGGTGGCTGATATTCTCGATGCTGCCGGTGGAGAGGTCGTCGATGACTTGCACGGTCCACCCGCGCTCGAGCAGCGCTTCCGAGAGATGCGAGCCGATGAACCCCGCCCCACCGGTGATCAGTGCTCTAGCCATGTCTCTCCCTTTGCAGCGAGCCCCTCTGGATGGCTTCCTTCATGTTTTCAGTTGGTTGTGATGAACGAAAAGTCTGCCCGATAACCTCGGCTACAGGCAAGGGTAAACCAGCTTCTCTACGTGCCGACGGCAGCGCTCCGCCGTCTCGCCTACAAAGCCTTCAAGCAACCGCTGCGGGCTCCCGCGAGGCCCCGTGCATAACACGAAAGGTTTTGATGGTCAATGAGATGTGGATAAAACCGTGGATAACTTGAGCAGCTTGGGGAATAAGCCTTAGCTCATCAATGGTTCGAGGGCGCAGAACGCGCGCTTACTTCGCCCGACTTCCTTGTTCAACCGAGATCGCTGCTAAGTGGTCAGTCATTCGAGCAGGAAGATGTCGTTGAGCCCCAGACGAGTGATGAACACGGCGACCGAGTCATAGCCCTGCCTTCGAAACGCCGGAGAGGCCTCCTCCCTAGAGAACAGCAGCGGGCCGTGCTCAACCGAGCGGACTACCTTAATCGGTTTCGCAATCGGCACTCGCACGGTGAGCGCCTGGATGGGCCTATAGGTGAAGTTGGCCAGGACCAGCGCCGTGCCGGCAGGGGCATCGTACACGCCGGCTTCGACGACCGGATGGGAGAGTTCGACGAGCCGCATGACACCGCGCGCGGCTACCACCCCAGTAAGCAAGCGCCGCTGGGCCAGTGGATATCGCTCCTTGAGCTCTGCTGGCACGAAGCCCGCGTCCTTGAGGTACGACAGGCCTGGACATGCTCCAACGTAGACCGCTCTGCCCCTGCCGAACTCATTCAAAACCGCGGCTGGAGCATTGTTCCTCTTGAAACGACCGATGACTTGGCTGCCGACCGGCGTGAAGGTGACTCGCACGCCCAGCACACCAAATGTCGCGGGCTCACCGAGTAGAGAAGTCCTGTCCAGCCTGACCAGATCGACGTAATCGATCCCGTTGAGGCTGCCGCGGACCCGATACTCGGCGCGGTGGACCTCGCTCCGGACGGCGGGCTCGATCCCGAACACGCGCGCGAGACCCGGCCCGGGTTCGTTGAACTCGTCGCGGCTGCCCGCGCCACATGAGCCGAACAGATATCCGCCGTCCCGCACCCACTGCTCGATGGCTGCTGTCGCGCGAGCGCTGATATTCGGGTCGACGGCGTAGAGCACCTCATATTCCTTGAGCCGACCGGCGGCGATGTCTTCGTCGGTCAGCATGTCGACCATGTAGTGGTCGTGCACAAGCGCGAGGTAGGTGGCGCGCCGCTCCAGCATATGGATGTAGCCCCAGGGTTGCCAGAGGTCGGAGCTGATGCTGTAGAGGAGGGCGACCCGCGTCTTCCGGGTCGAGCCCGGCGCGATGATGTGCTCTGCGCTCGCCAGCTGACGCGTCATCCGGACGATCCCGTCGTACGCGCCGCGTAGGTCTGACCAGTAGTTCTCGGTGCTCGTGGCGGTCGGACCGTAGGTCCAGTAGTAGAAGTGCTTCGCGCCCTGCGCCAGGGCCGAGCTGCTTTTCAGGACGAGGTTTGTCTCATCGCTGGGAGTGATCCACGCGATGATCGGCTGCAGGCCGCGGCTGCCGCTGCGAAAGATGGCCGCCTGAAAGCCCATGAGCTGGAAGCCTTCCCAGGTGTACCGCGGCCCGTACATGTACTGGAGACCCATCCAGTCTTCGATCCCGATCACATCCACTGCCC
>Ga0184612_10001525_pt1 | contig 11165 bp, 7 predicted proteins | sample PLM3_60_coex_FD_133163 | JGI IMG/M metagenome (GOLD analysis project Ga0184612, IMG submission 133163) | Groundwater sediment microbial communities from an aquifer in East River, Colorado, USA - PLM3_60_coex | ecosystem: Environmental > Terrestrial > Soil > Riparian zone | place: USA: East...
TGCCAGACCGGTTCCTTTTATGTTCTTCGCTCTAAAGAATTTCGATCCCAGTTCGCCAAATTCGCCGCTGCTTCATACGTCGTCTGCAGGAAATCAAGAAGCGTTTCATCCGGTGACTCGGCTTCGCGGACTACATCGTAGGGCAAAACGAATTCTCGCAGATCCGTACTATAAAATGCAGCGCTCGGCTTGACCGGCGCGGAGGCGAAACCGCTCGGCTCCGGATAGGCATAGGAATAGAACACCGGATAGGCAACAGGACCCCCGCCGGGCCAAAACCCGCAACTGCTGACTTCATGCGAGTAGGCTTCCCGAGCCACTCGGTCCGGTAGGTGGGGAACGCCACCGGGATGTTCCGGCGCCCGCCGTCCGGAGAACCGAGTGACAGCCAAGTCAGGAGCGCCCCAGAAATAGTGCACCGGGCTGCACTTGCCGACAAAGCGCGCACGAAATTGTTTAAAGACACGATCCGCCTGCACGAGCACTCGCCAGAAGCGATTTGCATACATAGGATCATATGCAGTGTGAGTTTCGTCCTGATCAAAGGGGATTGGGTCAGGGATCTCGTTAGGTTTCTCATTGATGTTTACGTGGAGATCCAGCTTCGCCATTTCATTTTGAAGTCGCCGGTAAAATGCCGCGACAGACTGCGGCTGCAGTGAAAATCCTGCCAGGCCGCCCTCGCTGGACTGGATGGTTACCTGGTGACCGATGAAATCAAAGTCGATTTGGAATGTCCTGCTCCCGTAGGGAATGGGGCTGGTCGTAAGGCCCCTGGTTGTCACGTACAAGGTCACGTGCCAGGAATGGTTGATCCACGGACTCTGCGTCAGGCGAATCTTCCCAACAATCTGGGTCCACATGTGCAAGGTCGTACACGTATCGCTCCATGCCTCGAGAGGCAGGCTGGGCCATGTTTCGGCATTCGATATAATCGCTGGCATCTAAAAATTGCTCCTTTCTTTGCACGGTGACGCGTGCTCCAACTACTGATACTCAGTATGCTTCCGAGATAATGCGAGCATATCACACCTAATTAATTTCTTGGTCAGACAAGACTCTAGTATGATTCCCGAACCTTCGCATTGAAGACTCTCGATTCCGGCAAGCGCTGCGGGTTTATCAGCGGGACCGGGAACGAAATGCAAGACAGGAGAACCAACTTTATCTATGAGGATTGGAGAGTCGTAGAGTTGAAATGTGGGGCGTGTGAACTCAGAATTTCCTTAAGGGTGCTTCGCATTCCCGCAGCACTAGGCGAAGGAAAACCTGTAGGATGAAGCGTCCATCGGTGAGGGAAAATCTTACAGATATAACCCTTGAGCTGGCTTTATTGTGACGCAGTAATTGGCAAAAGCACAACTTTGCATAATGGCATTAGCCTTGCTACTATAACGAGCCACTTTCAAGAGATGTTTTGGTTCTTTCGATTCGGTGGGCGAACAACTTCGTCATCATTGAATTGCTCGGCTTTGAAGCTGTGAAGTAAAGTCGACGCCAGGCGAGAGATCCGTCCTCCTGCTTCGGGCAGCCTTCGACTCCATCAGCTACTGCAAGGGGGTCTAGGTACGATGTACAATAGCTACTTTGGATTTTCAGTATCACCTTTTAGTGTTACCCCTGATCCCAGTTTCTTTTACACCAATCCGGTTTACCAGGAGGCCTACGCTACCCTGCGCTATGGGATCGAGGCCAAAAAGGGCTTCATTGTGGTTACCGGGGAGGTGGGCACCGGAAAAACCACCCTGCTACGTAAACTGATGCACAACTTGGAGGGCACCATACATTCGGTCTTTATTTTTAACACCTATTTAAACTTCACAGAACTGCTCCAAGTAATCCTTTCCGATCTGGGCTTAGCCCCGAAAGAACCAAACAGGGTAACGCTGCTTCAGGAGCTGAACGACTATCTAATCACGCAGCTCAAGCAGTCCCACATTGTGGCGGTGCTAGTCGACGAAGCTCAAGACCTAAGCGATGAGGCTCTCGAAGGTCTCCGACTTCTCTCCAATCTGGAGACCGATCAGGAAAAGCTGATCCAAATTGTGCTGATGGGTCAACCGGAGCTTCAGGCAAGACTCGATCGACCCAGTCTCCGGCAGCTCAAGCAGCGGGTGGCCCTTCAATGCCGACTTGTTCCCCTCAAGGACGAGGAGGTGGGTCCCTATATTGATTTTCGACTTCGGGCTGCTGGGTATAAGGGTAAGGGTCTGTTTCATCCTGATGCCTTTCGGCAGATCGCCTTTTACTCGAATGGGATTCCCCGGCTGATGAACATCATATGCGACAATGCTCTCCTCTGCGCCTATGCGAGGTCTCAAAAAATTGTCTCCGCAGATATAATCAAGGAAGTGGCCCGCGACCTTAGGTTGGGATCGGAAGTGCAAATCACTCAGGCGAAAACCACTCCTGGTGTGTTCGTGTCTAATACCGAACCGGAAACGCCCATCCGTGAAGTAGCAGACGACGGTGCTCCTCCGCACAAAGTGCGGCGCATGGGAAGAGTTGGAGTTGAGGCCTTCTTAGTAATCCTCGGTTTTGTCGCCGTAGCATCCCTTATCGATCCCCGAAACTTCCTCACCACTGCTGGGAGAGGTCTCGAAGTCGCCAAGCATAATCTAAACCAATGGGTTCTGTTAATGACTCATCAGGAAGCCGTACCGGAAAAAGCCAATGCAGAAGTCAAGTCCGAACGTAAGGAGCAGCGAGTCATAATGCCGCATGGCTCCATCATCTACAAAATTGCCACTGATACCTATGGAACTAACACCGCCCTCGGCATGGACCTCATCAAAGAGCTCAATCCTAGGATCAAGAATCTCAATAGGGTGCCTGCGGGGCAGGATCTTTTGCTGCCTTCCTTGACGCAGGAGACATTGCTACGAAAGCAATCCGACGGTTCGTATCGTCTCATCGTGGCATCGTTTCGCAGCCTAAAAGGAGCCGATGAATATGCCGGACGCTTAAGCAACAAAGGATATCAAGTCATGATTACACCAAGAAGGGTTTCGGACGATCTCTTGCTCCATCGGGTTGAAATTGACGGTTTGAAAAACCTTGAAGAGGCTAATCAAACTTGGCTAACGGGCCTAAAGAACGAATGGCTTGCATTCGCTGGCAATCCGGACGGAACCAGGTAAGTCGGGTAGATTCAACCAATCGTCGGAGATGCTATGAGCAGCGTATATGATGCACTGATAAAAGCAGGGAAAAAAAACGAAACGATAAGCGCCCTCAGTCTCTCGTGGCAGGGTATACGCCTCGAGTGGAAGATAATGTTGTTGGTTCTCGGGCTTCTCTTTATGGTCATTGTGAATCAGCTCGTGGGTCGCGCGCTGCGGACCCAAATGGATGAGAGCGCCGTCGTCATGGCCACTAATTTGAGTGATGCGGCTGCAGGTTACCTCGCCAGTAAAGATGTTCTCCAGCTAAAAACAACAGTCACAAAGTACGCCCGCTTGAGCAGAGTTGCCTACGCTTTTATTAAAGACCGTGAGGGAAAGGTGATCGCCCATAGCTTGGCGACCTTCTCTCCAGAACTTCAGGAAGAACTTACTTCCGATCAGCGCCGTCAAGTTAGTCGCCGAGAACTCACGTTACAAGGAAAAACCGTTTACGAAACCCGCGAGCCGATTCTCGACGGGCAGCTCGGAACTGCGCACATAGGGATCTGGGCAGATGCGGTTCAACGACAAATTCACCAGGCTCTATTTATGTTTCTGTGGCCTATCACACTAGGGCTCCTTGCAGCTGTGATCATCGTCGCTATCTTAGCACAGCCGTTGATTCGAACCTTGCGCCGGCTGATTGAGTTGCGGTTAGGATCACAGGCAACCTCCACCCACCCCTTGGAGTAAACCCATTTTTCAGAGCGAATATCGAGCAAGCCTAACAGCGGCAATCGCTCGGCTTAATGATGGTTTTCATCCTGCCGCCAAAAAATTAGGGAGGAAAAGTGACCTTCACAGGCCGCTCGACCTGACTTTGTCGGCCCGGAGTCTAATTTGATTACCCGCCCTGAGCAAGACAATTTATTTTGTTTCGTTCGCGGCAAATATCGCGGGCTGTCAGCGGCGCACCGGAGCCACGTCGTTGATGAGCGTGTGCAGCAGGAGGACGAAGTTTACTGTAACAGCCAAAGGGTCGGAGTTCGGTGGTTGGGACGTAGAATTCTAAACCTAGAATTTTCTTGGAGCGATTCATTCGTCTCATTCACCTATACAAAGCCCTGACGCCTATCACTAACCTCAAGTTGCCTGCATAGAAGCCTTCATTTTCCCCGCTATATAAGACATCACGTTGGCGTTTGGCGCATGGCTATTGGCTATGACTAAAAACGTGCAAATACTTTCTCGGGTAAAATAACTGAAAGGTTTGCCTGCGGGGCTAATTATTGGAGAAATCCTTCCTGCTGCTATCGCCGGCACCCTCGCAAACATAATAAACCCCAACACGTTTCTTTGATATCTCCTGTCGAGCCTTAACCCATACAGTTGTGTCAGCCGCTCTGCGACGAATTCAGAGCCAAGTTCGGGCGTCGAAGTGCGTAACAATGTGTCTGCGGGTCTAAGGAGAACAGAACAATCTATCGCCACAATCCCAAATTCTTTTCTAACTGCACCCCCTGCAAGCTGTTTCCGTGCGTCATGAACTGCTCTGGTCAATTTCTGTTCGGACCGTGGCCTCTTACACTCTAAATTGATGAGCGTTGCCTCCCAAAGCATAGAGATGTCATGCGAAGCAGAACCTCGCGTATTTCCCTTAAGAATTCCATCTACGGCTATAACATCGATCCCAGCTACCAATAATCTTCCGGCAAGAAAATGCACAAAAGCATCATTCCGTGGTTGGTTGGAACCAGTTAGTGCTTTTTCATCTTCCATAACCATCGGTCCCGCACAAAGAGCCCCACGTATCTTGTCTTTGAGACCTGGAAAATTACACATGTGCGGCTGCCAAATGCTGACTGTCTCAGTAACCTCGCAACTTTCGTTGTACGCAAGTAGATGTGGTCGATCTTGCTTTCTCTGTTCGTGAAATTCTCTTATCAACCTCGGATAGTCAAGTACCCGCCCACGGTCCACTCCAAGCCATTGACGTGCTTTTTCTAATTCTTCAATGTGGTTTTCGTAACTGGATTTAATATGCGGTCCAATCTTGTCGAAGCCATTCATGCTTTTTCCTCTAGCCGTCTATTCTCGGCGAAGCCCTACCTCAAGATGCAGGAAGAGCTACATCATCTGCCACAAGCAACGCCCGCTCTCGCCGAGCGGCGAGGCCTTTCTCAAGCTGCTCCGAGAATGGTGCGAGGCCAAAAGAACCAAGACAAAAACCAAGCAAACTGATCCTGTCGTCTCTGTCCTTTATTTACTCTACACAGCTAATGAACTCTTGCCCGCTCTGTCTGCCTGCACTTTGTAGCTCAGGCCCCAAACCAATGCTCGTCTCGTATCTGACTATTCATTAGAGCGCTCGGCCTCCTTCCGCTCGTTCGGATTCTATTGTCGCTGCCGCTCCTTAGCAACGAAGACTTTTCGTTTCATTCTCCGCAGGCGTTGTGGGTTTTGTCAGCGTCGCACCGGAACGACTTCGTCGATCAGACTTTGAAGCTAGAGCTAGAGGAGGAAGCTCATCAACGAGAAAAGGAGAGCCGAGGTGAGATAGCATAAGCTTCCTATGTCTGGCATACCACCCCACCGCTGCGACTGAGAGATGGCCCCATCTTTCGTTACATCTGGCGTGCCTGGTTCTTCACGCTTACTTTCTTCGGTTTTAGGCACTGCCGCTCGTGGATCTCAAAAGCTGATGGCATACGTGCGATCACGATAGCAACCCAGAGAGTTTGATCCTGGGTGGCCGGCTACGAACTCCGGTGCAAAGCCGCGTTCAGAGTCGCACCCCCGCCGACGCGGTATCTTGCCGAATCCGTCGTCTTTGGGAAAAATGGTGAAATGGCGGTCATGTGAGATGGATTCCAGTAAGTTGGGTACATACCGCCAACGAATCTCGTTCACGGGAAGTGTCAAAGTCAGGAAGTCGATGCGTAGAAATTAGACCCCAAAGTTGCCCTTACTTTTGATGTAGATTTCGTCCTTGGAGTTCAGTACCGAAACGAACGAAGGTTCGCGGGAGTCCCATCGCCTATGTACCCCGTTCGCTATTCGGGATTGCGCGGTGCGTTGCGACAACGTGTAATTGCAAAACCTAGCGCTAATCTCCGCATAGCGTGAAGTGCCGGAAGAGAGCCGTGTGTAGTGGAGTGTTAGGACGATTTCGGGCCACCCTCCGGCATGCCTTCAATATATTGCTCCGAAGTGGTGACGAGATCGATCCAATTCACTGTCATTGAAATTAGATTTTTGAGGTCCTGTAGATCTTTATCGTCCCACTTTCGGTAGTAGTGCGTCTCATCGTTTCCCAGCCAAGCAGCACGTTTAGCAACCGCTTTTATACGAGCGTCGTCTACGTACTTTTCTATGCACGGCCCTAAGAACGTTTTGAGAATTGTAGCCTTATTCTCTTCATCCCCCATACACTTATTAAGCACATAGTCCTTCACGAGAAACTCGAACGCCTTACGGAATCCTGGCCCCGCTACTTGGAGCAGGCCATTGTCTTCAGCACGCAGCGCTTGATTATAGATTTCTAGAAAGGTTGGAGATACTTGGGTGACGGCCTTAGGAAATTCGACCTCTCTAGAAAAGACAATCGGAGCAGTACTCGTGAGCTGTGCCGTGTAAGAACTGCTAGCAGGTGCACAGCTGACTCGATAGGTGGCGACGAAAATCGCGCGACAGAGTTCAACTGGACAAATAAACGCTACATAGAGCGGGCGAAAATTATCGGAGTGAAGACTAGCACCGAAAAATTTGGCTTCGATGTGCTTCCTACAACTAGGGCAATCACCAGGAAAGCGATCAATCTTCAGATCGACAACTAGATTGTGATGGTTCGATGCTTTGATCGAAATCGCCATCTGGTTCTGCTTTGTCAGCGTAACTAAAATATGGTGCTCAACCTATTGCCGCTTTCACCATTCATGGGTTAGTCTCAATTCTAATGTCATTGAAAACCTTTAGCAAGAAAACGCCTCGCGTCTGATTGCTACAAAAGTGCGATTTTTTCTCAGCTTATCACTGTTCCGGGTCTTTGACCCGTCTTTGAGATAGCGGTCATTTTTGGGCAGGACCGATCAGTTTGTTTCGAAAGCCCTCATTCCACCACCCCTTTCCATTCCACCCAACATCTAAGCAGGAAGATTTTCCCGCTCATTTCGGCTGGCTACCGGCCATCGTTGGATACCTTTCCCAGCTGGGTTATCAGTAAGACTTTGAGCGGGAGTTCTCTGGCTGGCGTGAGGGCCTTCCCTCGCTTGTTACTTGTATGCGATCGCGGCGCTGCAGGGCCGGCGAGGTGGAGGACTTCGTAGCGCTTAAACCCGGCTTCCTTGCACCAGCTTCAGAAGTTGGCTCAACTGAAATCAAATGCATCGCCGAACTTGATGAGCATGTTGAGGGACATCAGCTGCATACCGAGGTTTCGGATTGCATTTCGATTCCCCGTATACACCAGCCTAGAGGATGAAATAACAGGCATCTACGCAGCGTAGCATCGATTGGAAAAAATCCAATTATTACGGCGAGATCATAGTAAACGGGTTCCCGCCCCGGACAATTCCGGCTCGGCGCATCCTTTCTCCCCTCCCTGACATCTAATCAGCAAGATTTCCTCCCCGCTCATTTCAGCCTGGGGTACCGGCTAGGACGAGGGAGCAAGCGGAATCAATCATAAACACCATTACGGAGGATTTATCCATGAATAAGCGGAATATCATTATCGGCTTGGGTGCCATCGTCCTGGCAATCGCCTGGTACGCGTTCCGGCCAGAGTTGCTGTTTGTCAACAAGACCGTCAGGGAGGAGTTTCCCGGAGGGCCTGCCATGGCTTCCATAGAGAAGGGACCGATGGCCGTAACGAAAGGGAACTTCAAAGGGCTGGCACATGAAACCAAGGGGTTGGCGTCGATCTATCAGCTCGCCGACGGCAAGCGGACCCTACGGCTAACCGAGTTCGCGACTTCCAATGGTCCCGACGTCCATGTCTATCTAGTCGCGGCGGAAGTGGAAAAAGGCAACGATGCGGTCAAAGAGGCGGGCTTCATCGATCTCGGTTCTATGAAAGGCAACATCGGCGACCAGAATTACGAGATTCCGGCTGACGCCGACCTGAGCAAATATCGCACGGTTTCGATCTGGTGTGCTCGCTTTGGCGTGAACTTCGGCACCGCAGCTTTGGCATCGGCAAAGAGCTGATATAGGTGCTGTTCATCTCACCCTTACCCTCTTCCAAAACGGGATAGGGTAAACTCGAAGAACGTAAACGATGCTATATCTACAGTCCGAGCGCCCGGAGATCCAAACGACCGTTACTAAACGGCGGACACCAGAAATAGCTGCCATTGATCGGACGGGTATATTTAACAGCCCGTCGGTGATGCCGTCTTCGGCCCCCACCATTCTCTTCAGCTGGGCCTCGAATGCATCGAAGGATTTTCCAAACGCACCAAAGTTGAGGCCGCCGAGAGCACCATCGGCCTACGGCATAGAGCGGCGTAGAACGAAACCTTCCGGCTCAAAACTCTTAGGATGCCGGGTTGAACATTATCCGTGATGCCTCCGTCGTACCGAGATTAAAATCTTTCGAATATCACCGCTTGTACTGTCAAGGGCGAACTTCGAAACGAAAAAGTCATTGGGTTTAATCCGGCCGAAATTGAACTACCCTGCAGCAGGCTGACGGGGTATCAGAACATATAACGATGAGCATTCATCCCAAAGGCGTCACCCCCGAATGTTTTAATCGGGGGGCCAGTTCCGGTCTCGCCTGGATTCCCGATAGATGCATTCGGGAATGACGGACTCTAAGAGGTCTGGGAATAACTCTTTGCCCGGCAAGCTTCGGGGAATCAAACCCGCCGTGATTGAAAAACCCATTTCGGGCATCTTTTCTTGCCCATAGCGCATCTAACTGCACAGGGATAGCGAAAGCGCACAAATAAGCCGTATAGCTTGACACGGCGCCGCGTCTCGAACTACGGAGGAAGACCATGGCCACCAATAATCACTACGACGTCATCATTATTGGCAGTGGAGCAGGCGGCGGCACCCTCGCTCACAAACTCGCGCCGACAGGAAAAAAGATTCTCATTCTAGAGCGGGGCGGCTACGTTCCCAGAGAAAAAGATAACTGGAGCCCCCGCGCCGTCAATCTTGAGGGGAAATACCAGACAAAGGAAATCTGGCACGACAAGGATGGCAAAGAGCTGCACCCCCACACCGCCTACTATGTCGGCGGCAACACCAAGTTCTACGGCGCGGCGCTGTTTCGCCTGCGCAAAGACGACTTCGGCGAGATCCATCATCACGGCGGTGTCTCTCCGGCCTGGCCGCTCAGCTACGAGGACATGGAGCCCTACTACACTGAGGCAGAGAGGCTCTATCATGTGCACGGGAATCAAGGCGAAGATCCGACGGAACCGAAAAAAGCGGCCCCTATACTCATCCGGCGGTCAGCCACGAGCGCGCATCCAGCAACTTTCGGATGACTTCGAGCGACTTCCGGCGACCGGCTTGCAAAAGCGACCCGTGAAGTGGTGTGATACAATTATTTACAAAAGGAATACAAACCAAAACGGGACGACCGTGACCAAGGAGGAACAAAGACTGGAGGAAGATCGCCAGCGCAAGGCAAACTGGAAACGCTGGGGACCCTATCTATCGGAGCGCCAGTGGGGCACCGTACGCGAGGACTATAGCGCCTACGGAGGCGCCTGGGACTACCTGCCCCATGAATATGCGCGCAGTCGCGCTTATCGCTGGGGTGAAGACGGCATCGCGGGAATCTCCGATCGGCACCAATACATTTGTTTTGCCCTCGCTCTCTGGAACGGCAAAGATCCGATCCTCAAAGAGCGGCTCTTCGGACTAACGGGCAACGAAGGCAATCACGGCGAAGACGTCAAGGAGTACTATTTCTATCTCGATTCGACGCCAACCCATTCGTACATGAAGTTTCTTTACAAATATCCTCACGCCGAATTTCCCTATGCGCGACTGGTCGAGGAAAATCGAAAACGGAGCAAGCGAGATCTCGAGTTTGAACTGATCAACACAGGAATCTTCGACGAGAACCGCTATTTCGATGTCTTCGTCGAATACGCCAAGGGCGGGCCGGACGACATTTTGATCCGGCTCGAAGCGTTTAACCGCGGTCCTGAACCCGCCGAACTCCATCTGCTGCCCACCCTCTGGTTTCGCAACACCTGGTCCTGGGGATTGGACGAGCGCAAACCGCGGCTGCGGCAGGACGTATCTGCGGAGGTGGCAGCGGTCAAGCTTGACCACTACTACTACGGCAGCCGCTGGCTTTACTGCGAAGGAAGTCCGCAGTTGCTGTTTACTGAGAACGAGACCAACAAGAGCAAGCTTTTCAATGCCGAGAATGACTCTCCCTACGTTAAAGACGGCATAAACGATTACATCGTGCACGGGGTAAAAACAGTCGTAAACCCTGACGCATCGGGGACCAAGACGTCGGCGCACTACAGAGCCACCGTCGCTCCCGGAAAGTCGTTTACCGCAAGACTGCGGCTGACTCATGTTTCACCGTCCAGTGACCAGCCACTGGATGGAGATTTCGAAAAAATATTTACCTCACGCCGCGCTGAAGCCGATGAGTTTTATCGCACGGTGATTCCCGCCGTAGCAACCGACGAAAAAACCATCATGCGCCAAGCGCTTGGCGGTTTGCTCTGGAGCAAACAATTCTATCACTATGATATAAACCGCTGGCTCAAGGGCGATCCGGCGGGCCCGGAGCCGCCGCAAGAACGGCTCAACGGCCGCAACCGTGAATGGCACCAGCTATACAATGCCGACGTGATCTCGATGCCGGACAAGTGGGAGTATCCGTGGTATGCGGCTTGGGACCTGGCTTTCCACTGCGTCGCCCTAGCGTTAGTCGATCCCGACTTCGCCAAGGAGCAGCTCGTTTTGATGACGCGTGAGTGGTACATGCACCCCAACGGCCAACTGCCTGCTTACGAATGGGCCTTGGGCGACGTTAACCCGCCGGTGCACGCGTGGGCGGCATGGCGCGTTTACAAA
>Ga0184612_10001526_pt1 | contig 11164 bp, 13 predicted proteins | sample PLM3_60_coex_FD_133163 | JGI IMG/M metagenome (GOLD analysis project Ga0184612, IMG submission 133163) | Groundwater sediment microbial communities from an aquifer in East River, Colorado, USA - PLM3_60_coex | ecosystem: Environmental > Terrestrial > Soil > Riparian zone | place: USA: East...
GAGCCTGGTGGCAGAGCTGGAGCGAGCCGGCCGCGCGCTGGAGACGGTGGTCCACGGTGCCGAGCTGCTGACGACCCAGCCGGGACCTGTCCGGGAGCTCGAAGCCCAGACCTCGATCAAGCGCGGATACCTGAACCTCATCCACGCCCGCGAGGCGATCCGCCGGGTGGCCATCGAGACCGCGACGCTGCCGGCGCCAGGCTCCTCGAGCGTCTTCGGACGGCGAGGCCTCTGAGGTTCTCTTTCGGCGCGGCACCACACGATATAGTGGTATCGTGGAGATACACCACAAGCTCTAGTGGTGCATGCCCGGGAGGATTGATGCGCTGTCCGCAATGCGCCGAGCGAGAGACGCGGGTCGTGGACTCGCGCGACCTGGACGATTCGGCGACGATCCGTCGTCGACGCGAGTGCTCCTCGTGCAGCTTCCGATTCACGACCTACGAACGCGTTGAGGCTGCCCGGCTGGTCGTCGTCAAGCGTGACGGCATCCGCCAGGAGTTCGACCGCGACAAGCTGGCCGCCGGGCTGCGCAAGGCACTGACACGCCGGCCGGTCCCGGACAACGCGGCCGAGCAGGCGGCCGACGCGATAGAGGCCGAGTTGCGCGCCGCCGGTGCGGGCGAGATCCCCAGTTCGCGGATCGGCACCCTGGCCATGGAGAAGCTGCGGGCCATCGATCAGATCGCCTACATCCGCTTCGCCAGCGTGTACCAGAGCTTCGAGGATCTCGAAGATCTCAAGCGCGAGGTGGACACGCTGTACGCCACGAAGGGCGTGCCCGGAGCGACCGTGTGAGCGTCCTGGCCGACCGTGACATTCGGGCGGAGCTGGAGTCGGGCCGGGTTCGGATCGATCCCTACGATCCGTCGGATCTCCAGCCCTCGTCGGTCGACCTGCACCTGGACCGCAGCTTCCGGGTCTTCCGGAACAATCGCTACCCGTTCATCGACGTGCGGGCGCCGCAGCCCGACCTGACCGAGATGCTCCAGGTGGCCGACGACGAGCCGTTCATCCTGCACCCGGGCGAGTTCGTCCTGGGCCAGACCCTCGAGTGGGTCGAGCTGCCCGATGACCTCGTCGCGCGGCTCGAGGGAAAGAGCTCCCTGGGCCGGCTTGGGCTGCTCATCCACTCGACCGCCGGCTACGTTGACCCGGGCTGGCGCGGCAACCTGACGCTCGAGCTGTCCAACGTCGCCAAGCTGCCGATCGCGCTGTACTTCGGGATGCGCATCGGCCAGATCAGCTTCTTCCGCATGTCGAATCCGGTCGAGCGGCCGTATGGCTCCCACGGCCTGGGCTCCAAGTACCAGGGACAGTCCGAGCCAACCGCGTCGGCGTTCCACGAGGACTTCGAGGCGGGCCGCCGGCGCGTGGAGCCCACCCGTCCGCGGTAATCGCTGATGGCGATCAACGATGCGGTCGACTGGCGCGCCGACCTGGGCGGCGGTACCCGCGTCGCACTGATCCAGGCCGGCACCTTCCGATCGGACGCCGGAGCGCTATTCGGCCCGGTGCCCCGGCTGCTGTGGAACCGCCTGGTGCCCGATGAGCTGGATTCCGACAACCGGCTCCTTCAGGCGCTCAACTGCCTGCTGGTGGAGACGCCGGCCGGCCGGGTCCTGGTCGAGACGGGCATTGGCGAGCGGGTGGACGAGAAGACGCGCGCGATGCGGGGATATGAAGGGCCGGCCGTCCTGCCGGCCCTGGGTGCGGCGGGCTTCGATCCCGCGACAGTCGACGTGGTGGCCCTCAGCCACCTCCATTTCGACCACGCCGGGGGCCTGTTGGATGCAGCCGGGGCGCGAGCCTTTCCACGAGCGCGACTCGTCGCCCAACGGGCCGAGTGGGAGATCGCGTTCGACGACAACCCGCGCATCGTGGCCAGCTACGTCCAGCCCGAGCTCGCGCTCGTCCGCGACTGGGGCGCGGAAGGATCGGCCGATGGCGAGCGGGAGCTCCTGCCCGGCGTGTCAGTCGTGCCGACGGGCGGCCACTCGGCCGGCCACCAGGCGGTCGTGGTGCGCGGCACGGGCTCGGGCGCCAGGACCCTGGCCTTCTTCGGGGACCTGTGCATGCGACCGTGGAGTGCCAATCCGCGCTGGGTGACCTCGTTTGACGACTTTCCGCTGGACTCGGTCGACGTCAAGGCGTCGCTCTTTGCGCGGGCCGCCGACGAGGGCTGGCTGGTCGCCCTGTCGCACGAGCGCTGGACGCCCATCGGTCGTCTGGTCGGAGATCGCGACCGGTTCCGCTTCGAGGCCGTCTAGGGCGGGGACCGGGCGGGACCACTGTGGGCCCCGGAAACCTGCCTTGTTTTCGCCAGACGAACGCTTGGCAACGATTTCGGCGCTGGATGACGCCAGTCGAGCCCGGGCCGTGCACGAGCGCATGGCTGGACGGCGCGCCCGACCCCCGATTCAACGCCGAACGTTCGCCAGCCGAACATTGGGCAGGAATGCGCCGAAAGTTGCGGATCAGGACCCGCTCGGGGACGGCGACGGCAGGATGGCCTCCACCTGGCGGGCGGCCGATGTCATGTCCATCGGGCCCTTCACGACCGCCCGGATGATGCCGTCCGGGCCGATGAAGTACTGCGTTGGCAGGGCGTATACGCCGTAGCGGCGGAAGATGTCCGCGGAGAGGTCGGCCGCGACCGTGTAGCCCAACCCGTACCGGTTCGCGTACGAGGCCACGTCGGCGGCGTTCGTCTCCTGCACGCTGATGCCCACCACCTCCAGCCCGCGGCTCCGGTAGGCCGCATAGGTGTCCCGCAGGACCGGAGTCTCGGCCTGGCAGGGCGGACACCACGAGGCCCAGAAGTTCACCCACACAGCCTTGCCGCGGAGATCGGCGAGTCGGACGGGCTTACCCGCGAGATCAGTGAGCGTGAAGGTCGAGCCGTCGCCACGGACCGCGGTGAAGTCGGGCGCCCGATCGCCCGGGCGGAGGCCATTGGCGGGCGCCGAGCCCAGGACGTACGGCGTGGCCCGCGGATCGCGCGGCCCAAGCCCACCGGTTGTGCCCAGCGGCGCCGTCGCCGCAAGCAGCAGGATCACCGTGGCCACGACGACCAGCAGGCCGCCCGCGATCTGGCGCGCGCCGAACGGGCCGATCAGCCCGTGGCGGTCTGGGCGGTGCTCGAACGCCGGACGCCCGGACGCCACGTCAGACGGCCGTGTTGAAGTTGAAGTACCGCGGCAGCAGCCCCAGCCACCCTGTGATCATCGCCACGCCGATGGCGACCACGAGCAGCCCGCCGACGATCGAGACCGCGCGACCGTGCCTCACGAGCGGTCGAAGGATGGCCGGGGCCCGGTCGTACACCGCGCCCAAGGCCAGGAAGGGGATGCCCAGCCCCAGGCTGTAGCCCAGGAGCAGGAGCGCGCCCTGGAGCGTACTGCCGCTGGTCGCGGCAAGGGTCAGGATGCCGCCGAGGATGATCCCGATGCACGGCGTCCAGCCAACGGCGAAGATCGCGCCTAACCCGAACGATGCCGCCAGCCCGGGCCGCTCTCCGACGAGCCGGCGGCCGATCCGATCCCTGCGCGAGACGCCTGCCACACCCATCCCAGCGGGACGAGCGAGGGCAACTGTCCCGGTTGTGCCCGCCAGGGCCGAGGCCGCGCCGGTCTCCAGCGGCCGCCAGACGCGATCCAGGACCGGGATCCGAATGAATCCGGTGAGGCTCAGGCCCATGACCACGAGGATGACGCCGCCTACCTGTCGGAGGAGCTCCAGGGACCCGAAGAGTGGACCGCCCGCGAACGTCGCGGTGATGCCGAGGAGTGTGAAGACGGCCCCGAACCCGATCACGTAGGCCGCCGCGTGACGGATGGCCAGCCAGCGTGATGGACGCGCGTCCGGGTCGCCCCCGGCCACCGCGACTGCCGTGAGCTGGCCCAGGTAGGCGGGCACGAGCGGGAGCACGCACGGGGACAGGAAGCTGATGAGGCCGGCCGCCACGGCCAGGGCGAACGTCAGGTTCGTACCGGCTTGCTCAGCCGCGATGAGCGCGATCACGGCGCGATCTGGGCGCCGTCGAGCGTCTCGGCAAGGAGTATGCGCAGCCTGGCCGCGGACGTCGCAAGCGCAAGTCGGCGCTGCCCGACCTCCACGACCGGGATCTCCTGGAAGAACGCGCGCTCCCACGCCTCGTCAGTCAGGATGTTGCGCTCCTCGATGGGTGCGGTCGGTCGTCCACTCGCGGCACGTTCGGCCAGGAGCTCGTCGAGAATCGTTCGTGCTTCGTCGCACAGGCCGCAGCCCGGCTTGCCGTACAGGACGATCGTGGGGGAGGGGCCGCTCATGGCCCGCCCATTCTAGTCGGCGGCCCGTTCAGGCCCGGATTCGGCGCTGGCCGCCCGCCTACCTGGCAGTCACGCGCTCACGACGCGGTAGGATGGCCGGGCGCGCCCCCGTAGCTCAGTGGACAGAGCGAGGCCGTCCTAAGGCCTGCGTCGGCGGTTCGAGTCCGTCCGGGGGCGCCACAACGGCGCAGATGAGTTCTGCGCGCTCCTGGAGTCGTGTGATGGCGCCGCCCGGACTCTGGCATGTAAGCGTGAGACGCATACGCGCTGGCGCCGGCCTGCTCGCGGCCTCGACGGTGATCCAACTCTGGAGCGTGTGGCTCGGCTACTTCGCTCCGAACGCCGCTGGGGACCCCTCGAGGGTGCAGCTCATCATGTGGTGGCTCGTGGTGACGCTGGGCGTCTCGATATGGCTGCTGGTCCAGCCATGGCGTCGTCGGGTCATGGTCTTCGCCGTCGTCGAGACCACGGTGTGGACCGCGCTGCTCGCTCTCATGATCGCGGGCGGACTCGTCGGCCCGAGCACCCTGAACGTCGGACTCGAGCTTATCGCCCTTGTCTTCGGTGGAGTGGGGCTCGTACTGCTGCCCTTCGCCGAAGTGTGGTCTGCAGCCCTCAATCGTCGAGCCGCCGCCGGGATGACCCTGCTCGTCGGACTGGTCACCACGGTCTACGGCGGTGCCCACCTGGTGGGCGTGCTCGGGAATGCGTCGAGGGGGGCCTATTTCGTGTACGACTTCCGGGTCGCCTCGATGCTCAGCATCGGGATCATGATGGTCGTCGCAGGCACGCTGTGCATCGCGGCGGTGGGTGGACTCGCCCGCGGTCACCGACGTGCCTGGGACATAGCCATGGCGGGCACGGTCCTGTTACTCCTCGTCACCCTGCCGCTCGTTTTCGTTCCCGTGCAGGGGGATCTGGCGGCCTTGCTGGCGTTCCTCGCGGCTCCGAACCTCATCCTCCTGGTATTCGTGCGGCGTCGGCTCGAGCCGCGTGACGCTGTATCGGCGAGACATCCCGGCCGAGCTGCGGTGTCTCGGCCCGTCAGAGGCGGCTGACGGCGAGGAAACGACCGACTGGGTTCAGACGTCCGAGAGACAGGCTGGGACGCCAACTCATGCGGCGGCTGCGTAATATTCGAGCGCGTCGTCCCGGCGCCGGTGCCGTTCCCCCAGTCCGCACGCGGGCGCCACAACGGCGCAGCCTGACCTTCCGCGAACGAGGTGACCGTGATGGGCGAACTCGAGGCTTTCCGGACGGTCTTCCTGGCCCGGCAGACGCAGGCCGAAGAGGCGATGATCCACGGTGACGTGGAGCCGCGGCTAGCGCTTTGGTCCAAGGACGACCCGGTGAGCCTGCTCGGTGCGTGGGGCCCAAACAGGACAGGCTGGGCCGAACTCGAGCGAACCTTCGCGTGGGTCGCCGCGCGCCTCGGCGGCACGAACTACAGCGACTTCCGGTTCGACGTCGAGGTCGCCGAGGTGAGCGCCGACGGGCAGATGGCTTACACCGTCGGCTTCGAGCGCTTCAACGAAATCCTCGCGGACGGCGAGAGGAAGGCGTGGACTGTGCGCGTCACCCATGTCTATCGACGTGAGGACGGCGAGTGGAAGATCGTTCACCGCCATGGCGACCTCGCCCCCATCGACGAAAGCCCTGCTAACGCGGAGACGCGGTAGGCGCCACTGCCAGCCTGTACTGGCGAGGAACAACGTCGCATCGACCACATGCCGCCGGGAATGCGCCAGCCGCGTTCCGCTGCAGCGAGGCGGGTCGGACAGGTCCTCGACGAGGGCCCTTCGCGCGTTCGTCAGCTCCGGACGACGCCTACGGAGCAAATCCCAGCCGAAACGGGGCAACTCGCAGCGCCCAACATGGTTCGCGACGTAGCATTCGTGAAACGAGGCGGTCCGGAGCTCGAGGTCATTCGCCGATGCATGTTCAAACGGTCACGGCACCGCGCGACGAATGGGAGCAGTGGAACGAGCGCCTTCGGATGCTGTCTGATCCTCCGCAGGGGCTGGTCGCCGCCATCGCCTGGAACGCTGATGATGGGCAGGTCACGGCGCTCAACCTGTGGGAGACGCCGGAAGCCGTGGCGGATTTCTTCATGGAGCGCATCCGACCCGTAGTCGAGGCGGAAGGCGAGCCGGTGAACAAGCCGCAGCACCACGGCCCGCCCATCCTGGTGTACATCCGCAAGTAGGATTCGGGCCGTGGAGCAGACTGGGCGGCCAGCCGTAAGGCTGTGGGATCTGCGCTCGCCGGTAACGGAGCGCGTCCTGGACCGGCTCGGTGAGCCGCGGCTGCTCTGGATACTTCTGTGGGCCTCGTCGGCCGTCCTGGCTCCGCTCCTGCTCCTCGCCATCCTCAGTTATCGCGGGGAGCCCGGCCGAGTCTCGAGCGTCTCCAATCTCGTGATCCCGCAGGTCGCCCTCGCCTACGTCGTCGTGCTCTGCCTGTGGGGCGTGGGCCGCTTGGCGCGAGGCGTTCGAGAGATCGAGCCGCAGCTTGCCCGGCTCACCCACGCGGACCGCCCGATCTATGTCGCCAGCGACGTCACCACAATGGCGGGTCCGCTGGGGTTGACGCTCGCAATCTCGGCGGTCAACACCATCGGCACGATTGGTCGTTATGGCCCATCGGCGGCGATCGCGATCGTCCCGCTGCTGGCGTTCAGCCTGCTGCCGATCATGACCTTCGCGTGGACATATCTCGAGCTTCTCGTCGCCATTGACCGTCTGGGACGAGCGCGGCTTGCCCTGGATTCCTTTCCGCAGGACCGTTGCCTATGTGGCCGGCCCATCGCCGGCTCGTCGCGCCTGCCCGGAGACGCGCTCCCTGACGCGGGTGGCCGTCGCCCAGCATGTCGGGCATTTGCTCGACTTCGCGCGAGGCTCGTGATTCACTCTTGATGGCTCAGGAGTCCGTTATCGGTGGGCTCGGGGGGCCTACAGGAAGGTGAGTGCGATGGGCAGCCCGGGCGATGAGTTCGATCGCGGTTTCGTGGAATCGGTCGACAAGATGTTCGAGACCGCGTGGGACTGAACCAAGGAAACCGTCTCCGACGCCGTTGACTTCGCGACGGGCGGAGATGAGGCCGCGAGCGACCCAAACGCGGGAGCGGGCGGCGCCGGAGGGTACTCCGGCGGCGATGGGGGCGCTGAGGGAGCCGGCGGCGAATGAGCTCGACCGGCGCGCATCCAGCGATGCGCCGGTAGGCAACTTCCACCAGGCTGAGAGGGATATCGACATGGGTGACGACGAAGAGCCGAGCGGGTTCATGGATTTTGCCGAGGGCTGGAATCAGACCGTGAAGGGCTGGTATCACGAGGCCGCCGGCAACGTCAAGGCGCTGTACGGCTCGGCCACGGACGACGAACCCCTCGTGATAGAAGGCGTGATCGAGAATACAGAGGGGAACGAACAAGCGGAGCGCGGCAAGACCGGGATGGTCGGCGGGATAAACGAGATGTTCGGCTACGTCGACCACGGCGATCCGAACGCGGGAGTCGGCGGCGGCATGCCGTCAAGTGGCGGCGGCGCCGGGGGAGCCGACGGAGGCTACGTCGACGCTGGCACGGACCAGAGCGGCGTCTCCGAGGAGAGCTACTAGGCCCGTCACGGGGCCTAGCCATTGCGGCCGGCTGCCGCTCCAGTACCGCCGGTCAAGCGCCTCGCGTCAGGTGCTGCCGCGGTCGCCACCGCGGCTTGATGTCAACCGGAGGTGAGGACCCGGCGTCGAACGCGTCGCGCCGCGACGAACCCAACGCCCACGAGGGCGGCGATCGCGGGGGCGATCCAATCCCCGATGGCGACATGTACGACTGTGTCGACCGCCACTGCGGCCCACAGCACGGCGCCGAGGGCCAACATGCTGTTGCGAGTCATCTCATCCACCCCTTGCTGGCAGGGATCTCGTCTGTTTGATGCCGCGATGTCCGGCGAACCGGCTACCGCGAGCGGATGCCCACACCCTAGCCGATAGTCCTGTCGCTGTATCCCCCAAAGGTCCCAATGTGGTTCCGCCGGGCACCGTTTGTCGCCCACGCCGATCGGCCATCGGTACCAAAGGTTGGGCGAGCGACGTGCCTTTCTGCCCGGTGCCGCGTCGCAGATGCGGCTGCTAGGGTTTCCGGGCCGTGAGAACCCCGTGACCGCTGCCAGCCCGGATCGCGCCAATCTGGCGCTGACCCGAGGCCGCCTGTCGGCCTTCGACCCGCTGGACAACGGGATCACGGCGGCCCGGCTGGCGCTTGCCCTGACCGTGGTGGTCAGTCATTCCGTGGCTCGCGGCGGCTTTGGGCTGGAGCCACTGGTCCAGGAATCACAGGGCCACGTCAGCCTGGGCTTCGCGGCCGTCATCGGCTTCTTCGCGATCTCGGGATTCCTCCTTGCCCGGAGCCGCGAGCGGACGCCGCTCCTGGCGTTCGTGCGCAATCGCGGTCTGCGGATCCTGCCCGGCTACTGGGTGGCGCTGCTGTTCGGAGCGCTGGTGGCGGCTCCGCTCGGGGCGGCGCTGGCCGGGAATCGGGTGGAGCTGGGGACCGCCCTCCAGTACCTGGCCTCCAACGTCGCGTTGCTGGGTGATTCTGCGAGCGCCCCCGTGCAGCCCGCGTTCGGCGGCCAGCCGGTCAACGGCTCGCTGTGGACGCTCGGAATCGAGGCGCTTGCCTACCTGGTGCTGGTCGCTGTCCCGTTGCGCTGGCTGCGGACGGTCGCCGCGGCCGAGCTCGTGCTGCTCGCGGCCATCTGGGGGTTCAGCCCGTCCCTCCAGGGCGCCGAGACGATCCTGCTGCTCTCGTTCACCTTCGGCGTCTGCGCCTGGCTGTGGCGGCATCTCCTGCCGATGTCCTTCGCCAGTCTGGCAATCGCATGGGTGCTCGCCGCGGCGGCGCTCCTGCTCGGGATCGTCCCGCTGGCGGTCATCCTCATCGGGTATGGCGCGCTGGGGCTTGCCTGGCTGCCGATCAGGCTCGAGCGCGACCTGTCATACGGCGTGTACGTCTTCGCCTACCCCATCCAGCAGGTGCTCGCGGTCGCCGGCGTGCCGGCGCTGGGGTTGGGGGTCATGATCGCCGCGAGCATCGCCCTGGTGCTTCCGCTGGCCTTGACGTCGTGGACGCTCATCGAGCGTCCGGCGCTCTCCTTCCGCAGCCACAGCCCGGGCCACGCAGGTTCCCGGCGAGCGGTACCGATCGCGCGACCCCTGGTGGCCGATTCGCCGACGTGATCGCGGTTCGGAGGAGCCCCATCGGCCGGGTAGCCGGCGCCGGCGGGACAGCCGCCGACGCTCAGTCTCGCAGCAGGGAGACGATGCCTTGTAGCGGAATGGACACCCACTCGGGGCGGTTGTTGAGCTCGTAGGAGAGCTCGTAGAACGCCTTCTGGAGGAGGAGCGCGTCCAGCAGGATCGCCCACTCGTCGCGGTCGCCCGGCAGGAAGTCCGCCCCGGCGACGGCCGTCCGGTAGCCAGCCAGGAACGCGGCGGCGACCCACACGTACCAGTGGTGGGCCCAGCCGTCGAGCCGGAGCGCGTCGGCCGGCCGGATCGCACCCGCTTCGGTGAAGCGCAGGAGCGCGCCACTCGCGGCGTAATGGAACGACCGGATCATGCCGGCGACGTCAGTCAGCGCCGAGCGCTTCAGGCGGCGCTCGCTGAGCGGCCGCCCGGGCTCGCCTTCGAAGTCGATGAACGCGATGTCCCGGCCGGTGTACAGGATCTGGCCCAGGTGCAGGTCGCCGTGGCAGCGGATGCGAGCGCCGCCGATCCGTCGATCGAGGAGCCCGCTCAGCCGGTCATCGGCGACGGCGTCCAGGCCCAGGGCAGTGCGGGCATCGTCGCGGGCGCGTTCCGGCAGCGAGTCGACGCGGCGGGACAGGAACCGGAGGTTCTGCGCGATGGTGGTGCGAACCGATTGGTGGAGCGATCGCTGGTACAGGGCGCTGAACGGCTCCGGCGCGAAGGCAGGATTGTCCATGTCGGAGGCGAGCGCGAGGTGCAGCTCGCCGGTCCGTGTCCCCAGGAGCCGGGCCGTGCCCAGGTAGGACCCGATGGATTCCTGGACTGCCGCCCTGGGAGCGTCATCATCGGCTCTCTGCAGGAGCGCGGCCGCGGAGGCTGACCCGGGCTCGGTTGCCGATCCGGCAATGATCGCCCGCTCCAGGTAGTCGCCCAGGTCGTCCAGGGTGACCTCCCACACGTCGCCCTCGTTGGGAACGAACGCCTGGACGATGGCGGCGGCCGCCCCGCTTCCGGTCGCTCGGTAGTCGAGCGATCCTGCGACGGTTGGCACATGTGCGAACCCTTGCTCCGTCAGGAAGGCGGAGACCTCCAGGTCGGGATTGAGCCCCGCATCGAGCCGGCGGTACAGCTTGAGGATCAGGCGGTCGCCGAAGATCACCGAGCTGTTGCTCTGTTCGGCGCGCGACGGGGTGACGGTCAGGTGGTCCGAGACGTCGCCGCGGAGTGCTCGGAACGCTCGCGTCGGCTGGCCGGCGAGCTCACCGCGACGTCCGCGCAGCCGGCGACGGCCCGCGACCGCGGCCAGGAGCACATCCGAGAACGCAGCGACGCGCATCGCGTCGACGAGGACCCGGGCGCCGGCTCCCTCGCCCTCACCATCGAGGCGCGCGATGCCGGCCCACGGGGTCTCGGCTAGCACGGACGCAGCAGCGGCCTCGGGCAGCGCGGCGATCGGCACAAGGTATTCCTCCGGATCGCCCTCCGTGAAGTGGACGCCCAGGACCAGCAGCAGGGCCGATGTCTCGCCTGCACTCGTGGGGATCGCGTCGCGGATCTGCGCCGATGCGATCCGCCGAGCCTTGCCGCGGAACCAGCGGCGGTGGCGGGC
>Ga0184612_10001527_pt1 | contig 11159 bp, 7 predicted proteins | sample PLM3_60_coex_FD_133163 | JGI IMG/M metagenome (GOLD analysis project Ga0184612, IMG submission 133163) | Groundwater sediment microbial communities from an aquifer in East River, Colorado, USA - PLM3_60_coex | ecosystem: Environmental > Terrestrial > Soil > Riparian zone | place: USA: East...
CAGGTCCTGCGGCACGAGGTCGCACCGGATCTCCTGCCGCTTGATCGCTGCCGCCAGGTCCAGCGACGCCCGTCGCTGCCCCTGCCAGATCATCCGGGCCGCGCGGAGACCGTACGAAGCGGCGGTTTCCTGGAACGACGCGTCGAAGTCCTCTCGGATCAGTCCGGCTGATCCCGCCGTACTGCCGCCGCCGATCCGATCCGCCTCGACGAGGACGACTTTGACCCCGGCCGCCGCAAAACTCGACGCGCATGCGCATCCGGTCAGACCGCCGCCGACCACAATCACGTCGGTCTCGAGCTCGCCACGCAGGCGGGGGTGAGCTGGACGACGGCTCTTCGGAAAGCGATCCAGCCAGATGGGAACGTAGCGAGGCATGCCTGGCTGGGTATTCTATCCGGCACGCTCGCCCGCCAGAAACTTTCGCTTTTCTGGCCACCCATGACGAGGTGCCAGAGCGGAGTTTCGTTCACCGGGCGTTCACGTTACGATGACGGGATGTCGCTCCCCTGCGACGCGCGGCGTCAAGAGCCTCTCACCGCAGAGAACGCAGGGGGCGCTGAGGAAACCCACTTTTGCTCTGCGATCTCGGCGACCTCTGCGGTGAAGGGCTTTTGGCGGCGAGTTGGATAGCGTCTGAAGCTAAAAGGGCGAGCTCATGAACGGTACGATGGTTGCGGCAAGCGCGGGGATCCTACTGTCAGCCGCGGGATTGGGCAGCTGGCAGGCTCAGAAAGGACAAACAGACACCACGCCGATGCATGCCCTCGCAGAGCGCTACGTCAAGACGGTCCTGGCTCTCGGCCAGCACGACAAGGACTATGTCGACGCCTACTACGGCCCACCGGAGTGGAAGCGGGAGTCCGATGCGACGAAGGTCAGCCTCGACGCGATCGTCGCCCAGGCTGGCGCGGTGCGCGCGGACCTCGCGAAGCTCGCGTCCGGGAGTGACGAAATGGGGCGACTGCGCCATCAATACCTCGACCGTCAGCTCGCGGCACTCGAGGCCCGGGTCCGCATCATCAGAGGGGAACGGCTCTCGTTCGACGCGGAGTCCAGGGCGCTCTACGACGCGGTCGCGCCCACGCTTCCGGCCACGCATTTTCAGCAGATCCTCGACACGCTCGAGAAGCGGTTCCCCGGCCAGGGGTCGCTGGCCGCACGCTACGACGCCTGGCGGCGTCCGTTCGTCATCCCGCGCGAGAAGCTCGACGCCGTGTTTCAAACGGCCATCAAAGCGTGTCGCGAGCGGACGCTGAAGCACATCACGCTTCCCGCGAGCGAAGCCTTCACCGTCGAGTACGTGACGAACAAGTCGTGGAGCGGGTACAACTGGTACCAGGGCAATTACCGCAGCCTGATCCAGGTCAACACCGATCTGCCGATCTACATCGACCGCGCCGTCGACCTCGCGTGCCACGAGGGGTACCCCGGCCATCACGTCTACAACGCGCTGCTCGAGAAGCATCTCGTGTCGGACCGCGGCTGGGTGGAGTTCACCGTCTATCCGCTCTTCTCCCCGCAGTCGTTGATTGCGGAAGGCACCGCCAACTACGGGATCGAGGTCGCGTTTCCGGGGCGCGAACGCGTGGAGTTCGAGCGAACCGTCCTCTTTCCCGCGGCCGGCCTGGACCCGTCGAGGGCGGCTGAATACTACGACCTGCATTCACTGGTCGAACAGCTGGCCTATGCCGGCAACGAGGCGGCGCGCGGTTACATCGACGGCAAGCTGTCGGCAGCCGAGGCGGCAGCGTATCTCGAGAAGTATGCGATGTACTCCCCCGAACGCGCGAAGCAGCGGGTCAGCTTCATGGATCAGTATCGTAGCTACGTGATCAACTACAACCTGGGGAAGGATATGGTGCGGCGCTACATCGAGTCGCGCAGCGGCCCCGGCGCAAGTCCGTCCCGGCGATGGACTGAATTTGCTGCGCTGCTGTCGTCGCCCAGGCTGCCGTCCGGATTGCAGTGATACCAGCGGTGTCGGCGGCCACCGTCCAGCGGGATCAGCGGCGGTTGCTATGGTCGTCAATTTATCTCGGCGCGGGATTATCGCTGGCGGTCTGCTGCGGTGTGGTCGCCCAGGCAGTGGTCGTGGGCTCGCCCGAGGGCCGCTGGTTCTATACCTACGGACAACCCGCAACGGCTGGGCTCGTTGCCGGCTGGATCCTGTATAGCGCTGCCAGCGCCGCGATCGTCGTCGTCCCCCGGAGGCGTCTAGGGCTGAGCCCGTGGTGGATTCTGATCGCCTGGATGGTGGTCGCGACGGGCTTGCAGTGGGCGCTGCGGTCGATGACACGGCACCCGCTCGAGGCGCTGTTCGTCAGCGACAGTGCGAACTCCTTCTACAGCGTGACACGAGAATACAGCGCCGCGGAAATGCTCAGGCAGTTCGATCGAGTGCGTAGTTACGCTCCTCTCCACGTCCAGAGCAACATGCCAGGCAAGCTGCTCCTCATCGAGGGACTGCAACTCATCTCGACGCGAACCGATGTGCTACCGTGGCTCCTGGTCGGCCTGTCGAATCTGGGTGCCGTAGTCATGTACGGCTTCGTTCGAGAGCTGTTCGACAGTCGCAGGACCGCGATGTCTGCGGCCGCACTCTATCTCTTCCTCCCGGCGCGAACGTTTTTCTTTCCTCTCATGAATACCGTCACGCCGCTCGCCGCGCTCGTGTGCGGCTGGCTGCTGCTCCGCTGGCTGCGGACGGGCCGGACGGGTTACGCCCTGCTGATGGGATTGGCGCTGTTTGGACTTGTCCTCTTTGAGCCGTTGCCGCTGGTCATGGGATTGCTCTTCCTGGCGCTCGTGCTGAGCGCCGTCCTTCGCGGCCAGATCGCATGGGATCGGTTCATCGCTCAGGCGGCAATCGTGATCTTCGCGTTCATCGGCACTTCGGAGGCTGTCACTGCCTGGTCGGGCTTCGATATCGTGCGCGCGTTTCACATCATTGGCGCTCATGCGAGGGAGTTCAATGAGACGTCGGAACGGCCCTACAGCATTTGGATTGCTGCCAACTTGTGGGAGTTTGCGTTCGGTATGGGCTTCTGCCAGACCGTTGCCATTGCCGGCGCGTTGGCGTTCGGCCTGCGAACACCTGGCGATTGGCGTCAGCGTCTCTCGCGCCCGATTGTCGTCTTCTGCCTCGGCTTGCTCGCGGTGCTCGTGGCGCTCGATCTGATCGGCCTCAATCGCGGCGAAGTGATACGTCTCTGGATCTTCCTGGCATGCTTCTTCCAGATTCCAGCCGCCTACGTCTGCTCGACGCTGAATGCCAGATCGGCAATCGCAGTCGTTCTCGGTATCACCGCCTTTCAGGCAGCGGTTGGCGTCACTCTGATTGACTTCATCGTGCCGTGACGTCCCACCGCTGGCTTATCGCGATCGTCGTTCTAGGCGCTGCCCTTCGGTTCTTCCCGATCTGGTTCGGGCTGCCTTACGCGCAGGCGCGGCCGGATGAGACGGCCGCCCTTGGGCTCGCCGTCTCGGTACGTTCGGGGGACCTCAATCCGCATTTCTTCCACTGGCCCTCGCTGACGATCTACGTCTTTGCCGCGCTTCACACAGCGCTGTCGTGGATGCGACGAGCGGCCGACGTCAACCCCGAGCTCAGCTTCGCCGAATTGATGGTCAGCGCACGCGCCGTCGTGGCAGCGGCCGGCACGATCACGCTCATCGTGCTCTTCTCGTTGGCAAGACGGATGGGCGGCACGCGGATCGGACTGTTGGCGGCGCTTTTTCTCGCCGTATCGATCCTGCACGTCAGGGATTCCCATTTCGCGATGACGGATGTCCTGATGACGCTCCTCTCGACCGCGTCACTTGCGCTTCTCATGCGAGCGCTGGACGCCGACCTCACCGATCGCATGAAACCGAACACATGGTTCGTGCTGTCCGGATTCGTCGGCGGCCTCGCCACCTCGACGAAGTACAGTGCCGCCGCACTTGTCGCGGCAATGGCCGCGGCGCAGCTCTGCTGGCTCGCCCGGGTCGAGACTTCGGCATGGCGGCCGCAGACGTGGTTGCCTTCAGTGGCCTTCGGGACAGCGTTCCTCGTCGGCTTTGTCGTGGGCACTCCGTACGCGCTTCTCGACTACCGGGCCTTTGCGACCGACTTCGTGTTCGACATGACGCATCTCTCGGGCGGTCACGGTGTCGATCTCGGACGCGGATGGCTGTACCACCTGACAACGTCGCTTCCATATGGCCTCGGTATTCCAGTCTTTGTCGCCGCGATCGCCGGAATCATCCCGATGGTCCGCTCGTACCCGCGACATGCGTGGGTCTTGGGCCTCTTTGCGGCAGCGTTCTACGGATCGATCGGCAGCGGCCAGACAGTGTTCTTTCGTTACGTCCTGCCGCTTCTTCCGGTTCTGTGCCTGCCGGCAGCGGTCGCGGCTGAGCGAGGGGCAATGTGGCTTGCCGCTCGCACGAGACTCTCCCCTTCTGCAGCCCTGCCGCTCCTGGCCGTGCTCCTCTCCGGTCTGGGGCTCGTGAACTGCGTCTGGTTCGATGTTCTCCTGTCGCGGTCTGATTCACGAGTTCTCGCCGCGCGCTGGCTGGCGCCGCGTCTCAGGGCAGACGATTCGCTCTACGACTCGGGAAGCGACTACACGCGACTCAACCTGTCTCAACTTCCCCATCACCAGTGGTCGTTCGACGCTGCCACGGAGTCCTTCGGCCATCCCGGAGGCGAGACGCCGGACTGGTTGGTCCTGTACGAGTCCCCGCTCTCGTCGTACACGCGTACCCATCTCGCGGTCCTGGAGCTTGCAAAGACGCGGTATCGTCTCGTGCAGACGATTCCGGCGACGACGCCGCGGCCAGGCTCGGCGGTTTTTGATCAACAGGACGCATTCTTCATGCCCGTGTCCCGATTTGACGAAGTCAGGAGGCCGGGACCGACGGTGCGCATCTACGCGCGGCGGGATGCATCCTCGCTATTTAGGAACGACGACAGCCGACACCCATCACAATGAGAGCCATCGAAATATCCAAACCCGGCGCCCCAGAAGTTCTCCACCTTGTGGAGCGACCGACGCCGACGCCGGCAGCTGGTGAAGTACTGGTCCGCGTGGAAGCGGCGGGCGTGAATCGGCCGGACATCCTCCAGCGGCTCGGCCAATACCCTCCGCCACCCGGCGCGTCCGACCTTCCAGGTCTCGAAATTGCCGGGACCATCACCGCTATCGGCCCAGGTATCTCGCGGTGGGCCGTGGGCGACAGCGTGTGCGCGCTCGTGGCGGGCGGAGGCTACGCCGAATACTGCGTCGCGCCCGAACCACAGGCGCTGCCGCTGCCCCGCGGGTTCAGGCCTGGCGAGGCCGCGGCCATCCCCGAGACGTTCTTCACCGTCTGGACCAACCTCTTCGAGCGCGGCAGGCTCACGGAAGGCGAGACCGTGCTGATCCACGGCGGTTCGAGCGGTATCGGCACGACGGCAATCCAGCTCGCGCGGGCGTTCGGCGCCACAATGTTTGCGACAGCGGGCTCCGATGCGAAGTGCGCCGTATGCGAGCGGCTCGGCGCGCAGGCCATCAACTACCGCACGGCCGACTTCGTCCAGGTGATCCGCGAGTCCACGAGCTCACGGGGAGTCGACGTCATTCTCGACATCGTCGGCGGTGACTACCTGCAGCGTAACCTCGAGTGCCTCGCGATGCACGGCCGCCTGATCCAGATCGGCCTCCTCGGCAGCGCACGCGCGGAAATCAACCTCCGGCCGATCATGCACAAGCGGCTCACCGTCACTGGCTCGACACTGAGAACGCGCAGCGTAGAGGAGAAAGGCGCGATCGCCAGGGCGCTAGAGGTCAAGGTCTGGCCGCTGCTCGCCTCGCGTCAGGTCGTACCGATCATCGACCGCACGCTGCCATTGGCCGATGCGCCCGAGGCGCACCGGCTGCTCGAATCCGGCGAGGTTATCGGAAAGGTCGTACTCGTTCCTTGAGATCAAGTACGAGCTCGCCTTGAGATCAAATACGAGCTCGCCGTGAGCGTCAGGACGCGATGTCGCGCTGACGGCGCAGGTAGACGAGCCAGCCGCCTGCGACAACGACGCCGAGGATCGAGAGCGGCAGCTTGTCGCCGGGCACCGTCTGGTGCGGCAGGACCGACCAGTAAAACGACTGGATCGTCGCCGCGGCCGACGCGACCAGCGCTGCGCGAGCCAGCAGCAGCCCCGACGGCATCGCGTTCGAGAGCGCTCGAACCGCGGCCACCGCCAGGGCGGCTACCGCGCCGTGAACAAGCACCTCGACGACGCCGGCGATGCCCCGCTGGCCGAGCGACGACAGCGTCGACAGGAATTCGATCGCGAAGTCGAGCGGTCGCCAGACAAGCAGCGTCGCGCACAACAGGAGCAGCCACACGCGGGACATCGCAACACGAAGTGTAAAGCCTTCGAGGAGGAAGGCAGCCTCCGCCGCTCTCTTGACCTAACGCCGGCTCTGCGGCGATGTCAGGCTCTGCGCATCGAGCGCCGCCGCGAGCTCGACGAGGCGCACGAACTCCGCCCGGTAGCCGTCCGGATCCTCGCCGCGATAGCGCCGCGCAAGCTCCTGGGCTGTCGTCCATGTCGCGTGGCCCTTGTGCTCCGACTTCCGCAGCAGCATCCCGAACTCGGCGACCGCCGACGCAAAGCCAAGGTTGGGGGTCAGCTCGCCCTCTCGGTCGCGCACGGCGACCGAGATGAGCTTGCTGGTGTCGCCATCGGGCTGTTTGTAGCGGAGCTTGACCGTCATCAGCTCGTCGGACTTCGCGGCCGCGTTGGGTTTCACACTCTGCTGATATTTCAGCGGATCGACGCCGGGGCCTTCGAGCGGTTCCCCGGGCGGAATGATCTCGTAGAGGGCGGTCACGGTGTGTCCTGCGCCGATATCCCCAGCGTCCTTCTTGTCGTTGTTGAAGTCCTGGTGCTGCAGAATCCTGTTCTCGTAACCGATCAACTTGTAGGCACCGACGGTCCGCGGGTTGAACTCCACCTGGATCTTCACGTCCTTCGCCACGGTGATGAGCGTCGCACCCGCTTCCGCGATGAGCACGCGGCGGGCCTCGTGCAGCGAGTCGAGGTACGCATAGTTGCCATTTCCCTTGTCCGCCAGCTTCTCCATCGTCGAATCCTTGAGGTTGCCGGTGCCAACGCCGAGGACCGACAGAAAGATTCCTCTCTCCCGCTTTTCCTCGATCAACCGGATGAGCTCACCCTGGCTCGTGACTCCGACGTTGAAGTCGCCGTCGGTCGCGAGGATGACGCGGTTGATCCCCTCTTTCAGGAAAGACCGACTGGCGATGTCGTATGCGAGCTGGATACCCTGGGCACCATTGGTCGATCCGCCAGGCTGGAGGTCGGCGATGGCTTTCTGGATCTCGGCCTTGCGTTCACCGGATGTCGACGGCAACACGAGGCCGCTCGCGCCGGCGTAGACCACGATCGCGACGCGGTCGGACGGGTTGAGCGTATCCGCCAGCATCCGCATCGCCGTCTTGACCAGCGGCAGCTTGTCGGGCGGCGCCATCGAGCCGGATACATCGAGCAGGAACACGAGGTTGCGCGGCGGCGTGCGCTCGACGGTCATGCGGCGCGCCTGCAACCCGATGAGCGCGAGGCGGTGCCGAGGATTCCACGGACACGCCGACACTTCCGTCGTAACCGAGAACGGCGCGCCCTCCTGCGAATCCTTGTAGGGGAAACGGAAGTAGTTGACGAGCTCCTCGACGCGCACGGCGTCGGCCGGCGGGAGAGTGCCCTGGTTGAGAAACCGCCGGACGTTCGAGTAAGAGGCCGTGTCAACGTCGATCGAGAACGTTGAGAGTGGATCGTCGGCGACGCGATGGAAGCGGTTCTCGTCAATCTTGTCGTAGGCCTCTGTGTTGAACGGGGCGTAGGCCTGAGGAGCGATCGGGAGCTGTGTGACGCCGCCGCCGCGCCCAGCCATGACAGCCGGCTCAGGAGAGGCGGCCGCAGGTGGTGTCTCGAGCATCCTCTCTCGCCTCGAATCGGTCGACACGATCACCCTTTCCTCCAGGGCGCCTGTCATGAGGACAAGGCGAAGTGGTGTCAGCCCCTTCTGGCCTACTGTCACCTTGAGCGTCAGCGTCGTGAAACCCGACAAGCTCACGTCGATCTCGTACGTGGCGGCCCGCACCTTTTCGAAGCGGAATTCACCACGAGCGTTGGTGACCACTGTTTGCTCCACGCGTTGACCGATGCGAAGAGACACGGTTGCGCCGGGAATGACGCCTCCAGCCGTATCCACCACGACGCCGGAGACGACGCCGACTTCATTAACGGAGCCGGGTTGCTGCGAGGCGAATCCAAGCAGGCAGATCACGAGGGCAGGCCAGAGCACACGCATGGCGACAACCTCCGCGTTGTGGTGGTGAGACGAGCCGGCCCGGCAAGAACCGGGTGCGGTCAACTCAACGCAAACGCAATACCCGAGTAGCCGGCGGTCAAACCGGGGTCAGACCATGGGTCAGACCCCACAGGAACGGCCAGAGATGGGCGGTCTATCCTCTTGAACGAGGTGGCAGAGATTTCTTGCAGGTGGGTCGGATCCGTGCCGCCGGAGCACGGATCCGGTCAGACGTCGAGTTCTTCTATCTCTGTCTCAGCGCTCGGGCCGCAGGCGCTGCTCTCACACGTCAAGTTCCTCGGCTTCCTCTATCAGCGCTCGCGGGGCCCCACCCCCGCTCGCTCTCGCCCCTCGACTTTGCTCGGGGCGACCCTGAGCCTGTCGAAGGGTCGCGCGGCGACTTCGCGCCGCGCTCGGGCCGCGGGCGCTAGCTCTCAGACATCCAATTCTTCCGCTTCTTCGGCTCTCTCCATGATGAATCTGAAGCGGGCCGACGGATCTTTTCCCATCAGCTCGTTGATCACACGATCGGTGACGATGTGGTCGGAAATCTCGACGCGCAGAAGGCGCCGGGTCCTTGGGTTCAACGTGGTTTCCCACAGGACCTTGGGCATCATCTCGCCGAGCCCCTTGAACCGCGTAATCTCGGGTTTTCCACGGCCGTTGCCGTGCAGCTTCAGGATCCGATCGCGGTGCGGGTCGTCCAGCGCCCAGAACGTCTCCTTGCCGACGTCGATCCGGTACAGTGGCGGCTGGGCGAGGAACACGCGGCCGGCGGTGATGAGGCCAGGCATGTGCCGGTAAATGAACGTCAGGAGCAGCGTCGCGATGTGGTGCCCGTCAGAATCGGCATCGGCGAGGATGATGATCCGTCCGTAGCGCAGGCGGGAGATGTCGAAGTTCTTCCCCAGCCCGCTGCCGAGCGCGGTGACGAGGTCGGTCAACTCCTTGTTCTCGAGTACCTTCGCCAGCGAGGCGCTCTCGGTATTGAGCACTTTCCCGCGCAGCGGCAGGATGGCCTGGCGCGCGCGATCCCGGCCTTGCTTGGCCGACCCGCCAGCCGAATCACCCTCGACGATGAAGAGCTCGCTGTCGTCGCGGTCCGAGGAGCTGCAGTCGCTGAGCTTCCCGGGAAGCGTCAGGCGGCTGGAGCCGCCCGTCTTGCGCACCACCTCCTGCTGTGCGGCGCGGCTCGCCTCGCGCGCCCGAGCGGACAGAATTACGCGGGCGATGATCGACTCGGCGACGCTGATGTTCGTGTTCAGCCAGTGCTCGAGCGCAGGACGCACCTGCGAATCGACGGCCGACATCACTTCGGGATTGTTCAGCCGGTCCTTGGTCTGCCCCTGGAACTGCGGCTCCTGCACGAACACGCTGAGGATGACGACCATGCCCTCCCGGATGTCTTCGGCAGTGAGGGTGACCCCCTTCGGCGACAGGTTGTGCGTCTCGATGAAGTTCCGCACCGCCTTGCCCAGGCCGGCGCGGAATCCATTCTCGTGCGTGCCGCCGGAACCCGTCGGGATGCCGTTCACGTAGCTGCGCACGTGCTCGTCGGTCGACTGCGTCCACTGCAGCGCGAGATCCAGGCGGAGCCCGCTCTCGTCGCTTTCCTTCGCGATCGCAAACGGGGCTTCGTGTACGGGAACCGCTGAGCGCTCGACCAGGATCTTCCTCAGGTAGTCGGTCAGCCCCTCGGAGTGCTGAAAGACGTCCTTGGCGCCGGTCGCCTCGTTCTCGAGGACGATCCTTACGCCCTTATGCAAGTAGCTCGAGACCTCCAGACGCTGTTTGATGAGATCGGGGTCGAAATCCACTTTCGGGAAAATGGTGGTATCCGGCCGGAAGAACACCGTCGTCCCCGAGCCCCGCGCCGAGCCGGTCTTCTTGAGCGCGCCGACCATCGCGCCCTGCTTGAAGCGCATCTCCCACTGCGAGCCGTCACGACGGACCGTCGCGACCAGCTCCTTCGACAGCGCATTGACGACGCTGGCGCCGACGCCGTGGAGACCGCCGGCGGTCTTGTAGTTGCCGGCCTCGAATTTTCCGCCCGCGTGCAGCGTCGAGAAAATCACCTCGAGCGCGCTCTTCTTTGCCTTCGCATGCTTGTCGACCGGAATGCCGCGGCCGTCGTCGGCGATGGTGATCGAGGTGCCGTCCTTGTGCAGCGTGACGACGATGTTCGAGGCGTAGCCGTTCATCGCCTCGTCGATCGAGTTGTCGAGGATCTCCCAGACGAGGTGATGAAGGCCGGTGCTGCCGACGCCGCCGATGTACATCCCCGGGCGCTTGCGGACGGGTTCGAGGCCTTCGAGGACGGTGATGTCTTTCGCTGTGTAAGTGGTCGCCATTCAGGTTCAACTGGTTGTGTATCAGGATGTTAGCATGCCACGCGCGGCCGATGGCGAAGGGACGTGCGTTCAAGCCTGCGGCGCATACAATACGAAGATGGGACGGAATCGTTGGCAGACGCGAATCGCGGTCGCCGTGTTGCTCGTGGCGCTCGGCGCGGCGGCGGTCAATGCGCAGCGGCGCGGACGCGGACGATTCTTCGAAGCCGTTAAGAGCCCGACGCCTGACACGTTCCAAGGCTCGTTCAATTTTTGCCGGATCATGTTCTCGATCGCACCTGACGGCGACGGCGGGGGCTGGTACGTCGACTACCCGCGTGCGGACGTCAACCTCTCGATCAGGGTGTCCGAGCTCACCAAGACGCGCGTCAGCACCGACGCCTCGGGCGAACCCGATCACGTCGTCATCGCCCTGACCGACCCGGCACTCTTCGAGTGCCCATTCGTCATG
>Ga0184612_10001529_pt1 | contig 11156 bp, 9 predicted proteins | sample PLM3_60_coex_FD_133163 | JGI IMG/M metagenome (GOLD analysis project Ga0184612, IMG submission 133163) | Groundwater sediment microbial communities from an aquifer in East River, Colorado, USA - PLM3_60_coex | ecosystem: Environmental > Terrestrial > Soil > Riparian zone | place: USA: East...
AGCACCGCGGCCATCGAGTACCAGCCCGTGTCCGTGGCCGACCGGTACAGATGGGTCACCGGGGTCGGACCGGGCAGCGAAGCCGGCGTCGGCCGCGACGTCGGAGTCAACACCTGCGCGCCGGTCCCGATCGTCAGTTGCGCGCTGTCGACGTCGACCAGGCCGGAGCCCAACGCGGCGGCGGCCGTGTCGGCGGCCCCGGCTGCGACCGGGATGCCCGGCTGGAGGCCCAGCTCCGCGGCGGGACCGGGCTGCAGCTCGCCTGCCCGCCGGCCTGCGGCGCCGAGCAACGGGGCCAGCAGTTGCGCGTCCAGGCCCAACGCAGCGACGACCTCGACGTCCCATGAGTCGCCGAGGACGTCGTACAGCAGGGTGGCCGAGGCGTCGCTGGGCTCGGCGACGAACTGCCCGGTGAGCTGTGCCCTGAGCCAGTCCTTCGGCTGCAGCGCCCAACGGGTCGCGGCGTACGTCTTCGGTTCGTGCTCGGCCAGCCAGGCCAACATCGGACCGGCCATGCCCGGCGTGAGGGGATTCCCGAGCCGGGTGCGCAACGGACCGCGCAATGACTGGTAAGCAGCCAGCTGGTCGACCGCACGCGAGTCGGACCACAGCATCGCCGGCCGCACAGCGCGACCGTCGGCGTCGGTGGCCACCAGCCCGTGCATCTGCCCAGAGAGCCCCACGGCCTCCGGCGATGCCGGGGCGGCGGCCGCTGTCGCCTCGTGCACCGAGCCGACGACTGCCTGCCACCACAGCGCCGGGTCGGTCTCTGCCCAGCCGGGTCCGCGGCTCTGCACCGGGTACCCGGCGCTCGTCGACGCCAGCAGCCTGCCGTCGAGGTCGAGGACCACCACTTTCGCGGAACTGGTGCCGAGGTCGATTCCCAGCAGGGCCGGCGGGCGCGATGCATTCCTGGACATGCGGATGGCCTTGGGGTTCGACGGCTCGGACCTACAGGACAAGGACGATCTTGTGTGCGGTGCGGTCGTTGGCCAGCGCGTCCAGCGCCTTGTCGTACTCGTCGAGCGGGAAGCGGTGGGTGATTATCCCGTCGGTCCTGGCCCGCCCACCGCGCAGCGCGGCGATGGCCGCACCGAAGGACGTCATCTCCGCGAAGGAGCCCTTGATCGTGATCTCGCGTCTGAACACGTCGAACGGATGGAACGTCACGACCTCGTCCCCCCGGGTGACCCCGTAGATCAGGACGGTGCCACCGTTGCGGGTCAGGGGAACGCAGATGTCGCCGATCCCCGTCGCGCCGGTCGCCTCGACCACGACGTCGTACCCGTCGCCACCGGACGCGGCGCGGACCTTCTGCAGATTTCCCTGCGGGTCGTCGCGCGTGATCAGCACCGTCTGGCTCGCACCGAGTGCGGACGCGCGGTCCAGCTTGAACTGAGTTGGTGCGGCGACCGTCACCGACGAGGCGCCTCCCGAGGCGATGAGCTGCGCCAGCAGCAGGCCGGTGGGGCCGGCACCAAAGACGAGCGCGCTCGAGCCGGGACGCAGGTTCAGCGTCTCGAGCCCGTGCATCGCGCAGGCCGCAGGCTCGGTGAAGACCGCCGTGTCGAGCGGGAGCCCCTGCACGGAGAACACCAGGTTCGCGGGAACGGTGACGTACTCCGCGAAGAAGCCCGGATAGTTGCTTCCGAGGCCCTTGGCGTCGGCGCACAGGATCAGCCGCCCGGACAGGCAGTAGTCGCACGTCCCGCAGAAGATGTTGGGGTTGACCGAAACCTGCTCGCCGACAGCGAACCGCTGGACATCGTCGCCGAGCGCGTCCACCACCCCGACGAGCTCGTGCCCAGGGATGAGCGGGAACACGGCGTTGAAGTCGCCGTTGTGGATGTGCAGGTCGGTGCCGCAAACCCCGACCTGCTCCACCCTGATGCGTACCTCGCCGGGCCCGACCTCGGGAGTCGGGATGTCCGTCAGCGCATAACTGCGCGGACCGTCGTACAGCACTGCCTTCATGCTGCTCTTTCCCACGTTTGGTGGTGCGCCGGGTCGTCCAGGCTACGGTGACGCAGCCTGACTGGTTCGCTCGTGACTCGCTCCGCCCGACATCGAAGCCGTGCGGAGCGAGTCACGACGGGAACCGTCAGCAGTTGGACTTGTAGATGTACTTGTTGACCTCGGGATCGGCCAAGTTGTCCTTCGTGACGATCAGGGACTCGGTCTCGATCTCCTCCGTCACCGTCTCGCCGGCCAGTGCCGCCAGGGCCTGCTCGACACCTTGTACGCCGATGTCGAAGGGCTTCTGGGCGACGAGCGCTTGCACGTCCCCGGCCTCGAGCTGCTTGATCTGGTCGGGGCCGGCGTCGAAGCCGACGACCTTCACCTCACCGGCCCTGCCGGCCTGCTTCACACCGGTCGCAACGCCCTGGGCAGTGAACAGGTTGGTCGCGAAGACGCCCTCGAGGTCAGGGTCCTTGGCCATGGCCGCCGAGATGACCTGCGCTGCCGTGCTCGCGTTGTTATGCGAGTACTGGGTCTCCCCTACCAGGGTGAGTCCGAGCTCCTCCGCCTTTGTGTTGAAGCCCTCGACGCGCGCGTCCACGCTGGACACACCCGGGTCGGTGGAGATGACCAGCACCTTGCCCGCGACGCCGAGCTGCTCTAGGGCCTCGGCCGCCTTCTGACCGCCCAGGTTGTTGTCGGTGGCGATCCGGGAGACCCCGATGGTCGGGTCGTCGACGATGGTGTCGACGAGCACGACCTGCGTCCCGGCGTCCTGGATTCGCTTCAGAGGTGGCGCGGATGCCGTGACGTCGTTGGGAGCGACCAGCAGAGCGGCCGGCTGCTGGGCCGCGACCGCGTCGAGCATCGGGTTCTGGAGGGTGGCGTCGAACTTGTCCGGACCCTGGACCTCCAGGGTGGCCCCGGCGGCATCCGCCGCTTCCGTGGCACCGCACTCCATCGAGACGTAGAACGGGTCGCCCTTGACGCCCACCATCAAGGTGATGCTCGCGCCCTCCGCGCCGCCGCCCGGGCTCGCTGCATCGGTGCCGCCGGACGTGGTGTCGCTGTCATCGTCGCCGCATGCGGCGAGGCTGAGGGTGAGGGCGGAGGCCGCCGTCAACGTGAGGAACTTGCTCCTGTTCACATGCACTCCTTTGGTCGGGTTGCGGACTTGCTGTGGGTTGGGTCAGCGCCTGTTGCGCGCGCGGCGGCGGAGCTGGTCGGCGTAGATGGCGAGGATGAGGACGACGCCGACGGCGACCATCTGCCAGTAGGGCTGTACGCCGACGATGATGAAGCCGTTCTGCAGCACCGCGGGGATCCAGACACCGATGAGGGTGCCGATGATGGTGGCGACACCGCCGAACAGGCTGGTGCCACCGAGGGCGACAGCGGTGATGGCGCTCAGGTTGTCGGTGGAGTGACCGGCGACCGATGTCGTGGAGAAGTACGCCACGGCGAGGAAGCCGCCGAGGCCGCTGGCCAGGCCCCCGACGGTGTACACCTTCAGCAGATGACGCTCGACATTGAGGCCGACCCGGGAGGCCGCCTCTTCGCTCGACCCGATCGCCAGCGTGTGGCGGCCGAACACGGCCTTGTGCATCCCCACGTACCCAATGACGACGACGACCAGGCCTATGAGGATGAGATTGTCCAGTCCGGGGATCAGCTGACCCGTCGCGACTGGGTTGAGGGCGTAAGTCGCGATGTTCACGCCGTTCTGCATGAGCAGTGCGATGCCCAGGCCGGCACCGAGGGTCCCCAGCGTCGCGAGCATCGGGGGGATCCGCAGGTAGCCGACGGTGAACCCGTTGACGAGGCCGAGGATCAGCCCCGCTGCCAGCGAGCCGGCGAGGGCCACGATGATGTACCAGAGCTTCGTCTGGTCCGCGGGGACGTCGGCGGCGGTGCCGGAGCCGACCTGGATCAAGCTCAGCGCCTTCACCGCGAAGACCTCACCGAGCACGATGCCCGAGGGGATGGAGAGGTCGATCCCCGCCGTAGCGATCACGAACGTGGTACCCACGCTGACGACCGTCAGAATGGCAACGTTCAGCGCGAGCAGCTGGATGTTGGTGACAGTGTTGAACGTGCCCGGCGCCAGCACGGAGAAGATCACCATCGTCACGATCAGGAAGAAGAACGTCATTATGACCGGGCTGGCGAGCAGGCGCCGCCACCACGCCGGCTTCGTGTCGACGGCAACACCCGCACCCTCGGCAGCCACCTCCGGGACGGCGTCACCCTCGACGGTGGCGTCTATAGCCGCCACCTCCGCCTGGCCGATCACATGCTGGGTCTCCGCTGCCTCGTCCTGGATGTCGCTCATGCGGCCACCTCGTTCGTGAAGGCCCCGGAGATCGCTGCGATCAGCCGGTCCACATCGGCCTCGCCCTGCTCGAAGCGCGCCACGCGAGCGCCGAGCCGCAACACCTCGATGTGGTCCGACACCTCGAGCACCTGCGGCAGGTTGTGCGAGATGAAGATGACGGCCAGGCCGCGGTCGCGGACCCGGCGGATCAGGTCGAGCACCTTCGCGGTCTGGATGACACCCAGCGCGGCGGTCGGCTCGTCGAGAAGGATCACGTGCTGCGCCCACATCGCGGCCCTGGCGATGGCGACGGACTGGCGTTGCCCGCCGGAGAAAGAGGCGACCGGCACGCGCAGGTCCTGCACCATGCCGACCCCGAGGTCGGCAAAACTCTTCGCAGTCTGCCGGCGCATCGCCGCCTGGTCGTAGATGATCTTGAACCGGCGGATCTCGCGACCGAGGAACACGTTCGACGCGGCATCCAGGTCGGGCGCCAGGGCAAGGTCCTGGTAGACCGTCTCGATGCCGAGTCGCTCGGCATCGATTGGGCTCGAGAGCTGTACCGCCTTCCCGTCGACCTCGATGGTGCCGCCATCCGGGGGGTGGACACCTGACATGCATTTGACCAGGGTCGACTTGCCGGCGCCGTTGTCACCGATGAGCGCGGTCACCTCGCCGGCCATGGCCTCGAAGGAGGCTCCGCGGAGGGCGCGGACCTGGCCGAACTCTTTGACGACCGATCGGGCCGCCAACGCCGGAGTCCGCGCGCGCCGGGCCGAGCCGGCCCCATCCGACGTGGTCGCATCGTCGACTGTCACGCACATCACCTGCTCTCTTGTCCGGTTTGCGCTCGGAGGGGTTGGGCCACGCCGAAGGCTCGGCGGCGTGAGTCTAGGACCTTCTCGTCACCGGGGCGCCTGACGGCGGCTGCTCGGGGGTGCTGGAACAACGGAGGCAGTACGACGTCGCGCGCGGGGCCCCCCAGCCCGTCGAGACGCTCGAGCGTCATCGCAGCCGCGGCCGCTCCGAGCCGCCTCGGCTCAGAGGCGACGACGGTCAACGGCGGGATGACGAGCAGGTCGGGGTCGGCCACATCGTCGAAGACGGTGAGGTCGACCTCGACGGCAGTGGCCAACATGGATCGGATCGCCGCCCGGCCCGACCGGTTGTGCAAGGCGAAGACGGCGGTCGGTGCGTCGGACGCCTGAAGCATCGCGGTGACCGTCGCCTCTGCCTGCACCGCGTCGCCACAGCTCAGCGCCACGAGGTCGGCGTCGAAGCTGATCCCTGCGTCCGCGAGCGCGTCGCGGTAACCGTTGTACCGCTCACTCATGGTCCACAGCCGGGCGTCGAACCCGATGACGGCGATTCGGCGGTGACCGGCGGTGACCAGCTCGGCGACGGCCACCCGCGCCGCGTCGCGGTTGTCGATCCTGACGGTGTCGACGCTGACACCTTCCAGCGGCCGGTCAACCGCGCCGACGGCAAGGCCGTGGTCGATGTCGAGCTGCAAGTACGACGAGTCGCCTGGCGCCGAGACGACCATCAGCGCGGCGACGCGTCGCTCGACAAGAACGCGGGTGAGCATCCGCTGCCGAGCCATGTCGTCGTCGTGGCTGGCCGAGATGAGCCCCAGCTTGCGCGGGGCCAGGGTGGCCTCGACCTCGGCAGCGATCGCGGCGAAGAAAGGATCCGAGACGGTGGGGATGACCAGGCCAACGGTTGCGCTGGTCTGGCGGGTGGCGAGGGCCCGGGCGAGGTAGTTGAGCCGGAAGCCGAGCTGGCCGGCCGCCTCGTGGACGCGTTCGGCCGTCGCCTCGGCGACTCCGTACTCGCCGTTGAGGGCCCGAGACGCCGTCTTGAGGCTAACGCCCGCCAGCCCCGCGACGTCGGCGAGCGTGGGGCGGGCTGCCCTCGTCATGCGGGAGCACCGACCGCGCCCAGGAAGCCGCGCACCTGCGAAGTCACGCGGGACGCCACCGGCACGGCTACTCCTCTCCCACCACGCGACGAAGGAGGTGCGGGAAGACCGCGAGGCGAGAAATTCGACAGCGCTGTCTGACAGCGCTGTCGAAAAAGACTAGGCCTGTTGCTTCCTTCAGGCAATGGCTCGCTCGCAGCCGTTATCTGTTCGTTATCGCTTGGTAGAAGCCGCGGGGGCCGGCGGCACACGCGCATGAGGTGGGGGTGTCCTGCCGCGCGGCAGCGAGCCACACCCCGCTCACGCTGGGTCGGTGCCTGAGTCAGCGCGGGCATCCGTATCATCCGCGGTGGTAAGCCGTCGCCTCGGTCCAGGGTCGGGCGCGGTCGGTCGCGACGGCACGCAGGGTGTCCAGGCGCGGGCGCGCCACGGTGTCCAGGAAGATCTGCCGCTCCACTTCGCCGAGTGCCAGCGACTCCCGCCATACCGAGCGCCCAGCGATGAAGCCGGACGCGCCTCCGTCGTCGAACGCGACCTGCAGGACCTCGGTGAACTGGGCGAACGGCACGCCGGCGGATAGCACCGCCCACGGCCGGTCGAGCACCGACGCGAGCCGGCGGCACCCTTCAGGCGAGCCCGGGTACTCGAGCTTCAGAAGGTCGATGTCGAGCTCGTTGAGCGCCCGGGCGGCCTCCACGACCGCGTCTTCACGACGCTTTCCAGTGAGGTCCTCGCCGGGCAACGGGTAGACCAGGTTCTCGATGACTGACGGAATCCCAACCGCGCGGCAGTCGTCGACGACCTGCCGCACCGCTTCCACGCACTCGGTGGCCAGGTCGGGCTCGCCGGCCTGCGGTAACGGGCGGTCAGCGCGCAGCTGGGCCAGGAACTTGTTGGCATCGCCGCCCTGATCAAGCACCCAACGGGAGTTCAGCTCGGGGTCGCGGTGCGTCCTCGGCTCGCCGTTGAATACACCCCGCTGCGAGGGCTCCGATGCCACGAGCAGCCCACAACTGCTGTCCGGTGCACCCGACTCCCTGACGGCAGGAACGCCGTACGTCGGGTCGAACAGGATCCCGCTGGCCACTGGGCTGAGGGCACGGGCGACGTCGACCTTCGACCGTCGCAGGTCCTCGTCGGTGGCCTCGATGCCGACGGCTGCGAACATGCGCCGCAGGGTGTTCCGCTGGTCCATCGCGATGATCGCGAAGACGCCGTCCTCCCCCGAGATCTCGTCGAGGGTCTTGACTGGTTGGGCTGTCATGGGGCTCATGAGCTTCCTCCGGAGATGGTGCTAAAAGGGTTGTCGTTCGGGGACATCACTGATGGCGCGGACGGAGCCGACTCCGGCGGCCTGCGCGGCGAGTAGGGCTGCGCCGACGACGCCGGGCTCGCGCAGTTCGGAGAACTTCAGATGCGCGATCGCGGCCCGCTTGGCCGCCCGCACGCTCTTCATCCGGGTCCAGCCGCCGCATGCGATGGCCCGGCGGTGCGGACCAACCACGGCATCGATGGTCGCGAGCAGCGTGCGGGTTTCGTCTGCGGTGTACCGGGTGGCAGCTGCCCAGACTTCCGCGGGTGTCACATCGTCCCGCATCAGCAGCACGACGTCGTCGCCGGTCGGTCCAGCGCCGGACACCTCTAGTCCCGGGGGCAGCTCACGGACGGCGAGCGCGGCCTGGTCGAGGCGATCTCGTTCCGGCACCCCTATTGCACCGAGCGCGCCGAGGACTCGGCGTAGCAGCAGTCCACCTCGGACGCCGCCGAGCAGCAACGTCGTCCCCGGCAATACGTGCGCACCCGCGGACAGGCCGGACCGGACCAGCAGGTCCCGCCGATTGCCGTCGAGGATCCCCGGCAGGGAGCGGGCGACGACGTCTGCGGTGCCCGAGGAGTTGAACAGCTCGTCCGGACCCACAGCGCCGGCACCGATGGCCGCGACTGGGTGGTCGTGGCCGGCGACGGTCAGGGCTGCCCCCTGGAGCGATGACGGGAGGCCGTCGTACTGCAACGAGCCGGCGGCGACTCCCGCGCGGACCGGTGGGGGGAGCAGAGTGGTGGGCAGGCCGGCCGCCGAGACGCCCTCCTGCCATATTGCGCCGGTGGCCTGGTCGACGAGCCCGGTCCGGGACGCGAGCGACGGCTCCCGGACCAGGCACCCGCCCAGCCGGTGCACGACCCACTCGGGCACGCTCGCCCACCGGTGTTCCGGCGTCAGCACCAAGCCGATGCTCTTCAGCCACAGAAGTTTGGCCAGACTGGCCTGGCAGTCCCACGGCAGGCCAGTACGCCGTGCGAACTGCTCCGGCAGGATCGCGGCCCGCGCGCCGACCCGCTGCACCTGTCGCGCCCCGCGCCGGTCGAACCAGGCGACCATCGGCGCACACGGCTTGCCCGCGGCGTCGAGCAGCACACCGCTTTCGCCCAGTCCGGCGACCCCGACGCCGAGCACTCGCAGCCGTCCGACCCGCTGCTCAGCGGCCTGGGCAACACGGGCCAGCAGGTCGACCGCGAGCCCGAGCATGGCCTGTGGCGTGGTCTCGGTCCCCGCATCGACCGTCGTCCACGGCGTCCTCGCCTCCACCAGCGCCACCCGCCGGCCCAGCAGATCCCGGACCAGGGCCTTCGAGCTGGTCGTGCCGAGGTCCAGCCCGACCACGACTTCGCTGCCGGAGGTCATGGGCGCAACTCCCCGGACCCACGCTCGACCAGTCGGACCGGCACATGCACGGTTTCCGGCATCAAGGCCGGCTCACTGATCCGCCGACCGAGCCTGGCCACCGCGGCCCGGCCGACGGCAGCGCCCGAGTGGTCCACGACGGTCACCGCCGGGACCAGCGCGTCCGCCATGGCGAAGTCACCGAACCCGACGAACGCGACGTCGGTACGCCGGTGCTCGTGCAGGGCCGGGACTACACCCAGCGAGCACCGCGTCGCCGCGCTAAACACGGCGGTCGGCTGGTGTGCTTGGGCCAGCAGACTGCTCGTCGCGGCCGATGCCGCCCGCGCTGACGGGCAGTCCGCGTGGACCAGGTCGTCCCCCACCGGGAGCCCGTAGTACGCCATGGCCCGGCGGTAACCGGCCAACCGGGCTGCCGACGTCGACACCCGCGAGTAGTCGCCGACGTAGGCGATGTCGCGGTGCCCGTGCGCGATCAAGTGCGCGACGGCGTCGAAGGCCGCCCGCTGGTCGTCGATGCCGACCAGGTCGGCATCGAAACCCTCCGCCGGTCGGTCGACCAGCACCAGCGGGGCAGCCGCCTGGGCGAGCCAAGAGTGGTCACTGGCTGTTGGCACAACCAGCAGTCCCGAGACACGGCGCTGGAGCAGCTCCGTCACGACGCGCGCCTCGCGGCCCGCGTCCGCGTGGGTCGAGGCCACCAGGACCCACTTGCCGAGATCCGAGCTGGCCGACTCGACAGCCGCGACGAGCTGGGAGAAGAACGGGTCGGCGATCGACTCGACGACCAGCCCGATGGTCGCATCGGTGCCGCCCCGCAACGAGCGGGCCATCAGGTCCGGGGTGTAGCGCAGCTCCTTCATGACGCCCTGGACCCGCTCGCGGGTGGCGGCCGCGACCCGCGGATCGTCGTTGAGGACCCTCGACGCGGTGCGCAGGCTCACGCCGGCGGCTTGTGCAACATCGCGCAGGATGCTCCGCTCACTCACCGCCGCGACCTCCGTTCGGCGTGCGTCTCGAGGGATTGCCATCGATAGCACATGTTCGTGGCCGCGCCACTCTACGCAGGAGTGCCATCGATGGCAAGAGCCGGGTCAGCGCTGTTTGGCGCCGGTCAGGCAGGCGGCTCGGCCAGTGCGGCGAGCACGGTCTGCACCACGTCGTCAGTCGGGCTCTCGCCGGCCACCGCCAAGTGCGGCCCGACAGGCTCCGAGGTGTCCAGGGCCGCGGTGAATGCCGCCGGGTCGGTCACCTTCGCCCTGTCCCGGGAGGCGCCCCGAGCACGCAGCCGGTGCACCACCGTGGCAGGCTCCAGCCGCAGCCAGACGAGTAGGGGCGACCCGCCGGCAGCCCGGAGTCGACGGTCAAGGGCATTCCATGCGTCCAGGTCGCGCCGCTCTTCGGTGAACGGGGCGATCAAAACGACGGGCGTGCCGATGCGCAGATTGTCCTCAGCGAGTGCGGTGATCGTCTCGTAGCGGGCCTGTCGGGTAGGACCTGCTAGCCGGGGGTCAGTCAGGTCGTGCACGCCCACCAGATCCGCGACGACGGCGACCAGCGGGGCGGTCGCGGTGTCCTGGTCGATGAGCGCCCCGCCGAGCCGGCGAGCCAGTTCCCGGCCGACCGTGCTCTTCCCCGCGGCGGGCCAGCCGGTGAGCAGGACGACGGGAGGTGCGACGGTTTCGCTAGGCATGCGGCGGATGCTCGCACGCCCGGACATGAGGCGCCGGGGCGGCCAGTTGAGTGGGTCCGGTCAAGGGCGAGCGTCCGCGGTGACGATCACTTTTACGTGCTCGGCCAAGGTCGCGGCAGTGAAGGCCTCGGCGACGTCGTCCAGGGCGTAGGCACCGGTGATGAAGTCCTCTGGCCGCACGACTCCCCTGCTCAGCAGGTCGATGGCCTCCGCGTAGTCCTTCGGAAGGTAGGTGGCGCTGCCCTGGATACGCACCTGCCGGTCCTGGACGAGGGGCAGCGGGATCTCGACATCGGCGGCGGGTACCCCGACGACCACGACGGTGCCAGCGTTGAGCGCCATGGTGATCGCCTGCCCGACGGTCCTGCGGACGGCCACGCAGTCGAACACGACATCGGCGCTCTCCCCCAGAGCGCCGCGGACCTCATCCACTGTGTCCGGGAGGCTGGCGTCCACCACCGCGTGGGCACCGAGGTCGAGCGCGCGGCGGCGCTTGCTCTCCAGGAGGTCCGTCACGACGACCTTCGATGCACCGTGATCCAAAGCGACCGCCAACACCATGAGACCAATGGTGCCGGCGCCAAGGACG